>ERZ773138.3182-NODE-3182-length-10928-cov-8.792146_pt1 | contig 10928 bp, 14 predicted proteins | sample MGYA00511114_ERZ773138 | MGnify/ENA primary metagenome ERZ773138 (study PRJEB29015, sample SAMEA2737805) | human gut metagenome | biome: human gut; feature: human-associated habitat; material: faeces | place: China | collected 2012 ...
CGGACCGTGGGTGCGCGAAAGTCTCCCATGATGGTCGGATTTCAGGCAGAGGAGAATTTGACCGGGCGAGCCCAAAAAAATGTGCGAAAAACTCTGGACGTTATCTCAGGGTTAATCTTCCCCTTTCTGGGGCTTCAGCTCGCGTGTGCGCACGCCGTTACGGCTGTCCATGCGTTCCTCTGTTGCCCCAAGCCGTTCTGAGGACTCTCTGCCGGGCATGGCATTAAGCCCTTTTGGGAGAACAGCGAACGGAATCCTTCTTTTTTAGCCCCTGTCGTAAATGCCTGTAGAATTTCATTGGGGTCTGTTAAGGATTACCTGAGCCATGGAGTTTTCCTTTCTCGAGTCTCCCCTTCGGCACCAACTGGTATGAAAAGTCCGCAAAGCTCAACGCTTTACGGACTTTTTTATGCTTTCAAACGATGCTAGATCTAGCTACCAGTGGATTTGTATCCCATACGTTTTGTCTGAATTGACAGCTTTGGTGTCTGTCATACTTCCAGCCGGATTTTCCGGTATACGAGCGAAAACATCTTCCAGAACCATGATGGTCATGGTTTTGAGGTGAGACTGCTCACTGCGCGAATAGTGAACATTGTCTTGAATAGCGGATTCTGATGTCTGGAGACATTCAGGGACAATCTGCTTATCGGTGCTAACGCCATGCTTCGAGCGGGGTGAAAGACGGCATAGATGCTTTGTGAAGAAATCAGCAACTCAGCCAAGGATAACGTCCAGAATTTTTCGCACATTTTTTTGGGCTCGCCCGGTCAAGTTCTCCTCTGCCTGAAATCCGGCCATCATGGGAGACTTTCGCGCACCCACGGTCCGGATGTTTATTTTTGTTTCTGGTAACTAAGAATTCTATCCACTCATGAGACTTCGTCTCATGAGGATTCCGCGCCCACGAATCATTTTCGGCGCGCCGAAACCCGCGACTGTCAAGCGATCGCTTATTGGGCCAATGAGCGATCGCTTGACGTAGCAACGGGTGATAGCCGCGCGGCTATCACCCGTTGCTACTCGATCTCAATTTCGATCAACATCATTATGACTTCTGGCATGATGAACGCCTCAAAATTTTTGAGCCTGAAAAGAGCTCTGCCTGAGTATTTCTAATGGCTTTCTTCATCAGGATTGCACCCATTGCCCTGACCAGAAACTCTTCTTTGAGGAAAATGTCGATCACGCTAGAACCGCGCTTTAATTTCTTGCTGAGCCTTTCAATATGATAGGATGGATTCAGGAAGCATCCTCCAGAATCCTATCATTTCTCACTGTCAATGCCACATACTCAAGATGAAGATAGAGTCCTTATCCTTCGCAAACTCCCGGCTTTTCAAATCCGTAAGAATACAAAAAAAGGTGGTCCCTATAGGAACCACCCCATAAATGTGCGAATATAAACCGATTAACGCTTGCTGTACTGGTAACGGGCACGGGCAGCGCGCAGGCCGTACTTTTTGCGTTCCTTCTTGCGGGAATCGCGGGTCAGGAAACCGGCCTTCTTCAGAACGCCGCGAAGGGACGGATCAAGAAGAAGCAGAGCACGGCTGATGCCATGACGCACAGCCTCGGCCTGGCCGGCCGTGCCGCCGCCACGCACGTTGACGCGGACTTCGAGTTTGTCTTCGAGATTCACCAGCTTAAGGGGCTGGCTCACGACCATCTGAAGGGTCTTACGGTTGAAATATTCCTGGAAGGGGCGGCCGTTCACAATGATGGCGCCGGATCCGGAGTAAAGACGGGTGCGGGCAGTGGCAGTCTTGCGGCGCCCGGTTCCGTAATGGAAATTCTCGTTCATGACGTCACTCCTTACAGGGACAGAGTCAGAGGCTGCGGATTCTGAGCAGCATGCGGATGCTCAGGGCCAGCGTACACCTTGAGCTTCTTCAGCATGGCGTGACCAAGCTTGTTCTTGGGCAGCATGCCGCGCACGGCCATCATGATGAGGCGCTCAGGCTTCTCACGCAGCATATCGCCGAGAGCGGTGGTCCTGAGGCCGCCGACCCAGCCGGAGTGATGGCGGTACAGCTTGTTGGTCATCTTGGTGCCGGTCACCTTGATCTTCTCGCAGTTGATCACGATGATGAAATCCCCGTTATCCACATGGGGAGCAAATTCGGGCTTATGCTTGCCGCGCAAGCGATGAGCGATCTGGCTGGCCAGACGGCCCAGAACCTGATCCTGGGCATCGACCACATACCAGTCGTGCTTGATGTCCTTAGGAGTAGGGCTGAAAGTCTTCATGAGAATGACTCCGTATGCTCCGCGCCGCAAAGGCGCGGTCAGCAGAAAATAATATAGCAGCCGCGCGGACGCGCGGCAGGTATTCCACAGAAGGGGAAACCGTCTAACGGGGTGACAGATTTCACCTTGAACGTGATTACTTAACCAAAATTTGGCAGGTTGTCAACGCTTCAATTTAAAAATAGGCAATGTCAAAACCGCATGCACTCTGGCTACATCGGGGAAATTTTTCTCTTTCGCTCAATAGACCGGCAGAACGGCAACTGGCGCTCCGCACATTAACAGTTAGGGACTGCGACGGCCAGTTTTCAGCTTCTAAAATTTAAAAGCTTCCTTAAACATGGGGAGTTTTTTATCCTTTTCGTTGATATTCAGCATTGAGCCATTGGCAAACGTATACATCGAATCCCTGACATCGCTCAGGTTAACGCCCGGCCATTGAATATGTATATCCGGATCGTTCCAGAGAACCCCGCCCTCGTCATTGGGATGCCAAAAATCGCTTACTTTATAACAAAACTCAGCTATGTCGGAGAGAACCAGAAAACCATGAGCAAATCCCTCCGGGATATAAAACTGCTTTTTATTGTCCTCACTCAATGTTACGCCGTACCACTTGCCAAAAGTTTTGGAATCTGAACGAAAGTCTACGGCCACATCGAAAACCTCACCCCGAATGACGCGAACCAGTTTGCACTGAGGAAAATTCTTCTGATAATGTAGCCCCCTTAATACACCGCGTGTAGACATTGACTGGTTATCCTGAACAAAACGTGCTGTAAGGCCATTTTCAAACATTTCACGTTCGTTATACGTTTCTGAAAAAAATCCGCGACCGTCATAGTGAACAGTAGGAGTGATAACACACAATCCTTCAATATCAGCAACGTTTTTCTCAACAGAAATCTGAGCCATCACCATCCTCCTGAAAATTTTATTATACATTATTATCTAATTCAATAAGATATCTCTTTAAAGCATCCTTCCAGTCTGGGAGCGGAGTAAATCTATTTTTTTCAATTTTAGATTTTTCAAGCCTGCTATTAAATGGCCTATTTGCTTTTGATAGACCATATTCAGCTGTTGAAACAGGTATTACTTTCGTACTATACTTTTTTTGTTTGAATATTTCACAGGCAAAATCATACCAACTTATATAATCCCCAAAATTTGCAGCGTGATAAAAGCCATATTTTTCAGACTGCATAAGCTCGATTAAAAACCTGGCCAAATCAAAAGAGTAAGTCGGAGATCCAATCTGATCATTGACAACACGCAGAGTGCTGTATTTTTTGCCAAGATGAAGCATTGTCTTAACAAAATTATTCCCATTAATACCAAAAACCCACGATGTCCTGACAATGAAAAACTTCGAAACCATCGAAACAACGGCTCGTTCACCAGCCAGTTTAGTCTGGCCATAGACGTTACATGGAGAAAACTTCTGGCAGTCCGGTTCCCACGGAGTTGTTCCCTGACCATCGAAAACATAGTCTGTACTTATATAGATCAGCTTACAATCGACTTTCTGACAGACTTCCGCGATATTTTCTGTACCATGGGCATTAATTAATTCACATTTTTTTCTATTTTCGTCATCTTCAGCGTTATCAACAGCTGTCCAAGCGGCGCAATGTATGACCGCATCAGGATTAAAATCTGTGATGATTTTGTGTACTGATTCCTTATCCGTGATATCAAGTTTTTTATAAGGAAATACTAAATTATTCTTCGTCTTTTGTAATGGAATATTGGTAATATCTGTTCCAAGTATATTGTGATTTGTACCATTTAAATTGACAACAAGATCATGACCTAGCTGACCATTTACACCAGTGAGTAAAACTTTCATAAAAACACCTATATTTTTTCTAAAAGATCCGTATTCATTTCGAGATATTTTCCACTAACAATATTTTGCCACCACTCCCGATGGGACAAATACCAATCAATAGTTTGCCTGATCCCCACGTCAAAACGAGTAGAAGGGAGCCATCCCAGCTCGCTATGGATCTTCGAGGGATCAATAGCGTAGCGGCGATCATGTCCCTTTCTATCCGTAACATATAAAATGAGCGACTCATCTTTACCAAGATACTTTAATATCAATTTTACAATATCGATATTGTGCATTTCATTATGGCCGCCAACATTATAGACCTCGCCTATCCTGCCTTTGTTAAGAATCAAATCCAGGGCGCGGCAGTGATCTTCTACATAAAGCCAGTCACGCACATTCAGTCCATCTCCATAAACAGGCAACGGCTTATCATTGAGGGCATTGATGAGCATGAAGGGTATCAATTTTTCAGGGAACTGATACGGACCGTAGTTATTGGAACAGCGGCTGATGGTTACAGGTAACTTATAGGTTCTATAGTAAGCCAAAACCAACAGATCTGCCCCAGCCTTTGAACTACTGTAAGGGCTAGAGGTATGAAGTGGGGTAGTTTCCTTAAAAAAGAGATCCTTGCGCTCTAGGGGAAGATCTCCGTACACTTCATCAGTCGAAACTTGATGAAAGCGTACCATACCAAAATCACGGCATGCATCCATCAGGATGGATGTACCAATGATATTTGTTTCTAAGAATATCTGAGGTTTGAGAATTGAGCGGTCAACATGCGATTCAGCAGCGAAATTAATTACCAGATCTGGTTTTTCGCTTTCGAAAAGATTGTAGACAAACTCACGATCGCAAATATCACCCTTAACAAAACGAAAAAATGGTTTTCCTAACACTCCGGATAAAGTAGAAAGATTTCCGGCATAGGTGAGTTTATCAAGACATATTATACGTATATCATTGTACTTATTTTCAATATAATATATAAAATTACTTCCTATAAATCCAGCCCCGCCAGTTACAATAATATTCATTTTATCTCCATATTTATATAAAATATTATGCAGTAATTAGTTTTCCTTTCTGATACTTCCAGATAGTACACGTCTTAAAAACATACCATATGGTGATTTACCATACCGCACTGCATTGTTTAATAATTTATCTTTATCTATCCATCCATTATAATAAGCAATTTCCTCAGGCATCGAGATATGAATTCCAGCCCTATTCTCAATGGCCATGACGAATTCCGAAGCAGCAAAGAGGGACTCCACCGTTCCCGTATCAAGCCACGCATATCCTCGCCCCAAAGTAATCACATGTAGCGATCCTTCTTCAAGATACATTCTATTTAAATCTGTTATCTCAAGTTCTCCCCTGGCGGAAGGTTTCACCTTCTTTGCATATTCGCAAACATGTTCATCATAAAAATACAACCCTGTAACCGCATAATTCGATTTAGGTTTTTGTGGTTTTTCCTCGATAGAAACAGCTTTACCTGTATCATCAAATTCAATAACGCCAAAACGTTCAGGATCATTGACATAATATCCGAAAATGGTGGCCCCTCTATGGATTGATGCCGCTTTCCGGAGATATTTTGTCATTCCGGCACCATAAAATATGTTATCACCCAGGATGAGGGCGCACGTATCGTTCTGAATAAAATCCTCACCAATAATGAATGCCTGAGCCAATCCGTCTGGCGATGGCTGAACTTTATAGGACAAATGAATCCCATATTGACTTCCGTCGCCCAACAATTTTTCAAAATTAGAGCGATCACTAGGAGTTGATATAATTAATATGTCTCTTATCCCTGCTAACATTAAAGTTGACAAAGGATAATATATCATAGGTTTGTCATAAACAGGAAGTAACTGTTTTGAAGTAACAAGAGTCAAAGGGTATAACCTTGTACCACTTCCACCAGCTAAAATAATTCCCTTCATTATATATCCTTTTATAATATATAACAAACAAAATTAGCCATTTTCAAAAATATATTTATGCACTTTTTATCAAAAAATTTCCTGCGCCAAAAATCTAAGAGATTGCATTGAAGTTTTAAAAATATAATATTTCCCAGTAGGAAAATTTATTGTAACGCATCTCTCTATGGCTGATTCATATCCTAGCTACTATCAAAGTAGAGGAGTAAAAGAAAGACATGCCTCTATAGTCTCAATAATTGAAGCACTCGTCAAACATTCAATCCTACCTTCTCGAGCAAGACGGTAGAGCCAATATAGTAGTGTAAATTCCCGAGGCAAAAGGTTGAGCCATGGGAACACCTTCGGTATGTTTGGATTGCTCAAAAACACCCAAACCGAAAGGAGAACACTATGACTCAGGTCATCCTTAACTTAGAATTCGATGAAATTCTACGGATATTTACGACAGGAGCAGGGCTGACGCACCCAAAAAATCTGATAGTATCCAGGCATGAAAAACACGCAGGATACTCTTCTGGGTTTCGTTCTGAACCTCTTCATCAGTCTCCCTGAACCTCGGCGCAGGCATTGTCAGGTGTATCCTCTGGAAATGCTCCTCTTCTGCGCCATGGTAGCTTTCATCACTGGCAGAAAATCTTTCTATGACATGAACGCATTTGCCGAAGTGTACAAAGATCTGCTTATCGAGCTTTTCGGCGTCAGCTCAACGCCCTCACATGATACTTTCACCAGAATATTCAGTATATTGGACAGAAAACCCTTTGCCCTCTGCCTGCAGAAATTCAGCGAAAAAAATGGTGATATCATGGCCCGGCATGTTGTTGCGATTAATGAAAAGACCTGCAGGAAGGCCAGAGACGCGGATAGGAAAGCAGCCCACATTATCAGAGCCTGGTCTCCGGGAGAAAACTCCCTCCCGGAGTCTGCATGGTTGAGGAAAAAAGCAATGAAATTCCAGCGGTTTCGGAGCTTATTGATCTTCTGGGGACGACTCTGAAGGGAACGGTTGTGACTGCCGACGCTCTCAACACGCAGAAAGCCACGGCGGCGGCCATAATCGCCGAAGGCGCTGACTATGTGCTGACTGTCAAAGGATAATCAGCCCGGGCTCAGCAGGGCTGTCAGCTTTTTTCTGGACCATCTTGCGGACACTGTCGCCCCATGTGGAGCAGCACGGAAAAGGGGCACGGACTTCTGAAGTCCGTAGCTGCAGGCAGTCTGAGGATGTAAAGTGGATACCGGCTTTCAGGGGATGAAAGGGGCTGAAAAGAATCTGCGTAGTGCAGCGTACATCGAGAAGTTCACGACCGGAGAAACGACGACGGCCCGCCGGTATTTTATAAGCAGCCTGCCGCTGGGGCCTCAGGAGATAGCACGCTACGTCCGTGAACGCTGGGACGTGGAGAACTCATGCCACTGGATCCTGGATGAGATCTTCAATGAAGACTGCTGTCTGGATCGGGCTGGCAATGAAGCCGCCAACCTCAGAACTCTCCGTTCAGAACTACCTCACGGAGGCCGGGAAAAGGCTGGAGTCAGCGGATACCAGGATGAGGATGATGACAAAGGTTGGAATGAGCATAAAATATCTCTACCCCGTTTAGGCTACAACCCAACAGAAGTTCGATGCGTCAGCCCAGCCTTTATGCCTGAACAGTGACCGAGGCTTCATAAAGCAGGAAGCCGGCGTACAGCCAGTGGCAAATACTGACAGTGGACGTCAAGCCTCTAAGTGTGGTATTGTCATTTGCCTCGGCGAATACTCCCAGCGGATTAAATTCTCAGCCTTTTCGATAACCAGAGGCTGTAATTTCTCTTTAGATTTTAATTTCTTTCTATTCTCTCTATACCGGCTGTAAGCAACAGATGATTCATACTTTTTGCGGTGTTCCTCCAAGTAGGATACCTTTGGGAACTGTCTAGAAAATTCACTGGAAACAGTCGCCTCAAAGACTCCAAAGTGCCGCGCGATGCGGGTGCCCAAGGAGCTTTCTCTGGCTAATGTCATGATTACAGCGTTTTTTTCTTCGGAAAGGTAAGAATTATAACTCTTTGCAGGCGCATGCCGTTCTCTTGTGAAACTTTTGATTGGTGTAGCGATACAGGATTACAGCATAGGCCTTTTTTATTCCAGCCCGTCGAAACCGAACTTTTCTCCGCACAGGGAGGGAGTCTTCTCCCTGTGCGGTTCCTGAAATTTTCAGGGAACACTACACTGATATGGTCCATCAAATTGCTGAGCCGTACTGGTGTGCCCCACCAGACCTTGCACTTGGGATGAAAACTCACAGATTCGCGATATAGCAGCACCAGGCAAATGCCGTATCAACAGTATCAGTGTAAACATAAGAAAAGAATATGAAAGATACGGAGGCTTTCACCAGGGATATCTCAGATTATCAAAACAGTCCTCTGGCAACATCCGTAAATCCGCCAAAAACGGAAGCTGAGCAGATCCGGCGGCTGCAACATGAAGTTGAATTTCTGAAGCAGGAAATGGAATTTCTAAAAAAATTTTTCTTGATCAGAAATGCCAGGAATCAGGTGCACTGCTCATGAATGATTCTTCCTGTGTATTTGATATCATTTACAAGACTCTTCAAAGCAATAACAACTGCCTTTAAGTCAACTGCTTATGTTCCATTGTCGGTGTCTCACGCAGCGGCTATTATGCGTGGATCAACGCAGCGCCAATCCGTGAAGCTCAGGAAGAACGGGACAGAAAAGACTTTGACCTGATTATTTCTGTATATAAAAAGCGCTGTTATAAAAAAGGAGATCAGAGTATTTACATGGGGCTGCTTCATATGGATCCGCCTATTGTGATGAACATAAAGAAAATCCGACGTCTTATGTGTAAATATAATCTCGTTTGCCCGATCCGGAAATCTAATCCTTATCGGCTGTTGGCAAAAGCCCTTAAAACAGGCAAGGTAGCGGACAACCTGCTCAACCGTCATTTTGAGGACTACGGTCCAAGGATGGTCCTGCTGACAGATATCACTTATCTTCCATACAATGGATCATTTGCGTATCTGTCGACGGTCCTGGATGCTTTTACAAAGCAGATCCTTTCATATGTACTAGTCCCTCGCTGGCGGTTGATTTTGTACTGGAAACGGTCAGTCAGCTGATGAGAGACCATGAGCTCTCTCTTCATGCGAAAACCATTATTCATTCTGATCAGGGCTGCCATTACACAAGCTGCCGTTTCATCGGGATCATCCGGGACAAGAAGCTTCGGCAGTCCATGTCCCGCAGAGGCAACTACTGGGATAACGCTCCACAGGAGAGCTTCTTCGGCCATATGAAGGATCATATTAAGGAGAAACTGAAAAACGCTGCGGAGTATTCTGATGTCAAAGCTATCATAGATGACTACATGGACTACTACAACGACAAACGTTCCCAGTGGCGGCTGGCAAAACTGACTCCGAATGAATTCTATAAATTTGTAACCACCGGGAGTTATCCCCTGGATATCCCGAATGCTCCTGCTGTCCCTTCTATAAAGAAGCCTGCCAGCGGGCCTGAGGAAGCGGAACCTACTGATTCTGCTGATAAAAAGTAACTTAAGAACAGGATACCATGACAAAAGTTCGGGAAGGAAATCAAGGGATCGCGGAACAAAACATGGTGCTGCTTCCTGGCGCGGGGATGTATGTCCCGAAAGACCTTAAGGAAGCACGCCACCATTCCTGCCGACGGCAGGAATGGTGTTTGAGGCAGCCCCTCAAGCATGCGTGTAAATTTTCGTTGTCCATTTTTATGGGTTCGTTTTACTCTTCTGTCCAGACATTGGGGAGTGTGCAAATTCACGTGTCCTTGACAAGGAGTATAGTTCAGCAGCAGCTGCTGTGTACCTTTTGCTGTGGCTCTTTCTGGGGGATATCTTTGGAAAACTATCTGGAGAATTCTCTGGGAACAGCCACCTCAGAGACTTCCGCGGTACCGCGTGATATGAGCGCCAGAGAAACCTTCTCTGGCTAATGTCATAATTGCGGATTTTTTCTTTTAGAAACGGTAATGATATAACTTTTGCAAAAATCATGTCGTACTCTTGCGAACCGTTTGGTTAGTGTAGCAACACCGGATGACTGCATGGGCCTTTTTTATTCCAGCCCTTCGAAACCGAACTCCGCATAGGGGCGAGCCCCCCTCCTTATGCCATCTCCTAAAAAATCCGAGGACACTACGCAAACATAGTTCCTTAAATTGCCGAACTATATCAGAGCGTTGCCCCCAAACCTTGCACTTGGAATGACAATTCACCATCCATGCCGCTCCAATATTTCTTTAGGCGTGGCTCCTTTTGAGTATTCATGATGGAAAAGTTCCTTGAACTCCTTAGTAAGCGAGATCCGCGTCTGCGTAACCGATAACACGTATGGGTTCTGGCGCAATGCCTCCATATGTTCTTCCGCTAATCGATTCCTGTTTGCGTTCATGATGACTCTCCTTCAATCTGAGGATTCCCTGTGCGAAATCCCGGTGTCCATTATAAAGGAATCAGAAAAGACGCCTGTCCATGAATGTGGATCTGCGTACACGCAATGCCCATTTTTGGAGTGTGTGCAAATCTTTCTGTCCACTGTTGTGGGTACAGTTTAGAGCTGGCACAATCAGTAATTTAAACAAGAAGCTCTATGGGGATATAGAAGAGTGGCGAAACCGTCCTCTGGAAGCCGAATACCCATATATTTACATGGATGGAATATGGCTTAAGCCCTCCTGGGGTGGAACAGTTGAGAATGTATCCATTCCCGTAGCTGTCGGAGTCAATAAAGAAGGTTACCGTGAAATGCCCGGAGCTGCTGAAGGAAGCCGTGAAGACGCGGAAAGCTGGAAGCACTTCTGCCGCTATCTTAAGGAAC
>ERZ773138.3188-NODE-3188-length-10912-cov-5.496638_pt1 | contig 10912 bp, 10 predicted proteins | sample MGYA00511114_ERZ773138 | MGnify/ENA primary metagenome ERZ773138 (study PRJEB29015, sample SAMEA2737805) | human gut metagenome | biome: human gut; feature: human-associated habitat; material: faeces | place: China | collected 2012 ...
ATATTATATCAAAGTGTTTCATGTTTGTCAACAACTTTTTTAAATTATTTTTTGTTGCTTTTTTTGAATCTCTCAAACAGCAACTCTGATATATTATCATATATCTTCTTGCTTGTCAATAACTTTTTTGAAGTTTTTTTCAAAAGTTATTTTCAAGCAAAACGGAGAAAGAGGGATTCGAACCCTCGCGCCGGTTGCCCGACCTACACCCTTAGCAGGGGCGCCTCTTCGGCCTCTTGAGTATTTCTCCTCAGCCCGATCCAAGGTCTGTATTTAACTGCGTGTTTACATACTTTTAATGTAACTTCACAGCGCATTGATAATTATACCTAAGAACCCTTTTTCTGTCAACGGTTTTTTCGATTATTTTTTTCTTTTTTTAAGTTTGTTTTCTAATTATCTATATATAGAAGAAACAGACTCTTTTTCACTATATCTAGCAAAGAGTCTGTCCTTTTTACCTTATCTTTATTTTATGCTTCCTTTGGTTCATATTCAGATATGGTTTCTTCTATTCTTCTTTTTACTTCTTTTGCGATCTCTGTCGTCTTCATATTTTGATATTCTTCATAATAAATCGGTTCCAGGAAATGTACCTGTACCGTTACCGGTGCGATACTATTTGTATCAAACGGTTTAAAAGAATCGATCAACGCAATCGGTATGATCGGGCATTTCGCTTTTGTTGCCGCCTTGAAGCTTCCACCTTTAAACTCAAGAAGCTTGTTCCCCATCTTCGAGCGGGTTCCTTCTGCAAAGATCAGATAGTTTCTTCCTTTCTTTACTTCCTCTGTAACATCCATGATCACTTGCATAGACTGACGGATATCTTCGCGGTCGATCATGTAGGCCTTCATACATTTAAATGTCTGCTTGAGAAGTGGAACATTTGCCACTTCTTTTTTTGCCACCACAGAAAATGGACGCGGGCAGGCATCAACAATTGCGAGTACGTCATAAAGCCCTTGATGATTCGGAAAAAACATAAACCCTCCCTCTTTGGGAATATTTTCTTTTCCATATGCCTCGATTGTTACATTTCCGCCTTTATTGGCTCTTTTGACAATATATTTCAGAAGCTTATATCGGGTGATCTCCGGATACTTGTCTACGTGCGCGGCATAGTAACACAGCTTGCACCACATAAACGGAACAAGCAGAATATTCCGAATTACCATAAGTGCAATTCTTTTCACACAATTCATTCCCTATTCCTCCGCATACTCTTTGACGGCTGTCTCGTATAAATTATTGCCCTCGGAGTCGATCACAACAATTGCCGGAAGGTCTTCGATCTCCAGGCGGCGGATCGCTTCTGTGCCAAGATCATCATATGCGATCACATCTGCTCTTTTGATACATTTTGAAAGAAGCGCGCCTGCTCCTCCGACTGCTGCAAAATAAACTGCTTTATTTCTCACGATTGCATCCTGGACAGCCTGATTTCTTTTCCCTTTTCCTATCATTCCGCCAAGCCCCAGATCCAGAAGGCGTGGTGCATATTTGTCCATCCTGCTTGCTGTTGTCGGTCCTGCTGAGCCGATCGGTCTTCCTTCTCTCGCCGGAGATGGTCCCATATAATAAATCATCTGATTCTTAATATCAAGTGGAAGCTCTTTTCCTTCCGAAAGCACTTCATCCATTCTTTTATGAGCAGCATCACGGGCAGTATAAATAACTCCCGTAAGATATACATAATCTCCTGCTCTTAAATCCTGTATTTCTTCCTTTGTTACAGGAACTGTAATATGTCTTTCCATATCCTTTTCCTTCCTGATTCTTTTTCTGTATTCTGCTGCGGCGTTTTTAACCGCTAACAGGAGTCTTATAATTCTCTTAAAATAATTTCAGCCAGTTTCTCAACTGTAAAGTCTACAAAACTAATGCACTGTGCTTTTCTCTCCGGAGAATTTTTTTCTTTTCCTCTTGTCAGCACACGACAGCAGGTTGCTCCGCAATGTTCTTTAAATGCGTCGTGAAACTCTTTCGTCAGCCGCTGGCATTTCAAAAAGGCTTCATCTCCAGGTGTTCTTCTTCCGAAAAAATAGCCGATGCACATGGTTGCTCCTGCAAGCGCACCACAAATACAGCCACCATCTCCGAGCCCCCACGGGAATCCGGATGACATAGCGATTGCATCATCTGACAGATCAAGATCAAAACCCTTTTTGATCGCATAGATCACCGACTCTGAACAGGCGAACCCTTTCTGAAAAATCTCAACCGCATCTTTTCGCATTGCGTCTACGTCTACATTTGTATTCATAATTATCCTCTTTTCATTTTCCTTTAAATATTACACATCCTCTCACCGGGCAGAAACCATTTGTAACATGCTTCATCTTCGCACGAGTACATATCTTCGGCACAGAAAGTCTTTTCAGGATCCCCCCGGTAAATTAAATAGTGCGGATCACATGGCGGTTAACATGACAGCAAATATTTACAGCTACCGGAAGTCCGGCAATATGAGTCGGATAAGTGTTGACATTGACAGCCAGCGCGGTTGTACTTCCCCCAAGTCCGCCCGGTCCGATTCCAATCTTATTGATCCGCTCCAGTAATTCTTCTTCCAGTTCTTTTACATATGGAATGTCTGAATGGCTTCCGACTTCTCTTGTAAGTGCTTCTTTTGCCATCAGTGCGCATTTTTCAAATGTGCCGCCAATTCCCACGCCGACAACCATCGGAGGACAGGCATTCGGGCCGGCATCTTTTACTGCCGTAAGAACTGCTTCCTTTACTCCTTCGATTCCGTCTGCCGGTTTCAGCATAAATACACGGCTCATATTTTCGCTTCCAAAGCCTTTTGGTGCGACCTTGATCTTCACCTGATCGCCCGGAACAATTTTATAATGAATGATTCCCGGTGTATTATCTTTTGTATTCTCTCTGAGAATCGGATCTTTCACAACGGATTTTCTCAGATATCCGTCAACATAACCCCGACGGATCCCTTCATTTACCGCATCTTCCAGGTTGCCGCCTTCGAAATGTACATCCTGTCCGATCTCAAGAAATACGACTGCCATTCCAGTATCCTGGCAGATTGGGATCATATCTTTTCCGGCGATCTTCAGATTATCCTGAAGCTGGCTTAATATCTTTTTCCCCAGTGGTGACTTCTCTGTTGAAACTGCATTTTTCATCGCAATGTCCATATCTTTTGAAAGAAAATGGTTCGCTTCAATGCACATTTCTTTGATATTCTTTGAAATCTCTTCCACGTTCAATGTACGCATTGGTTTTTCCTCCTGCATTTCATAATCTGATTTTTATTATACTATGGTTTTTTTTCATCTGCAATGTAATCATCTTCAAATAAACCAGTATTGCCTCTAATTGTTAACCTTATAAAATTTTAAGTTGACATTCTTTCTTTTGCATGGTAAAGTGTGAAATGTATTTGATATTTTTTACCAAGGAAGGTTTACTTATGATTTCTGAAATTGAAACAACTACAGATCCGGTGCTTTCACGAGAAGATGCGATTGCAATCCTGAATACACCGGACGAAGAACTCGATCAGCTCATTGCACAAGCTGAAAAACTGCGCAGAAAATATAAGGGCAATCATGTAAGTATTCATATTCTTACCAATGCCCGCAGCGGTAACTGCTCACAGGACTGCGCTTACTGTGCACAATCCTGTCGTTCAAAAGCCGATATCGACAAATATAAGTGGGTAGCTGATGAGAAGTTATATAAAGATAATGATTTTGTAAATGAACATCATCTTTCCAGACACTGCATCGGACTCAGCGGTATGAAATTCACCGACGAAGAGATTGAAGAACTGGCTTCTAAGATCCGCAAGATGAAGGAAGACGGAACTCACCTTTGCTGTTCCATCGGATTTCTTACTGAAAAACAGGCTCTAATGTTAAAAGAAGCCGGACTCGACCGGATCAACCACAACCTGAACAGCAGCCGGGCTTACTACAGTCACATCTGTTCTACCCATACTTTTGAGCAGCGCGTTCAGAATATCAAAATGCTTCAGAGACTTGGATTTGAAATCTGCAGTGGCGGAATCATTGGAATGGGCGAAAGCAAAGAGGATGTTGTTGATATGCTTCTGGAGCTTCGTGAGATCCAGCCGGAAGCTCTGCCGATCAACTTCCTGTTGCCAATTCCGGGAACTCCGCTCGGTGATGCCGATATTTCCGAACTCACAACTGAGTATTGCATGAAGGTTCTCTGCCTTGCAAGACTTCTGGTTCCGCAGTCAGATATCCGTTGTGCTGCCGGACGTGAGGTTTATTTTAAAGGTGAAGAAAAGAAGCTTCTCAGCGTTGTAGATTCCATCTTCGCTTCCGGTTATCTGACCGCAGATGGTCAGGGAATCAAAGATACGATCCGGACGATTACGGATGCCGGTTTTACATATGAGATCGAATCTGCTTAATTTATTGACACGCCGAACATTATTAACATTCTAAAAGGAGAATACTTAACATGACTCAGGGAAACACTCAGACACTTAGAACTACCAATACTTACGCAATGGCTGTCACCGCTCTTATGACCGCTGTCACCTGCATTCTTGCACCGCTTTCCATCCCGATCGGACCGGTGCCGATTTCACTTACCAACTTTGCAATTTATCTTTCTCTCTATCTTCTGGATTGGAAGAAAGGAACGATCAGCTATATCCTTTATCTTCTTCTCGGACTTGTGGGACTTCCTGTATTTTCCGGATTCACCGGAGGAATCGGAAAGCTTGCCGGACCAACTGGCGGATATATCATTGGTTTCATCCCAATGGCAATCATTGCCGGTATTGTAATTGACAAATTCAGTCAGAGATGGATCCAGATTCTTGGAATGATCGTTGGAACCGCAATCTGCTATGCATTCGGAACTGCATGGTTCTGCATTCAGGCAGGTTACACTGTATCTGCTGCCCTTGCAGTATGTGTCATTCCATTTATCCCGGCGGACCTTATCAAGATGGTGATCGCCATGATCATCGGACCTGAAATCCGCAAAAGACTCGGAGCTGTTGCACAGTAAGATGCACGGCGTCTGCCAGAATATTTGAAGTCTGGCAAAATAATAATTCAGCCCCCTCTACAAAGTCCGGAAAGCCTGTTTGCTGCAGCGTTTCCGGGCTTCTTTGTTTTTTTAATCCGACTTTTACCAGAGCAAACGCAAGCCATGCCATAACATTTCTTTCCATGCAGCCTCACAAAACAAAGCAAGAGACCAGACAAGGCATTTGCATATTCCCTGTCCAGTCTCTTTATGATTTATCCTGCTTCTGTATTTCTACTTTCGCTCAGATCTTTATTCTTCTGTCTGCTCTTCTACAACCGTCTCAGCAGTTGCTTCTGTATTTGCTTCTTCTGCAGTCTCTTCTGCGTTCTCCTCCAGTTCACCTGAAGCCCTGCGTACCTTTGCGATACTTGCAACTTCTTCGTGTTCCTTCAGATTGATCAGTTTAACACCGGATGTGATTCTTCCGAGTACGGAAATCCCCGCACATTCCATACGGATCACGATACCATCTGTGTTGATGATCATAATCTCATCATCCGGACCTACTGCCTTTGCACCGACTACATTTCCGGTCTTCTCTGTGATCTTATAGCATTTCACGCCTTTTCCACCACGGTTCTGGGCTGTGAATTCTTCCATGCGGGTTCTCTTGCCCATACCCTTTTCAGATACGATCAGAAGCTCTTCACCCTGCGCATCAAGCTGCATTGCAACAACTTCATCACGGTCACTTAAATTCATACCACGAACGCCCATAGAAGTCCTTCCGGTTGAGCGTACATCAGATTCATGGAAACGGATGCATTGACCATACTGCGTAACGAGAATAACATCTCTTTCATCATCCGTAATCTTAACTTCGATCAGTTCATCATCCTCACGGAGTGTGATCGCAGCAAGTCCTGTCTTTCTTACATTTGCGTAATCCAGGATCGGCGTCTTCTTAACAAGACCTTTCTTGGTTGCCATGAACAGATAGTCACCTTCTTTGAAATCCTTGATCGGAATCATTGCTGTGATCTTCTCATCCGGCTGAAGCTGAAGGATGTTGATAATTGCTGTACCTCGGGAAGTTCTTCCTGCTTCCGGAATCTCATATCCCTTCAGGCGATAGCAGCGTCCGGTATTGGTAAAGAACATAATATACTGGTGAGTATTGGTCATGAACAGCTCTTCTACATAGTCTTCATCCAGAGTCTGCATACCCTTGATACCCTTGCCGCCACGATTCTGGCTCTTGAAAGTATCGTTGCTCATTCTCTTAATGTATCCCATCTTGGTCATGGTGATCACTACATCTTCTCTCGGGATCAGATCCTCTGTAGAAATGTCGTATTCATCAAATCCGATGGCTGTTCTTCTGTCATCTCCGTATTTTTCAGAGATCACAAGGATTTCTTTCTTAATTACGCCAAGCAGAAGCTTTCTGTCTGCGAGGATCGCCTTGTACTCTGCGATCTTCTTCTCAAGCTCTGCATACTCTGTTTCCAGCTTCTCTCTTTCCAGACCGGTCAGAGCTCTCAGACGCATATCCACGATAGCCTGGGACTGTGCATCACTTAAGTTAAAGCGGCTCATCAACTCTGCTTTCGCAATCTGTACGGTCTTGGATCCACGGATGATCTTAATAACCTCATCAATGTTATCCAGGGCGATCAGCAGACCTTCCAAGATGTGTGCACGTTCTTCTGCCTTATTCAGCTCGTATTTGGTACGTCTGGTCACAACGTCTTCCTGATGTTTCAGATAATGGTTCAGGATTTCCAGAAGGCTCATAACCTTCGGCTCATTATTGACCAATGCAAGCATGATCACACCAAATGTATCCTGCAGCTGTGTATGCTTGTAAAGCTGGTTCAGAACGACATTCGGGTTCACATCTCTTCTCAATTCGATGCAGACACGCATACCTTCACGACTTGACTGGTCACTCAGGTCTGTGATTCCATCAATCTTCTTATCTCTTACAAGCTCCGCGATCTTCTCGATCAGGCGGGCTTTGTTGACCATATACGGAAGCTCGGTTACTACGATTCTGTGCTTTCCATTCTGCATTGGCTCGATATTGGATACCGCACGCACACGGATCTTTCCACGTCCTGTACGGTAAGCCTCTTCGATTCCTCTTGTTCCAAGGATCGTCGCTCCCGTCGGGAAATCAGGTCCTTTGATGATCTCCATGATCTCTTCGATCGTGGTCTCATCTTTATCTTCAATCTGGTCATCAATAATTTTCACAACCGCACCGATGACTTCTCTTAAGTTGTGCGGTGGAATATTGGTTGCCATACCTACCGCGATACCGGAGGTTCCGTTTACCAGAAGGTTCGGAAATCTTGACGGAAGTACGGTCGGTTCTTTTTCTGTCTCGTCAAAGTTCGGTGCAAAATCAACGGTATCTTTATTGATATCCGCTGTCATTTCCATCGAAATCTTACTAAGTCTTGCCTCGGTATATCGCATTGCGGCAGCACCGTCACCGTCCACAGAACCGAAGTTACCGTGACCGTCTACAAGAATGTAACGGGTAGACCAGTCCTGTGCCATATTAACGAGGGCTCCGTAAATAGAACTGTCACCATGCGGGTGATATTTACCCATGGTATCACCGACGATACGCGCGCATTTACGGTGCGGCTTGTCAGGACCGTTGTTCAACTCGATCATCGAATAAAGAATACGTCTCTGAACAGGTTTCAGACCGTCTCTTACATCCGGAAGCGCACGAGAAGCAATAACACTCATGGCATAATCGATATAGAACTCTTCCATGGTTTTTTTCATATCCACTTCATGAACTTTATCAAAAATATTATCTTCCATTGGTATTCTCCTATATATCTAAGTTCTTAACAAATTTTGCATTCTCTTCGATAAATTCTCGTCTTGGTTCTACTTTATCTCCCATCAGGGTTGTAAAGGTAAGATCCAGTTCGGAAGATGTCTCATCGTCCATTGTCACTCTTCTTAAGATTCGATGCTGCGGATCCATTGTGGTATCCCATAACTGCTCTGCGTCCATCTCACCCAGACCTTTGTATCGTTGAATCTTATTGTTCTGATCACGTCCGACTTCGCTGATGATCTTCGCCAGTTCTTCATCGCTGTATGCATACCAGACTTTCTTGTTCTTCTCCAGCTTGTAAAGCGGCGGCTGAGCCAGATATACATAGCCCTGTTTGATCAGCTCCGGCATAAAACGATAGAGGAATGTCAGAAGCAGTGTACTGATATGTGCTCCATCAACGTCGGCATCGGTCATGATGATGATCTTGTGATAACGTAATTTGCTGATATCAAAGTCTTCATGGATTCCGGTTCCAAATGCCGTAATCATGGCTTTGATCTCCGCATTTCCATAAATTCGATCCAGTCTTGCCTTCTCAACATTGAGGATCTTACCACGAAGTGGAAGGATGGCCTGTGTTGCACGGTCTCTGGCTGTCTTTGCGGAACCACCGGCGGAGTCTCCCTCTACGATGTAGATTTCGCATTTTTCCGGATTCTTGTCAGAACAGTCTGCAAGCTTACCAGGAAGTGACATACCATCAAGAGCTGATTTTCTTCTTGTCAGATCTCTCGCTTTTCTTGCAGCCTCTCTCGCACGCTGTGCCATCACAGACTTCTCAACTGTTACTTTAGCGACCTGAGGATTCTGTTCCAGGAAAATCTGAAGCTGTTCACTGACAACATTATCAACTGCTCCTCTTGCCTCACTGTTTCCAAGTTTCTGCTTTGTCTGACCTTCGAATTGAGGATCCTCGATCTTGACACTGATAATTGCAGTCAGTCCCTCACGGATATCCTCACCTGTCAGGTTCGGCTCATTATCTTTTAAAAGTTTATTCTTTCTTGCATAATCATTAAATGTCTTTGTTAACGCATTTCTAAATCCGACAATATGAGTTCCGCCTTCCGGAGTCGTAATATTATTTACAAATCCGTAGCTGTTCTCATTGTAGGAATCATTGTGCTGCATTGCAACTTCAACAGATACATTGTTGACGATTCCCTCACAGTAAATGATCTGCTCGTAAAGCGGAGTCGTACTGCGGTTCAGATACTCAACAAATTCTTTGATTCCACCTTCGTAGTGGAAAGTCTTCTCAATCGGCTCTTGTGGTCTTTCATCGCGAAGAACGATCTTCAGTCCCTTTGTCAGAAATGCCATCTCACGGAATCTCTGCTGTAAAATGCTGTAATCAAAGATTGTTGTCTCAAAAATCTCTCCATCCGGCAGGAATGTGACCTTTGTTCCTGTCTTTCCCGGCTCACATTCTCCGATGACTTCCAGCTTCTTTGCAACTTTTCCTCGCTCATAGCGCTGTCTGTATACTTTTCCTTCGTGGCAGATTTCAACTTCCAGCCAGACAGAAAGAGCATTTACAACAGATGCACCTACTCCGTGAAGTCCTCCGGATACTTTGTATCCTCCGCCGCCGAATTTTCCTCCTGCATGAAGTACAGTAAATACAACTTCAACTGCCGGTATTCCTGCTTTCGGATGAATTCCTACAGGAATTCCACGACCGTTATCCTTTATTGTTGCTGTACCGTCATTATTCAAAGTTACCCGTATCTCACTGCAATATCCAGCAAGATGCTCATCAACGGCATTATCCGCAATTTCATATATAAGATGATTAAGACCTTTTGTTCCCACACTTCCAATATACATTCCAGGACGTTTTCTTACTGCCTCAAGTCCTTCAAGAATTGAAATACTGGACGCATCGTACTTCTGATTAGCCATGTAAAGATTTCTCCCTTCTACTGTTTCAAGTGACTGTTAAATACCTCTTCAAATTTTACATTAATATTTCCAATTGATGTAAGCTTTATTTCATTCCATGCTTTATTATTAAATTCAACATACTGCTTTGCCTCAAATGACTCAAATTCGCTGTTAAATGCTTCAAGTTTTCTCTTTTCAAGAATTGCTGTTTTGTTAGCCTCTGTTTTTGATTTATCATTATCGCTGTTACATTTTATAATATAATATCTGCCATCCGATTCAACAATATCACTTACTTCGCCGCTTTTCAGATTATAAGCCGCATTTTCAAAATTCTCGTCAAGTTCTCCTCTGCGGCATTCTCTCTCATATTCTTCACCATTATAATCTTTTGCAACAACATAGAAAATTTCTTTATTATCAAGTCTTTCCTGTGCTTTTTTTATATCTTCAAGCGTATCTGCACAGATATACTGTACTGTTATAACTCTCGCTTCATCATAGCTTACTTCTATATCAAGATTATCTGTCAAATCATTATATAGTGTATCTGCTATTGCAAAGCTGGTAAACATATTAACAAGTTTTTCTTTTGTAATATTAAATTCATTCCTTTTTTCATCACTTAATGAATTATAATATTCCTCTGCCGCATCAGATACAGCTGTCTTCTGGTTTCTTGAGAGTACAACACCTTTTTTATCAGCTAAAACATTCATGCAGTAAACACGTTCAAGCTTGGCTTTTACCTGTTCTTTTACATACTCATCAAATTTTACATCACCGACACTCTGATTCCAGATATCTGTTCCAAATAAATCTTCATATTCACTTTTTGCATCAGCAAGAAGAATATCTGCTTCCATAACTGATGCCTTTTTAGAAGTTTGGTTTGAATGCAAACAAAGGTACGCCCTTTCTGCTGTTTCTCCAAACAAAGATTCTTAAAAACACGGAACGCTTTCTTTATTATCTTACTTTTTTCCAAAGTAATTAAACCGTATCATCTCATCCGAAATATCATATGCCTCCTTTGCAAACTCCTCATCTTCCGGACTATATCCTTCTCCTTCCACATTCATCTGTGAACCTACAGCAAATCCTTTCTTTTCAGGATTGAGGATACTTTCTCCGAGGCCGGTCCAATAATAGTCGTCAAGTTGAAGTAGGTTCAGC
>ERZ773138.3198-NODE-3198-length-10869-cov-6.858794_pt1 | contig 10869 bp, 8 predicted proteins | sample MGYA00511114_ERZ773138 | MGnify/ENA primary metagenome ERZ773138 (study PRJEB29015, sample SAMEA2737805) | human gut metagenome | biome: human gut; feature: human-associated habitat; material: faeces | place: China | collected 2012 ...
GCGTGGCGTTTTCCTGTTTTTGAGGCGTTTCAGCACCCGTTTTGACTAATAAGTCAAAATTTACCTGCTCGTCCTGCTGGGCCTGCTGACAGCATTCGGTCCGTTCGTAACGGATATGTACCTGCCGACGCTGCCCGCCATGACGGATTTCTTCCATACCTCCTCGTCGATGGTGCAGATGGGACTCACCACCAGCATGATCGGCCTGGCTGCCGGACAGCTGCTCTTCGGTCCCCTGAGCGACAAATACGGACGCCGAACGCCGCTGCTGACGGCCATGTGGCTCTTCATCGGCTCCACCCTGCTCTGCATCTTCGCCTCGGACATCCGCCAATTCGTCACTGCGCGTTTCCTGCAGGGCATCGCCGGTTCGGGCGGCATTGTCATTTCGCGGTCGGTCGCCACCGACCGGTTCGGAGGCCGCGACCTGGCCCGGATGCTGGCGCTGATCGGCGCCGTCAACGGCGTGGCTCCGGTCGTCGCCCCCATCATCGGCGGCACCCTCACCGACTCTATCGGCTGGCAGGGCATCTTCTGCATCCTGCTGATGCTGGGATGCGTCCTGCTCGCAGGTTGTTTCCGCCTCCGCGAGTCGCTCCCGGCCGAACGCCGCAGCGCCGTAGCCTGGGGCGACATTTTCCGCAGTTTCGGCACCGTGCTCCGCAACCGCCGCTACGTGGCCTACGTCCTGCAGATGGGTTTCGCCCAGGGCGTGCTGTTCGCCTACATCGCCTCCTCGCCCTTCATCATGCAGGGACACTACGGATTTTCGGCGTTCGAATTTAGCATCTGCTTCGCCGTCAACGCCGTGGCCATCGGCAGTGCCGCGGCTTTCTCGATCCGCTTTCTCGATCCGCTTCCGCAACCCCGAACGAAGCACCCGAGCCGGATGTATGGGCATGCTCCTCTTCGCCGCTGCCGAAGCCGTGGCCCTAGGCCTCGGATGCGGGTTCTGGGTCTACGAGGGACTGCTTTTCGGCCTGCTCTTCGCCATGGGGCTCACCTTCACTTCCTCCACGGCGCTGGCCATGGGAGCGGCCCGCGAATACGCCGGAACTGCCTCGGCCATGCTGGGCGCCATCTGCTTCTCGTTCGGCGGCATCGTGTCGCCGCTGGTCGGCATCGGCGACACGCTCCTCTCCACAGGTGCGGTCTTCATCGTCTGCGCCCTCTGCTCATGGCTCAGCCTGCGCATCGCCCCGCGGCACACAGCGTTTGCCGCCGCCTGAAAAAAGGCCGGAGACTATGCTCCGGCCCGTAGCGGTATCGCCTGCGGCGCTTATTTGCGCACTTTGACGATAATCTTGCGCACCGTGCCCTCGCCCACCATCGGAGCGTGCCCGTCCTCGGGGAAAAGCACCGTAAACTGTCCCGGACGCATCGTGTAATAGGTCTGCGGCACGTCGTCGAAGAGCTGGATGTCATTCTCGACGCTGAATTCGCCCAGCGGCTTCTTGAGCTCCCTGCGCTCGCTCCAGCCGAAGGACTCCTCCTCGCCCCGGATGAGAACCTGGATGTCGATGTACTCGTTGTGGATTTCGAGTTTGGCGTCGGGCTTCTGTTTCAGCTCGCGCTCCATGACGTTGACGTAGATGTCCTTGCCGTCGAGTTCGTGAATACCCGGTTCCATCGTCGTCCAGTCGGTCGAGGCGATCAGTTCGAAAGCCTGTTTCATGCGCGGGCTTACGCCGTAGTAAAGCGCGCTGTTTTTCAGAGAGTCTAAAATCATATTCTTTATTTGTTTTTCGGTTCTGCGTTCGTCCGCCGCCGAATTCTGCGACCCCGCGGAGCGAATACAAAGTTAACAAGATTTTTTGTTTTGACAAAGTGGCGGAAAAAGCATTATATTTGATGTCGGAACGTCTTACCGGACCGTGCCCGATTCGGCTTGGACCCCACCCCGCTTTTGCGTACCTTTAATAAAAACATACCGATCATGGACTTTACGGAAATCAGACTTTCGGGCAAGACCCGTCGTGAACACGATCTGCTGGGCGAAATGGAAATCCCGGCGGAGTATTATTTCGGCGTGCAGACCATGCGCGCGGTGGAGAATTTCCACATCAGCCGCGTGCGGCTCAACTTCTTCCCGGAGCTGATCCGCGCCCTGGCCGACGTCAAGCAGGGCGCCGCGATGGCCAACCGCGACCTGGGACTGCTCGACCCGGCGATCGCCGACGCGATCATCCGGGCCTGCGAGGAGCTGCGCGCCGGGAAACTCGAGGAGCAGTTCGTCGTCGACATGGTGCAGGGCGGCGCCGGCACATCGACCAACATGAACGCCAACGAGGTGATCGCCAACCGGGCGCTCGAACTCCTCGGCCATGAAAAGGGCGAATATCAGTTCTGCCACCCCAACAACCACGTCAACCTCTCGCAGTCGACCAACGACGCCTACCCCACGGCCGTGAGGATCGCACTGGTGCGCAGCATCGAGAAACTGGTGGCCTCGCTGCGCGAACTCATCGCGGCGTTCCACGCCAAGGGCGAGGAGTTCTCCGGCATCATCAAGATGGGCCGCACGCAGCTTCAGGACGCCGTGCCGATGACCCTCGGACAGGAGTTCGAAGCCTACGCCGCCAACCTCACCGAGGAGACCGAGCGGCTGACGGCCAACATGAAACTTTTCTTCGAAATCAACATGGGGGCCACGGCCATCGGAACGGGCATCAACGCCGACCCCGACTACGCCGGGCTTTGCACCCGTTACCTGCGCGAGATCACCGGACTGCCGCTCGTCGAGGCGTCGAACATGATCGAGGCCACGAGCGACACGGGCGCCTTCATTATGAACTCCTCGGCCCAGAAACGCCTTGCGGTGAAACTCTCGAAAATCTGCAACGACCTACGGCTGCTCTCGTCGGGTCCCCGCTGCGGGCTGAACGAGATCAACCTCCCGCCGCGCCAGCCGGGATCGTCGATCATGCCGGGCAAGGTCAACCCCGTGATCCCCGAAGTCGTCAACCAGGTAGCGTTCCGCGTGATCGGCAACGACCTCACCGTGACGATCGCATCGGAAGCCGGACAGCTCGAACTGAACGTCATGGAGCCGATCATCGTCCACTGCCTGTTCGAGAGCATCGAAATGCTGATCAACGCCATGAACACGCTGCGCGAGAAGTGCATCGCCGGCATCACGGCCAACGAGGAGGTCTGCCGCCGGATGGTCTTTAACAGCATCGGGCTGGTGACGGCGCTCAACCCCTATCTGGGCTACGAAACGTCGAGCATGCTGGCCAAGGAGGCCCTCAAAACCGGCAAGGGCATCTACGACCTCGTACTCGAGCATAAGCTGATGAGCGAAGAGGAGTTGCACAAGGTGCTGCAACCCGAAAACATGGTCCACCCGCGCAAGAAGATCGGAGAGTGACCGAACGGAACAGCCCCGGCCCGATGAGCCGGGGCTGTTCATTCCGCCGGGCCGCTATTCCGCCAGCCCGTAACGGCGCATCAGGGGCTTCACGTCGGGCACGGCGCCGCGGAAACGCACGTACTGCGCCATCGGCTCGTCATAGCCCGCTTCGGTCAGGATATGGCGGCGGTAACGGCGCGCGGTTTCGGAATCGAAAATATCGCCCGTGCCGGTGAATGCCGCGAAGGCATCGGTGTCCAGCACCGCCGACCACGTGTAGGAGTAGTACTGCGCGGGGTAACTGCTGGCGAAGATGTGGTTGTAATAGGTCGTCCGGAAGCGTAAAGCGGTATGCTCCGGGAAGTCGTAACGTTTCAGGAACGCCCGTTCGAAAGCCGCCACGTCGCACCCTTCGACCGGCCGCAGCACGGTGTGCCATTCGAGGTCGAGCAGCGCGGTGGCATAGAAATCGGTCAGGTAAAGCCCCTTCAGGAAGTTCTCCGACTCCTTGAACTTCGCGATCAGCGCATCGGGAATCGGACGCCCCGTCTCGTAATCGCGGGCGTAGTGTTTCATCACCTCCGGCTCCCAGGCCCAATGCTCGTTCAGCTGCGAGGGCAGTTCGACCATGTCGCGCGGGAAGCTGCCCGTCACCTGTGGATACGGCCCGCGCGAGAGGAAACCCGCCAGAGCGTGTCCGAATTCGTGGAAGAGGGTCTTGACCTCGGAGGTCGACAGCAGCTTCGGCCTGCCTTCGGCCGCACGCGAGAAGTTGCAGCTGATGGTCACCAGCGGCAGCACCTCCCGCTCTCCGGCGCACGAATACCCGCGCAGGCGCGAGCACCACGCGCCGCCGCGTTTGCCCTTGCGGACGAAGCAATCCAGATAAAGCAGTCCGAGGGGGCGGCCTTCGGCGTCTTTCGCCTCGAAGGTCAGCACGTCGGGGTGGAAAACGGGAATGTCCGTGCGCTGCGTCAGCGTGATTCCGAAAAGACGGTTGGCCACATAGAAAACGCCGTCGTTGAGCACATTGTCGAAAAGCAGGTAGTTGCGCATGCGCCCCAGTTCGGACCCGAATTTCGCCTTGCGCAGCTTGCCCGAATAGAAGGCCACGTCCCACGGTTCCAGCCGGAAGGCCGAATCCCGCTCGTATTTCACGGCGAAAGCCTCCAGTTCGGCACGCTCCGCACGTCCCTTCCCCGCGGCAGCGTCCTTGAGCGGCAGCAGCAGTTCGCGGACCTTTTCGGGCGTTCCGGCCATGTTCGTCTCCAGCGTGTAGGCGGCATAGTTCTCGTATCCCAGCATCCGGGCCCGTTCGAGACGCAGGTTGACGATGTCGACCGACAACTGGCGGTTGTCGTACTTCCCGTCCATGCAGCGCGAGGTGTAGGCCTCGTAGAGTCTCCTGCGCAGATCGCGGTTCGTGGCCGAAGCCATGACCGACGCATAGTCGCCGTTCGTGAACCCGACGGCCCAGACGCCCTGATGCCCCAGCCGGGCCGCATTGCGGGCGAAACGCTGCCGGGTCGTCCCCGCAAGCCCGTCGAGCAGGCTGCTGTCCTGCACGTACAGGACGAACTCCTGGGTCGCCTGCGTGATGTTCTGTCCGTGGCGGATGCGTTTGAGCGAAATCTCGCGGTTCAGCTCCTTGAGCCGCTCCTTCTGCCCGGGCGTGCAGAGCGCCCCGCCGCGGATATAGCTCCGGTAGACCTTGCCGAGCGTCCGCAGCTGGAGCGAATCCAGCCCGGCCGCATCGCGCCGGTCGTAGACGGCCTTCACCAGGCGGAAGATCGCCGTGTCGAGCGTCACGGCGTCGTATGCCTCTCCGGTCAGCTGCGCGGATTCCAGAGAGATCCGGATGACGGAGTCGCCCCCGAAATTCGATTTCAGGTAACCCAGCACTGCGCGCGGAACGTCCAGCAGGCTGTCGGCACGGTCGAGCGGCACGACGACGTTTTCGAAAGTCGCCTCCGCGGGGTCCAGCACCCTGATTTTCGCAATCCCGGCCTTGTAGGCGCGGATGCCCTCCTCAATGGCGGGCATGATGTCGGCGGCATGGATACGGTCGAAGCGGGGCGCCCCGTAAGGGGCTTCGGAAGGCATCAGCAACGGATTTCCGGCAAAAAGCCGGCCGGAGAAAAGGAACAGCCCACATACGGAGAGGAGAAGCGTTCTCCTTACGAGCGGAAGGGATCGGATCATGGCGAACGATTGGCTGAATTTTTCCACAAGATAGCAAAAAAATCGTTCCGGACAACACCTGCCGGCAAATTAAAACCGGCGGAAAGAGTGTCTCCGCCGGGGCATCCCGTTTTCCGGGTAATTCGTCAGGAACTTTTCCGAAGCCGCACGACGACGGGATGGTGGTCCGAATAGTCGACCGGAAGCACCTCGTAGGAGAGCGGTTCGAAACCGCCGCTCAACACGTAGTCGATGCGCAGCATGTTGTAGAAACCGCGGAACGTATGCGAATAGCCCGACCCGCACTCACGGAAGGCGTCGCGCAGCCCCCGCGCCATCGTGCGGTAGACATACGACATGGGCGTATCGTTGAAATCGCCGCAGACGATCCGCCGCGTGCGCGTCGCACCCACGACCTGCGCGATGCTGTCGACCTGCGCGGCCCGAAGCACGCTATTCTCGCGCAAACGGGTCACGATACTGCGGATTTTGGTCTCGCGCGCTGTGTCCGAGAGAAACTGATGGCTGGTGATGAACTGGTTGTCCGAAGCGTTGATGGCCGTCGAGCGCAGGTGGTTGTTGAAAACCCGCACGGTGTCCTCGCCCACAATCACGTCGGCCCAGACCGAAGACGAAGGCGTCAGCACGGTGTCCGAACGCAGGATGCGGTATTTGCTCAAGATGGTCAGCGTCGAGCCGTAGACCGAATCCGGGGCCTGCGTGCGTCCGAAGTGCGCGATCTCGTACTTCTCGCCCAGCAGCGAAAACTCCTCGGACTGCTCCGCGAGGCGGGCATTGAACTCCTGGAGGCAGATCAGGTCCGGAGCCTGCTCCTCGATCAGGCGCAGGATGTCGTCGACGCTGCTCCGGCCGTCCTCGCCGTAGAAACTGCGCACGTTGTAGCTCATAACCTTGACAGCAGCGCGGTCGAAGGCCGTCTCCGTGGCATAGCTGCGGCGGATTTCAGGACGCCAGAAGAGCGAGACCTTGAAAAGCCCCGCCACGACGACGACCAGCATCGCCCCGGCGCACACCCAGCGCCAGCGGATGATCCAGTAGAGCGTCAGCACGACCGACGCGACATAGACCGCCGGAGCGGCCAGCCCCAGCACGGGAAAGAACCACACGCTGCCCGGATCGACATAGGGGACGAAATAGGTGAGAACCATCGTCGCGCCCACGGCCAGCGTCACGAGCGTCAGCGCCAGGTCTACGAGCCGCATGACGAGACTGCGGCGCCGTTTCCCCGAAGGGCCTCCCCCGTATCCGTTATAGTAATCGGAAGCCATCGTCTAAAAACGGATCGTTCCCCGGCGTTTCCACCAATGCAGCAGCAGGAATCCCCACAGCATGCCGCCCACATGAGCGAAATGGGCCACGTTGCCCACGCCCCTCCATCCGAGGAACAGCTCGATGACGGCATAAATGATGACAAACCACTTGGCCTTCATCGGAATAGGCGGAATCAGCAGCATGATGACCGCATTGGGATGCATCACGCCGAACGCCAGCAGCAGGCCCATCACCGCGCCCGACGCGCCGACCAGCAGCAGCGGCAGTTCGCCGAACGCCAGCGCCGTGAGGTACTGGATCAGCGCCGCACCCACGCCGCAGACCATGTAGAAGGTCAGGAAACGCTGCGAGCCGAGTTCGTATTCGAGCGTACGCCCGAACATCCACAATGCGAACATGTTGAAGAAGATATGTTCGAAATTGGCATGCAGGAACATGTAGGTGATGAACTGGTAGGTATGGAAATAGGGCGTTCCCAGCGACAGGGCGCAATACTGCATGATCGTGTCGCCGACGGGCAGCAGCGCCGTGGCCATGTAAACCAGTACATTGATGATTATCAAATTCTTGACCACCGGAGGGGTCTGAAAATAGCGGTTCATGCGTTTTAATTTTTGCAAATGTAACTCTTTTCCGCCGGATTATCCCAACTTGGCGCGCAAATCTTCCGGCGTGATCTCGGCGGTGATCGCCTTGCCCGAGGGCGAAAAACTGAAACTGCCCGTGTCGGCCAGCTGTGCGAGCAGCGCCGCGGCCTCCTCGCGCGACAAGGTCCGCCCCGCACCCTTGGCGCCGGAGCGGGCCATCACGCCGGCGATCTTCTCGCGCCGCACATCGGAGAGCGACACCGGAGTCGCAAAGGCCTGCAACAGGTCGAACAGCAGCCGGTCCACGGCGTCGGCGGGCATGTCGGCGGGCGTGCCCCTCACTTCGACGGTCCCTTCGCCGCAGAAGTCGATGTCGAAGCCCAGGGCAGCGAACTCCACGGCATTCTCCTCCAGCAGGGCGTATTCGTCGCCCGAAAGGACCAGCCGTTCGGGGAACAGCAGCTGCTGGCTCACCGACGAGCCGTTGCCCAGCATCCGGAGGTAATCCTCGTAAAGAATCCGCTCGCGGGCGCGCCGCACGTCGACCACTACGAAGCGGCCGCCCAGCAGAGCGGCGACATAACCGCCCGGCAGCGGCAGCGCATCGGTGAATTCCGGACGCTGCGGCATGTCGAACCGCTGCTGCTCGGGAACGGCCGACGAAGGGATGAAATCCAGGGCGCTGTCGTCGAATCCGCCGCCCGAAGGGGTGATCTCGAAACCGCCGCCCGACTCGAACTCCTCGAACTCCCCGGCGTCCGCACCCGGCAGGGCGAATCCGCCCGCCGCGGCCTGCGGGAACGACGGCGCGGCGCTCCGGACTCCGCCCGTGCGCAATCCTCCGACCGCGCTGTCCGACACGACCCCGCCGTCGCGGTACGGCACGTCGAAGCCCGTGAAATCCTCGTTGGGATCGGGCGCCGAAGGGTCGATATACTCCTCGCGGAAAGGGTTGTAGTCGCTGTTCGACATGGCCAACGGCTCGCTGTACACGGCTCCTTTCTGCAAAACGGGAATCTCCACCGGGCTGTCCCGGTCGAAATCCATCAGCGGCACGGCGCCCGTTTTGGCCAGCGTCTCGCGCACAGCGGCGTTGACGATCTGCCACACGGCCTCCTCGTCGGCGAACTTGACCTCGGTTTTCTGCGGGTGCACGTTGACGTCGATACGCCCGGGATCGAGCGTCAGGTAGAGGAAATAGGAGGGCTGGCAGCTCTCGGGAATCAGCTTCTCGTAGGCTTTCAGAATGGCGCTCGTCAGATAGGTGCTCTTGAAAAAGCGCCCGTTGACAAAAAGGTATTGCTCCGTGTTGCGTTTCTTGGCGGCAGCCGGACGGCCGATATATCCCTCGATGCAGGCGATCGAAGTGTCGGCCTCGACCTCCAGCAGGTTCTGCTTGATGTGACGCCCCACCACGTCGACGATGCGTCCCGCCAGCGACCCGGCCTGCAACGTATAGACCGGAGCGTCGTTGGCGTAGAGTTCGAAGGCGATCTGCGGGTTACAGAGCGCGATGCGCTGGAACTCGGCCTTGATCTGCGACGCCGAGGTGGTGCTCTTGTCCAGAAAACGGCGGCGCGCCGGGACGTTGTAGAAAAGGTTGCGCACGAAGAACTGCGAACCCACGGGACACATCACCGGGTTCTGCGCCGCGAACTGCCCGCCGTTGATCTCGGTCTGCGTACCCACCTCGTCGCCGGCCTGCCGGGTGCGCAGTTCGACCTGCGACACGGCGGCGATCGAAGCCAGAGCCTCGCCGCGGAATCCGAACGTGTGCAGGGCGTAAATATCCTCCACGGCCCCGATCTTGCTCGTGGCGTGGCGGTCGAAGGCCATGCGCGCGTCGATGGGCGACATGCCGCAGCCGTCGTCGACGATCTGGATCAGGTCCTTGCCGCCGTCGCGGAAGTTGACCTTCACCGAAGTCGCCCCGGCGTCGATGGCGTTCTCCATCATCTCCTTCACCACCGAGGCGGGCCGGTTGACGACCTCGCCCGCGGCGATCTGGTTGGCAACGACCTCGGGTAATAATCTGATCTTGTCTGCCATTTACTCCTCGTAATCGTTGGGAACGACCCTAATAGGCGCATAGGGATTGAACTCCTCCTCCCCGACCTGCTGCGTTTCGGTCGCGGGTGCGGTCCGCGCGCGCAGGAACACATCGGCCAGCTTCGGGTAGAGCAGGTAGATAAAAAGCAGCACCAGCACGGCCCCCGCGGCCATCTTCAGCACACGGATACGCCCCCGCTCCTCCTCGTTCGAACGCCGCGCATCCCGGGCTTCGCGCTGGGTGCGGATGTACTGTCCGGGCTGGTATTCGCGGTCGGCATCCTCGGCGCGCTCGCCGCGCAACTCGGCACGGCGCTGTTCACGGGCCTCCTTCTCGGGGTCGTAATAACGCGGGATGTAATTGAATTTGTTCGGGTGCCGTTTGAAAGGGGTAAAGCCTAACATGGTCGTTCTATTTTTTGTAAAGATACGAATATCTTCGCAATTTTATTGCATGACTCTCTTTATTGTGGTTGCATTGCGACAAGCCCCCGCCTCAAGCGGGGGTTTAGGGGTGGGTCAGATTTGCAAACGCGGCATTCCGCCGCCAATTACAAGCCGGAATCAATGTACGAACGATTAATAATTCATCCCGGATTATTACCTGAAGAAGCTTTTCATCCGTTCGAAAATATTCTGGTTCTTGACCGACTCCGCCTTCTGGAAAGAGGGCTGCGCGGCCAACTGCTCGACGAGTTTTCGCTCCTCGGCCGAGAGTTTCGACGGAACGGTGATGTCCACCACCACCAGTTCGTCGCCGCGACCGTAGCCGTTCACGTCGGGCAGTCCCTTGCCGCCCAGGCGCAGCACCTTGCCGGCATGCGTTCCCGGGGCGATCTTGATCTTGGCGCGCCCGTCCACCGTCGGAACCTCGACCGTACCGCCCAACAGGGCCGTCGTCACGGTGATGTTCAGGTTGTGGATCAGATCGTTGCCGTCACGCACCAGTTCGGGGTTGCGCTCCTCCTCGATCACCACCTGCAGGTCGCCGTTCACGCCGCCCTGACGCGCGGCGTTGCCCTTGCCCGTGACGGTGAGGACCATGCCCTCGCCCACGCCGGCCGGGATCTTGATCTCCACGACCTCCTGCCCGCGCAGCGTGCCTTCGCCCTTGCACTTGTCGCACGACGCGGTGATCACCTTGCCCGTGCCGCCGCACGTGGGGCACACGCCCTGCGTCTGCATCCGGCCGAAGAAGGTGTTCTCCACACGCGTCACATAGCCCGTACCGTTGCAGGTCGAACAGGTCGAGTAGGAGTTGCTGTCCTTGGCCCCCGTACCGCCGCACTTATCGCAGGCGACGGTCTTGTTTATCTTGAGTTTCTTGGTGACGCCGTTGGCGATCTCGGCGAGGGTCAGCTTGACCTTGATGCGGATATCCGATCCCCGGTTCACACGACGCCCGCC
>ERZ773138.3199-NODE-3199-length-10867-cov-4.004532_pt1 | contig 10867 bp, 9 predicted proteins | sample MGYA00511114_ERZ773138 | MGnify/ENA primary metagenome ERZ773138 (study PRJEB29015, sample SAMEA2737805) | human gut metagenome | biome: human gut; feature: human-associated habitat; material: faeces | place: China | collected 2012 ...
TCCTTCAACTAGCATACAATTATAATAGCAGAGTACAGGTCAGAATTCAATACCGAATTGTGTCTATTTTCTGACAATATAGTTAATTTTTTGATTATCGCAAAGACAGTTAGAATGCAAAAACCTCATTAAATAAGGGTTGTTTATTATATAGATACCAGGGGCAAAAGGTCAGAAAACCGATGCAAAACGCACATAGCAATCTGGTATCAAAGGGGTCAAAATACCTTTTGACCCCAACATCTTATCTATCTACAACATATACAATAGTGCATTGCAGATACATGCAGCAATATTGCTGCCACCTTTTCTGCCTCTTGCCACGATATATGGTGTGTCTTTCAGTGAAAGGATTAACTCTTTAGACTGGACAACATTTACAAATCCTACAGGAACTCCGATGATGAGTTCTGGGGTTAATTTGCCATCCTGGATCAGTTCATAGAGTCTTACAAGGGCTGTCGGGGCATTTCCGATGGCAAAGATGATTTTTTTATCGAGGGTGGCTGCTTTTTCCATGCTTGCAACGGCACGCGTGGTTCCGTTCTTTTTGGCAGTTTCTGCTACATCTTCATCGGACATGAAGCAAAGAACTTCGCTTCCGTATTCTGCAAGCTTCCGTTTGTTGATACCTGCTTTTCCCATCTGGGTATCGGTTACAATGACTGCACCATTCCGGATGGCATCCAGCGCTTTTTCTACTGCACCTTCTGAAAACATCAAGTTCTTGGCATAATCAAAATCTGCGCTTGTATGGATACAGCGTTTGACGATCGGTTCTGTTCCGGGGATCAGATGCGTATCACCCAGTTCTTCTGTTATGATCTCAAAACTGCGTTTTTCTATTTCTGCAGGTTTTACATTTTCCAGTTCTATCTTCACTTGGTATCTCCTCCTTTGATCGTCACACCGATCCCGCATACTACCCGGTCTACCTGATCTGAATTTGCCGCAAGTACGGTACAGATCCTTCCGGTCAGTTCCCTGTATCTGCGATCAAATGCGTCTACCGGAACCAGACCATAGCCGATCTCCTGTGTCACAATTACAATATCCGGACACTTTTTTGTTAGTTTCGATGCGAAATCAATTGCTTCTTTTTCCGACCAGTTTTCTTTTTTTATCATGCTCTGGATATATTTTTCAAAATGAAAGACTCCTTCTGCCTCAAAAATATTATCTCCTTCACATAGTTCCCCATCCGTCCAATGAATGTATGGGTTCTGCTTTTTTGCATACGCAAGCTTCCCCTGGTATGCACCGCCGATTATCATTTTCATTTTTTTATGTCTTTCCTTTCAACCGGAATTCCGTACACAACTTCTGTCACCAGATCTGCCATCTCTCCCATCCGAAGATTTATGTTTCCGAGAAGCTTCAGATATTCTTCCATCTCCGGATTATCTGTCATGCTGTCGGAAAATACTTCATTTGTAACAACTACCAGATCATCACTGGCCTTTTGCAGCTTATGGATTCCTGCCAGAATGGACTCTTCTGCATTTTCACCTGCTCCTGACGGATCGTACATTTCATTTGCCACAAGATTGGACATACATTCCAGAAGAACACTTCCTGTCTCTTTTGTCTGCAGGATTTCTGCAGCTTTTTTAAGATCCGTATAGCATTCGATTGTTTCAAACCCTTTGCCCGCACGAAGTTTTCTGTGACGTGCAATTTTCTCTTCCGTTTCCTTCCCGAAAGGTATCATAGTTGCTATATAGTAGCGTTTTTTGTTTCTTTTTGAATGGCTGGCATACTCCATAAGCTTCTGCTCTGCATATTCGGATTTGCCACTTCCACTGCCACCTGTGATCAGATGAAACATTCTGCTGCATTTCCCTTCTCGATAATCTCATATATTTTCTTCATATCCATATTCTCACGAACTGCATTTGCAAGAATCTGATACTGCTTCTCTTTGTAAGCATGGTAGTCCATGGAGTGCATGGCTTCCTCGCCGTATCCTTTTTCTTTCAGAAGTGCCCCGATCAGTGCATCCGCTACTTCCCGGTCATCAAAAATCCCATGTACATAGCAACCATACACATTCTTCTTCTGCGCTCCGTCCCACCGGCTCTCATCTGTCACCTGATCACAGATCTGTACCAGCATCTTATGATCTGCAGCATCTTTATCTGAAAAAATAGTTTCCCCCATATGGATCTCATATCCATCCAGCTTTGCACCGGACATTGCTTTTAAGATTCCGGTAACTTCTCCGAACTTTCCGGTAACACGGGTTCTTCTCTTGGTATTTTCAAATACAGTAACGGCAGGAAGCAGCCCCATCGCTTTTATGGTTCCACCACGTTCTACCCCTTCCGGATCACAGATCTCTTCTCCCAGCATCTGGTAACCGCCACAGATACCAAATACCGGTTTCCCTGATGAGGCATGGCGCAGCACTTTCCCTTCCAGTCCGCTCTGACGAAGCCACAACAGGTCTTCCATCGTATTTTTACTTCCCGGCAGAATTACCAGATCTGGATTCCCGAAATCTCCTGCCTTTGACACATACCGAAGCGAAACTTCTTCCCTGCATTCCAGTACCGCAAAATCTGTGAAATTGGAAATACGCGGCAGACGGATCACTGCAATATCCAGAAGTGCCGCCTTTTCTTTCCGCTCAAACCTTTCTGACAGACTATCCTCATCATCAATATCCGCATAAATATATGGCATCACGCCACATACCGGTATCTTTGTCCGCTCCTCCAGCATCCTGATACCTGGCTCCAGAATTTTCACATCCCCGCGGAACTTATTGATCACCGTACCTTTGATCCTTGCCCGCTCTTTTTCTTCCAACAGCATAACCGTCCCGACGATCTGCGCAAACACACCACCACGGTCAATGTCTCCGGCAAGAAGAACCGGTGCATCCACCAGCTCAGCAAGTCCCATGTTGACAATATCATTCTGCTTAAGGTTTATTTCTGCCGGACTTCCCGCACCTTCTATGACAATCACATCATACTTTTCATCCAGTTTATGATAAGCTTCTAAAATAGCCGGAATATATTCTTTCTTTTTACGGAAATATTCCATCGCCGGCATGACTCCCGCAACTTCTCCGTTTACAATTACCTGACTTCCTACATCGGAGGTCGGTTTCAAAAGAATCGGGTTCATATAAACTTCCGGCTGGATCATGGCAGCTTCTGCCTGCATGACCTGTGCGCGTCCCATTTCCAGACCATCTGCCGTGATAAAAGAATTGAGTGCCATGTTCTGTGACTTAAATGGTGCAACCTTGATTCCATCTTCCTTTAAAACACGACAGAGCCCTCCCGCAAGAAGGCTCTTTCCAACATTTGACATGGTTCCCTGAATCATAATCGACTTTGCCATATTAAAATTCTCCCTGACCTGCATAGAGAATTTCTCCCAGCGCATCGATCAGCTTCTGGTTGTCTCCTCTCTGCCGCATACAAACACGATAATATCCTTCTCCGAGACCTTTGTAATTGCTGCAATCCCGAACCAGGATCTTCTGTTTTTTCAGTTTCTCATATAAATTTATACCGCTTCGCATCAGAATGAAATTGGCATCTGACGGATAATGGGTAATTCCAAGCTTGTCTAATTCATTTTCCATCCAGATTCTTTCACGGTTCGTAAAATCACAGGTCCGTTTCACACGCATCCGCTCTTTTAAAGATGCCATGCCTGCCGCCTGTGCCGGTATCGATACGCTCCATGGCTGTCTGGACTGTTCCATCTTCTCCAGAAATTCCATATCCGAAGTAACGGCATACCCGATACGGATTCCCGGAATCGCGTGCATCTTAGTCAGTGAACGGAGGATAAATAACGTTCTCCATCTCTTAGTATCTGCAAGAATGGATGCCGTAGCTGCATTTTCCGCGAAATCAATAAAACATTCATCCAATACCATCCGGATTCCGTAAGTCTCGCATCTTGCAAGAATCTTCCAAAGCATACTCCGGTCGATCAGCTTTCCGGTCGGATTATCCGGTGAACACAAAAATACCATATCAATATCTTCATTCAGAAGATCCAGAAAATCTTCTTCCAGTTGAAAACCAGTCGCTTCTCTTTTCTTATAATAACAGATCTCGCACCCGGTCGCACGCAGTGCCTGTTCATATTCCGCAAATGCAGGAACCGGTATCAGCGCTTTCCTTGGGCAGTCCGCAAGTACTGCCGTAAAAATCAGATCTGCCGCCCCATTTCCACAGATAATATGCTCAGCCGGAACTTCCAGTCTTTTCGCCAGAGCACTTTTCAGTTTCCTGCAGCTGGCATCCGGATAATTTCCAATCTGGTCTATTGACTTTCTTGCCGCTTCCACTACAGCTCTTCCAGGTCCGAACGGATTCAGATTCACGGAAAAATCTGTCATTCCTTTGTGTGTATAAATATCTCCACCATGTACATATTCCATAACCTTTTATTCCCCTTACATCAGTATCATACAATATTTCAGTAATCCAAAGACAAGAAGTGTCAGAAGTGCTGTTCCATCCATCAGATTACCGGCTCTTAAAATATCTTCCGGCTCGATAGGACGCACATCATCTCCAATTGTCTCTTTCGGATATAATTTTCCAAAATAATAGGCATCTCCGGCAAGCTGCACCTGAAGTGCACCTGCACATACCGCTTCTGTCTGCGCGGAATTCGGGCTGGCATGCTTTCGCCTGTCTCTTTTCCAGACTGCCCACGCCCTTTTATAATCCATCCGGAAGATCCATGCACTTGCGATCATCAGAAGTGCTGATATCCTGGACGGAATATAATTCCATACATCATCCATTTTAGCCGCAAACCGACCAAAATGTAAATACTTTTCATTCTTATATCCTACCATAGAATCCATTGTATTAACAGCCTTATAAAAAAAACCAAGTGGTGCCCCACCGATCAACATAAAAATGAGCGGTGCGATCACTCCGTCCGATGTATTTTCGGCTACCGTTTCTACCGCTGCCTTTGTCACTCCGGCCGCAGAAAGATTTCCGGTATCTCTCCCCACGATCATCGATACCGCATGTCTTGCCCCCTCCAGATTGTGGTTTACGAGCCGTACATAAACCTTCCTGCTTTCATCTTTCAGGCATTTTCCGGCAAGAAGCTGATAACACCAGAAAGTTTCCAGTGCAAATTGAAGCCAGAAACTGACCTTTCCGGCAAGATACAAAAGTCCCCACGGAATTCCGACCGATGCGATCACCACACCAAACCATAAAACACATCCTGCGATTCTTTCTTTTTTCTCATCATTTTTACAAAATCCGCGCAGCCACTTTTCCAGTATCGAAATCCAGTTTCCAATGATCCGTACCGGGTGGTAAAGCCATACCGGATCCCCGAAAATCGCATCCAGCGCCATTCCTGCTATACATGCCATCAAAGAACTCATATTTCCTCAATCTCCTCAAACTGTCTGTTTCCCTGCTGCCATTTTTCTTCTTCAATTTGAAAATGAAAACCTTTTCCGTTTTTCACCTGCCAGTGATAAAATTCTTTCTTTTCCGGATCAAATGCTTCCATCACCGACATGATCGTCCCCCCATGAACCACAAAGGCAATCTTCTTTCTTTTTCCCTTTATCATCTTTTCCATCATCTGTTCAAATCCGCAGACACACCGTTTCCGGAACTCCATCGGATCTTCTCCTCCCGGAAATGCCTTTGTACCTCCAGAATCAATCCAGCTCTGATACTTTGGATTCCCAGTCAGCTCCTGATAATTCTTCCCCTCAAAAAGGCCAAAATCACATTCCCGCATCTGCTCACAGACAACCTGCTCTGCTCCCGGAAAAAGAATCTCTGCCGTCTGCCTGCACCTCCTGAGCGGACTGACAATCACAAGCTCCGGCTTCCACTCCTCACGTCCATTTTCTTCTTTTTTCAGAGTATGCTCCAGAACGAACTCTGCCTTTATTTCTTCATCTGTCACCCCAATATACCGCTTCTCCAAATTCCCTTCCGTCGCAAAATGCCGAATCAGTCTGACTTCCATCTTCTATATGTCTCCTCTTCCTTTCCCTGCTTTTTCATTGGATTCCCTGCACAATCAATCCCCCGACTAATAATGCCAGCTCACAAATCTGCAGAAAGTATCCCGCCAGATCCCCGGTAACACCTCCAAACTGTTTCCTGCTCATCCGGTAATAATATCCAAATACTACTCCTGCAATTATAAGAAGTACCACCATACCAACCGGCGAACAGATATACAAATATCCTGCCACCAGGATCAGGTATACGATCATTGTGAACCTTACTGCCTTTTTCTGTGCTCCATCCTGGAAAGTCTTTACAAGACCGCTTCCTCTTGCTGCCGGAAATGTCACTACAGCAATCCCACTGAGCGCTCTTGAAATTACATATCCTGCTGCTACTACCGGAAGCATCTCCGTCCGGATTTCACTCCATACGCCAAGGCTTACGGTAAAATAACAGCAGATTCCGATGACCGCAAAAGCACCGTTATGCGAATCTTTCAGGATTTCCAGTTTCTTTTCTTTATCTCCCCAGGATCCAAGTGCATCCATCGTATCCATAAATCCATCCAGATGGATCCCTCCACTTACAAAAACCGGTATCAATGTCATAACCGCAGCAAACATCAGTCTTCCACTGTTTACTTTCGGAAAAATATTTCCATCAAGAAACATTCCTGCCAGATAAATGAGTACTCCGGTCACAACACCGATCAGCGGAAAGAAACACATCGTATATTTCATATTTTCCTTGTTCCACTCAATGCGCGGCATCGGTATTTTGGAATACATAGAAAACGCAATGATCATCGGTTCTAAAAACTTCATCTTTCTTCCTTCCCATCCAGTACTTCATACTGCTCTACGTGAATATCATCAAAAGTTCCCATTTTACGGTACACCTGAAGTCCCATCTCAAGAAGCGGCATCGCTGCCACTGCTCCTGTTCCTTCCCCCAGACACATGCCACATGTAAGAAATGGTTTTTTTTCTAAAGCATCTAAAATCTTTCTTGACGCAGGTTCATCAGACAAATGGGATGGTAAAATATATCCTGCACATTCCGGAACCAGCCGTACTGCCACAAGTGCAGCCACTGCAGAAATAAAGCCATCTATCAGCACCGGAATCCGGTAGATCGCCCCACCAAGATATACACCTGCAAGTCCTGCTATGTCAAGTCCTCCAACCTTGGAAAGTACATCGATCGCATCTGTTTTATCCGGCTGCATCCGCTCAACCGCTTCCCGGATGACCTGTACCTTCTTTTGCAGACCTTTTTTCGTCAGACCTGCCCCCTTTCCTGTCATGACCTTCGGATCCTCTCCGAGCAATACAGAGGCAACCGCACTGCTGGTCGTTGTATTTCCAATCCCCATTTCACCTGTCGCAAGAATTTCGTATCCCGCTTCGGCACACTTCTTTACCATCTGAATTCCAACTTCTATCGCCTCAACTGCCTCTTCTCTTGTCATCGCCGCTTCTTTTGCAAAATTGTGTGTGCCATACATCACTTTGTATTTTTTCTTTGTCACAGACGGCACATCTGTTGCCATCCCTACATCCACCGGGAAAAGATCTACCTTTGCCTCTTCTGCCATGATGCAGACGCTTGTCTCTCCTCTTGTAAAATTATCCGCCACGATTGCCGTTACTTCCTGACCGGTCTGTGTCACGCCTTCTTCTACCACACCGTTGTCCGCGCACATAATGATCAGCCCGCGCTTTCGCAGTTCAAAATCTGAAGTCCCCTTAATCCCGGCAATCTGGATCACCGCATCCTCCAGACTTCCCAGGCTAAACAGTGGCTTCCCTACCGTCATCCAGTGAGCCCGCGCCTCTTCCATTGCATTTTCATCAAGTGGTTTTATTTTCTCTTTCCATCTGGTCTCTTCCATCTGTAAGTCTAATCTCCTGTCTTTTCGATTTGTCTTTGTCAGCTTTTTACTTGCTTCTGTAGGTTCTACACGCTTCTACAAAGCGTTTGGCCACTTTGGGGTTGGAATAAAAGTATAAATGCGGAAATCCCGCAAACAAATTCCCCTTCATATGAACAGCCTGCCATTTTCTCACACCATCCGGCTTTACGGCAAGTGTATCCTCTCCGTTTTCCGTAGAATCCCAATAATGGAACTCATGCGCCCGGATCTTCTCTCCCTTTTTCATATATACTCCGTTCATTTCCGCAGTCAGCTCAATGTATCCGAATCTGGTAAGTCGCCCTTTTTTGATCCCTTTTCCCGGAAGTGCCCCCACCATCGGATAGTGCTTTCCATCTTCCCCTTCCAGCTCTTCTGTCAAATATAAAAATCCTCCACATTCCGCAATACATGGAATTCCATTTTCAATCTGCTTTCTTACATCTTTTCGCATAGCCCTGTTTTCTGCCAGATGTTTCGCACAAAGTTCCGGATATCCACCACCAAATAAAAGTCCGTCTAAATGTTCCGGAAGCCTTGTATCCTCCAAAGGGCTAAACGGAATGATCTCACATCCAAGCTCTTTTAAAAGCTCCATATTATCCTTATAATAGAAACAAAAGGCCAAGTCACGCGCTACGCCGATACGCACTTTTCGTCCGGCTGCTTCCTGTTTTGCCTTCACCGGATGATACTCCATTTCTTTTGCTTCCCAGGCAATTTTCAGCACCGATTCCATATCAAGTGTCTCTGTCAGAATCTCTGCTGCCCGGTCAAGCTGTTTTTTCAGGTTCCCTATTTCCTCCGGAAGCATCAGTCCCAGATGCCGACTCTCCAGATGAAAAGCATCCTCCTCCGGCACATAACCAACCACCTGAACCTGGAATCCCATTGTCTGCAATCCCTCTTCAATCATCTTCTTCATCTTCGGATACAGCATCGGGGAAATCCGGTTCAGAATGATTCCCCGGATATTACTGTCATTCCGGTATTCAATCATTCCCTTCAATACTGCCAGGATTGTCGATGCCATACCTCTTGCCGGAACAACTAGGATTACCGGAAGTCCCAGGGTTCTCGCAACGTCATAAGTACTTGCCTGATCCGAATCCAGACTGATCCCGTCATAGTACCCCATCACACCTTCTGTCACCACAAGCTCCGCACCTTCCGCATGATGCATAAACCGCTCTTTCAAGCGCTCCCGGTCACAAAAATACAGATCCAGGTTCTCGGAATCAATTCCCAGCACCTCCCGGTGAAACATAGGATCAATATAATCCGGTCCGCATTTGCAGGCGCGTACCTTCTTTCCGGCATTTTTAAATGCTTTCATCATTGCCATTGTCACCGCTGTCTTTCCACTCCCACTGGCAGATGCCGCGATTACAATTCCGGGAATTTTCATTCTGTATCTCCTCCGTCTGAAATAATATAAATCGGATTTAACCCGGTCATCATGTGATATCTTCCAAGTTTCTTTGACTTTGCCACATTCAGTTGTATGATTTCCGGATCTGCAAGCAGTCCTTCCTCCATCGCCTCCATCGCTTCCTTCACGGTTTCCAGCGAAATTGCATTGATCACGATACGGACGTCCGGATTTTTTTTCTTTATGCACTGAATAATTTCTTTTAACTGTCCTGTACTGCCTCCGATAAAAGCATGGGTCGGCATTTCCAGTGCTTCCAGTGCTTCCGGTGCAACTCCTTCTATAACCTGAATCTGGTCTGCCCGGAATTTCTGCATATTCTTCCTGATCAGCTCTGCACCCTCCGGATTCTTCTCTATTGCATAAACGCGGAGATTCTCTCCCTGAAGAGCAGCCTCTATAGACATTGAACCGGTTCCGGCCCCCACATCATATATTACTGCATTCTTTGTAAGCTTCAATTTTGCAATGCTGACTGTCCGCACTTCCTCCTTCGTCATCGGAACACTTCCACGGATCAGCTCCTCATCTGCAAGATGAATTCCTGTTCTCTTTTCCGGCTTTGGATTCTCGATCAGAATAGTGGTAAGATCACCAAAATCTTCTGCCTGAAGCTCGTTTCCTTTTTTGATCACAATCTCTTCATCCGGATAAGACAAATGATTTCCAACCGAAACGGTTACTTGTTCCAGATGGTAATATTTCAGTTTTTCGCAGATCTCTTTTCCCGCACTTTTTCCAAGGATCAGAAATGTCTTTTCATGGTTTGCAACTGCATGGATAAAATTCTGACTTCTTCCATGCATGCTGATGATCTTCGCATCCTCCCAGCTCTTTCCGACCCTTGCCGCAAGATAGATTACCGAGGAAATTCCCGGAAAAATCTGCACTTCATATCCGTCTTTTTTCAGAATATCCGCCAGCTTTTTTGCCCCGCTGTAAAATCCGGTATCCCCGGAAAACAGCACCGTACATCTGGTCTTTTTCTCCTGCTCATCCAGGATCGCTCTGATCTTTTCCGGCAGATACTCTGCATAGCAGCATTTCTTTTTTTCCCGGAATCCTTCCAGCATCCGCATGGCTCCGATCAGCACATCACTTTCCGCAATGATCTTTCTGACCTCTTCCGTAAGCGTTCCTTTACTTCCCATCCCGATTCCGACAAGATTTACCCGGCATTTTCGGTTTTCCACAGTTATTCCTCCAATCGATAGCCTCTCGGTGTCACCATTTTCCCATCCACATTTCTCGTCTGGCTGTTGCCGATATAAACGGTTGTAAACATATCGACCTCCGTATCCTTCAGCTCAGAAAGTGTCAGAATATGTGCATCTTCGCCTTCACGTCCGATGTTCCGCACATAACCGCAGACTGTATCCGGGCTCTGGTACTCCAGGATATACTCGCATGCCTTTTTCAGGTAATCTGCCCGTTTCCGGCTGGACGGATTATACAGACAGATTACAAAATCCGCCATCGCAGCTCCGCGGATCCTCTTTTCAATCTTCTCCCACGGTGTCAGAAGATCACTCAGACTGATCA
>ERZ773138.3202-NODE-3202-length-10863-cov-2.831421_pt1 | contig 10863 bp, 9 predicted proteins | sample MGYA00511114_ERZ773138 | MGnify/ENA primary metagenome ERZ773138 (study PRJEB29015, sample SAMEA2737805) | human gut metagenome | biome: human gut; feature: human-associated habitat; material: faeces | place: China | collected 2012 ...
GACGAATTAAAGAAGCGCCGCACCGGCAGCCCCGAACGAGCAATCCAGGTCGCAAGCTCATCAGCCGTGGGATTGTCCAAAACGATATCGCGGTCGATATACTCTACTCCGTGTTCGTCCAGCCATGCCTTGGCCTTCTTACAGGTCGAGCACTTGGGATATTCAACAAACAGTACGGTCATGGGAATCCTCCGAATATAGATCGGCCAACGCAGGCACACGCCACATGAGGCGCCTTCGCATGATGGGCCAATTGTAGACCACGGGTCACACATTAAACGAACCGTACCCCGAATCCGCGTTTGATGAACGGCAGCAGCTCCATTGCCTCGGGCGTGATATGACCCGCAACGTTCATGCGCTCGTCACCGGGAAGATCGACCCGCGCAATCTCAAGCTCGCCTTCGTAGCGCCCATAGCCGCTATTGCTCACAGCGATCGACCCCGTCTTTCGCGACAGGCCGGCACCGGCATCCATCGGCACGGAATCCGGTTTAAGCGTCGTGCGCGACTCCTGAGACCTAAAGATGAGGGTGCTCGAATCGGGCCGGTCGTGATGAATCTGCCCACGTACATAGGCATAACCAGACTCAAGCTCGCATTGCAGGTCCACGTATCCGGCGGAAACTTGAGCAAACTGCGCCCAGCCCGCATCGGAAAGATCGGGGTCGCCGACCAACACAATGTCGCAATCGGCGCCATGTGCGAGCTCAAGCATGTTGAGGGCAACCTTTGACGCGCGACCGCGCTGTGCCTCGACCGTCGGCAGCCCCTCGAATACCGGCCCGCGAACGTTGGCATCACCCGGCACAAAAGCCATGATTTCGAATCCAAGCGCCGCAAGACGAAGATTCACCCGAGCAATGTCCTCCAGAGCTAAACCGGTATAAGGCTTGGGGTAAAAATTGTGGCAGGCAGCAAAACGAGTCACATCGGCACCGGCCTCACGCCACGATGCGATTTCATCAGAACTCACCGTCGATGCATTGACCACAATGCGAAATACACCGGACAGCTCCGCGACCCGCTGGGCGCTAAAGCCATAGTCCAAACGAAGGTATTCCAACCCCAGATCGCGCAGGTCCTCGATGCGTTCAAGCCCGAGCAAATCGCACGTGCGCGGCCCCACATCGGCGATGAGCGCAATGCCGCGGGCGGAAAGCAGCGACAGCACATGACGGACCTTATCGGCATACGCCGCTCCCCCATCCTCGGGAATATGCAGTGAGGTAAACGCATAGCGCGCACCCGCCGCGGCACCGTGCTCAATCGTCCGCTCAATATCCTGCAGAGGGCTGGAAAGATAAATCGAAATACCCGTTTTCACGTTTCAACGCTCCTTTAAAAAAGGCCGGCGGAGCAGTTAGCCCCGCCGGCACAACCATAGCATCAAGAAATCTGCCGCGCGCCGCGAGCCCTGAGCAACACGGCTCGCGATATCAAACTATTCGCCAAAGAACTCGTTGATCTTCTGCTCGTCGACGCCAAAGAACCACGTCAGGACAAAGCCGGCGGCATAGGCAAGCAGCATAGCGGCAACGTAGCCGAGCTGCTGGCCAGGAACGACGATCAGCAGGCCAAACAGACCGGAAACGCCCTGAGAAACCGTGCCGATGTGAAGCAGCGCCGCGAGCGCGCCGCCAAATCCGGCACCCAGGCAGGCCGTCACAAACGGACGAACGAGCGGCAGCGTAACGGCATACATCAGAGGCTCGCCCACACCGAGGATTCCAACGGGAATGGACCCTGCGACGTACTTCTTGAGCTTGGCGTTCTTGGTCTTAAAGTACAGCGCCAGACCGGCACCGACCTGACCGCCGCCAGCCATCATAAGGATGGGGAGCAGGTAATTGATGCCCTTGGTAGCGCCGTCGGGATCGTTGAGCATAGCGTGGATCGGCGTGAGCGCCTGATGCAGGCCGACGGAAACCAGCGGCAAGAAGCCTGCCGACAGGATATAGCCGCCCAGGACGCCCAGCTTCTCGAAGATAAAGGTCAAAACGCTAAAGATGGCAGTCGTCAGCCATGCGCCAACCGGCTGGATGACGAGCATCAGAGCAAAGGCGCCGATGATGAGCACCAGCAGCGGGGACAAGAACGTGTCGAGTGCGTTGGGCATAACCTTGCGAATCTGACGCTCCATCCAGGCAAAAAATGCGCCAGCGATAAGAGCCGCGATCATGCCGCCCGCTGCGGGGTTGTACTGCGCATTGGTGAGCGGCAGCAGAATGGCAGTGGCAGGATCGGCCGCGCCAGGCGCAAGCAGGGGCATGGCACTGTTGGCGATACACATCATGCCGGCGATGCCGCCCAGCGCAGCGGAGCCACCAAACTCACGTGCCGCGTTATAGCCCACCAAGATGGGCAGATAGGCAAACAGGGCCCAGCCCATGGAACGAATGCCCTGGTACCACCACTCGCCCGCAAGCGCTCCTGCCGTCGAGACGTTAATGACGTTGCAGATACCGTTGATGAGGCCAGCCGCAATGATGCCGGGAAGCAGGGCGACGAAGACATTGGAAATCTTCTTGAGGAAAGCCTGAACCGGCTTGGACTCGTACTTGGCCTTCTGCGCGGCCTTGTTTGTGGCCGCAGCGTCAACCACGCTCTCGTCGGCAACGCCTTTCGCAAGGCCGGTGAGCTTGGAGAACTCCTCGAGCACCTTATTCACCTTGCCCGGCCCCAGCACGATCTGCATCGTGTCGTCCTCGACCAGGCCCATCACGCCGTCGAGCGCCTTAATGCCCTCCGTGTCGACGCTGCCCGTGTCTTTGACGGTCACGCGCAGGCGCGTCATGCACGCCGCGTTTGCCAGCACGTTGTCTTTACCGCCCAAAAGGTCCAGCAGCTTTTGAGCCAGCTCTTTGTTCGTCATAACTCCTCCTTGTATTGGGTATCTCGTCTGGATGTCGTATCAGATCACGCCGCGCACCTATTGGGCATCGGCATTGCTCTTCTCATGGCCACTCACCGCAGCACGGACATGGCCTCGCGCCCGCCCAAGAGCTACCGCAGCCTGCTCGGCATCGCAGTCCAGCAGCACCGAGACAATAGCGGTTTTTACGTGGCCGCCGGCATCTGCAAGCGCCTGAATAGCGCGCTCGCGCGTGCAGCCGGTCGCCTCCATCACGATGTTCTGGGCGCGCACCACCAACTTCTCGTTCGTCTGCTGCACATCGACCATCAGGTTTTGGTATACCTTGCCGATCTTGACCATGGCACCGGTCGAAATCATGTTGAGAATGAGCTTTTGAACCGTTCCCGCTTTGAGCCTCGTTGAGCCGGTCAGTACCTCGGGACCGGGCACGGGTTCAATGGCAAGATCTGCGCTCTCCCCGATCTTCGACCCTTGGTTGCAGGCAATTGCAATGGTCTTGCACCCAGTTGCCTTGGCATACACAAGGCCGCCCACCACGTAGGGAGTACGACCACTTGCCGCCAGGCCAACGACAAGATCCTTGTCCGAGAGTCCACGCTCCCGCAGGTCGTTCGCGCCAAGCTCCTCGTTGTCTTCGGCACCTTCGACAGCCTTGATAAACGCCGTCTCGCCTCCGGCAATGAGCCCGACAATCAGATCGGGTGACACGCCAAACGTGGGCGGACACTCCGAAGCGTCGAGTACGCCCAGACGACCGCTGGTGCCTGCGCCCATGTAAAAGACGCGCCCGCCGCGCTCGAGTGCCTCAGCAGCCCAGTCGATTGCTGTGGCAACCTGGGGCAGCACTTTTGTGACCGACTGGACGGCACGAAGATCCTCATCGTTCATCGTCGTGACGATCTGCAGCGATGTCATCGTATCGAGGTCCATTGACCTTTGATTACGCTGTTCGGTCGTGAATTTTGTTAAATCGAGCATTTCATTCACCTCATCTTTCCTGTTTCTCGATGTAGTTTTGCTTAATGACATGCGTCGCTCGTTCGTAGTCGCTGGCAACGTAAGCAGCGTACAAGGCATCGACAACCATAAGCTGGGCCATACGCGAAGCCATGGCACCGCTGCGGACCAAGGGCTCGCTCGCAGCGACGCCGAGCACGGCATCGGCCATGGTGGCAAGCTTGGATGATCCATCTACTTTGGTCACGGCCACAACGGGACAGTTGTGACGTTGGGCCTCGGCGGTGCAATCCAGTACCTCTTGCGTCAAGCCCGAGTAGCTAAAGGCAATTGCCATATCGCCCTCATGCATGTTCTTGGCACACAAGAGCTGATCATGCCAGTCGTCGTACAGATGGCACTCTTTGTCGACACGCATGAGCTTTTGCGCCAGATCGTGCGCGACCAAACGAGAGGCACCGATAGCGAACAGATTGACCGCGCGCGCCCGCTTAAGACGGGCCGCGCATCGCTCCAAGACGGTGTAATCGAGCGTTCGCGCCGTCGCCTCGATCGTACGCACGTTGCTTTTCATCACCTTCCCCACGATACGTTCGACGCTGTCATCCATGGAGATGTCCTCGAGGGCTACGTCTTTCTTGTCACCTAAGAGCGCCAGCTCGGCAATCAGTTCGCGCTGGAACTCCTTGTAGCCCGCAAAACCCAAACGCTTGCAAAAGCGCAAAATGCTCGAGGGCGAGGAGAACGTGGCATCGGCAAGACCGCGGACGGACAGCCCGACCACCTCGTGCGGATGAGCGCTTACATATGCGATGACATTGCGTTCCGCCGGGCTCGCGCTGAGCTCACGCTCGCGAAGCCGCAAAAGCAATCCGTTTGCCATCTCAAACACCTCCGTTGAGAAGAATTAAAGACCAACGAACGATTCGTACCGGATACAAACAGCTTTTACGGTACATTGTGCCGCATCGTGGCGCACAAAGGACGAGCGTTCTACCGCTCGCCCCTCAAATCCGACCGCTCGGAAATACGCGCGACACAAAATAATTCAACAAGGTCGCATTATCAGAAACGGGTTTGTTACCGGCTAGCGCCTCGCATGGGCGCCGATCGGCCGAGTCGCATAGTGCACCAACGCCGCTGCCAGCAATACCAGCAGCATCGCGGTGACATAGCCCGCAGCATCGAATCCTAAGTCGATAACGTCGAAATGCCTGCCGGGAACAAAGATCTTATGCACCTGATCGCCAACGGAGCAGACGGCACAAAAGAGCAACACGGGCACGCAACGGGAGCATACGCTCCACGGACGCCTGGAAAAGCAAACCACGACCACCGAGGCGAACAATCCGACGAAGAAAAACTCTACGGTATGGGCAACGCGACGGACGTTCGTGCCCACCCACATGCGAATGGAAGCAAGTCGGCCAGACCGTACATTCGAGGCAGCCGAATCGGTGCCCCCGGTCATTCCGCTCTCCATCTGAGCTTCACCCGTGGCATCGGCAGCCTGTACGCCCGTAGCTTGACCCTCCACCACACGCGCGGTGGACTCGCTCAGCAACGACGTCTCCACCGCATTTTGCTCCGTCAGCACCCAGATGCCCGTCAGCGTTGCAGCGAACAGAACGATCGCGGTCCATCCGATTATTTGTTTTACGCGCGCCAAGGGCCTACCTCCTTTTTTGAATATCAGCGAGTGTAGCCCCAAATGACATCGTCACCGTATCAAAATTTGAATCGCAACAGGAAGCGCCAAAGCGACGCAAACCCCTACCCCGCCTCGCGCATCCAGCGATCAAACGTCCCCACGCACACGCCCAGGCACTTTGCTGCCTGGCTGCGGGTAATATCGCCCGCCTCATAGCTATCCCGTACCAGATCAAACTGAGGAGGGCACGGCTTGCGAGGTCGACCGAAACGGACCCCTCGCGCCCGCGCCGCTGCAATCCCCTCCGCCTGGCGCCGATGGATATTCTCGCGCTCCACCTGCGCCACGTAGCTCAGCAGTTGCAGCACAATATCGGCAATCAGGGCATTAGTCACATCCGGCGTGCCGCTTGCCCTGGCGCGCGTGTCAAGCAATGGCATGTCCAACACCACAATGGCAACCCCGAGCTCCTTGGTAATGCGACGCCATTCCTCAAGAATCTCGGAGTAATTACGACCAAGTCGGTCGATAGAAAGCACCACCAGCACGTCCCCGTCTCCCAGGACGTGCAGCAGCTCGCGATAGCGCGGTCGATCGAAGTCCTTGCCGCTCGCATGGTCGGCATAAATATTCGCCGAGCCCACGCCATAGGCGCCCAGCGCATCCAGCTGCCGATTAAGATTCTGATCGCGCGAACTCACCCGCGCATAACCATACACCGTCGCCATCTCATCCCCGCTTTCTTGTAAACCTGCCAAAAAGGGACAGGTTTATTTTGGTAGGTTTTACCTCTCAAATAGCAGGTAAGCGGGCGGCCGAGCAGACGGCAAGGTAGCCATGATCCAAATGCGGAGGGCGGCCCCGAAAGACCGCCCTCCGCTCTCCCGCCATGAATCGAGATTTGGCTAATGGATAAGCTTAAAGTCCAAGTGCCCGCGCGTGGTATTGACGCGCGAGACCTCGATGATCACGCGCTGCCCCAGCTCGTAACGAGTGCCCGTGTCGGCACCTGTGAGCGTGAGCGCGTCCTCGTCGAACTCGAACCACTCGTTGCCCAGGCTCTTGATCGAAACCAAGCCTTCGACCTGCGTCAGGTCCAAGCGCACAAAGAGGCCCATGCTGCTAACCCACGAGACGGTTCCGGCATAGCGCTCGCCCAGACGGTCCTCATAGTACTGGGCAATCTTGATCTTTTGCGTCGCATGGCTAGCGGCATCTGCCGCGCGCTCGGCATCGCTGCATGCGCGGCAGATCTGCGGCAGAATGCGCGGCAGCGACTCGCGCCCCTTGCCGATCAGCCGCGGCGTACGGACCAGGGCGTCCTTGCCGCCGAGCTGCTCATAGGCCAACTGCAGTTTGAGCACGCGGTGCACCACCAGATCGGGGTAGCGACGGATGGGACTCGTAAAGTGACAGTAGCACGGCGCGGCGAGCGCAAAGTGGCCCTCGTTGCGCGGCTTGTACAGTGCGCGCTGCATGCTGCGCAGAAGCAGCGTGTTGACGAGCGGTGCGTTGGCCGTACCGGCGGCAGCATCAACTGCAGCCTGTAGCTCATCGGGACTCCCCAGGGCGATACCGGCAGCACGGCGATCGTCGATGATGCCTAGCTGCGCCAGCGCAACGGCGGCACCGTGCAGGCTATCGGGGCTCGGATCCTCATGCACGCGATAGCAGGCCTCGATATCACGGTCTGCCAGCCACTCTGCAACGCACTCGTTGGCGAGTAGCATGGCTTCCTCGATAAGCGACGTGGCACACGAACGCTCGCGCGCCACAATCTGCACGGGCACTCCGTCCTCATCCAATAGAGCGCGAATCTCGGCCGTGTCAAAATCGACTGAGCCGCGGGCACGACGAATACGACGGCGAAGTTCGGCGAGTTCGTTGGCGGCGACAAGGAAATCGCCGAGGTCGACGTTATAGCCGCGAGCAGTTTCCTCGCACGCAAGACCGCGCTCAAGCGCCTCCTCGCGCGAGGCCTCAGCAGCCGCAACATCCTCAGCGGCGCCTTCCAGCACCGAATACTCAACAGCGTCGGCACGCACCAGCAGCGCCTCGGCGCCGTCATAGTCCATACGCACACGCGAGCGAATCACGCTGGGGTACGGATCGTAATGCCGCACGCGACCCTGCGCATCGAGCTCAATGTCAACGGTAAACGCAAGACGGTCCTCGTCAGGGCGAAGCGAGCATAGGTCACAGGACAGGCGTTCGGGCAGCATGGGAAGCACGCGATCGGCCAGATACACCGATGTCGTACGATGGCGAGCCTCAAGATCGATATGCCCGTCCCAAGCCACATAGTGAGAAACGTCAGCGATATGCACACCCAGCTTGTAGCCACCCTCGGGCGTGCGCTCAAGCGAAATGGCATCGTCAAAGTCGCGCGCGTCGACCGGGTCGATCGTGATGACAAAGCGGTCGCGCAGATCGCGGCGGAGCGGGTCCTTAAGCGCCGCGGACACATCGAGCGAAAGTCCCTCGGCCTCGTCCAGCGCGGCCTCGGGATAGCTATCGGTATAGCCGTAACGCGTCATCACGTATTGAACGCCCAAATCGGGCGCGTCATCTCCGCCAATGCGGCGTTCGATCGTCACGGTGCCCGATTCCAGGCGCGTCGGGTAGGTCAAAATGCGCGCGACAACGGCATCACCCGGGTGGACGCCCAGACGATCCGCCGAGGTATCCTCGGGCAGAATGAAGAAGTCGGCCTTCAGGCGCGAATCGAGCGGCTCGATCACACCGAGCGGACCAGCGGTCTGGTACGTACCCACCACGCTTATGGCTGCGCGCTCAACCACGCCTTCGATCACGGCGCGCCGCTCACCGTGCGGGCTGTTCTTAATGCTCACGGCAACGGTATCGCCATCCATGATCTCGCGCTTACCGCGGCCCATGACCTTGTAGTCGCCGTTTTCGGTTACAACGTAGGCGCTATGCTCATGGAGCTGCACGCGCCCGGTCAGGCTCGGACGGCGTTCGCTGCGCACCGGCCCGCGCTTATTGCGAGCTCCACGCTTATGCTTGTTATTGCGCCCCATGGCGCCTCCTTGCTATCGATGACGAACTCCAAAGAGTCTACCCAAATGATCCGTTTTCCTGCCGTCCCCTAGAGATCAAAAAACGGGCCGCCCCATAAGAGACGACCCGTTGGAAGGGATGAATTCCAGACATGCCTACACGCGCAGGTAGCGGCGCATGGCTATGGCAGAACCAAAGAGACCGATAATCACACCGACCAGAATCAGCGCAGCATAGGTCACCAGGTAGTACTGCATCGGCAGGGCAAACGACATCCAGCCGATGCTCTCCTGCAAACGCGGAATCATCAGATTGCGCAGCAGCTCCAGAACGCCGATGGAAAGCAGCGAGCCCAAAATGGCCTGCAGTACGCCCTCGGTGATAAACGGGCCGCGAATGAAGCCGTTGCTGGCGCCGACCAGACGCATAATCGCAATCTCACGACGACGCGCCGTGATGGACAGGCGAATCGTGTTGTTGATGAAGATGAATGCGATAAAGGTCAGAAGGCCAACGAGTACCACGGCGGCGATGCGGATGTAGTTGGTCACCTGGAACAGGCGGCTCACTTCCTCCTGGCCGTACAGCACGCTCGCGTTGACGTCGCCGTCATCCGCGATCTTCTGGAAGTCGGCGTTCTTCTTGAGCTTCTCTGCCGTGCTTTCGACCTTGGACGGATCGTCCATCTCAATTGCAAACGAAGCCGGCAGCGGGTTCTGGCCATCGAGCGCGCTCATGGTGGCGTCGGCGTTGCCCGACATCTTGCTCGTATACTCGGCCAGCGCGTCGTCCTTGTCCTTATAGGTCACGGACTTGACGTTATTCCACGTCTTAAGCTCGGCCTCAAAAGCCTGGACATCGGCCTGATCGGCGTCATCGCTAATGAACGCGTTGATGACGACCTGATCCTCGACGGTGCCGATCACGGAGTTCAGCATCGCGGAGCCCATGATGAACAGGCCGATGATAAACAGCGAAAGGAAGATCGTGATGACGGCGCCGAGCGAGGTAGTCCAGTTACGGAAGAAGTGACTGATTGCCTCTTTGAAGGAGTAGCCCACGTTAGTTGGTGCCATAGTTGCCGTAACCTCCCCTCTCCTGGTCGCGGATAACGTGGCCGCCCTCGAGGGCGATCACGCGACGGTGCATGCTATCGACCATCTCGCGGTCGTGCGTGGCGACGATCACGGTGGTGCCGGTGCGGTTAATACGCTCGAGCAGCTTCATGATGCCCAGCGAGATCGCCGGGTCGAGGTTACCCGTGGGCTCGTCGCAGATCAGCAGCGGCGGACGGTTGACCATAGCGCGGGCGACGGCGACGCGCTGCTGCTCGCCACCGGAAAGCTGGTCGGGCAGCGAGTCCATCTGATCGGCCAGACCGACCAGACGCAGCACCTCCGGCACCTGGCTGCGAATGACGCCCTTGGGCTTGCCGATGCACTGCAGGGCAAACGCCACGTTTTCGTAGGCGGTCTTTTGCGGCAGAAGCTTAAAGTCCTGGAACACGGCGCCAATCTGGCGGCGCAGGAACGGAACCTTGCGGTTCTTGATCTTCATGAGGTCCTGACCGGCAACCAAGATGCGGCCGCTCGTCGGCTTGACGTCGCGGTTGAGCGTCGACAGCAGCGTGGTCTTACCCGAGCCGGAATGACCGACCAGGAAGACGAACTCGCCCGGATAGATCTCAATGTTGATGTCGTCAAGTGCAGGCTTGTTGGGCTGTGCCGGATAGATCTTGGTGACATGCTCCATAAGGATGACGGGCTCGACACCGGCCTGCTTGGCCATCTTCTTGCGGCTGGCCTGCGGATCGATGGGCGCAAACACCGACGTAAAATCGGGGTTGTTGAGCGCGTTATCGAGGCTTGCGACCTCGGCTGCCTGATCGCTCTCGACCACCGGGGCAGCAGGCTGCGTGGGATCGGGAATAGCGGCAAAGAGACCGGACTGCGCAGGCTGAGGAACCGGCGTCGCAGGGGCCATGGGGTCGGGAATGCCGGCCATGGTAGGCTGCGGCGTGGCGGCGCCAGCCTGAGGCTGCTCCACGCGAGCAGTCACGGCCTGAACGGGCTCAAAACCCGCCGTGCCGGAAAGCGCGACATCGCTGGTGGGATTGTAGGCAAAGGGATCGGATGCCGGCTGTGCCTGATCTGCCGGCTGAGTGGGGGCCTGAGCAACAGGCTGGCCCTCTGAATCCGGAGTGGCGAAACGACTGCCCTGGACGCCTGTCTGCGTCTTGGGGGCATCATCGCCCGCACCGGAGGTACGGAAGTGGTTACCCACTGGTGCTCCTTATCGTCGTGCGTTTAAACTACATGAGCGCTTTACATTTTAGCAGCATTAGCTTTGCTGCACA
>ERZ773138.3209-NODE-3209-length-10852-cov-3.264981_pt1 | contig 10852 bp, 9 predicted proteins | sample MGYA00511114_ERZ773138 | MGnify/ENA primary metagenome ERZ773138 (study PRJEB29015, sample SAMEA2737805) | human gut metagenome | biome: human gut; feature: human-associated habitat; material: faeces | place: China | collected 2012 ...
TGACTCCATTTCTGAAATGGTTATATTTTTTAAATTTATAAAATTACCTTTATTGCTTGTATATAAAATAACCATAATACCTCTCTCCTTTATATTATTTTAATTCAGTTAAAAACTCTTCAAAACAAACACCTTGATTTTCTGGTAAATCTAATTCATTAGTGAATTTTAAACATTTGCTAATAAAAGTTGTAGCCTTTTCTACTGAGGAATAAAGGCTTTCACTTTTAACAATACTAGCAGATACAATAGAAGAAAAAACATCTCCAGTACCTGAACGGTCTATACCTATTTTTTCTACCTTTATTACACTATAAGGCTTGTCACTTTCAAATACAAAGTTTTCTATTAAACCTTGCCTTTGTAATCCTGTTATTACTATTTTCTTAGGACCTTGAAGTGATAATTTTTTACATAACATATGTAATTCTTCATGTGAAGGAGTTTGTGAAGGATAAGCTAAGTCTAACAACCTACAAAGTTCAGTAAGGTTAGGAGTTAAAACATCTGCATATTTAATTAAGTTTTGCATTTCTTTACACATTTCATCAGTATAAGTAGAATAAAGTTTTCCGTAATCACCCATAACAGGATCAATTAAAACTATATTGTCTTTTGTTTTAAATTTTTCTAAAAATTCTACTACTATTTTAATTTGTTCTTTTGATCCTAAAAATCCAGTACAAATTCCATCAAAATTTAATCCAAGGATTTCCCAATTATTTATATATTCTGTCATTTTAGAAGTATAATCTTCAAAGAAAAAATTATTGAATCCAGTATGGTTAGAAAGGATTGCTGTTGGTATAAAACAACATTGAACTTTAAGTGCAGATATAATAGGTAATGAAACTGCTATAGAGCATCTTCCAAAACCAGTAACATCATTTATAAGAGCAATTTTTTTCTGATTAAATGCCATATTTTTTCACATCCTTTAAATATTAATTATAAAAGAATAAAAAAGGAAAATTTTTAAAATTTGTAACGATACAATATATATAACTAAATTGATTTCCTTTTATTCGATTATTTTTTTAATATAAGGCCTTGTTTAAATTTAGATATAATATTTGTAATTCTTCCCTTTGTAGTATAATGAAGTGAATTTATATAGCAATCAGGATCTTCAATAACGGATATAGGTAGAATAGGTGTTTTTTTATGAGCTAATCTATCATTAATATTCTTTAGATAAATATTTACAAATTTTAAATTTGGATTTAATAATAATAATTTTTTAAAGTATTTTTTAGCGTTAATTAAATTACCTATATAGTAAAAACTAATAGCATATTTAATTAAAAAATCTTCATTATCTAATAAAAGTTTACCAGCTTGAGTATTTACACTCTTATTTAAATAAAAAATTGCATCTTTATAATTTTCAACTTTAGTAAGTAATAATGCCAAAGTACATATTGAGTAATAATCATCCTCTTTTAAAGATAAAGCTATTTTATAGTTTTCAATTGCACTATTGTAATCTTTATTATTTGAATAATATTGTCCATATAACTTATATAATTCAAAATCACCATTAAATAATTTTAATGCATCATTTAAATATTTTTCGCTATTATTAGAATTAGAACAAATAGAATTATAAGCTAAAGAACGCAATTCAATATAATTTTCTAAATTATTAATTTTTATATTTTTTAACGATTCATAACTAAGTGATTCATTGGAATATAATTTATTAAATAATATATCAATTTTCAAGTTAGGATAAATTGATAATAATTCATTATTTCTTAAGTTCCAATTAAAATTTTTACTTAAAAACTCATAAATATTTTTAGGCATATTTTTATTTGTAGTTATAAAAGTAATAATAGTTTCTTCAAATAAATAAAATAATGATTCATTTGAAGCAATTGGTAAAGAAAATAATTCATTCCATTTATCTTCTTGCAATCTAAAAGAAAAATTATTATATATTTCATGTAACTTTAAATTAAGAGGTTTTAAAAATGAATTAATATATTTTTGATAAGTTGCTGGAATTAATGGTTTTGGAGATAAATCAGTTAAAAGTTTACTATTTATATTTTCTAAAGCTAACTTTATAGATAAATCCCAGGGGCGTAATTTAAATAAAAAGTTATATAAGCTTTTAGCTTTTTGCAACTCATAAGAATAATGATAAGCATGAGCTAAATCAATTAATGATTCTAAATCGATTGAATTTTTAAGCCTTTTTAAATATTTCTCTAAGTAAATTATTGCTTTATCATATTGTTTATTTATAGTTAATAAATGTCCTAATTTTGCAAGACTGTATAAATCATTATCATTGATATTAATTGCTTCTCTAAAATAACTTAATGCCATAAGATTATCATTTTTATTTAAGTAATAACATCCAATCATTTTTAATAAATCTAAATCTTTAGAATAAATTGAATATGCTTTAAATAGGCAATTTTTTTCATCTTCTATGTGATTTTCTTGAAGTGATAAATAAGCCTTTTCTCTTAATTCAAGATATTCATCAAGCTTTTTAGAGTCTAAATTATTTAAATATTTATATGTTAAAGGTAAAGGATTTTCTATATGATTAATAAATGAATCTAATAATTGAGAACTAAGTTTTGATTTTAATTTATCTTTATTTTTTATCCAATTAAATTTAGTATCAAAGAGTTTATAGGTTTTTGTTGTTAAATATTTGTGATTAGATAAAAACTTAATTAATTCTATACTTGCTAGTTCTTTTGAAGAAGATTCTAAAATAGGTGAAGTTAATAAATTAATCCATGAATCTATATTAAACCTAAGCACAGGATTATTATAAATTTCATTTGCTTCATCAATAAACTTATCTATAGTATCAATTGATTTACTATCTATAGAAGAATTTATTAAAGCTGATAAAATATCAAAATTTGAACTTCCAAGTAAAGATAAGTTTAAGTCATTAATAGAAGTTTTAGCTAAGGATAAAGCTTTATTATAAGCTGATTTTAGTTTTATTAACTCATTAGCATTTGTAGAATTACTTAATTCAGTATATGCATCTTTAATTACATCTATATTTTTAGTAGGATTTATACCTAATATAGCCCAACAACTCATGATTATAAAATATCCTCCTATTCATCAAAATTATTAAATAATATGTAATTTATTTAAGAAAAATTAGTGGAAAAATAAAAATTGATGTATATACACATTCTATAATAAATAGAAAATAATGTAAAATAAAACAAGAACAATTTTTTTTACATTATTTTTCTGAGGTATATAAATATAATGTTGATATGAAAAGAAAATTATAAAAAATATGAATTAGGGGTAAATAAAAAGAAAATATAATAGTAATAAGCAAAAAAATGAAATAAAAAAATACATTAAGATATCTTTTGATACAAATTATTGCTTATTGATGAAAAACATAATAATAAAATAGTTTAATTATGTTGAAAGAGTAAAGTGAAAATGTAAAAATAATTATTATAAAAGTTTTGAGAATTAGAGCAAAAGATATTATTAATTTTAATGGAGATATAGTTTATAGGGTATATTCTAGTAGACCATATGAAATTATGAGAGAAGAAGTCATTTACTTATGTATAAATGGAGGGAAAAGTTATGGAATTGAATATTAATAAAATTAAAGCTGTAATATTTGATATGGATGGAGTAATATTTGATACAGAATTAGTATATTTAAAAGTTTGGTCAGAAGTTTTTGAAAAGTATGGATATAAATTAAAAAAAGAAATTTATATTCAAGTTTTAGGAACAGGAAGAGAGAATGTAAAAAGGGTATTTTTAAATAATTATGGTGAAGACTTGCCAATAGATATTATGTATAAAGAAAAGGATGAAAATTTAGATAGGGCTGTAGAATTAGGAGTTTCATTAAAGGCAGGAGCTTACGAAATATTAGCAAATTTAAAAAATAATAATTTTAAAATTGCATTAGCAACTTCGGCAGCTAAGGAAAGAGCTTTAAAGCAGTTAAAACAAGCTGATATAGAAAAGTTTTTTGATGTAATAATATCAAGAGATGATGTTAAAGAAACTAAACCTAATCCAGAAATATTTTTAAAGGCTGCTGAAAAGTTGAATGTTTTACCAAGTGAATGTATAGTAATTGAGGATTCTAGTGCAGGAATAAGAGCAGCATTTAATGCTAGAATGATAGCTATACATGTTGTAGATTTAAAGGAAGCAGATGAAGATATATTAAATCATTGTTATAATAGTTATAAAAACTTAAATGAAATACAAAAAGTATTAATAAAAAAATAAAAATATATTAAATAAGCTGGAATTAATATATCTCCTATAACTACATAGGAGACATAATGATTCTAGTTTTTATTTTTTAAGTAATCTTCTCTAAATTCTAAAGGTGTTTTAGAAGTTGTTTTTTTAAATACTGTACTAAAATAACTTTGGTTATTATAACCGACAGATAAAGAAATATCAAGTAATGATAAATTATGGTTTTTTAATAATTCTTTACTTTTTTCAATTTTATAATTATTTAAATAGTTAATAAAGGTTAATCCTGTTTCTTTTTTAAATACACTACAAAAATAGCATTTATTAATATTTAATTCAGCACAAATATCATCTATTAAAATTTCATTTGAATAATTTTTTTCAATATATTTAATTGCATGGTTAACACATGGAGATATATTTTGAAGATTATTAAATTTTCCAATATGATTACTAATAATATATGTATGCAATTTGATTATATTATTAATCCATTCTTCAGTTAAAATATTAATTTCACTATTATTATTAGAAAGTTCCTTAGTACTATAAGGTCCTATTAGCAAATACATTTTAGAATTATCATAATGATTAAATGAAATACAACTAAAAGAAATATCATTAGTAATATTAAAAGATGTTGTATTTGAAATAAAATTTAAGTTTTTAACAATTTCTATGGCTTTTGATGTATAAAATGAAATATCAATTTTTGAATCATGATTATGAGTAAAAATAGTTTGGAAATTATAATTTAATAATAATGTAGGAACAGTAAAGCAATTAAAAAAATTAGTTAATATATTTGAAATCATAGAGATTATATCCCCCCTAAAAAATATGCATAAAAGTATAAAAATATTGTTAAAAAAAATATAAATATTGTTAAAACTAACTAATAAAATATATGTTATTATGTTATAAGTAAATGATAATCAATATCAATTATTATGAATTAAAATAAATAAAATGTCAATGAAGATAAATTTATAAATTTGGTTTTAGGGGGATATAATTTATGTTAAAGAAAAAGATATGTCAATTATTAGCGGCTGTTATGATAACAACAACTGTAATGGGTTCAAATGTACACGTTGTTTGGGCTACTGAAAGAACTGATGTTATAGATGTTCAATCATTTTCAGAAAAGAAATTCCAAACTGGAACATATATTGTTAAAAATTCAACAGAATATATTGGAGATTCAACATCATCAATAGGTACAAGCATGGCTAGAAAGGCATTAAAAGAAGATACTGTTATAACTGTTTCAGAAGATAAAACAACTATGACACTTAAGTTTGCAGATGATATGTATAAGATGATGAAAAATATAAAAGCAACTTTAGATGGTGTTAACTTAAATTCTGTTAATAATGAAGAAGATAAATCTATTACTTTTGAAGTTCCATCTGCAGAAGCAAAAGTAAGAATAGATATGACTATAACAATTATGGGAAAAGAAGTATCTTTCTTAGTAACAAATGATATCAGTACAATTCCAACAATTGATAATTCATCAGATAAAGATGAAGATCAAAATCAAGGAAATAAATTAGCTGATGGAAAGTATATAATAGCAAATAAGACATTAAAAAGTGGTGGAGATAGTCAAAGTGGAATAAGAAACTATATAGATGCTAATTCTATAGTAACAGTTAAAGATGGAAAAGTTACTGTAACTATGAAGTACAATAAGGATGGATTAGAAACAGTAAAATCAACAAACTCAATAACAATAGATGGAAATGAAGTTGCGTTTGTTAAAAATGAAGATGGATCAATAAGCTTTAATGTAGATTCAATAGACAAGCTTTATACAAGAGTAAAGATTAACTTAACATATTTTAATGAAGGTCTTCCAGAAGTTGTATTCCCAGGAAAGCTACATACTGTTGATGTTGACTTATTACATGAAGGTGAATTAAGCGAATATAAAGAAAATGACTCTTCAACAGATTCAGGAAATAATGGTGAAACAAATAAACCAGGAAATGAAAACAATAGTGGAAATGCTGGAAATGAAGATTCAAATAATGGTGGATCAAATACTAATGATTCAAACAACAATGGATCAAACAGTGGAACAACTGAAGTACAAGGTACTAAAGTTTATGTAGGAAAGAATACTGTAACTCATGAAAATGAAACAGGTCTTAATATGGCAAGAAAAACTTTAAGTGAAGATGTAAAAGTTGAAGAAGTAAATGGAAAGACATATGTTACATTAACATTTACATCTATGGGATCAACAATGATGAGTAACCATAAGATATATGTTAATGGAAATGAAGTAAATACAACTAAAACAGTAAATAATGAAATTGTTAGCTTAAAGTTTGAAGTTGGAAGTTTAAAGGATTCAATAAAAGCATCAGCTTATGTTAGTATGATGGGTAATAATGTTGAATTTGGAGTTAACATATTAGAGGATACATTAAAATTAGTTACAGATGGATCAGCTAATATTGGTGGAACAATTAGTGATTCAGCAACTAGTGGAAATACAAACAACAATACATCAAGTGGTGCTTCAAATTCAAATACAAATAATGAAGAAATAAAAATAACTAAGGGTAAATTATATTCTATTCAAAATAGTGTAACTCATGAAAATGAAACAGGAAGATCTATGGCTAGAAAGTATTTAAACTCTACTTCTAAAGTTGAAGAAATAGATGGAAAATACTATGTTACTTTAACTTTCACTGGAGCAGCATTTATGCAAAACCATGAAGTTTATGTAAATGGTAAGAAAGTTAATGTTACTAAGAGTACAAGTGGTGATACAACAAATGTTAGATTTGTACTTTCAAGCTTAAGCGATAGTATAAAAGTTAAAACTTTCGTAGTACCAATGTCTAGAGGTGTTGAATTTGGTGTTACATTATTAGAGGATACTTTAACATTCATAAAAGAATATACAGTAGAAACATTACCACAAACAGGAGCACCAATAGGGGCTGGAGCTGTTGCAGGATTAGGATTAATGTTAACAACAGCAGGAACTGTTTTAGTAAGAAAAAGAAAGTAATTTAACAAGAAGTATAAGAGGGGGGAAATAAAATAGCATGTCTATTTATTTTCCTCCTAATTTAGGTTTATTGATAGAGGAGAAAAGAAAATGAAAATATTAAGCAAGATTAAAGGAATGTTAATAGGAACAATGGCTTTAGGGTTAATATTTACTATAGGAACTAAAAATATATATGCAACTGAAAATGAAATTACAAGTGGGATATACCAAGTTGAAAATGATGTATATCATGAATCAGAAATAGGAATGTCAATGTCAAGAACATATCTTTTACCAACTATGAATGTAGAAGTAACAAGAGACCATATAATATATACTGTTGGATTTGCAGGAAGTGAATTTATGGAAAACTATAGAATGAAAGTTAATGGGCAAGAAGCTCCAGTTGAAATGGTAGAAGAAAATAGTGAAGATGGAACTGTTAAATTAAAGGTTGCAGTTGATAAAGTAGATGCAGATATGGATGCTATAATTTATGTTGGTCCTATGGAAAGAGATGTTGAATTTAAAGTTATACCAAAAATGGAAACATTAACATTGTTAGAAGCAATTGAAGAAAAGGAAGACTTAAAAGAAGAAGTTAATGTTGAAATTGAAGAAGAAACATTAAAGGAAGAAAATTTAATTGGTAAACAAGAAAAGAAAGATAATAAAGGTATTTATGCTATAGCTGGTGTGGCTGCAATAGTTGTAATTGGAGGAGTTATAGCTATTGTAAAATCAAAGAAAAAATAATAAGAATACCTAAATAAAAATAGGAAGGTTATGTATTATGAAATTTAAAAAAGTTATGTCTCTGATGACAGCTGGTATTATGGCATTAAGTATGATAAGTTGTGGGTCAGTAGAAAATGAAAAAAAAGTTACAAATACTGCAAGTAAAGAAGAGGTAGTTGTTTCTACATCTGTAGCAGTTACAGAAATATTAGATGCCTTAGGAGTGAAGGTTTCAGGGGTACCAAAGACATCATATGAGTTACCAGAAAGTACTAAAGGGGCAGTTGAAATTGGAAATCCAATGAGCCCAGATTTAGAAATAATTAAATCACTAAATCCAACATTAGTAGTATCTGTAGATACTTTAGGTTCAGATTATATGAATTTATTTAAAGAAAATAATATTCCAAGTGAATTTGTATCTTTAGAAAGTTTAGATGGATTAAAGAATGCAATAAATACATTAGGAGAAAAGTTTAATAAAAATGATGAAGCAAAGGCTTTATTAGAAAAGATAGAATCTAAGGAAAAAGAAGCTAAAGAAAAGGCAGCATCTTTAGAAAAGCCAGAAGTTTTAGTATTATTTGCAGCTCCAGGATCAACTATGATAGCTACAGCAAAATCTTATATTGGAAGCTTAGTAGAAATTGTTGGTGGAAAAAATATAGTTGAAGATAATAGCAAATCATTTACAACTTATAATAAAGAGGATTTAGCATTACTTAATCCAGAAAAGATTTTAGTTATGGTTCATGCAATGCCTGAAGAAACAAAAGCTGCATTAGAAAAGGAAATGGCAAGTGATACTGCATGGCAAAATATAAATGCTGTAAAAGAAGGAAAAGTAATTTATTTAGATAATAATTATTTTGGAATGAGTGCAAACCTTAAGGTTATTGAAGGATTAGATATGCTAAGTGATATAGTTCATGGTAGCGGGGAATAATTATGAGAGTTTCAAATAAAAAGTTTAAAATATCATTTATATTAATATCATTAATAGTATTATTAATAACAGCATTAGTATCACTAAAATTAGGAAGTGTTAATATAACATTTAAAGAACTTATAACTGGGCTATTTTCAGGGAGTTCAGAGGGGAATATAGGTATTATTAAGGATTTAAGAATGCCTAGAGTTATAATAGCTGTATTAGTTGGAACTAATTTAGCAATAGCAGGTGTTTTATTACAATCAGTAATAAGAAACCCACTAGCTGATCCGTATATAACTGGAATATCATCAGGTGCTTGTGCAGTTACGGTATTTTTTATGGTGTTTGTACCAGGAGTAACTAACTTAAGACCTATATTTGGATTCTTAGGAGGGTTAATATGCTGTGTAATTATTTATCTTATGGCATATAAAAATGGATTATCTCCAATAAGAATTGTATTAGCAGGTGCAGCATGTAATGCATTATTAGGTGGAATTTCATCTATGATTACTGTAAGTGCAGGATTAGGATCTTCTAATATTCAAAAATGGATGATGGGAAGTTTAGCAACAGTTAATTGGAGTAATGTACATATATTACTTATTTATTCTGTAATAGGTATAATAGCAGCATTATTATTAGGAAAGGTTTGCAATATATTAGCCTTAGGAACTAAAAATGCTAGAAGCTTAGGATTTAATTCAGATTTATATATGATAATAGTTACTGCCGTAGCAGTATTTTTAGCAAGTATATCTACTGCAATTGCAGGAGTTATATCTTTTGTTGGATTAGTTGTTCCACATGTTTGTAGAATTATAATAGGCTCAGATCACAAGTATTTAATTCCTTGTAGTGGAATTGTAGGTGGATTTTTAGTTTTATTTGCAGATACTATTGGAAGAATGGCAATGAGACCTAATGAAATACCAGTAGGAGTTGTAACAGCAATATTTGGAGCGCCATTTTTCTTATATCTTTTAAGAAGGAGTGACTTAAAGTAATGATAAAGGCGAAAAATTTAAATTTCTCTTATGATAAAGATAAGACATTTATCAATAATTTAAATGTTGAAATAGAAAAGGGAAAAGTAACAACTATATTAGGACCAAATGGAAGTGGTAAATCTACTTTATTAAGTATATTTGCTGGATTAAATAAGCCTTCATCTGGAGATGTAACAATTAAAGGTAAATCTATAAAGTCATTAAAACAAAAGGAATTAGCACAAGAAATTGCAACTGTTCATCAACAAAATACTGTACCGAGTGATATTACAGTAAAAGAGTTGGTTTATTATGGAAGAATACCTCGCAAAAAGTATTTCCAAGGAAATAGTAATGAAGATGAAGAAATAGTAGAATGGGCAATAAAAAGAACTGGTCTTGAAAAATTAAAGGATAAGTCAGTTATGAGTATGTCAGGTGGAGAAAGACAAAGAGCATTTATTGCAATGGCACTAGCACAAAAAAGTGAAATATTATTTTTAGATGAACCAACTACATATTTAGATATTTATCATCAAGTTGAAATATTAGAGCTTGTTAAGGAGTTAAATGAAGAAAGTAATTTAACTGTTGTTATGGTGTTACATGATATTAATCAAGCAATAAAATATAGTGATAATATAATAGTTATGAAGTTTGGTCAAGCAATTGCAAGTGGAAAAGTAAATGAGGTTATAAATATGAATTTACTTAATGATGTTTATAAAATTGGTGGATTCATAAGTGAAATAGAAAAAGAAACTATATTTGTACCATTAAAATTATAAATAACATTGAATAAATCTATACATTATTCTTAACTAGTTTATAGTTTTTAGTGAGTAGTTTGTAGTTAATATTGAAATTCAACTTAGGTTGAATTTCTTTAAATATATTTTCAGAGGCTGTTGCATTAAGAATAAATATTACAATATA
>ERZ773138.3213-NODE-3213-length-10842-cov-3.823120_pt1 | contig 10842 bp, 9 predicted proteins | sample MGYA00511114_ERZ773138 | MGnify/ENA primary metagenome ERZ773138 (study PRJEB29015, sample SAMEA2737805) | human gut metagenome | biome: human gut; feature: human-associated habitat; material: faeces | place: China | collected 2012 ...
TATCCATAGTATGCCGTTGCAGTTGCCTTTACATACATAACCATTGCATCATCCCAGTCAGGCCACAGAGAAACAGCATATGTCTTTCCGCCTGCATCATCCTTCGGATCCATCTTCTGCATCTTCTTAAGAAGATCAGCCATATCGTTCATATCCTTAACCTTTGGATATCCCATCTTCTTGTACAGATCCCAACGTGTATCCCAGGTATAGAAGAATGACTGATGATCTTTACTAGATGTAGCAACCTCGCCGCCCCATCCGTAAAGCTTGTCATTTCCATCACCAAGAATTGTTGCTGAAAGTCTCTTATTCTTTGCAAGTGAATCCTGCATATTGTCATATACATATGGAGCATTTTCTTTGAGGATGTCATCCTCCTCCAGATCATAGAGCAGACCCGCCTTGATTGCTGCTGCGTAGTTGTCATCTGTATGACCCCAGATAATAATATCTCCAAGATCCTTATCTGACATTCTTGTCTGGAATGTACCACTCTCTTCAGGTACGATATTCAGCTTTACATTAAATTTCTCTTTAATGATATCTGCTGCCCATCCTTTCTGTAATCCTGATGAGTTTGCTACCTGGCTGTATACAGTCAGGGTAATTGGCTCGTTGCTGTTGCTGCCAAACTTACATCCTGTGGCTGCAACGGTTGTTCCTGCTACCATACTGGTTGCAAGGAGCATAGAAAGCATTCTCTTTCCCAATCCTTTTCTCATAATATCCATCCTTTCTTTCTTATTGTGTTTTACACCTACCCAATTATACTATGTCAGTCGTGCAGCTTCCATAAAAAAAGCACACGAAATACACTCTTTTTGTATTATATATCATCCTCATCCCCTGATATAGGCTCTCCGTTCAGCTGCGTTGCTTCCTTTTCCTCCTGCTCTGCCATGAGATTTTCTCTCTCAATGACCGTAAAGAAGGAATTGGCAAATCCACTGATCGTAAGAATGATACACGCCGGTCCGATCAAAAGTCCGGCAAACATCGTAGTCAGATTCCATAGGATAATAGCCATCTCAATCACCAGAAGTACTGCCAGAAATGCTGTCCTGCCAAGAAACTTCGCTGCTATGGAATAGGAATTACGCATTGTATTGACGATGCTGTTTTCATAGCGTGCCAATAACGGAAATGCGAATACTATATGCATAAAGATCAGATAGATACCGATCACACCAACGATCAAAAACATCATATTATGCTGCTTCGCTACATGATATAACTGAAAATCAAGATATACCGCATAACACGCAAACAATGCAATAACCCCCAGGATACTTCCCTTTTTCAGATTTGCCTTAAATTCCTTCCAAAAAGGACCGGCAATATATCCTTCCTCATCATTTACCATCTTCATGGTAATCGTATAAGCTGCTGTCGTCGCTGCTCCCATTGTTACGATCGGAAGACTGCATAAAAGCCACATACAGTTAAGCTTAAACACATCCATCAAACGGTTCATAAATTTGTATAAGGGACTATCAACACTAAAAAACTTCATTCTGTCTTATTCTCTCCTTCGTGTAATCAGACCATTCTCCTTATATATACACATAGACTACATATGGTTAAAATACCAGGGACGCCAGTGTGCCCCCGGTATCTCATAACTCTCAGAATATCAGTCTGCACTCTGGCATTAACCCTTTACAGCACCCAGCATGATACCCTTTTCGAAGTATCTGTTCATGAATGGGTACACAATCAAAATAGGAATTACGGAAATCATAGAGATTGTGTACTTAATAACCTTCGTGTTCAATGCTGCGTTAAATGCTGATCTTGCAGCCTCACCACCCTGGTTCATAGATGCCATCAGGTTGGATGACTGGTTCAGGTAAATATACAATCTGTGCTGCAATGTATACAGTTTTGGTGAGTTACTCATATAGATCAAAGAATCCTGGAATGAGTTCCAATGACCTACCGCACCGAAGATAGCGATTGTAGCAAGAATTGGTTTACTCAGTGGCCAAACAATCTTTGTAAATACCTGCATATAAGATGCACCATCAATAAATGCACTTTCCTCCAACTCAGCCGGAATAGACTCGATATAAGTCTTAACCAGGATAATGTTGTAAGGAGCTACGATACCGGGAATGATATAAACCATATAGTGGTTTGTCAGACCCAGCATTACCAGGTTGAGGTATGTAGCGATCAAACCTGCGTTGAAGTACATTGTAATTACGATTGCACGATACCACAGACTTCTGTGCCACATTTCCTGCTTTGTTACCAGATAACCAACGAAAGCAGATGCAACAACCATCAATGCAGTACCAAAGATTGTTCTGGTAACGGATACGACAAACGCATAACCAAGATCACCTACACCGGTAAGTGCCTTGTAGTTGTTAATATTAATTCCGTGAGGGATAAAGTTGATCAATCCCTGCTGTACCATCGTATTATCTGAAATCGTGTTGATGAACAGATAATAGAATGGGAAGATACAGGTGATGGTGAACAAAATGAAGAATGCATAGTTCAAAATGTTGAACACAATGTCACCTGGTTTTAATTTGTACATACGCTTATGCTTTTTGTTGTACTCTTTTTCTCTCTTAGCATCAATTTTTTCTTGTGCTGTCATAGCCATTTGTGTTCACCTCCTTATACAATACTCTCGCCACGGAGTGCCTTAGAAAGGGAGTTTGCTCCGAACAGCAAGATTACACTGATGACCGATTTAAACATACCGACCACGGTTGACAACGGAATACTACCACCGCTACCAAGACCGAGGTTGTAAACGTAAAGGTCGAGAACCTCGATATGGTTCTTATTCTGTGGTGTACAGAATACCAGATACTGGTCAAGACCATTACTAAGTACTGCTGCAACTGCCATCAGTAACAATACGAAGAAGGTAGGCAGAAGACCAGGCACCGTGATATGCCACATCTTCTGGAAACGTCCGGCACCATCCACCGTAGCTGCCTCGTAAAGCTGCTGGTCGATACCTGCGATACCGGAAATATAGATGATGGCACTCCAACCAACACCCTTCCATGTTCCCCAGGCCCACATCTTAACCCAGGTAAAATGATCTCCCATCAGGAAGTTATGACCATCCGCGTTCTTTGCAAGAAGACCAATGCTCTTAGCAAACTCATTGATGAAACCGTCTGTTGAGAAAATAGCGATTGCCAAAGCATATACAAGTACCCAGCTGATGAAGTTCGGTACTGTTGTAAATGTCTGGATGAAACGACGGAATGTGAGGTTCTTGACCTCGCAGAGGAAGATAGCAAATGCCATTGGGATCCACTGTGTGATCAGTCCTAAACCGGACATTGCCATTGTGTTTCTGATAACACGGATAATATCACTACGGGTTGCACCGTTCTGGAACAGATATGTAAACCACTTAAATCCTACGAAATTTGACATACTCAGCGTTCCACCTGTCTGATAATCGAAGAAAGCATATCTCCAACCCCAGAGTGGCAGATAACAGAATACAAATGCCAGTGCCAGGAATGGCAGGAACATCAGGAACAACTTGTACTGTGGGTGCATCTCCATCTCTTCATCAGGAGCAGCCTTTGGAAGACCCAGCAGGATAATTACAGATATGATCAGTAATGCTACTGCAATAACTGTGTATACCACCGCCGCTACCGGAAAGGTAGGACCAACCTTTTCAAGCTTAGATGCCATTGTTGTGCTGCATACCATATTGTAAGCAACAATTGTGAGAACAAATCCGGCAATCTCTACGATACTACCAAGAATAGACCAGAGAATACCTGCTCTCTTCATCTTGGTATTTCCAAGAGACATACATCCGCCAACTACGACGAATATAACACCGATCAACGCTACTACTGCACCTGCGTATAAAACGTAGAATGCACTTGGGCTCAGCCAGTTCATACGAAGTGCACGGCCAGCCTCACTGGTTAATGTTGAATAAGATACTGCTGCGGTGAACAGCGAAGTATTCTCATTCACCAGATTACAAATCCTTGTTGGATTCATAAAAGGGAAGAAAACGGAGATTGCACAGAAAATTGCAATAACTCTCTGCAGCATATAGATATAATCTACCGTGCCCCTTTTCTCTGTTTGTGTTTCTTTCATAATAACCTCCTGTATTACTTATTTCATCCCACCGTCAAAAGCTCTGTAAACAGACCAGAGCAGACTATCAAGATGATAAATAGAGTTTACGTTATTTTTATTATACATGTATTTTTTTCTGTCGAATACCATAAATAATAGAGAAAAAATACACGACTTTTCCTCCGACACAGTAAATCAGGCTATATCGGATAAAAAAGGAGACAGGTGAAATCCTATCTCCTTTCATAATATCTGCTTGTCAGCAGATGTTTTATCGTTATTATTTCTTTTTCTTAACAACAACTACTGCTACAACAGCAACAACTACAACAACGATTACGATCGGAACAACCGGCGAAGACTTCTTAGAAGTTGTAGAAGTTGTAGAAGCATCAGAAGTTGTGTTTGCATCGCTTGATGCACTTGTTGCATCATCAGCACCTGCTACAGCATCCGGATTGTCTGAGTTGAAACCGGAAACAGTAAACTGGATCTGAATAGAATCTGTAGGAACTGCAGTAATGTCAGGGCTGTCTGCATACTCACCCTTATCCTTCTGATATGAGTTCATTGCATCAAAACGAAGAAGCTTAGACTCATCTGTATACTCTGTTGGGTAGAATGGATCGCTAGGAACTGAGATCTCTTTACCGTCACACAGAAGCTTAACATCAGAGATTGTTACAGGGTTATCCTTTGCAGCCATAGGGATATCTGTATCAACATAGATCATAGCAACCTTTGTCTCAGAATCACCCTTTGTATCCAGACAGTTGTTCAGTCCGCTTACACCAACAGTATATGTACCGTTACCCTTGATCTCAGCATCCTGCACCTGTGGACCTTCAATAGCAGTTAACTTATTGTCTTTTGACTGGAACAGGCTGCCCTGATCGAATGTCAGTCCTGCTTTCTTCATATCCTTGCCATCAATACCAAGGGTATCCGAATACCACTCATCACGGAAGATCCATGTACCGGTCTCCTGGAAACCGAAATATGCGTGATATGTACCATCTGCATCAAAGTCAGCCTTAGCTGCCTTCTTACCTGCCTTGCTTGTTTCTGCAGATACATCTGCAGGTACCGCTGTTGCTGTAACTGCTAATGCCAATGCAAGTGCACTGACTGTAGCTGCTACCTTTCTTAATGACTTTCTCATTGTATCGTCCTCCTCATAATTGGTACAGCCGCGAATGAAAACGAATAAAATGTTTTTTCGCACTGTCCATATTCACGTTTTATTGTACACCATTGCCATAGCATAGGTCTACAATTTAATTGTTCTTGTCTATTTTACCAAATACATACGGAAATAAAACCTAAATTTTTTGACATTTTTACCCAATAAATTCTACATTTTGAGGATTTTCCGTCTGGTATGGAATATGAATCAACACTTTAGTGCCTAAATCTTTGGTACTGTCAACTTCAACCCCATATTCACTTCCATATAATATACGAATTCTCTGACTCACATTACGCACGCCGATATGCATGTCATCTCCGCTTTCATCCCGCATTGTTTTTCTCAGACGCCCCAGTTCATAATAGTCCATACCACAGCCGTTATCCTTAATCTCAATGTAAATTTCCTGTTCTTTCCTATGTACATGTACCGTTAGTCTTCCATCATTCTCCTTTTGCTCCAATCCATGTACAAAAGCATTTTCCACAAACGGCTGTATCGTAAGGGGCAGAATGTAAGCCTTTCCATCCACCTCCGGATCTATGATCAACTCCGATTTGATACGGTCGCCAAAACGGTACTCCTGAATCTTCAGATAATATTCCACCATCTGAAGTTCTTCCTTTAATGTTACAAGCCGGTCTGTCACCTGAATATTATAACGCATGGTCTTAGCAAGCATTTTAACCAGCTCCACGATCTCCGGCTGATGATTCACCACAGCCTTCATCCTGATCGTCTCCAGCGTATTATAAAGAAAATGTGGATTGATCTGGCTCGCCAGCATCTTAAACTCTACTTCTTTTTGTCTGGTGTGAAGCTTTTCCTTCTGCACCTGCTCATCTACCACATTGCTCATCAGCAGCCGGATGTCCTTCATCATCTGCTCCAGTTCAGTATAAAGCTCGCCAATTTCGTCATTTCCCTCGATAGGTTCTACTTTATCATACTCCCCCTGTGCCACGCGGTGCATTTGAATCCGGAGCTGATACATACGATTACTATAAGAGATTGCAAATGCGAAGATCAGAACAACCGACAGCAGAATTCCTATAATCTCCGGAACAAATGCCTGTAAGCTGATCCTATTAACATCCGTCATGATATCCTGATAATCCTGAATACTCACAAGAGAATAAAAGTCATCGGAATCGTCCATCTGAATCCGCTCATATGCCACAAGATATTCCTCAACACCATAAGAAATCCGCTTTGAAGCACGGCTTTTTTCAATCTTACGCATCTCCTCTTTCAGAAACGGATACTCGATCAGACTAAAATTACCGGAAATCCAATAATAATCATTATACAAAATTGCCGTATCGTGACTCCGCTGTGTCAAAGCAGTCTTTGTCTTGTCATACTGGATCAGAACGGTGACAATTCCCGTGACATCGCCATTTTTATTTAGAATCACCCGGCTGATCTGCATTGTCTGGTCCATGTCGGCACTCATCTGACCAAAATACCAGTATCCTTTATTTTTATTTTCAATGGTTTCCTTATACCATGACTGATATTTTATGCTTTCTTTCAGATAAGAAAGATTGTCGATCCTTTCCAGATCGTATATGTCAATGCTGGGATTTTTCAGATAAATTTTTATATTGGAAATATCCTGCTCATAAAAATTAATATAATCCAGAATAACTGTGTTAGCTTTTCGGTAATCCCGGTAAAACTGTGTTTTATTTTTGTAATTTCTGTTGGCAATTTTTAATATCTCATCATTATCACAAAGAAGACGGGCTACATTATCCAATACCGTCATTGATTCCCGGAGCGATGAACCTAGAACAGAAAGCTCCTCTGACTGCGTTTCCTCCGTAACATTGATCATCATTTTCCGTGTCTGCATATTGGTATAAATACTCATAACAAGCAACGGAATAATACCACCGATCAGATAGATCAATATCATACGGTGGAGAAACTTCATATCTTTAAATAAATGAAATCTTTTTTTGTAGTTAAATTTTTTCATAACCAGTCTTATTATCCGTCTATTTTAAACTGTACCTGAAGCGGTTTCTTTAACGGCTTTCCCCCTAAGGATGTCACATTTGTTGTAATATTTAATATGTAAGATTCATTTTTTGCATATGGCTCCAGCGGTTCAATCTCAATCTCATTTTCCAGAGAGTTGTAACGGATCGCTGTTTTCAAAGGAGAAAGATTCATGGATGTCACATACAGATTGACATTATTCACCGTCTTGGGATCCAGCGGAATATTAAATTTGATCTTCCAGACAAAATTTCCCGTTTTAAATTTTAAATCCTGACGCACTTTACTTTCAAGTCCTTCCGTCATAGACTCAAATTCCAAATATTTTCCCACGATGCTCTCCTGCCTTTCTTCTAACTGATCAAGCTGATCAAGGATTTTTCTCTTATTTTATCTTATCACATTCCTGATTTTTTGGGTAGCCTCATTCTGAATTTTCCCTCTCCACAGGACAGTTTTTCTTTGAAGAAAAAGAGTAGATATGGTATACTTATAAATAGAATTTTTACTTGTCAGGAAGGCATTTTATTATGAAAAAAGTCAATTTTAAACCGGGAAATATGATCTATCCGCTCCCTGCCGTTATGGTAAGCTGCGGTGACATAGATCACGTATCAAATATATTAACAGTTGCATGGACCGGCACTCTCTGTACGAATCCGCCAATGGCATATATTGCCGTTCGCCCGGAACGCCACTCATATCCCATGATCCGGGAGTCCGGCGAGTTTGTGATCAACCTCACGACAAAAGAACTCGCACACGCTACGGATTTCTGTGGGGTACGCTCCGGCAGAGACCACAATAAATGGACCGGCTGCCACCTTACCCCTGCTCCTGCAGATACTGTAAAATGTCCGCTGATCGCGGAAGCACCTGTCAACATTGAATGTAAAGTACGTCAGGTTTTAGAACTTGGCTCCCATCATGTTTTTGTTGCCGACGTCACAGCAGTACATGTTGCTGAGAAGTATATGGACGAAAAAGGAACCTTTCATCTGGAAAATGCAGAGCTTCTTGCTTATTCTCACGGCACTTACTACAGTCTTGGCAAGGCTCTGGGACATTTTGGTTATTCTATTCGCAAGAAAAAGAGAAACGGACGGAAAAGCACCAAAGGGAAACCAAAAACATACAATAAAAAAAGGGGCTAGTGCGTACGGAAATGAGGGATAAATATGAAGATCAGCTATCTCAGAATACAAAATTTCAAATCCATCCGCGATCTGGAGATCAACGAGCTGGAAAATGCACTGATTCTTGTAGGCAAAAACAATACCGGTAAAACAAATGTGATCGATGCGATCCTTACGGCTACCGGCAATCACATTCCAAAGACAACGGAATTTCTTGATCCCCAAAAAAGCATTGATATTACTCTGTCAGTGGAATTTACAGAGGAGGATCTGCTCTATTATCAGAGTCTTGGTATCGTGAGCAAGCACCGGGATTACGACAAATGGCTGGAGGAGTTTTCTTCCCTGCTGCCATCTTTTCAGAACAATACCGTAACCTTTACCTGTCATATCAATCCGGAGCAAAAGATCCGTTTTAATGATGGTTTTCAGAAAAACAATCCCTACATCCGGGAAATTTTTCCAAAGATCTATCATATTGACCAGACAAGGAATCTTGACGCACTACAGAACGACGTTTTTAGTTTTTACGATAAGGAATCCTTCCAGATGCTCAAGGATAATATGTGTACCTTTGACTCCACACGAAAATGTAACCGTTGTTTTCAGTGTATCGGTGTGATCAACAAAAAAACACCGGAGGAGCTTTCTCTTTTTGAAACGACACGTCTGCTCCAATACAAACTGTTCCGTACCAACCTGAATGAATTCGCCGAGAAAGTAAATCATTATTTCCATCGGAACGGCAATCCTTCCCAGCAGATCCGCTATGTACTGAATTTCGACCTGGATGATCTGCTGCATATCGATACTCAGCTTATTAACCGGGACCGCAACGATTATGTATCCTCTTTAAATACATTGAGCGAAGGTATCAAAAGTATTTACGCACTGTCTCTTTTGGAGGCATATATTGACGAGGCAGATACTCTTCCATGTATTATTTTGATGGAAGATCCGGAAATCTATCTGCATCCGCAGCTTCAGAAGGTAGCAAGCGAGATCCTGTACCGCTTGTCAAAAAAGAATCAGGTTATCTTCTCCACCCACTCTCCAAATCTGATCTTTAACTTTTCTTCCAAACAGATCAAGGAGGTGCTGCTGGATGAGGAATACTACACCACGGTACGGGAGGAAACGGATATTGACCAGATCCTCGATGACCTGGGTTACACGGCCAATGATCTGATGAATGTAAGTTTTGTATTTATCGTGGAGGGAAAGCAAGACAGCAACCGTCTTCCGATGCTTCTGCAGAAATATTACTCTGAAATTTACGATGAAGACGGAAATCTGAAACGCATCACGATCATACCGGTAAACAGCTGCACCAACATTAAAACCTATGCAAACCTGAAATATATCAATAAATTATATTTAAAGGATCAGTTTTTGATGATCCGGGACAGCGACGGCAAAAATCCAAAGTATCTCAAGAAACAGCTTTGCAGCTACTATGGCCAGCGTGCCAAAGAAGATGCCGGCAATCTGCCGAAGGTGGAACCTAAAAATGTCCTGATCCTGAAGTATTATTCCTTTGAAAATTATTTTCTGGATCCAAAGATCATGACAAAGATCGGCGTTGTCAAAAGTGAAGAAGATTTTTATAATATTCTTTACAAAAAATACAAAGATTACCTATTTAAATTAAATAGTATGAAACGGATGCAGCGGATCAATAATATACGCATTAAGAGTAAACAGGATATCAAGGATAATATGGAACTGATTAAAATATATGTGCGTGGGCATAATTTGTTTGATATCTTTTATGGACATTACCATGGTCAGGCGGAGCAGGAGATCCTGCAGAAATACATTGACGTGGCTCCGCGGGAAACCTTCCAGGATATCTTTGATGCCATTGACTCTTTTGTTTATTTTGAAAACAGAAGAAAATAGGTTGACATTATAAACGATTTCGATATAATGTATGGTATGTATGTCTTCACTATTCTACAGGAGTGGTGAATCGAGTTTTGCAAAAAAAGTGTTTGATGAGGTGCAAAATGGAAAATCAGTATATTATAAAGGGCGGAAACCCTCTTCACGGTGAGGTTGTCATCGGCGGTGCCAAAAACGCTGCTCTTGGTATTCTTGCTGCTGCCATCATGACAGATGAGACAGTAACGATTGACAATCTTCCAAATGTAAGAGATATCAATGTCCTTCTTACGGCGATAGAAAGTATTGGTGCTACTGTAAAGCGTCTGGGACCTCACGAGGTACAGATCAACGGAAGCACTATTTCTGATGTTACAATAGATTATGACTCCATTCGTAAAATACGGGCATCCTATTATCTTTTAGGTGCTCTTCTTGGCAAATATAAAAAAGCACAGGTTGCTCTGCCCGGTGGCTGCGATATCGGAAGCCGTCCGATCGACCAGCATCTGAAGGGATTCAGAGCGCTTGGTGCAG
>ERZ773138.3219-NODE-3219-length-10819-cov-5.690450_pt1 | contig 10819 bp, 9 predicted proteins | sample MGYA00511114_ERZ773138 | MGnify/ENA primary metagenome ERZ773138 (study PRJEB29015, sample SAMEA2737805) | human gut metagenome | biome: human gut; feature: human-associated habitat; material: faeces | place: China | collected 2012 ...
TTCGAACCCAACTCGGGGAGTTAAAGACAGAAATCGATTTGATTTCTGTCTTTTTATATTATAAAAGAGTATTATATAATGCTTAACGCGGATTAAAAAAGTATTAAAAATAGTTTGATAATAAGATGCAAAAAGGGATAAAAAGAAGGATAAAAAGATGAAATATATTTTACAAACGGATAATGAAACAATAGAGATTCCGATTATACGATCAAAAAGGAAAACACTAGGGTTAGAAGTGAAATATGATGGTACAGTAAATGCAAGAGTTCCAATGCGGGCACCAAGAGAGATTATAGAAAGATTTATCCGGGAACATGAAGCGTGGATTACCAGAAAGCGGCAGGAATGGAGCCTGGCTGGAAACAATCAGGATGATGTGGCAGGAGAGTTTGGAGAAAGAAAGAAACGTGGGGCGAATGCGGTAGATCCGTCGAAGATTCTTCCACCGGTCGAAACGAAAGAAGGAAAAGCGAAGATCAGACAATATATAGAAAGGCAAGTTGAATATTACGCAAAAATAATGGGTGTTACATATGGAAGGATATCTATGCGTAATCAGAAAACACGATGGGGAAGCTGTAGCAGTCAGGGAAATCTGAATTTTAATAATCGGTTGTTATTTGTGCCGGAAGAACTGGTTGATTATGTAGTGGTGCATGAACTGGCACACAGAAAAGAGATGAACCATTCGAATGCATTTTGGAATGTGGTAGAGAAGTATATGCCGGATTATAAGGAACGCAGGAAAAAACTAAGGGAGTATCATATAGAATAAGAAGGAATACACAACAATCATAAGAAAACATTTACTTAAAGAAAAATATATAGAAAACTTCTATAAATCATAATGCTTATAGAATATGTGCGAAAGATACAAAAATAAACAAATGCTTTGTAGGTCTATGACGATGAAAAATAATTTGAAAATGTTAAAATGTTAACTTGTTAGGAATAGAAATAACAGGTCTGGAGTAGGTGAAATGTTTAAAGTAAGTTATTTTTTGGAAGTCCTGCCGATTATTGCGAGTAAAGTTAATATTACATTTGAATTAACGGTAGCTGCGACAATATTCGCACTGATTGTGGGAGTCATTATTGCAATCATCGGTTATTATAAAATTCCGGTGTTGTATCAGCTGACCAGAGTGTATGTCTCTATTATGCGAGGTACACCGGTCGTAGCACAGTTATATTTCTTCTATTATGGAATTGCATTATACAGTGCATTTGTAAGAAATATGACACCACTTATCGCTGTAGCGGTAGTTATGAGTTTTAATATGGGAGCTTTTATGTCAGAAAGTATCAGAGGAGCATTATTATCCGTTGATGAAGGACAGAAAGAAGCTGCATATTCACTGGGAATGACGAATTTTCAGCTGGTTACGAGAATCGTAATTCCACAGGCTGTACGTGTGGCATTACCGCCGCTTTTTAACGACATCATTAACCTGATCAAGATGACTTCGCTTGCATTTATGCTTGGTGTACCGGATATCATGGGAGCTGCCAAGATTGAGGGAGCCAGAACGTTCAGATATTTTGAAATTTATGCTGCCGTTATGCTGGTATACTGGCTGATTATATTTGTGCTTGGAATCTTACACAAATTATTAGAAAAGAAATGTGCAAATATGTATTAAGACAAGATCTTAAATGGAACAACCCCATTAAGATAGATGCATTATCATTTATGTGAAAAAGAGGAGATTAAGTATTATGAAAAAACGTGTATTAGCTGCTTTATTAGTAACTATGATGACAGTAGGAACTGTTGCAGGATGCGGAAGCAATGCCAAATCTGATGATTCAGATAAAAAAGCAAGTTCAGAGTCTAAAAGTGATGACAAAAAAGATTCCGGAAAGAAAGTAACAGTTGTTACATCTGGAACAGGAGAACCATACAGCCTTATTTCTGATGATGGAAAATGGACAGGTATCGACGCAGAGATGTGGGATGAAATTGAAAAACGTACCGGATGGGAAGTAGAAGTAAAACAGGCTTCTTTCGATGCTATGTGGGGAGAACTGGATACAGGACGTGCTGATGTAGTTGCAAACTGCCTTGCAGTAAAAGAAGAAAGAACAGACAAATATAATGCAACAATCCCATACTACGGAGATTCACAGTGCATTATCGTAAATGATGATTCTGATTACAAGACATCTGATGATTTAAAAGGAAAGACTGTAGGATGTACAAACGGACAGGCTGCACAGACAATCATCGAAGACATGGCGAAAGAAAAAGGATTTACAGTAAAACTTTATGAAGACAGTGCTGTAGGTATGAACGATCTGAAACTTGGAAGAATTGATGCATATGCGAATACAACAACAAATGTAAACGCATTTACACATAACAATACAGATGCAAAATTCCGTTTCTTTGATGAACAGCTTCTGGCAAATAATGTAGCTTATTTCCTCCAAAAAACAGATGACGGAGATAAAATGACAAAAGAATTAGATGATGTAATCCAGGATATGTTAGATGACGGAACAGTAGCAAAGATTACTGAAAAATGGATGTATGCTGATATGACAAAATTAATCCAGAAATAAGAAAAGTCAGGAAGATTAAAACGTATGGGAACAGAAACACAGTTGGTTAAGGTTGAACATTTATATAAAGAATTTGATGAAAATACAAAAGTATTAGAAGATATCAATCTGACGATCAATAAGAATGAAGTGATTGCAATTTTAGGACCTTCGGGAACTGGTAAATCTACATTACTCAGATGTCTGAATTACCTGACAGTACCGACAAAGGGAAAAATAACAATTGGTGATGTAACGGTAGATGCACAGAAACATACAAAGAAGGATGTAATAGAATTGAGAAAACATTCTTCCATGGTATTTCAGGGATATAATCTTTTCAAGAATAAGACTGCATTAGAGAATGTAATGGAAGCGCTGACCGTTGTACAAAAAAAGTCAAAGGCAGAGGCGGAAAAAATTGCGTTAGAACTGCTGGATAAGGTAGGAATGAGTGAAAGAAAGGACTTTTACCCATCGAAACTGTCCGGAGGGCAACAGCAGAGAGTTGGAATTGCAAGAGCACTTGCAGTAAATCCGAATGTGGTATTATTTGATGAGCCGACATCGGCATTGGATCCGGAACTGGTAGGAGAAGTACTGAATACGATCAAATCTCTTGCCGAAGAAGGAACGACAATGATTTTGGTTACGCATGAGATTGGATTTGCAAGAGAAGTAGCAAGCAGAATCCTGTTTATGGACGGAGGAAGAATTGCAGCCGATGGAAGACCGGAAGAAATCATCGATCATCCAGAGAATCAAAGACTTCAGCAGTTCCTGAATTTTGTTAATCGTAAATAGAATGGCTGAAAGGTCTGCACAGGGTTTGTGCAGGCCTTTTTTGAGGAGTTGGTACAATGAGCAATATAAATGATAAGATAAGACAAATTGCAAAAGAGACAGAACCGGAACTGATCCGCATCAGAAGAGAACTGCATCAGTATCCGGAGCTTGGAATCGATCTTCCAAAGACACACGAGATCATCAGCCGTGAGTTACATAAAATTCCGGGCCTTAAGATAAGAGAACATGCTGCCGGTGGGTATGGTCTGATCGCAGAACTTAAGGGGAAGAAAGAGCATGGGAAAAATGTTTTGCTGCGGGCGGATATAGATGCGCTTCCACTGGAAGAAAAAGTGGAAAGCACTTACAAGTCCAGGCATGACGGACGTATGCATGCATGCGGACATGATGGACATGCGACATGGCTGATCGGTGCGGCAAAGATTCTGGCACAGCTGACAGATGAATTCGGTGGATGCATAAGATTCGCATTTCAGCCGGGGGAAGAAGTCGGACTTGGCGCGGATACGATGATAGAAGAAGATAAAGTACTGGAAGATCCGAAGATGGATATGGCATTTGCCGCACATGGATGGCCGTCTGTAGAGAGTGGTAAGATTGGAATCGTGAGACGCTATGCATTTGGCTGTGTGGGAGATTTTAAAGTCAGAATTATCGGAAAGAAGGGGCATGCATCATGGCCGGAGCAGACGGTTGATCCGATTGCGGCGGCAAATGAGATCTACCAGCATATCCCGGCAATACTGACACGTACAGTTAGCGGAACAGAGCCTAAGATCATGTCAGTTACTTATATGCAGGCAGGGGATGTGAATGTCAGAAATATCATTCCACAGGACTGCGTATTTGGCGGAACGATGAGGGCCGTAAAACGAGAAGTTCTGGAAAAAATGAAAGCAGAACTGGAAAAAGAGATCAAAGGAATCTGCCAGGTATACGGAACTTCTTATGAGGCAGATATCAGGATTCATGGTGGAAGTGTAAAGAATGCTCCGGAATTATTAAACGGAGTGAAAAAGTCAGTAGCCGATGTACTTGGAAAGGAAAATGTTTATATTATAGAAGAAGATAATCTTGGCGGAGAAAATTTTGCAGAATATAGCTGTCGTGTTCCGGCGGTATATATGTTTATTGGAATTAAACCGGAAGAGAAAGAAGCGATTCCGGGTCTGCACAGTCCGGAATATCAGTTTGATGATACGGTACTGGCAGGAGCAGCCGCTGCATTTGCCAATATTGCGATTCACGGCTGTATGGGGGAACTGAAAGAAAATTAAAAAGAACAGGAGAGGTATCAGAATGGAAAAGCTGGTTTATGTAGACCGAAGAAATACAAACTGTAATAAATGGGACGGACAGCAGAAAATGTTCGGAGAAGAAGGACTTCATGCAATGTGGGTGGCAGATATGGACTTCCGTGTACCGGAGTGTGTAGTCAGTGCACTGAGGGAATATGTGGAATCCGGAGTGTATGGGTATTATAAGATTCCGGATGCTTATTATCAGGCATTCATTGACTGGGAGAGGGAGCATCACGGATATGAAGTGAAAAAAGAATGGATCCGGTTTTCACCGGGAGTTGTAGCAGGATTCCACTGGCTGTTGCAGATTCTGACAGAAGAAAATGATGCAGTAATTGTAAATACACCGGTATACTATCCGTTTTTAGACGCAGTAAAGAACAATCACAGAAATTTAATCTGTTCCGATCTTAAGAACGAGAATGGAGAATACTCGATTGATTTCGATGATTTTGAGAAAAAGATCACAGATCATCAGGTGAAATTATTTATTTTGTGTTCACCACATAATCCGGCGGGAAGAGTATGGAAAAAAGAAGAGTTAAAGCAGCTTTTTGAAATCTGCAGAGCGCATCAGGTGTATATTATATCAGATGAGATCCATCAGGATCTGGTATTTGGAGAAAATAAGCATATCCCATCTTTGTCAACCGGAGAGTATGATGATATTATGGTATCGATCGTGGCTGCATCGAAGACATTCAATATTGCGGGTGCACAGAATTCTATGGTGATCATTCCGGATGAAAAACTTCAGGAAAAGTGGGATGCTTATGTAAAAGGCAACAGAGTACTGGGAGGAAATGCTTTTGGTTATGTTGCAGCGCAGGCTGCATATACAGGAGGCAATGAATGGCTGACACTGGTACTGGATCAGATCGAAGAGAATTATCAATATCTGAAAGCAGAACTTGCGGAAAAACTTCCGGAGGCGGTTGTGACTCCGCTGGAAGGAACGTATCTTTGCTGGATCAATCTGGAAGCATATGTAAGTGCAGATGAGATGAAAGAAGTGATCCAGAAGAAGTGCCGTCTGGCCGTTGATTTCGGTGACTGGTTCGGCGGAGAACGCTTTGGTACGTTTATAAGAATGAATCTTGCGACATCAAAAGAGAATGTAGAGATTGGTGTCAATGCGTTGATCATGAACTTAATGAGAAAATAGCTATAGAAATTATCAATAAGATTGAATCACTGGCATATGATTTTCTATTTGACAGATAGAATTTTCTACGAGAAAATATCTGTATATGGAGTGAAAAAGATATGTATGAGATTGATGTCTGTTATAAAATAATTTTTGAAGCAATGCTGGAAAAGCCGGAATTGAAGAGTATTGCTGAAAAGATAAATAAATATACGGGTGCGAAGATAATATTTGTGTCAGGGTCTGGAAAGATCCTGGCATATTCGTATGCATGCGAGCAGGATAACAGCGAATCTGTCAAATGGAACCATGTAACATTTTCTGAATATGAGAAGTTCCGTCGGGGAGAGGCTGCAGGAGCGTATCAGATTGCTTTGAAACCGGTTGAAATACCGGGAAGGCCAGACGGATATGTAGTCATTTTGTATTCGGAAGAAGAGTTCCGGCAGTTTTTTGAAGAGCTGGCAAGTGTGCTCGGACAGGCAGTAAAGCATTATTTCGCGGAAGCAGAGAAAGAGTTGGTGGTTTTACAGCCGATGCGTGAAGCGCTGCTTGCTTGGAGTCTGTTCCATGGAAAGACAGAAGGAATACGGCAGATAGAAGAGATATGGGCCGGACAGTATATAGAAGTGATGGTATTAAAAAAAGATCTTAAGGAAAAACAGGTTTTGTGGGTAAAAGGGATATGGGACAGTTATTGTATCTGCGAAGAAACGGACAGGATCCTAATATTATTTTATGGATTAAGAACAAGAAATACGGAAGAAGTTTACCGGAAGATCACGGAAAAAGGGATAAGATGCAGCATCAGTGAACCATATGGAAAATTAGACAGATGCGAGGCAAAGTATAAGTTGTTAAATCGTATGGCGATGGTGAGCGGACTGGAAAATGATCCGGTTATGAAACGGGAAAAGGAATGGTCGGTACAGGGACTTTATACATATACAACACCGCTCTTTAAAGAAGCGGGATTAAGTGATTACCGGTTGTTACGGCTGCTTCAGGAAGACAGAGAGAATAATACGGATCTCTACTATACATTAAAGGTATATCTGCTGAATGAAAATAATGTAACAATGGCGGCAGACAGCCTTCATATTCACAGAAATACACTGGTCTACCGGTTAAAGCAGATCAGGGAATGTATAGAGGCTGATATCAATGATAACGAGACAGCAAGGGAACTGCTGGCATTTATGATGATGTATGACGTGTCGAGACAAGATCAGAAAAGGCAAAAGTAAGGAGAGCATATATGAAACTGGTGCAGGATTTACCAGAGATATTTGAAGAGTTTGGAGAAAAAAAGAGAGAAGCATTTCTGGAAATAAAAGAATATAAGGATAAGGGAATTCCGGTTATAGGGATGTATTGTGCCTATTTCCCGACAGAACTTGCAATGGCAGCGGGAGCAATCCCGGTAGGTCTTTGCTCTTTTTCAAATGAGACGATCACGGCGGCGGAACGGGATCTGCCGAAAAGTATGTGTCCGCTGGTAAAATCCAGTTATGGATTTGCGATCAGTGACAGATGTCCGTTTTTTCATTTTGCAGATCTCGTGATCGGAGAGACGACATGTGACGGAAAAAAGAAGATGTACGAGCTGATGTCGGAATTCAAGCCAGTTCATGTAATGGAACTTCCGAACAGTCAATCCGAAAGAGGACTTGTTTTCTGGAAAAGTGAGATTATTCGTACAAAAGAATATCTGGAAGAATTCTTTCATATAGTGATTACGGAAGAGATGATCCGTGATGCAGTACATTTAAATAATGAGATCCGTATGTCGTTGAAGAACCTTTGCGAATTGATGAAACTGGATCCGGCTCCTGTAAAGGGGGAAGATATCCAGAAGATGGTGCAGGGGAGTAAATATCGATTCGATTTTGCAACAACTCCGGGAGTGGTGAAAGAAGTGATCGATAAGATCATGACAGAATACAGACAGGGAAAGCATCTGGAAAAACGCCCGAGAATACTGGTGACAGGATGCCCGATTGGCGGCGACAGCCTGAAAGTGATCCGTGCGATAGAAGATAATGGCGGAGTTGTTGTGGCGATTGAAAATTGCAGCGGTGTGCGGACACTGGGAAATCCGGTGGAGGAAGACTGCGAAGACATCTACGAAGCCATTGCAAGAAAATATCTGTCAACGGGATGTTCGATCATGACACCGAACGATAACCGGATCGATCTGATTGGTGAGATCATTGATGAATATCATGTAGATGGAGTTGTTGAGATGATATTGACCGGATGTCATGCGACAGGGGCAGAGTCTGTTTATATCAGAAAATTTGTAACAGAAGAGAAACATCTGCCATATATTGCCATTGATACGGATTATTCTACTGCAGATCAGGGGCAGATTGCTACCAGACTGACAGCATTTTTGGAAATGATCCAGCCGGGGACAGATGAAGATCTGGATATCAATTATTGCTATAAGATTGTGCTGGCAGGGATGACGGAACAAAGGTCAAGAGCAGAAATTTTGGAAGAAATATGGAAATATACGCATATTCCGGTATGTATAAAGAGCGGGGAACAAGAAACAGAAGAATGGGTTGGAATCAGCAGGGAAGAAGCAGAACAGGAATGTGGAAAGAGAATGGAATATAAACTGTCAGAAAAGAATGGAGTTGTGATGGCAGTTGTTCCAGAGGGCGTCAATAAGGAAAGCGTGGAAGAACTCTTAGAATTGTTGGCAAAAAGCTATCACATGAGAACGCATACCCGTGAGATAGAAGAAAGAGAAGTTCCGGATTATATGTGGATTATAACGGAAGAACCAAAAAATCTTATACACATCGGACGGGATCTGACAAAACAGGCCAGAGTGAACAAAATGCTCACCGGATTGAAGCTAAGGCAGATACAGGATAATGAATTATTTATATCGGGAATGGATGGCAAAGAAGCCAGAAACGGTATAATTGATGTGTGTCGCAAATCTATGGAAGATGAAGATGGAAAAATAATAATCGGAAATGGATTTTCGGACTGGGGGAAAAAAGAAGAGAACAGACAGTTGCAGTGGCAAGTATTGAATATGGCTGTAAGACAGAAACAGAAAGAACAGGTACTGCTTGTGGAAAATTATTACCATGAACTTGCAATTAGTTGTATCAGTGAGAATCTGGGACAGGAAAACATATATCTGGAAGAATTAGAGATTTTGAAAGAGGAGGATAGGAAAACGGGAAAAGAACTTTATAAGACTTTGTACTGGTACCTTCGGATGAAACGGAACGTTGCACAGACGGCCGCAAGACTTAGGATCCACAGAAATACATTACTGCCAAGAATTGCACGGATCAATGAGCTTTTAGATCTGGATGAAAAAGACGGAATGGAATGTGAAAGAATTCTGATGGGAATGGAAATAGAAAAGTTAAAAAATGACTGATACGCAGGGTATCGGTCATTTTTTGAGAGTGTAAAATATTTTGTGTAAATCTCTTAGATTAATGAAAAAATCATAATGATTTACATTAAATTTAAAAAATGAATTAGGCTTGAATGGCATGATTGCTGTTTAAGCCTTATTTACTATTTAGCATGAATCAGCAGACATGTCAAGAACGCCCGCTGAAAACGGGCGTTTTTGACCCTTACTCATAGTTGCTTTTTATTCTATTCGAGATCTTCTGGTTGGATTCTGTCTCCAAAATATATGCAGAGCTGATCCAAGGTCTGTCCCCAATCCCATGTTTTTCCAGTCCATTTCTTTGTGATGTCGGTCATGGCAAGATACAGAATCTTAAAAAGCGAATCCTCTGTCGGAAAGATGGTTTTTGATTTCGTCACTTTTCTTAATTGACGATTGAAATTCTCTATGGAATTCGTGGTATAAATTAGTTTTCTAATCTCTCCAGGGTATTTGAAATATGTAGAAAGTTGCGGCCAATTATTACGCCAGGACGCTATTGAAGATGGATATTTTCCACCCCAATTTTCTTCCAGCATATCTAACGCTTCTAATGCAAGCTGCTCTGTATCTGCCTTATAAACCAGTTTCAGGTCTTTCATGAAGGCTCTGATATCTTTGTAGGAAATAAACTTAGTGGAATAACGAATCTGATGTACAATACATCTTTGGATTTCCGCTAATGGGAAAACTGCATGAATTGCATCCACAAAACCAGTCAGTCCATCAACAGATACAATCATGATGTCTTCCACACCTCTATTTTTGATTTCATTCAGTACACCAAGCCAGTATTTTGCACTTTCATTACCGCCAATCCACATACCTAAAACTTCTTTTTGACCAGAAAGTCTGATACCTATAGCTACATATACAGCTTTCTTTACCGTTCTATTATCTTCTCGTACATGAAAATGAATGGCATCCATGAAAACGATGGCATATTTCTTCTCCAAAGGGCGATTCTGCCATTCTTTGGCAATTGGAAGAATGCGATCTGTCATGTGAGAAATCATCTCTGCAGATGCATCCACCCCATAGACATTAGAAAGGTGTGTTGATATGTCTCTGGTAGTCATTTCCTTTGCATACATGGACAGAACTTGATCTTCAATGTTAGAAATATCTGTTTGATGTTTTTTTACAATCTGTGGTTCAAATTCACCTCTGCGATCACGGGGAATATCAAGATCAATATCGCCCATCGAAGATGTAACCGTTTTATGGCTGTAACCGTTCCGGCTATCATCTGTCTCCTTATTTTGATAATCATACTTCGAATAGCCAAGTTTCTGATCCATTTCTGCTTCTAGCATTCCTTGCAGGGTATCTCCCAAAAGATCCTTCAACATTTCTTGAACATCTTGAGCATCGGTTGGTTGATAGTGTTCCAATAAGCCGTTAATAAACGCTCTTCTTTCTGGTGTCATTTTTCTTCTTCTTGCCATAAAAATATCCTCCTGAATTAATATTTATTTTAACATCAATCCAAGAGGATACATATCACGTATTTAGTTTACACAGAATTATGGACCTGTTGACAAACTACTTATATTCGCGATTTCTCACTTGTGAATTTAATCA
>ERZ773138.3220-NODE-3220-length-10817-cov-3.779781_pt1 | contig 10817 bp, 5 predicted proteins | sample MGYA00511114_ERZ773138 | MGnify/ENA primary metagenome ERZ773138 (study PRJEB29015, sample SAMEA2737805) | human gut metagenome | biome: human gut; feature: human-associated habitat; material: faeces | place: China | collected 2012 ...
CTTTTTCTTTTTCAATATTTCCAACATTCTTTTCCATTAATTCCGTATATCCCATGATTGCGTTCATTGGCGTACGAATATCGTGTGACATACTGAATAAGAAACGGGATTTGGCAGCACTTGCCTCTTGTGCTTTTTTGGCCTCCATCTCAATTTGAGTCGCATATTCTAAATCTTTTTTATGACGAATCTCAAGCTGGGCAATGGCTGCCGTCACAAGAAAGTCGATCATAATACTTGCTACAACTAAACTCATCATTTCATATTTGTTGATCCAGCCATTTTTGGGAATGATTTCAAAATTCCAATTATTATTAGGAAGTGCACATTTCACCAACAATGTATCTGAACCTATATTTTCTGAGCTTTTAGAAATAATGATTTTCTCCTTTGTGACACGATCTTTTTTCCAAATCACAAAATCATAGGAAGCTTTTTCTAACTCATTTAAATGAATTTCTGTAAGGAATGCATCCCAATCAATAACTAGTATTGAAAAGCCCCAAAATTCACCATTCACATAGATTGGATCATATAATATGGCTCCTTTTCCACCTTGTTTTAAATCATAAGGACCTTCCATTGTATATTTCCTTGTATCTTTTGCCAAAGTAGCAGCCTCTTTACGTTCATGTTCTGTCAACATATCCATGCCAATAGCTTTTTGATTTTCTTTAAATGGATATACATTTTGAATAATTCCGTTTGGCGCAAGTTCAATTGTCTTAACAGCCGGATCATCTCCATATAGTCTAGATGCCACAGATTCAAAGTAAGCATCGTTTAAATTAATTCCAGCTTCAATTGTCTTCTTTAAAAAGCCTACTTTTTCAATATACGACTCAAGCTTTATTTCAACACGACTGATTGTTGAATTTACTGTATATTGCGCCTTTAATTTTTCTTGACTAACCACATTTTTTTGTAATGCCACAAATGCCATATTTGTCACAAAGGTTACTACCACAAAAACAATAAGGATTCGATAAATCAAATATTTATTTTCCATGATTTCATTATAAACCATCACGTAGCTTTCTCGTCAAATTTTGTACTATAATTCACCTGCATTGCCTGCCAATCCATAAATAAAACGTAGAATACTTTGCCAAAACGTACGCTTTCCACAATTCTACCTTGATCAAGTACAGGAATATAAGTTCCATCTTGTTTTCTTAATGGATAATGAATATAGTCATTCTCACTTCCACTTTCAATTTGATTCCAAATACTTGCTTCTACCGTTTCTCGTTGATCTTCATGAATCAAATTTCGGAAACTTTTCTTTGTACTTTTAAATAATTCATCTAGATTTTCATATCCAGCCATATCTAAAAATTCTTTATTTGCGTAAAAAATTTCATCATCCTCTTTATCCGCTCGATAGATCATAAAAGCTCCTGGTAAATTTTCTGATATGTCATTTAACACAAATCCAAGTTGTTTACGAACACCCGACTGAAGTCCTTCTTTATAGGCCATACATCCATTTTTACCATGAAGTTTTACTTCATAAAGAGCTGTGTCGGCACAACGCATGAGTTGAGATCTTTCAATCGCATTATTTGGATATTCGGCATAACCAAGTGAGATACAAAAAGAATATGTTTGCCCTTTATACGAAAATGTTTTTGGAGTTTTTGTGAATTCAATCAAAGATTCTTTCATTTCTTCCATTGTACAATTTGGTAAAAGAATACAGAATTCGTCCCCTCCATTTCTACCAAGCAATGCAGAAGATGGAAAAAATTTTTGCATATTTTCAGCTAGACTTATTAAAGCTTTATCCCCATAGGCATGTCCATACATGTCATTTATTAATTTGAAATCATCTACATCTAATAATACGGCTACGCAATGTTCTTTTGGATTTTTTGAAATCATCTTTTCTGCTATTTCATCAAATCCATATCGATTATAAAGCTTAGTCAGTCCATCTTTATGGGCTAGTTCTTTTAATTCAACTCTTCTTTCATCCAATAGGAATAAGACTATTGTAAGTCCAGTTAGTAGAAGAACTAAGGATAGTCCTCCAAAGAAAATTAAATATAAAGTTTTAGAGTTGCTCCATCCAGCTCTAGGCATGATTTCCAATTTCCATTTTTCTTTTCCAACAGTCAAATTATAAGTGACTGGGCGAATCATTTTATCACAATTCGCATCAACCTCTACATATTTCTTATCTAAAACAGACGCTTCTCTTGAAAGTCGATAATTATATTTAAATTTAGATAAAGCATTTGTCGAATCCTCAAAAATTTCAGGAACGTGCAAAATCACAATCGTAAATCCCCAAAAATATTCTTGTCCATTTTCATCTTCTAGATAAACTGGATTGCGAACAACAAGCCCAGAACCACCTTGTTTCAATTCAATAGGACCTTGGATAATGATTGTCCTATGATCTTTTGCGTAGTTAGAAATTTCACCTCGATTTGAATCTTTTAATAAATCAATTTTACCCGCTTCATTTCCTTCTTACGATAGAAGATATCATACAATGCAGGTACTACAAACAACGTCATCAATGTTGCATAAGCAAGACCACCTATGGTAACGATCGCCATACCACGGCTCATATCCGAACCGGTATCGTGACTAAATACCATTGTACTCATTGCAAGAATGGTCGTCAATGCCGTCATTAAAATAGGACGCATACGGGTAACGCCTGTCTCGATCAGAGCCTCTCTCTTTTCCACTCCGTCAAGACGAAGCTGATTGACATAATCCACAAATACAATACCATTGTTTACCACGACACCGGAAAGTACCAGGAAGCCCATAAGTGCCATCATGGAAAGCTCCTGTCCGGATATCAGCAAAGCGATCAGACCACCGGTAAATGCCAGCGGAATCGTAAAGATAACGATAAACGGTGACAACAGACTCTGGAACTGCGCTACCATGATCAGGTAAATAAATACAATGGCAAGCGCAATCATCAAAAGCATATTCTTGACCATCTCATTGGTGTTCTCCGTCTCGCCACCCATATCAATGGTATAGCCTGACGGAAGATCGTATTTGTCAATCTCCTTCTGCAGCTTACGGCTAAGCAGCGCCACATTATATCCATCCTCGACATCCGCTTTCACAGATACATAATTTACCAGATTTCTTCTGGAAAGACTCTCTACACTCTTTCCCTTTGTGATCTTCGCAAACTTGCTGAGCTTGTATGTCTTTGTAACTTCCTTGCCCTTGTCATTCATCTTGGTTGTTTCAAACTCGTAGTCGGACAGATTTTGGGTATCCAGCTCATCGCGCTCATCCACGATCTTTACATTGTACTGCTGATCCTCTACGGTAATCTTCGTGGAGTCCTTCTCTGTGGCGAGAGCAGATGCCAGCTCCTGATAAACCTGAGCCACCGTGAGTCCGCATTTCATCGCCTCGTCCTTATCTACCGTGACGACATATTCGGTATCTCCTTCTTCCTGCTCATTGGTAATATCCTTAAAGCCCTTCTGCTTACCAACGATCTTCATAATATCTTCACTGATCTTGATCAGTTTGTCGTTGTCCTTACCGGATATTTCAATATTCAGACCGGATCCCAGCATACTGGACATATCTATATTAGATGCCGATACCGTGTAGTCATCCAGCGTAAGCTTTTTCAGCTTATTCTCTAATTCTGCCGCAATCTGCTTATTCTTACGTGCATATTTCTTATCCAGAAGAACCTCAAAGGTGTAGGACTTGTCGTCCGTTGACATCATCGATGTTCCGGATGTCATAACACCACCCACCGTGTCTACCCCTTTCGTTTTGCTGACAAGATCCAGAATCTGATCTGCTGTCTCGTGATCCTCTTTTGTAGAATTCTCCTTTGGCATCGTTGCCGAGATAGACATCTGCTCGCTTGCCATATCCGGCATCATAACGATGCCCATACGGAATACCTGGATCACACAGAATATCAGGAGTATCAGAGATCCCACCAGTACTACTGCCTTATGGGACAAAGAAAAACGTGCCGCCTTTTCATAGGCGTTTAATACGGCATCAAAGAAACGATGTTTCTTTGTATTTTCCTTTTTGAGAACTGTCGCACTCATACTTGGCACAACCGTCAGCGCAACCACCAGGCTGGCGGAAAGACTGTACGCGATCGTCAGACACATATCCTGCATAATGGATCTGGTCAGTCCGTCCGTAAAGATGATCGGAAGGAATACACAGATCGTGGTCAGTGTAGAGGAGAAAATCGCTCCCGCCACCTGATTGGCTCCCATGACTGCCGCTCTTGCCGCCGGCACTCCCTTATTGCGGAGCCGGTATATATTTTCGATAACGACAATGGAGTTATCTACCAGCATGCCCACTCCCAATGCCAGACCGGATAAGGAAATAATATTCATGGTAATGTTTGTAAAATACATCAGCACGATCGCAAACAATACGCTAAGCGGAATGCTGAACGCAACAACCACGGTAGGACGTACATCTTTCAGGAACAGCATCAATACCAGTACGGCAAGGAGTGCTCCAAATATCAGATTGGACAATACAGACTTGATAATGATCTTAATGTAATCCCCCTGATCCAACAGATTGACAATACGAAGATTTTTATCTTCCTTCTGCAGTTCCTTAATCTTCTGCCCACACCGTTTGGATACATCCGAGGTTCCCGCCGTACTTGACTTGGAAATACTTAAGATGACTGCATCATTTCCGTTGACCTTGGCGTAATTATCCTCCGAATTGTCGATCACCGTGACATCTGCCACATCACAAAGGCGGATATCCCCAATGTCTTTCATATTGGTCAGAAGTGTATTTTTCAGCTCCTTGATATTATTATACTCGTCACCAACCTTGATCAGATACTGTGTTCCATCCTCGCTGATATAACCGGCCGGCATAGAGAAGTTCTCTGCTGTCAGGATATTGGATAACTGATCCTGCGTCAGAAGCTGATCCAGATTTGCCTTCTTTAACGCTTCTTTTCTTGATTTCTCATAAGACTTTCTCGCCTTCTCTAACTCCTTGCTGCTGTTATCCAGTGTAGTCTCTGCAGAGGCGATCTGGGCATTAGCCGCGCCAAATGCCGCTGCTGCCGTAATCTTTCCTGCCTCGACCTGCTCATATTTCCCTTCTGCCTTCTTGATAGATTTCTCCACCTGTGCCAAAACCGCCTCGGCAGTCTTGATCTTGATCTTCAGATTGGCAAGCTCTGTGTTGATCTGTGGAATCCTTGTATTGACGATGTCATACATGGTCTGCAGATTCTTCTTGGTCAGATTCTTTGCCGCATCTGCCTGCCCCTGCTGTTTCATCATATCCTGCATTGCCGTTAATTTATCCGGATGATCAAGGGCATCCTTCACATCTGCCGGAATGCTCTCCAGCTGCTTCTCTGCCTGCTGCTTTGTGGTTGTCTCTGCGGTCTGGGCAGCCGCTTTTTTGATCTCATCCGCAGCGTTCCCCATCTGACTCAGCAAATGATTCACGTTGTCTGCTGTAACGGTAGTTTTCGTACCGCTCTGATCCATGGCATTCTGCACTGCCGCGATCAGAACCTGCTGATATACCTGATCGTAGATTGCCTTGTAGCCGTCCCCGGACTCCAGAGACTTTCTGGCTGCCGCAAAGGAAGCATTGATCTGATCGTAGGATGCCTCGATCTTATTTTTCTTATAAGCGGCAAGCTCTGCATTTAATGCAGTCTGGCTCGCTTTGAGACTGGTTACCTGAGAAGAATATGCCTCCTTGTTCGCCATTGCCTGATCCATCATTTTACTGAATTTGGCCAGCTCATTGCTCTTATCCGTCTGCTGTTCACTTAAGCTTTCCTTCTGCTCCTCCAGCTTTTTCTTGCCATCATCCAGCTTCTTCTGGGCATCGTCGATCTTTTTTCTTGCATCCTTGAGGGAGCTGTCGGTCTTTTCCAGAATCTTTCCATTGATGTCGTCAATCTTGTCCTGGTTGAGCTTTACCTCTACGGACTTCTCTACCAGGCCGGATGCCTGGACACTTGCAACGCCATCCTGACGTTCCAGCTCCGGAATGATATTGTCCTGCACATATTGTGTCAGCTCATATCCCTTTTTGCCCTTATAATCCACACTGACCATCATGGTAGACATCATATCAGCCGAAAGCTCCATAACCATAGGATTATCCACATTGTCCGGCAGATCAAGCTGATTGACTGCCGATGTCACCTTAACCATAGCACTGTCCATATTCGTGTCATCTTCAAACTCCAATACTACCATACTGTAGTTTTCGCTTGATGTGCTGGTAACTTCCTTAACACCGTTTACGGTTCCTACACCATTTTCAATGACATCTGTAAGCTCCGTCTCCACCTTTTCCGGTGATGCTCCCGGATATGTAGTGATCACCATCATATATGGCATATTCATATTCGGCAGCAGGTCTGTGGTCATTTTACTGAAGCTGACACCACCAAGCACCAGCACCATCACAACCGCCACCAGGATCACATATGGTCTTTTTACACTAAATTTGGGCATGACTATTCTCCTTTTCCTTCTTTTTTGTTGTCATTGTAGCTGTCTACTCTTCTCCTCACAGAATCACAGATTCTGTCGATCATCGACAAAAACAGATCAATTTCCTCCCGGCTGAAATCCTCAAAGATCAGCTCTGTAAACTGTTCCCGCATTTTTCTTCCGTCTTTGACGATAGGATCCGCCTCCCCGGTAAGTTTCAATCGTTGAATCCGTCGGTCTTTCGCATCACTTTCCCGGATGATATATCCCCGGTTCACCAGTTTATCAATGGTCATCGATGCTATGCTGTTTTTGATAAAACGGCAGCGGCAGATATCCTTCGCTGTATTCCGCTCCGGATTATCTCCCAGAAACGTCAGGATCTGCAAACCGATCACGGTAATTCCGTATTTCCGGCAGACCTGCTCACTGGCTTTCTCAAAATAACGTTGAAAATCCTCTGCTTCACATAAATAATCCTTCATTTGATTCCTCCAAAAACAAATATACTTCAAAATTGAACTATTCAATTTTGAAGTATATTCCTCTTATCATTCTGCGTCAATATACAACACAGATATATTCTATTAAATATTTATAAATATTTGATCCCGATCTCGGTTCCGTTCCCAGATGGGTCCAGACTCACCTCAGCCATTCCGCCACTGATCACAGGCATAGATGGCGGCAGATGGCCAAGATCCACATCCATGACTACCGGCACATGGTACTCTCCCAGCACTCCATATACCGCTTCATACTGATCCAGTCCCAAAAACTCTTCTCCAAAGCATAATGGTCTGCCGATCAGGAAGCCCTTCACATGCCGGAACCATCCTGCTTCCTTTAACTGCCAGAGAGCTCTTCGGATCCCCATCGGATTTAAGTCACAGGACTCCATAAACCAGATGATGCCATCCTCCTGATACCGCTCATTAAATGCGGCAACACGGTCAAATCTTGTTCCCACCAATGTATCCAGGCAGTCAAGACAACCGCCGATCAGACGTCCCCGGAACGACATTTTTTCCCCATCTATACGCCTGCCGGTTTCATCGTAGCTCACCAGCTTCTTTTCTTCTGTCACATTGTACGGCTCCAGCGGATGCTCCTCATCCTTTAGGGACTCCCTCTCCCAGAGGGGATACCCATGCACTTCCGTTATCCTGCCGGAAAGCAGCCCCCACGCATCCTTCAGCGCCGGATGCCATTCTCTCATTCCAAATGCCGGAGCACATGGCCCGTAAATTGCAGCGGTATCACACAATGTCGGCAGCAGGAAGGTCAGATTGGTATTATCCGAAAATCCCATATACCATTTTGCTTTTGCTCTGGCGATCCGCTCAAAATCAATGTGGGAAACCACCTCACACATCAATTCTCCGCCGCCACAGGATAGAATAATGTCACAGTTTTCCTCCGCAAAGAAATGATTCACTTCTGCCCCGCATTTCTCCGGAGTATTGCTGATACCGATTCCACTCCCCTCGTAACAGTTTGGTCCCAGCACAGTATGGTATCCCATCTGCTGCCATGTCTTTAATGCATTATCAAAGGCACTCCGGTAAGGCTCGATATTGCAGCCAAAGGACGGAGCAATACAGCCGATGGTGCCACCTGCAGGTAAACTATCCGGATATCTCATATGTTATCTCCTTTTGTATATTACTCAAGCTTCATACATTGTACCACATTTCATACTGGTTTTTCAAAATGAAATAACGTATAATGACAAATGAGATTTGTCATTTTATGTATGGAGGATAATTATGGAATACGGATTACTTGGAGAAAAACTTGGACACAGCTATTCAAAGGAAATTCATGAACGGCTTGCAGATTACACATACGATCTCTGTCCCGTGAGCCGGGAGGATTTCGATGATTTTATGAAAAAGCACGATTTTAAAGCGATCAATGTGACGATCCCTTATAAGAAGGATGTGATCCCTTATCTGGACAGCCTGGATGACAATGCTGCCTCCATCGGTGCCGTAAATACGATCGTGAACAAGAACGGTCGTCTGGAGGGACATAATACAGACTTTTCCGGTTTTCTTTATATGATCGAAAAACACAACATCCGGATCAAAGGCTGTAAATGCCTTGTCCTTGGTAACGGAGGTGCTGCCAAAGCCATTATCGCCGTATTGAAGCATCTGGATGCCGCCGAGATCAGACTTGTTTCCCGCCGGGATACTCCGGACACCATCACTTACGAGGAATGTATGGCTCACCATACGGATGCGGATGTAATCGTCAACACCACTCCCGTCGGGATGTATCCGAATATGGACGCTTCCCCTCTGGATCTGACACCATTCACAAAATGTCATGCCGTTCTGGATATCATTTATAATCCATTGGAGACAAAACTGACGGCACAGGCAAAATCCCTTGGGATCACAGCCGTTACCGGATTGGAAATGCTGGTAGCTCAAGCCCTGTATGCGGTGGAGTTCTTCCTTGATACAAAACTGGACCCCGCCAGGATTGATGAGATCTACCGGAAAATTGCCGCTGAAAAGAAATAACTCTCCGCTTTCGGTCATAAGATATATTATGGACATTTATGCTTCCCTCTACGCTACGAGCATTTTCCTATACCCTAAAAAAGGGCAAAACCAGCGTTTTGCCCTCCAAGAATTGCTTCGCAATTCTCGTTGGCTTCCCTCTACGCTACGAGCATTTTCCTATACCCTAAAAAAGACATTCCTTTTGACTTTTTGTATTATCAAAGGGAATGTCTCTTTGTTATTGTCTTATTTTTTTGTACATTCTACGATCAGCTCGCCGGCACGCACCGTAGATTTTCCATCAAGATCATCAAAAAATCTCTTTTTGAACTCCTGAAGCTTGTCATTTTCAAAGTCCTGTGTCTCGATACAGGATACCAGATCACTGTATGTCCGGACGATCTTACCCGGTGCCATATCCTCATACTCATAGTAGAAGCCTCTGGAAGAAATGTAACGCTCCAGATCATAGGCATACATTACCATTGGAATATCCAGCAGGGATGCCTCAAACACAACTGAGGAATAATCCGTGATCAGCACATCTGTCACAAACAGAAGATCATTTAACTCAGAGTTTGCTGACAGATCAATAATATAATCCTTATATTTCTTACGGATATGACTGCGGTTGTTGACAAACGGATGATGCTTGACAATGATCGCATATTCTTTTCCCAGGTCCTCATAAAGTTTATTTACATCCAGACGATCTACCGGATAATAACCGCTCAGTTTACCGTTGCCCCGGAAGGTCGGTGCAAACAGCAGGATCTTTTTATCCTTAAGCTTCGGATATTTCTCATAAAACTCATTGGTGACCTTCTCTTTATATGCCTGATCAAAGAACACATCTGTTCTTGGGATACCGGTTGCTGCCACCTTGTCCTCCGAAATACCAAAACCTTCTGCATAAAACTTCGCAATATTTTTTGAGCTGACCAATGCGTAATCGTAATTACGATGGTTTGGACTCTTCTGGGTCTGACCTCCCGGCCGTCCCATGCGGCTGCAGCCGAAGGTCTTGAAAGCTCCACAGGCATGCCACAGCTGAATCAGATAGGTATCCTTTCTCCTCGGCATCCGGAAGAAAAGCTCACAATAATCATCCACCAGGATCACTTTGGCATTGCCAAAATACCATGCCATCCGGATCAGACTGCTGATCCGCATCTGCTTGACTTCATGACTGTCCAGCACATAACGGCGGTCAAGCTCCGGCACGCTGTCCAGATAATGATTTACAAACTCAAAATTGCCTGTAAGGTCATCACGGCGGTTTGACAAAAATACCACCCGGTTCTTCTTGATCGGGGTAAGTCTTGCAATGGTATTGACCACATCCATCATCCACATCTTTGTTGCAAGAATACCAATGCGGATCCGGCTAAAGGTATCCATCTTTGCCCGGACATGCTTTAACAGATAAATAATACCATTCTCCGGTATCTTTGCATTTTTGTTCTGACAGCCGGTCGCCGCCAGCAGTGCATCAATAAAAAATACCGGAATCAATACCACCGAAAAACAAAACAGCACAAAATGCCACAGCCACATAACAACCGCATTAAAAATCTGTCTGCCCTTATGCGGCTGGAATATCTTTTCCTGTCCCGGCTTGGCATCCAGAATGACACGGCGGGAATCCTCGGAAAATCCCATTTCATACTCAATATATGTCTGTCGCTCCTGCTCCGACTCCTCCACACCAACGGCTGTCTCCCGCACCAGAAGCTCCAGGGCTTTCTCATCCTCCGGATCTACGGTAAACGGTACACTTTCTAATACGGTGTGACCGTAACTTAACTCCAGAGAAAATTCAATATGCTTG
>ERZ773138.3221-NODE-3221-length-10807-cov-4.297340_pt1 | contig 10807 bp, 4 predicted proteins | sample MGYA00511114_ERZ773138 | MGnify/ENA primary metagenome ERZ773138 (study PRJEB29015, sample SAMEA2737805) | human gut metagenome | biome: human gut; feature: human-associated habitat; material: faeces | place: China | collected 2012 ...
ACGGTCACGGAATCCATGCTGCCGCTGCCGCCGTTGCCGCCGTTGGCAGGCTGGCGAGCTGACGCTCAACCTCCGCCAGGGTACGCTCAGCGATATCCCGGCTGGTTGTCGCCAGCCCGACGCGGGTATGAATATCGTGCTCTGCCTGCGCCAGCATATCGGCGGCCAGAATGCGCGGGTCGGCGCTGTCGTCCGCGATAGTGAAAATCTCGCTCGGCCCGGCGAGGGCATCAATGCCGACCCGACCAAAAACCTGGCGTTTCGCTTCATTAACGAAGGCGTTGCCTGGCCCAACGATTTTGTCCACCGACGGAATGCTCTCCGTTCCCCAGGCCATAGCCGCAATGGCCTGCGCGCCGCCAACTTTGAAAATGCGGTGCGCGCCTGCCAGATGGCAAACTGCAATCATCGCCGGATGGGCGCCCGGGGGCAGACAGGCGATAATCTGTTCACAACCCGCCACCGTCGCAGGAACAATCGACATCACGGGAGCGGAGAGAATCGGATACCGACCGCCCGGCACGTAGCAGCCCACCGTCTGCACCGGGATGATCCGGTGACCGAGATGCACGCCAGGCAGCGTCTCTACCTCCAGCGGCTGCATGGTCGCCAGCTGCGCCTGCGCAAAACGACGCACCTGATTAATCGCAAACTCACTGTCGCGGCGCGTCTGGGCATCCATCCCCTCCAGTGCTTCGGCGATCTCCTGCTCGCTCACCTCAAACTGCGCGGGCACGACCTTATCAAACTGCTGCGAAAAGGCTCTTAGCGCCGTATCGCCTTCGGTTTTCACGCGCTCGATAATGGCGCTGACCTTCTCCGTCAGGGAACGATCGGCCTGCGCATCCTGCCCCTGCGGGCGCTTAATCCAGCTCACCTTATTTAACATTTACGCGTCCTCCATCTGGCCGAGTTTGATCTGCGCCAACAGCGCCAGATGGTCGTAAACCACCCACTCATCAACAATTTTTCCGTTGACGATGTGGTAGTGCGACATGCCCATCACAAACAGTCGTTCTCCGGTCGGCTTGCCCAGTTCGCCGTAACCCAGGTGATGCCCTTCGATGATCCAGCGAACGGCCACTTTGACGCCGCCTTCATCGCACGGGTTGGAACAAATATGCTGCGGCAGCCACGCGCCGTCAGGGATCATCCCCACCAGCGCCAGCGTCTGATGGGTTACCGCCGCGGTGCCGTACAGCTCTTTCATCAGCGGACCGTGCCACTGTACGTTAGGCGCATACACTTCTTTGATCTTGCCAAACATCCGGCGGTTGTAGATCTCATGCAGCCAACGCAGGCACTGCTCCTCAGTATCGGTGTGCGCAATGGAAACATCGCACTCCATCTCCGGCGGATATTGCCCCAGCATGCGGCCGTTTTCGCCGATGTCCATCACGCGGAAGCCTTTATCGAACTGCTCTTTTGCCATATTAAATGCGATTTGATCGGTGTTCAGGCCAAGCTGTTTCATTAACGACATGTTGTCGCTGACCACCCACTCCCGATAAATTTTATTCTCGTGGATCATGCAATCCGCCACGGTCCGGGTAACGAAGGTGCGGTTGGTCGGCTTGCCTAAATGGCTGTGCTGGGTATGCCGCCCGCTTCCCGTCACCAGGTGAGAGGTATAAAAACCGTCAACATCATTTCCGTTCCAGATAACCTGGGTTGCCATTCCGCGCCGTTCCGGGAAGGCAATTAAGCGTTGCAGCGTATCCTGTACCACCTGTTCACGGTTATAGAGTGTCCCCAGCGCGTTATACAGCACGCAGTTATGGGTATAGTGAGAATAAATTAAGCCGACATCGCGCTCATCCCATATTTTATGGGTGCAGCGAACGATATAATCGACAATATCGGTATAGCAGTCATCAAAGCCGCGTAATGATTGCACACGCGGTCTTTTTTCCGGTACCAGATCGACAAAATCACGACGCTCCACCTGTAATACTGGTTCCTCTTTCAGCGATTTCACGCTGCTTTTTTCGGGTACGGCTGGTGCTTTATTTGTTGCTTCGGTGGAAGACATATAAACTCCTGCTCTGTTTTCAGACAATAAGAACCCGCACCCGTAAGTGAGGGTGAATTAAACACGGTTAATATTTGCAGCCTGAATAAGGGGGCTGCCGCCCCATTAATTAAATATTTGCGACCAAATCGCTAATTCATCGATCCCCAGGTATTCACGGAAAATTAAACCATCACGTAATTCAAGCTGGCTGATACCGGTAATTGATATGGGTTTACGGGTCGGCGCACCAAATTTGCCGTAACCGTCATGCCAGGTTAACAACGACCAGCGCAATGAAAGTCGAATCGGCTCATTAGGATCTTTACGCACAATCAGGTGATGAAGTTGCGTTTCGCTGTCGGCAAATGAAGCGCGATAACCGGAAAGCTGTGCGCCAATTTCCTGTTCGCCGGTGCAGAGGCAGTGCCCCGGCGCGTACAGCGTCGCCGCCGGGTGATAGAGACCGGGCACCACGCCGCTGTTGCCGCTGACGGAAGGGCCACACACCTTTGCCGTGACCGCCACGAACACCACCACCGGCGCGACCAGCGGGCAGTCGCCTGTCGCGACCGTCACCGTCGACCTTACCGCCCCGACAGCGCCAGCCATCGGTGCGGTGACCGATGACGTAGGTCCGATCACCGGGCCAATCGCCGACGGGCAGAGCACCAACGATAACCGTCCTACCCTGACCGGGACAGGCACGGCCGGGGACACCATTACGGTGTACGATGACGGCGACCCGCTGGGCACCGTTATTGTCGGTCCGACTGGCACCTGGAGCTACACGCCGCCTGTGCTGGACGACGGCAGCCACACCCTGACCGTGACCGCCACCGATCCGGCAGGCAATGAGAGCACCCCGTCGGCCGGGATCACCATTGTGGTCGACACCGTCTCTACCACGCCGGTGATTACCAGCGTGACGGATAACGCAGGCAATGCGGCAACGCCTGTTCCAAGCGGCGATCCAACCAACGACACCACGCCAACCCTGACCGGTACCGCTGAGCCGAACAGCGTCGTCGCCATTTTTGATGGCACCACGCAGATTGGTACCGTGGCAGCAGACGGTACCGGCGTCTGGACATTTACTCCTGAAACCGCCCTCGGCGAAGGGACGCATGACTTTACCGTCAGAGCCACGGATCCGCAGGGCAACGTCAGCCAGCCGTCCAACGCCTGGAGCGTCGAAATCGATCTTACTGCGCCACAGGTGCCGACGATCGTTACGGTCAGCGACAACGCCCCGGGTGGTGTAACCGGCCCGCTTACCGCCGGGCAGGTGACCAATGACACCACGCCAATCCTGAGCGGCACCGGCCAGGCGGGCACCACTATTCACGTTCTGAATAACGGCGTGGAGATTGGTACCACTACGGTCGACGGCAACGGTAACTGGACCTTTACGCCGGATCCGGTCCTGACGGACGGGACGTATAACCTGCGCGTAAACGCCAGCGATGATGTTGGAAACGTCTCCGCCAACTCGCCAGTGTTCGCCTTTACGGTGGATACCACTGGCCCTGCGGCCCCGGTGGTCACCACGGTGATAGACGATGTCAGCCCGGGAACGGGAATCATCGCCAGCAACGGTTCCACCAACGACACCCGTCCAACCTTCAACGGTACGGGGGAAGTGGGCGCAACGGTGCACGTTATTGTCGATGATGTGGAAATCGGCACGGCGGTCGTCAACGCCCAGGGTAACTGGACCTTCACGCCGACCACCGCGCTGGGTGAAGGGCCGCATACCATTACCTTTAACGCCACCGATGCCGCAGGCAATACCGGGGTCACCTCGCCACCGTTCAACCTGACGGTGGATACGACGGTGCCCGAAGCACCGGTCTTTACCCCCGCCACCGACAATGCCGGTCCCGTGCTGGGCCCGGTCGCCTCGGGACAAAGCACAGACGACACCACGCCAACGCTGAACGGCACCGCGGCAGCCAACGCGACCATCACCATCTATGAGAATGGTCAGCAGGTGGGCACCGCCGTGGCGGATGCCAACGGCGTATGGAGCTTCACCACCGGCACGCTGGCAAACGGCAGCCACACCTGGACCGCCACGGCAACCGATGCCGCGGGCAACATCAGTCCTGCCTCACCGGGCTTTACGCTGGTTGTGGATACAACTGTGCCTGCCGCGCCGGTTATCACCCAGGCGATAGACGATGTTGGCACCATCACCGGGGCGATTGGCTCCGGCCAGACCACGAACGATCCTCTCCCGCGGCTGGTGGGGACCAGCGAGCCGCTGGCCACCGTGAATATCTACGAGGGCACTACGCTGGTGGGCACCGGTACTGCCGATGCTAACGGCAACTGGACCGTCGATATCACCGTGCCGCTGGGCACCGGGTCACACACCTTTACCGCAGAAGCAACGGATCAGGCGGGTAACACCGGCGCGCCGTCCGCCGACTTCAGCCTGATCATTGACACCACGCCGCCAGCGCTACCGGTGCTGACCAGTGTCACCGACGACGTCGGTAATGCTGCGACGCCTGTCGCCAACGGCGGGTTAACCAACGATGCACGACCAACGCTCACCGGTACGGCAGAAGCCGGCGCGACGGTAACCATCTACGACAATGGGGTACAGATTGGCACCGCGGTCGCCACCGGCGGCGCGTGGAGCTTTACGCCGTCCACCCCGCTGGCTGACGGGCCGCATAATCTGACCTTCTCCGCCACCGACGCCGTGGGCAACGCCAGCGCGCAGACCGGGGGTTACACCATCAATGTGGATGCCACCGCCCCTGTCGCACCGGCAATCACCTCGATTGTGGATGATGTGGGAACCGTCACCGGCCCTGTCACCGGCACCAACCCAACCAACGACACCCGTCCGACCTTAAACGGCACGGCGGAAGCCAATGCCACCGTACGTATTTACGACGGCACGACGCTGGTGGGAACCGTTACCGCCGATGCCAACGGCAACTGGACGCTGCCGCAAACCAGCACCACGCTGATCGAAGGCGCGCATAGCTTCACCGCCACCGCCACCGATGCCGCGGGCAATACCAGCGCGCCATCGCCGATTATCACGATCAACGTTGACCTGACGCCGCCAGCAGCCCCAACCGGGCTGGCGGTGATCACCAACGGGACGCAGGTTACCGGTACGGCGGAAGCGGGAAGTACCGTCACCATCACCAGCAGCACCGGAACCGTGCTTGGCACAGCCGTTGCGGACGGCAGCGGAAACTTCAGCGTCACCCTCACCCCTCCACAGACCGGCGGGGAGTCACTGATTGTCTTTGCTACCGATAAGGCCGGTAACGCGGGTATCACCACCTCCGTGATTGCCCCGATCACCACGATCCCGAACGCGCCGGTTATCGCTAACATCGACGATAACGTCGGCACGGTGACGGGCAACCTGACCAACGGGAAAACCACCGATGACACCACGCCAACCCTGAGCGGCACGGCGCAGCCGAACGCGACCATCACCCTCTATAACAACGGGGTGCTGATGGGCACGGTCACCGCGAATGCCAGCGGCAACTGGAGCTTCACCACGCCGGTGCTGAGCGAAGGGCCACATGCCTTCACCGCCACGGCGAGCAACGGCTCGGGCACCAGCCCGATTTCCACGTCGACCACCGTCATTGTCGATCTCACTGCGCCAACGGCTCCAACCGGGACCTTCAACGCAGACGGCAGCGTACTGACCGGTAGCGCCGAAGCGGGCAGCACCGTCACCATCCGTCTGGCGGACAATTCAACGGTCACCGCCACGGCAGACAGCAACGGATCCTGGAGCTACACCTTCCTCAATAAACAGACGGAAGGCCAGACGCTGCAAATCACCGCCACCGATGCGGCAGGGAACGTCTCGCTGCCCGGCTCAGCCCTTGCGCCGGTGGTGCCGCTCTCTGCCAGCACCAACGTTGAAGAGCTGGCGCTGACGACCACCGCAACGGTGACCAACTCGCAGTACAGCGACTATGGTTTCCTGCTGGTGGGCGCCGTAGGTAACGTGCTGACGCTGCTCGGCAACGACACCGCGCAGGTAGGTTTCACCGTCGGCAACGGCGGCAGTGCGGATATTGCCGTGAACGCCAACGCCACGGGTGCCGTTCTTTCCCTGCTCAATACCCTTGAGCTGGTGGTACAGCGCTTTGACGCCGCCAACAACACCTGGACCACCGTGGTCGATACCGGACAGCCGCAGTTCGCTGACCTGCTGACCCTCGGCGCGACGGGGGTGTCGCTGAACCTGAACGGTCTGGCGGATGGTCAGTATCGCGTCCTGAGCTACAACACTAACCTGCTGGCAACCGGCTCTTACACCAGCCTCGATGTGGCGGTGAAAGAGACCAGCGCAGGCACCGTGTCCGGCGAAACCAACATTGTCGGTAACGTCATCACCGACGTGGATCCAACCGCAGGCAGCGACAACGCCCCGGCGGGCACCACCGTCACTGCGGTCACCAACGCCCAGGGCACCACCACCAGCGTTACGGCTGACGGCACAGTGATTCAGGGGCAGTACGGCACGCTGACCATCAACCTGGACGGCAGCTATACCTATAACCTGACCAACACCAGCGCCGCCGTCATTGGCCGCACGGAGAACTTTACCTACACCATCACCCACAACGGCACCAGCGCCTCGGCAAATCTGGTGCTGTCGCTGGGCGAAGGCACCAGCAGCAGCGGTATCGTGGCCGTGGACGATACCGCCTCGCTGACCTTCGATACCACCGTGGAGGCGATCAACAACGGCACCTCGTCGCAGGGCGGCTTTACCCTGGTGGGGATCAACCTTGGCAATACGCTGGGGCTGAACCTGCTGGACGATCTGGCCAACCCGATCATCTATAACGTGGAAGAAGGCACCACCCGCACCATGACCGTTCAGGCGTCCGTGGGCGGCGTCGCGCTGGCCTCGGTGTTCGACCTTTACATCTATAAGTTCAACAATGCGACGCAGACCTTCGAGCAGATGCGCGTTGAACCCGGCTGGCTGCGCGCGCCGCTGCTGGGCGGCACCTCCCCGCAGCTGACGCTGAATCTGCCCGCCGGTGAGTACCTGTTCCTGCTCAATACGGCGGCGGGGATCACCGCGCTGACGGCCTACACGCTGAACGTCTTGCAGGATCATGTCTACAGCGTGGCAAGCGTGAGCGAGAGCACCACCGGCGATGTGCTGGCGGATGATATTGCGCCAGCGGGTACCGTAGTCTCCGACGTTAACGGCGTGGCGGTGAACAGCAGCGGTCTGACGGAGATCACCGGCGAGTACGGTACGCTGCGGATCAACGCGGCCGGAGAGTACACCTACACCCTGAACAGCGGGGTCGGCGCGGACCATATCAGCACGCCGGATACCTTCGTTTACACCATCACCGCGCCTGACGGCTCGAAAGACACGGCATCGTTGAACATCACCCCAACCGCGCGCCCAATGGATGCGGTAAACGATGTCAGCACCGCGATGGACGTCACGTCGGTTCACCATACGGCCGCCTATTCCGATACGACGGTCGGGTCGGCGAGCTGGAACGCTGCGCTGCTTGCCTCAACCCAGGGCAGCGGGAGCGGGACCTTCGTGGTGGATCCTAATACCGCGCTGCATAACGTGGTTCTGTCGTTTAACGTCGCCTCGCTGCTGACGCTTACCGGGTTAACGGTGGACTGGACGCTGTCCAACGGCGCAACCACCGTCAGAACCGGCTCGTTTAACGGTGGGTTACTGCTGGGCGGCACGGCGACCATCAACCTGACGGGTCTCGATCTGGAGGCGGGAACCTATACGCTGAGCTATACGGGCAAAATGGGGCCATTGGGGGTAGGAAATATCACCATCACCCCAAGCGTGACCGGCACCAGCTACTCGCTGTCGCAGTTCGACGCGACGGGTACCCACACCGTTGACGGCAATATCTTCGACGGCACCGACTCCGCAGGGGCGATGGACCAGCTCCACTCGGTTGATACCCGCGTGAGCATTACCGGCTACGACGGCGTTACCACTACGCTGGATCCGTACACCGGCAGCACGATGTCAAACATCACGGGCCACTACGGGACGCTGGCGATTGCCGCTGACGGCAGTTACACCTACACCCTCAACCCGGGTATCTCGCTCTCTACCATTACCAGCAAGGAGGTCTTTAACTACACCCTGACCGATGCCAACGGTGTTAAAGATACCGCGTCGCTGACCATTGACATGGCGCCGAAATTTGTCAGTTCGGAGCATAACGATGTGATTAGCGGTACGGCCTACGGCGACACGTTGATTTATCAGGTGTTGAACAACACGGCGGGTAACGCCACCGCAGGTAACAGCACGGGCGACCACTGGACGAACTTCTCCCTCACGCAGGGAGACAAGATCGACATTGGCGATCTGCTGGTGGGGTGGAACGGTAGCGCGTCGACGCTGGGGAACTATGTCTCTGTTTCACAAAGCGGTAACAATACTGTGATCTCCATCGACCGTGACGGCACGGGAGCCGCCTACACTAAATCTACACTCGTTACGCTGGACAATGTTCAGACCACCTACGACGAGCTTGTAAACCAGCAACACATCATTACCTGATAGCACCTGCAAGAAATGACCCGGGCGCGCGCAGCGCCCGGGCATAAACAAAAAAGCAGTACTTTTTTATTAGGGACAAGAAATGGGAAAGAAGATGCCTTACTGGTGGCTCTCGTGCTGCCTGATATCTGTGCCCGCTATCGCGGCAAACCCTGCGGCGATGATTAATACCGGACAATTAAGCGAAACGCAGGAACTCCCCTCTTTAAATGGCCGCGTGGCGCCCGTAGCCAGCAAAGCCGCCCCCGGCACGCTACAGCTGAATGAAGCGGTTAACCGCGCCGTGACCTGGCATCCGGCTATCAGTGAAGCCGTCGGCAAACTTTATCAGCAGAGCGAAAATGTGGACGTCGCTAAATCGAAATATTATCCGCAAATTAACGCTGGCATGGATAACGGCTATAGCCACGACGGTGACGATAATGGCTTTACCCCCTCGCTGGTGCTTTCTCTTTCGCAAATGCTGTACGACTTCGGCAAAGTCGCAAGCCAGGTGCGCGCCGAAAATGCGGGCGTCGCCCAGCAGCAGGCCAACTTGCTGGTGAGCATCGACACCATCGCCCACGATACCGCCATCGCCATGGTGCAGGTGCAGACCTGGCAGCAGATGGTCGAGACCGCCAAAGAACAGCTGGATGCACTGTCCTCCATCGGCACCCTGACGAAACAACGTAATGATGAAGGCGCAACGTCACTCTCTGACGTGGTCCAGACCGATGCCCGTATCGAAGGGGCGCGTGCGCAGCTGATGCAGTATCAGGCGAGCCTCGACAGCTCGCGCGCCACGCTGATGAGCTTGCTGGGCTGGGACAGCCTGAACGCGGTCAGCAATGACTTTCCGCAAAGCCTGGCCCGCAGCTGCGACATCGCCGAGCCGGACGATCGTCTGGTGCCCTCGGTATTAGCGGCCTGGGCGCAGGCCAACGTCGCGCAGGCAAATCTCGATTATGCCAACGCGCAAATGACCCCTACCGTTTCTCTGGAGCCGGAAGTTCGTCACTACCTGAACGACCGCTACGCGGGCAACGAAACGCGGGACCGCACCCAGTACTCCGCGTGGGTTAAAGTGCAAATGCCGCTCTATCAGGGTGGCGGCCTCACCGCCCGGCGTAACGCCGCCGGACACGCGGTGGAATCCGCCCAGTCCACCATCCAGCGCACCCGTCTTGAGGTGCGGCAAAAACTGCTGGAAGCGCGCAGCCAGGTGATGAGCCTGATGAGCACGCTTCAGATCCAGGGCCGTCAGGAAGCGCTCAGCGCCCGCACCCGCGAGCTGTATCAGCAGCAGTATCTCGATCTTGGATCCCGCCCGCTGCTCGACGTGCTCAACGCCGAGCAGGAAGTGTATCAGGCGCGCTTTACCCAACAGCAAACCGCCGGACAGCTGCATCAGCTTCAGCTCAACTGTCTGTACAACACCGGGCGCCTGCGTCACGCGTTCGATCTTGAAAACCGCACCATCCAGACCGTGGAGATCCAGCCATGAAGCAACGCGATATCCCGCAGGGTGAAAACATGACGGATGAGGCGCTGGAGCAGTGGGCGCAGGCGTTTGGCTACGTGGCGACGCGCTATCGCGTTGCCTGCTCGCCAGGCTCGCTCGTCGCAGGCGCGCCGTGGCTGAAAGGCAAACCGATGGTGCCCGCGCTGACGCAGCTCGCCCGTGAAGCCGGGCTGACATTCCAGTTGCTGACGGCCGATCAGCACGCTATCAACAGCTGGCGTCTGCCGGTGGTGGTGGAGCTGAACGACGGTAAAATCGGCGTCATCGACAATTTCGACGGCGAGGATACGCTTGAGGTCAGCTTTTTCGACGACAGCACGCACACCAACCGCCTGTCGATGAGCGCGATGCTGCCTGCCATCCGCCACGTCATCGCCCTGCGTCCGCTGGCGGCGCTGAAGGACAGCCGCGTGGATGCCTATATATCAAAATACCGCCCGGACTGGCTCTACCGGCTGGTGATGCGCGACCTTCGCCCTTACAGCTGGGTGATGCTGGCTGCACTGTTCATTAACGTGCTCTCACTCTCGGGCATCGTCTTTTCCATGCAGGTGTATGACCGGGTGATCCCCGCCCAGTCCTATCCGACGCTCTATGTGCTGACTATCGGGGTGCTGATCGCCACGCTGTTTGGCTTTGTGCTGCGCGTGGCGCGCGGACACATTATGGATCTGCTGGGCAAACGCTCGGATCTGCGCGTTTGCCCAGCAGATCCATA
>ERZ773138.3227-NODE-3227-length-10786-cov-8.777933_pt1 | contig 10786 bp, 9 predicted proteins | sample MGYA00511114_ERZ773138 | MGnify/ENA primary metagenome ERZ773138 (study PRJEB29015, sample SAMEA2737805) | human gut metagenome | biome: human gut; feature: human-associated habitat; material: faeces | place: China | collected 2012 ...
TCCAGCCCTTTTTCCGGGTAGATAAATCCAGAAGCCGGGAGATGGGCGGCGTAGGTCTTGGGCTTGCACTTGTGCGGGAGATTGCCCTGCTGCACAGCGGCACCGTTACAGTTGAACCGGCTGACGGGCAGGGGACGGTGTTCACGGTCACCCTGCCGATACAGGCTTGACAGCCGTGTCTGCGGTGTCTTATTCCTCTGCCAATTCTACCACCAGCTTTGCCTCACTGGCGGCAATGGCAAGCTGCAGCTTGTTTTCCAGCCCGGTCTTTTGCAGCATATTGATGACATGATATTTAACGGTCGAGGGCTCCACACAAAGCGCCTTGGCGATCCCGCTGTAGGAAAGCCCGCGCACCAACAGGCGCAGCACGCGCATCTCAGCAGGGGTAAAGTCGCTGCTCATCGTCATGCCGATCTTTACGCTCGGCGGCATATCGGGGAAGATATGCGCCCCCTGCACAGTGCTGCGCACGACCTGCATCAGGGTCCTTTCATCGCCGTCCTTATACCACAGGCTGTTTGCACCTGCCGCCTTGGCGCGCTTCAAAATTTCATGGTCGATCAGCGAGGTAACGACCACGATTTTGATGCCCGGGTGCGCCTTATGGATCTTTTCGGCGGCGGCCAGACCGTTTTCGCGGTGTTCGGTCTGCACATCCATCAGGACAAGGTCGATGTCCTCGGTATCGCACAGGATCGGAGCCTCTGCAGCGCCGGGGATAGACACAGCAAGCTGATACCCGTCCTCGTTCTGAATATAGCTTTCAAGCAGGCTCCGGACCAGCTTTTGGTCCTCAACGATCATAACGCGTATCATAAATGCTCTCCTTATCGGGCAGGGTGACTTCCAGAACAAACACAGGCAGGGAGTGTACGGTTACTGTACCCCCTGCTTTTTCAATACGGCGGCGGAGCGAGGAAAGCCCGCCGCCTTCTTTTATCTTCGCCTTGGGCGGTGTGCCGTTGTTCGTGATGCAAAGGTGCCATGCCTGCGGCCGATGCTCGGAATCGGCGTACAATTCCGTGGCGCCCGCATGCCGCACAGCGTTGGAGGTACACTCCCGCAGGATCAGTGCGTAGAGCTCGCGGGTGGCGCGTGCCGCAGGGTACGCACCGCGCAGCTGTACGGCTGCGCCCAGAACAGCCGCCCGCCTTTGCATATAGCTCAGCGGGTCCTCGGCAGCATTCTCCTGCCGGGTGCGGCACAGCAGGGAGATGGAACTTTCCCACTTTGCAGCCTCGCTCTTGATCCGGGCAAGGTCATGCTCATGCCGCAGTGCGCGCCGTGCGGCAAGCAGGGTATGGCCGATGTCGTCATGCACCCGCATCTTCATTTTCAGGATTTCTTCCTCCCGCACAATGTCGGGCATATTGTCATATAAGCGCTTTGCGCGGCGGTTCGCATCAGCAAGGCGCTCGTTTTCCTGCTGCAGTGCAGCATGTAATGCCGCCAGACGGCTGACATCGGTAGCCATCACCTCGGTGTACGGTATGCCGTATTTGTCCTGAACAGGGCGCACCGCAAAATGGTACACCGTCCCGTCCGGGAATGCGTAGATGCGGGCGGCCTCATCGCGCAGCTGCACACCGCCGCCGGGACTGTGCAGCGCCTGCTCCAGATCCGTAAGGGTCTGCAGATCGCGGCCGCAGAGGACTGCGGAGATTTCCTGCATCCTGTGATTGATCAGGCGCAGCAGGCCATTGCGGTCAAAGTAGCAGATGGCCGCCGGCAGCGTGTCAAAGCCTTCCTTGACAGCATTGCGGGAGATTCGGGAAATCATAGGCCGCCTCCTTCTGCCGGAAACATCGTGAAATACAAAAGCCCGTCATCATCCCGTTCAAGCTGCATCTGCGGCAGGCCGGGCAGCGCAGCGGGCGCATCGGTGCATTGAACGCTGCAGCGCAGTCCCCAGCCCTGCGCAGTATGCTCGGCGCAGAAAAGGATCTCCTGCAGCCCCGGCAGGGTCGCTTCTATGATGGCTTCAAAGGCGTCATAGATCGCCACGGCGGACGCAGGGGGAATCTTTGCTGTGTCGGCAATCTGTACGGCGCAGCGTATATCACTCAGGCGCAGGCTCTCTGCCGATTCAAACAGGCTCAGCCGCAGCTCCGTGGTGTCGATGTCCTCCGCCTTGTCGCAGACAAAAACAAGGTTGCTGCGCCGCTTGATATAGGTTCCCAAAATGACGATGTGCTTCAGCAGCCGGCGGGCGGTATCGACATCGTCCGTGGCCTTGAGTGTGATCAGATATTCCTGTATCTGTGCCAGCTGGCGGGCTGTGACGGTCTCGATTTTGTCATACAGCCGGTTCTGCTCGCTCAGCTTCAGCCATTGTGCCTTCTGGGCTGTTTCCGCCTGTATGATGTCCCCGATGTCATGCAATTCCTCCTGTGTGAGGCGCAGCTCCTCAAGCAGAGCCACCAGTTCGGTGATGTCCTCCTGCCAGAAAATGTACCCTTTCCGGATCGGGTGGCCGTGAAGCTGGGTCGTGGCGTCCAGCTGGACACTGCCGGTGAGCGCCTGACGCAGCTGCTCCTCGCGGAGCGGCGCTGCCTGCATCGAGCATTGCACAGGCACAAACGCCCGGTCCGTGATCAGACCCTTGGCCATAGATACCTCAAACAGCGTGGCATACCCCATGTTGGATTGGATAAGCCCGCACTGGATGCACGCCTCAAAGGTCGCTGTAAAGGTCAGGCATTGCACCACGGTCATATCACCGGCGATCGCATGCATCCACGGCACATTTAAAATATGCTTATACAGTAAAGCATAGAGCGTGGCCAAAAAAATCGGCACAAGCGGCAGCCAGAGGATGCGCTTTGTATGCGGAATACGGCAGCGCCGTACAAGGTACACCACCGTGAACACGGCACAGGAAAATATCCACAGCAGACAGAGGTAATATACGAACCGATAGGTGTAATCGGGGCTGCCCAGTACCTCCTGCCCGGGCGGGAACGCAAGCTGATGGCAGTCGTTTGTCAGCACCAGACTGAACAGCACCACCGGGAACACAAAGATCAGATGCCGATATTTGTACAGCGGACCGGACTGCCTCCGATCCAAAAAGAAAAGCGTATAAAGTGCAAGGGTCGGGATCAGCAGCATCGGGATATAGTACGCATACCACAATCGACGCAGCATCTCCGGTGTCTGGGCAAAGTCATAGCGGATCAGGCGGATATCCAGCCAGAACAGCATCAGAGCAGCAGCGCCCAGCAGGCAGCGGCGGGTCTGTGCGTGCAGGATACGCCACCAGACCGATACCGCCCATGAAAAGATCAGAATATTATACAGCACTGTGCGCCAAAAGCCGGAATACGGCATATAAAATGCCCGCATCAGGACAGCACAGAGAATCACCCCTGCAACCGCAGCGGCTAAACACAGATTGCCAAGCCGTACCTTTGTCATAGCGCCTGTCCTTTCCGAAAGGGTATCGTGCTGTCTTTTCACACTATTATTATGACGCAATCCGCCTGATTTTGCAATAGTGTTGAAAAAGGCAAAAAAAGTTCAAAAAAACTATCCAAATGGCGGGGGCAAAAATTCTTCCGATCCTGTATGATGAAGTTGACAAATAGTATTCTTTGCAGGGAAGGAGGGCTGCGCCGTGCGGAGGATCGTTTTGGACGCCCAATACTCTGTGATGACGAGCGCATTGACAATGGCACTGAAACACGGCAGACCGGACTTTCAGGTGCAAAACGCCGGCCCTAAGACAAAGGATATTGTAAAGCTATGCCGTTCCTGCCGGGCGGATGTCCTGCTGCTGGAGGTCTGCCCGCATCCGCCGCGCACCCTGCAGGACAGACTGCTGCTGGCAAACGACCTGCGGGATGTCTGCCCGCACTGCAAAACGGTACTGCTTGTGGATGAGGCCGAATATCCCGAGTTGGCCACCGCCGTGTGTCTGGCAAAAAAGGATCACATTGTCGATGATTTCGTCTACGCTTCCGTCTCGCCTGCCTATCTGAGCGCCATGATGGACACTTTATGACCAAAAGGAGGACAGCTATGAAAAAAGTACAACGAACGCTCGCTGCCGCATTGGCAGCCATGATGCTTATGGCTTTGGCCGGTTGCTCCAAGGGGGATGTAACCAAAGAGGTCAATTCCGGCTTATCCGACCTGAAAGCGCAGGCCGCCGAACCGGCTGTTGAACCCCAGACGGAGACCCCGGCAGAACCCAAGACCGACGCGGCATCCGAGCCTGCATCCGAACCTGCATCGGAGCCTGCTGCAGAGCCGGAGCCGGAAGCCACCGCCGAACCGACCCCCGCTTCCGCTCCTGCAGAAAATCCCGACTACCCGTCGGCCGCCGGCCTGAACACCGAGACCCTGGAGGCATTCGGTTCGGACTACACGCTGACACTCAACGTGACCTGCCCCGACCAGGGCTGGTACAAGCGCGTTTCGCCCCGTTTCGCGGATGTCAATCTGTTCCCGACCGATGACCCCAGCCATATCTTCTCCGGCGACCCGCGCATAATATTTGAGCTGCAAAGAGATCTGGACAGGATCAACTACTATTACGACAGCTTTGAAAACGTGGAGGAGCTTCCCCCGCGCACCATCGGCGGCGTGGAGATGGCCGGACGCACCTACAAAAACGTAGGTATGTGGTGGACCGAATACTACGGCGAAATGCCCACCGGCGGCTGGCTGGCCATCAAGATTTCCGGTGTAGACATTGACCCCGGCACCGAGGGCGACACCGTGCTGAACAGCGTTACCTTTGGCTAAGCACAGGCAGTTTGCCGCACTCTCAACCGAAAGGCGGGTGAACCAACCATGAAAAAACGCTGTGCCGTACTATTGGCGGCGGCGATGCTGCTGTCTGCGGCAGGCTGCACACAGGACAGCAAACAGCCCGAACCGACCGAACCGGCTGCAAGCGCAGTGAGCGAGACCTCCGCTGAAAATGTGGAAGCTGCGGAGGAGACCCCGCAAAAGCCGCAGCCCTCCCGCAGGTTTGATGATTCCCGCATCTCTACGCTGTATGATGTGGAATTCAGCTACACCGACCCCTACGGCAACAAGGACACCTATTTTTACGAGGTTCCGCAGATCGATGATGACACCGAGGGCGCAAAAAACATCAACGAGATGATCGGCTACCGCTTCGGCTATCTGGTAGAGCGCGCCGAGGACGCCCGCTCCCGCAATGATTTTATCGACACAAACTACATCATCTGGATAAGTACCTGGACCGGCCCGGTGCTGAGCCTGCAGATCACAAGCGTTGACACAATGTACAACCGCGATGTGGGCGCCTACCATTACAACTTTGAAACCGGCAAGGAGCTTTCCAACACCGAAATGCTCGAGTACCTTGGCTACACCGACAACGACCTGACCTTAAAAGCAGTGCAGCGCGCCGTGGCCCAGCATTTCGATACCTACTACGGCAGCGATGACCCCACCTACGCATCCGAGCTTTGCAAGATGCGCGCACAGAGCCTGAACGGGCTGAGCGATGTATTTACCTACTTTGCCGTCTACCCCTACTACACAGGCGGTCTTATCGTCACCGTGCCGATGTACACCCCTGCCGGGGCCGGCATGATGTGGACGGACATAGATGTTTACCCCGACAAGCGGCAGGCCAGCGGCCAGATCCTGCACGGGCAGGATGAATGGTTTACCTGCGATGTGACTGCCACAGGCGAGGTGACGGTACGCGCCCTGACCGACTATGTTACCCCTGACGGTGCTATGACCTACCAAACCATGAAGGAATGGTACGAATTGGGTGACAAGACCGAGTTCGCGGTCAGCGGCTGTTACGGCAACTATGTAAAGATGCTGATGACCAGCATCGGGCAGGACTACGCCCCCTATGTTTTCCTTCTGACCGAGAACGGCAATGTCGAATACATTGATGTCATCAGCGGCGCACAGTGCGGCACGATGGTCAACGGCGGTCTGCTCTTCGGCATCAACGGAATTGTCCGGTTTGAGACCGGCACGGCCTACGATGCGGAGTACGGCGCCGAGTACACGACCGTGTACGGCGTTTCCCGCGATAACGAAAAATTCAACCTGATGGAGGCTGTCTGGAACACCGCCCCGCTGAGCATCCCGAGCATGGTCGGCTCCTTTGTGAGTGAGGATACCGGCACCTGGTTTGAAATCTGCGAGGATCAGCCGAACTTCTATACCGGCGAATACACCAACGGCCAGAGGATTCCGGCCACATGGGACAGCAGCATCTCCTACCTTGGTATGGATGACCGCGGCTGGATCTGCTCCGTTTCGCTGTTCCGTATGGATTTAGGGCGTACACAGCGCGAAACGCTGGTTATGATGCCCGATGATTACGGCGGCGTCAATGTAATGCACATCGGTGGGGAATCCCTTCTGAACCTGCCGCAGCAGGAAACTGTATGGTTTGAAATGACACAGGAATAAGCAAGGTTCTAAAATATTACTTTATAAAAGGAGGCAGACACTATGGCAACATGTACGCAATGTGGTGCCGAGTTAAAGCCCGGTACTAAATTCTGCGAGAATTGCGGTGCAAAAGTATCCGTACCGCAGCCCGCAGCACAGCCCGCAGCTGTGCCCCAGCCCCCGGTTCAGCCTACTCAGGCTGCACCGACGCCCCCGCAGCCGCAGGCAAGCGGCGGCAACCCCTATGCAGGCAGCACACCTGCCGCCCCGCAGCCGCAGACGAACGCAGCAAATCCTTACGCAGGCAATGCGCCCGGCACACCGCCGCAGACTGGCGCAGGCGCACCGATTTACGCTAAAAACGCGCCCCCGCCTGCGTCCACACCGCCGGATGCTCCCCATGCTGTCACGCCGCCGCCACCCGGCGGCACGGGCGGCAACCCTTACGGCAATGTGGCCCCCGGCGGCAAGCCCAAGCGCCCCCGCGCACCAATGACCCCCAAGCGGATGATCCTGATCGCCATCCCGGTGATATTCCTGCTTATGATCATCGTAACAATGATCAGCGGCTCCATCCGCACCGGCAAGCCGAACGCCAGTGACCCGAATCAGGGCACCTGGGAAGCAGCCTACGCCGAGGTCGGCGGTTCCGTGACGCAGGTCGAGGATGCCTTCGGCAGCGGGTTCCTGATGGACCTGAATGATAAGGGCAAGTGCGTTGTAACGGTGGACGGCACCAAGTCCTATGGCAAGTGGACGCTGAACGGCGGGGCCTTCCAGCTGGATTGCGGCGGCCTGAGCTGCACCGGCACCCTGCAAGACGAGATCCTGACCCTGAACGATGTGCAGGGTCAGGGCGTGACGCTCTACTTCGTCAAGTCCGGCAACACCATGCAGCAGCCTCTGGACGGTGACAAGATGACGCAGGACGCCGCCGCAGGCAGCGATACCGATGTGGGCATCTATGTGCTGGAATCCGCCTCCGACAGCGAGTACACCCTCTCCAAGGAGGAGCTTGCCCTCGTCGATATGGAGGACTTCTACATTGAGCTGCGCGCGGACGGCACCGGCGAAACCTACATGGAGGATTTTGTCACCTTCCAATGGAAGGACGGCAGCTTCTACGCGCTGACCGACCCCGATACCCCGGCCATGACCTACACCCGCGAGGGTGACCTGCTGACCATTGAGTTTGACGGTATGACCATGGTCTTTAAACGCAGCGACACCAAGCCCGAAATTGACCCCGCTTTGCTGGACGGCGGCGATGACGAATATGACGGCGACGGCTGGATCGACGGCACGGATGAGCCTGACCCGCCCTACACCTACGATGACGGCAACACCTACGCTGATTTGGGCAACACCAACTGGTACGGCTGGTTCCGGATGGAAAACTACAAGAATGTACCGAACCGTGACTACTTTGACACCGACACCTACGATTGCTGGGGCTACATCGGTGAGAGCGAGGACGGCAGCCACTACTTTGAGGTTTACCGTGACGGCATGCCCGATGACCCGGTCATCACGATGTGGGTCAATGTCTATGATGACCATATCGAGCCTATCCTGGACGGCTACGACTGGGTGCTTGACCAGAACATAACCGAGAGCGATGCGTATAAGTTCAACCTGTACCCGTATAACGACAATATCTCGCTGTTCATGTATGACTACGAGGGCGCGGACGGTTCGGCCTGTGCAATCAGCTTCTACATGAGGCTGGACGGCACCGAGTGGAACGAGGAGCTGGAGGAGCTGCCGCCCCGCTATGCGGAGTACAAGGCCGCCTTGGCCAACAAATAACGACCTGATTTATCTGTACAAAATGGGGCGGGTCCTGCCGCCCCTGACATAGGAGGATCATTATGGGACTTATCAGAGCTGCAATGGGCGCTGCTGGCGGCGTTATGGCCGACCAGTGGAAGGAATACTTTTATTGTGAAGCCATGCCGGCTGACCTGTTGGCTACCCGCGGCTGGAAACGCCAGAGCGGACGCAGCGCCAACACAAAGGGCAGCGACAACATTATCTCCAACGGCTCGATCGTTGCCGTTGCCGATGGCCAGTGTGCCATGATTGTCGAGCAGGGCAAGGTCGTGGATATGTGCGCCGAGCCGGGTGAGTACACCTACGACACCGGCAGCGCGCCGACGCTATTCAGCGGCGATCTGTCCGAATCCATCGGCGCAGTGTTCCAGAACATCGGCAAGCGCTTCACCTTCGGCGGCGAGGCCCCGATGGATCAGCGTATCTACTACTTCAACACCAAGGAGCTGGTGGGCAACAAATACGGCACGCCCAGCCCGGTGCCCTTCCGCGTGGTGGATCAGCGCGCCGGCATCGACATCGACATTGCCATCCGCTGCTTTGGCGAGTACAGCTACCGCATCACCAACCCCATTTTGTTCTACACCAATGTCTGCGGCAACGTCGAGGAAGGCTACACCCGCGACGAAATCGACGGGCAGCTGAAATCCGAGCTGATGACCGCCCTGCAGCCCGCCTTTGCCAAGATCAGCGATATGGGCATACGTTACTCCTCCCTGCCCGGCCACACCATGGAACTGGCCGAGGCCCTCAACGATGTGCTGAGCGCCAAGTGGGGCAAGCTGCGCGGCATTGAGATCGTATCCTTCGGTGTTTCCAGCGTGAAGGCCAGCGAGGAAGACGAGCAGATGCTCAAGGAAATGCAGCGCAACGCAGCCTTTATGGACCCGACCCGCGCCGCTGCGCATCTTGTCGGCGCACAGGCCAGCGCTATGCAGACCGCAGCCGGCAATCAGGGCGCAGGCCCCGCCATGGCTTTTATGGGCATGAATATGGCCGGTGCGGCAGGCGGCATGAACGCACAGGGGCTGTACCAGATGGGCGCCCAGCAGCAGGCCGCCGCACAGCCCGCCCCGGCCCCGGCAGCCGCTCCCGCAGGCTGGACCTGCAGCTGCGGCCAGGCCGGCAACACCGGCAAATTCTGTGCAAACTGCGGCAGCCCCAAGCCTGCCCCGGCACCCGCAGCCGGCAGCTGGGTATGCAGCTGCGGCACCTCCAACACCGGTAAGTTCTGCAGCAACTGCGGCAGCCCCAAGCCCGCACCGGCACCCGCCAAGTGCAGCCAGTGTGGTTGGACCCCGGTTGACCCGGCCCATCCGCCCAAGTTCTGCCCGGAGTGCGGTAAGCCGTTTGGCCAGTGATGCGCAAAAAAAGTGCTGCGGTGCTTTGCGCCGCAGCCGCTTTTCTGACAATGTCCGGCTGTAAAAAAGCACCGCCCGGCACACTGACCGGTATCAGCATCAGTTATTCCGGGATGTGCTATGACGACACCTATGGGTTCAGCATAAGAAACGACCCGGCTGACGGCTGCCTTTTCAGCTGTAATTACAAGGATGATGAATGGGTGGAGCTGGAAAATATCCCTGTTGAGGACACCCAATGGCAAGAAGCCCTGGCTCTGGCAGAAAAGCTGGGGCTGGAAAGCCTGCCGGACGAAAAGAAAAATTCTTCCGGCTTATTTATTACCGATGAAACGTTAAATAGCGTTTGCCTGATTTACAAAGCCCCGGATGACGAGACTATCTACCGTTATCTGGATGCCGATGGCAATACGCGCAGCGCCCTGCGTGATTTTTTTGAGGATCTGGCAGGGCAGCTGCAAACCGAAGGAAAGAGAGGTGACGCATAATGGCAACGCAGCTTACCAACTACCAATGCCCTGCCTGTACCGGTCCGCTGCACTTTGACGGCGCCAGCGGCAAGCTGGTGTGTGATTTCTGCGGCAGCAGCTACGACACCGCCGAGATCGAAGCGCTCTATGCCGAAAAAGAAGCCGCTGCCGAAACCGCGGCACAGAATAAACAGGCACCGCCGCCCGACTCCGTCTGGAGCGAAAACGAGGCCGCCGGACTGCGCAGCTATTCCTGCCCGTCCTGCGGCGCAGAGTTGATCTGTGACGAGACGACCGCCGCGACAAGCTGCCCGTACTGCGGCAACCCAACGGTCATTGCGGGGCAGTTCAGCGGCATGCAGCGGCCTGAGCTTGTCCTGCCGTTTGTGCTGGATAAGAACGCCGCCAAGGCCGCACTGAAAAAATACTATCGCGGCAAGCGGTTTTTGCCCAGCGCCTTCTCGGCACAAAACCATATTGAGGAGATCAAGGGCGTGTATGTCCCCTTCTGGCTGTTCGATGCCAACGCGTCCGGTTCGGGACATTATGAAGCGTCCAACTCCTCGTCCCACCGCAACGGCGATTACGTCATCACCACGACCCGCCACTACGATGTCCGCCGCGCGGGCACCACGCAGTTTATGGGCGTACCTGTGGATGGCTCAACCAAGATGCCCAACGGCCACATGGACGCCATTGAGCCGTATGACTACCGCGCCT
>ERZ773138.3241-NODE-3241-length-10716-cov-6.180096_pt1 | contig 10716 bp, 12 predicted proteins | sample MGYA00511114_ERZ773138 | MGnify/ENA primary metagenome ERZ773138 (study PRJEB29015, sample SAMEA2737805) | human gut metagenome | biome: human gut; feature: human-associated habitat; material: faeces | place: China | collected 2012 ...
GCACCTACGAATTCAGCGGCATGATGGAAAAAATGAATGATACCTTCCGCAGTCTGGAAATTGCAATGGTGGTAGCGGTTCTGCTGGTATACATGATTATGGCATCCCAGTTTGAATCCCTGCGCTATCCCTTCATTGTGATGTTCTCCATGCCTCTGGCGATTACGGGTGCGATTATCGGTCTCTTGATTACAGGCAATACCATCACCATGCCTGCCATGATGGGCTTTGTCATGCTGATTGGTATGGTAGTAAATAACGGTATCGTTCTGGTAGACTATACGAATCAGCTGATGGATCGCGGCATGAACTGCTATGACGCGCTGACCAGTGCAGGACCGCGCCGTCTGCGCCCCATCCTCATGACAACGCTGACAACCGTTCTGGGTATGGTGCCTATGGCGCTGGCAACGAGCGAAGGCTCCGAAATGATGCAGGCGCTTGCCATTGCGGTTATCTTCGGTTTGACGCTGTCCACAGTGGTTACGCTGATTTTCATCCCCGTTCTGTATATGTGGATGAATGAAAGAAAGAGAAAATCCAATGCCAGAAAAACAGCAAAGCAGATTGCGAAAAACGCAAAGCTGCATGCGGAGGAGCTGGCAAGGGAAAGAGCTGCACAAAACAATGCAAAACCGGTATAAAATACCGATAGAAAATGGTATAATGAAGCCGTTGGGAGCTTTTCCCGACGGCTTTTTCGTAAACAAAACTTTGATTTCACATAGAAAAAAGGAGCAGAGGGTCTTATGAAAATCGGCTTGGTTCTGGAGGGAGGCGCAAACCGCGGCGTATTTACCTCCGGTGTTTTGGATTATTTTATGGAACAGGATTTGGGAAAGGCGTTTCGGTATGTCATCGGCACCTCCGCCGGCGCAGGCAATGCCATGAATTTTATTTCGGGACAGCATGGACGCTCCCGTGATACCACTATCACAAAGGATAAGCGATATGCCTATTTTGGCTTGAAAAATATCATTCGGACAGGGCATCTGTTCGATATGGAAAATATCTACTGGAGGGTGCCCACAGAATATAATCTCTTTGATTTCGATGCGTATTTCAGAAACCCCATAGAACGGGAATATACCGCCACAAACTGCCTGACGGGACAGGCGGAATATCTGACGGATTACGGCACAGACCGCCGCTATCTGATGAATATCGGCATGGCGTCCTCCGCCCTGCCCGGCGCAACGCCGGCAGTTGTCATCAATGGGATTCCCTACGCAGATGGCGGTGTTGCGGATTCCATTCCTGTGCGCTTTTTCGAGTCTATCGGCTACAAGCGCAACCTGATCATCCTGACCCAGCCCAAGGGTTTTGTAAAGCAGAAAAACAAGATGCTGCCCCTCATCCGGGCAAGGTATGTGCGCTATCCCGCTTTTGTGGAGGCCGTGGCAGACCGGCACCAGCGCTACAATGAGACGCTGGCCTATATTTCCATGCTGGAGCAGTCCGGCCGGGCCTTCGTCATCCGCCCGCCCATCCCGCTGGAGATTCCCTCCATGGAGCGCGATCCTGCCCAGCTGCGCCGCGTATACGAGACCGGTCGTGCCGTGGCACAGATTCAGATCGACAAGATTGCAGCCTATGTGGAGGAGTGCAAGGCTGCACCGGAAGAATAATACGAAAGGCTGCTGCACAGGTTTGTGCAGTAGCCTTTTTTTGAGCGGAATTTGATTTTAGGCTTCAGAAACGTCTGTGGGCGTCTCTGAAGCCTTTTTTCACGGAGAGATACAAAAAGAGGCCTGCACCTTGTGGTGCAGACCTCTTGATGTTCAAGAAAGAACGGTAAGAGAAGGGGTTAAATTACTTAACCTCAACCTTAGCGCCAGCCTCTTCCAGCTTCTTCTTGATGTCGTCAGCCTCAGCCTGGGAGACCTTCTCCTTGACAGCCTTGGGAGCGCCATCAACGATAGCCTTAGCCTCCTTCAGGCCCAGACCGGTGATCTCCTTAACGACCTTGATGACCTGCATCTTGGTAGCGCCAGCCTCAGCCAGGATGACGTCGAACTCGGTCTTCTCTTCCTCAGCGGCAGCAGCAGCGCCGGCAGCAGCGGGAGCAGCAGCAGCAACAGCAGAAACACCGAACTCCTCGCAGTAGGTGTCGATCAGTTCCTTCAGCTCCAGAACGGTCAGGCCCTTAACGGACTCGATGATGGCAGTAATCTTCTCAGAAGCCATGGTAATAACCCTCCAATATCAATGGTTTTAGTTTGTTTCAGTTTTTTGTTAAGCGGCGGTCACGCGGCCATTAGGCAGCGGGCTCCTCCTGCTTGTCGGCATAAGCCTGCATTGCAACGGCCAGACCAGACAGAGTGCTGGTGAGGGCGCCTGCAAACATGGACAGCATACCTTCGCGGTTGGGCAGCTTTGCGATAGCGTTGGTCTCGGCGGCGTTCATAGCCTTGCCTTCCATGAAGCCAGCCTTCACGACGAACTTCTTGGACTTATCGCCATCCTGATACTTGCACAGGATGCGGGCAGCAGCCATGGGGTCATCCTCGTGAGCAAAAGCAACAGCGGTGTCGCCCTTGAAGTTCTCAGCCAGACCCTCCAGAGCGGTACCCTTAACTGCCAGACGCAGCATGGTGTTCTTCACGACCATGTAATCAACGCCTGCCTCACGCAGCTCCTTACGGAGCTTGGTGTCGTTCTCGACGTTAATGCCGCCGTAAGCGACGACGCAGCCGGAAACCGCACTCTCAAACTTTGCCTTCAGATCAGCGACGTAAGCCTGCTTTTCAGAAAGAATCTTTGCACTGGGCATTCGGTTTCACCTCGTTTCAAAAACTTGTATCGAAAGCCGGAGCAATGAAAAAAGCCTCTCTCCCGCGCACTGCGCCGAGAGAGAGGCATAAAGCAACTTTACGCACGTTTCTCGGCAGGCGGTCAAACTTTACACTGGACTCCAGCGCCTGCTGTCTTAAAAACAGCATGATTATAATACCGCAAACGTGCGGTGTTGTCAAGTACTTTTTTCAATTTCCGACAAAATTTTTCTACCATTCCGCAGAACGGCAGAAAAACATCAGAAATCTAAATTAGACACCGTACTTCAGGGTGTTCAGACGGATGCCAGGGCCCATGGTGGTGGCGATGGTAGCGCTCTTGAAGTAGGTACCCTTTGCTGCAGCGGGCTTTGCCTTGGCAATAGCCTCCATCACAGTGTCCAGGTTGGTGTACAGCTTCTCTGCACCGAAAGAAGCCTTGCCCACGGGCACATGGATGATGTTCTGCTTGTCCAGACGGTACTCGATCTTACCAGCCTTAGCCTCGCTGACAGCCTTGCCCAGATCGGGAGCCACAGTGCCGGCCTTGGGGTTGGGCATCAGGCCACGGGGGCCCAGAACCTTACCCAGACGGCCAACGCGGCCCATCATATCGGGGGTAGTCACGACGACGTCAAAATCCATGAAGCCGCCGGCGATCTTTGCGATCAGCTCGTCATCGCCAACGATATCAGCGCCAGCAGCCTCGGCAGCAGCAGCTGCGGGGCCCTTAGCAATGGCGCAGACGCGGACGGTCTTGCCGGTGCCGTTGGGCAGAACGACAGCGCCGCGGACCTGCTGGTCAGCGTGACGGCCATCAACGCCCAGACGGACGTGCAGCTCGACAGTCTCGTCGAACTTGGCGGAAGCGGTCTTGCAAGCCAGCTCCAGAGCCTCGTTCACATCGTATGCCTTAGTAGAATCGACCAGCTTTGCAGCGTCGACATAGTGCTTGCCATGTTTCATTGTATATCCTCCTGTGTGGTCATGCGGGCAGTGTTATGCCCTCCCACTGTTTATGTCTCAGCCCTCGACGGTGACGCCCATGGAACGGCAGGTGCCGCGAACCATGCTGCAGGCAGCTTCCAGAGAAGCAGCGTTCAGGTCGGGCATCTTGGTCTTGGCGATCTCCTCCACCTGAGCGGCGGTCAGAGAAGCAACCTTTTCCTTGTTGGGCTTGCCGGAAGCGGTGTTGATGCCAGCGGCCTTCTTGATCAGAACAGCTGCCGGAGGAGTCTTGGTGATGAAGCTGAAGGAGCGGTCAGCGTACACGGTGATGACGACGGGGATCACATAACCCATCTGGTTCTTGGTACGCTCGTTGAACTCCTTGGTGAACGCCATGATGTTGACGCCCTTCTGACCCAGAGCAGGGCCAACAGGGGGAGCCGGAGTCGCCTTGCCGGCCTCGATCTGCAGCTTAATGTAGCCAGTAACTTTCTGTGCCATGATAAATGCACCTCCAAAAATCTGTGGTGAGTTGCGGCGCAGTGTCTCTGCGCCTCCCACGAGCGCGTGCACGCTGCACACGCTCTATAAGAACCGCACTGCGGTCTTACCTTGGTAAACGGAACTTGCCGGTTGGTTACGGCAGCTCGACCTGACCGATCTCCACCTCTGCGGGGGTCTCGCGGCCGAACATATTGACCTTGAGCTTCACCTTGAAGTTCTCGGTATCAATGGCCTCCACAAGGCCCATAAAGCCTTCCAGAGGACCGGCGGTGATCTGCACGGTGTCGCCGACAGCAAAATCGACGCTGAGCGGTGCAGCCTTCTCCACGCCCATCTTCTCCACTTCCTCAGCGGTCAGCGGAACGGGCTTGGAGGCGGGGCCGACAAAGCCGGTGCAGCCGCGCGTATTGCGCACGACATACCAGGTATCGTCGTTCATCACCATTTTGACCAGAACGTAGCCGGGGAACAGCTTGTGCTCCACCATCTTCTGCTTGCCGTTCTTGTCGATCTCAGGAACCATCTCGACGGGAACCTTGATGTCGCAGATCAGCTCCTGCAGGTGACGGTTCTCCACCATGGTCTGCAGGTCGTTGGCGACCTTGTTCTCGTAACCGGAATAGGTATGCACAACATACCAAAGAGCCTCAGTGGACTCATCTACCAGCTTGGTTGATTCTTCCATTTTGGTTGACCCTCCGTTTCAAGATGATTCTCAGGCGCCGATGATCAGGCCCAGAATACCACCAAAGATGGCATCCAGCAGGATCATCACAACCGCTGCGATCGCGACGGTCACAAGCACGACGATGGTGTTGGTCTTGACGTCCTGCTTGGACGGCCAGACCACCTTCTTCAGCTCGCTCTTGGTATCGCGGAAGAACTTTGCGACCCGTGCGCAGAAGCCCTTGACAGCGGCTTTAGCTTTGGCCACAAAGCCCGGCTTTTTCTCGGTTTTGTCTGCCATTATGCTCCGCCTTTCTTTTACTTGGTTTCGCGATGAACGGTGTGCTTCTTGCAGAAACGGCAGTACTTCTTCATCTCGAGACGATCGGGGTTGTTCTTCTTGTTCTTCGTGGTGTTGTAGTTGCGCTGCTTGCACTCGGTGCAGGCCAGAGTGATTTTAACGGTCATTTGTTGACACCTCCATTATAACGGTTGTTTTGAACCTCCCTCGGGTGCGGGTGGCAGCTGTAAAAACAGGCGCACTTAATAACCCCGCAAAAGAGGTGATATCATTGTACCACGCGTTTTTCAATCCGTCAAGCAGAAAAAAGCGATTTTGAGAAACTTTTTTCGCAGCCGCTGCCTTTTTGTCCCAAGGCAGCTTTTTTGCATTCTGCTTGCATCGCGGGCGTAGATATTGTATAATGAATCGAAACGGCATTTTACCGGTTTGAAGCCGCCCCTTTACCGGGGCTTTATAAATAGGAGTGAGATATCATGCAGTCTGCAAATAAAATGTGCGTGGCTCTGTTGTTTGGCGGTATGTCCAGCGAACATGAGGTCAGCTGTGTCTCTGTGGGCAACTTTGTCCGCAACATCGACCGCAGCAAATACGAGGTGCTCACCGTGGGCATCACCAAGGAGGGCCGCTGGCTCTATACCGAGGCCACGGCGGAACAGATGGCCGATGGCAGCTGGGAAGAGCTGCCCGGCAATATGCCCTGCGTGATCAGCCCGGACCGCGCCGACCACGGCATGATCCTGTTTACCCCGGACGGCCGGGTTGAAAAGATGCACCTTGACGTGGTGATCCCGGTGCTCCACGGCCTGTGGGGCGAGGACGGCACCGTGCAGGGCCTGTTGGAGCTGGCAGGCATCGCCTATGTGGGCTGCGGCGTGCTGGCAAGCTCCGTGTGCATGGACAAGGCTGTGGCCAACGCCCTGTTCGAGGCCAACGGTGTGCCCCACACCAAGTGGGTAGCCGCCAACCGTTGGGAGATCGAGAAGGATCTGGAGGGCGTTTGCGCCGGTGTGGAACAAAAGCTGGGCTGGCCGGTGTTCGTCAAGCCCGCCAACGCAGGCTCCAGTGTGGGCATCTCCAAGGTGTCCAATCAGGAGGAGCTGAAGGCCGCCATTGCCCTTGCGCTGGAAAACGACCGCAAGGTGGTATTTGAAGCCTTTGTGGACGGACAGGAAGTGGAGTGCGCCGTCATCGGTTCTGACCCCGCTGTTGCCACCCGTCCCGGTGAGATCCTTGCCGGTGCAGAGTTCTACACCTATGATGATAAGTACAAGAACGGTGTGAGCCAGACTGTCATCCCGGCACATCTGCCGGAGGCCAAGCTGGACGAGGTAAAGACCTACGCCGCCATGGCCTACACCGCACTGAACTGCGAGGGTCTGGCACGGTGCGATTTCTTTGTGGAAAAGAACACCGGCCGGGTGCTCATCAACGAGATCAACACCTTCCCCGGCTTTACCGCCATCAGCATGTACCCCAAGCTCATGGAACACGAGGGTCTGCCGGTGCCGCAGCTCATCGACCGCCTGATCGCACTGGCGGTGGAAAGGACGGAAAAGCAGCATGGATAATCGCCCCATCGGTGTGTTCGACAGCGGTCTGGGCGGCCTGACCGGCGTGCGGGAGCTGCGCAAGCGCCTGCCCCATGAGGATATCATCTACTTCGGCGATACCGGTCGGGTGCCCTACGGCAGCCGCAGCCCGGAGACCATTCTGCAGTACGCCCGGCAGGACGTGGCCTTTCTGCTTTCCAAAAACGTCAAATGCATCATGGCCGCCTGCGGCACGGTGAGCAGCACCTACCCGGCTGCGGAGGCAGCCCAGCTGCCGGTGCCCTACCTTGGCGTAGTGGATGCCGCCGCCCGGGAGGCTGCCTTTGTCACCCGTAACCGCCGCATCGGCGTCATTGGCACAGCCGCCACCATCCGCTCCCGCAGCTACGAAAAGCTGCTGCGGCAGCTGGTACCCGGGGTGGAGATCACTGCCCGCGCCTGCCCGCTGTTTGTACCGCTGGTGGAGGCCGGGTATGTGGATCACAGCGAAGCCGAAAAGCAGCAGATCACGAAGCTGGTCATTGCCCAGTACCTGACCGAGGTGCGCGAAGCCGGAGTAGATACCCTGATTTTGGGCTGCACCCACTACCCGCTGCTGAAAAGCATGATCGGGGAGTTTATGGGCCCGGGCGTCACGCTGGTGGACCCCGCCATGACCGCCGCCCATCATCTGGAGCGGATGCTCGCCGAGCGCGGGCTGCGTGCCAGCCATGAAAGCGGGCAGGCACACTTTTACGTCAGCGATGTGCCGGACAGCTTTGTGCAGACGGCAGACCTGTTTCTGGGCGAGTACAAGGGCGGCCCAGTAGAGCAGATCGCCATTGATAAATATTGATAAGGAAATACAACGTGAGCAAGCCACTGAAGGAAGACTATATCATCCGCATCAAAAGCCGCATTGAGCAGCGGCTGGACGAACCGGCTGCGGAGGAAGAAAAAGAAGAATTTGTAGAGCTGATGACCCGGGGCAGCTTTGTGCTGAAGGGCGGCAGCTACTATGTGACCTACCGCGAGACCGAGACCACCGGCTACGAGGGCTGCACCACCACCCTGAAGATCGCCGCAGACGGCAGCCGGGTGGCGATGCTGCGGTTCGGCAAGGGCGGCGGGGCAGGCACCCAGCTGCTGATCGAAAAAGGCCGCCGCAACCTGTGCCACTACGAGACCGGCTTCGGCTCCATGACCTTAGGCGTGACCGCGGACGAGATCGACTGTCAGCTGACCGAAAAGGGCGGCACCGCCCGGTTTGCCTACCTGCTGGATGCCGACAGCGCCGAGCTGGTGAGCCGCAACCGGCTGGAAGTTACCGTGACCCATGTGAATTGATGAAGTTCCCTGAGACTGTGAAAGGAATCCGACCCATGACTGATTTTGAAAAGACCTACCAGAACTACAACCCCCGGCAGGCTGCGCTGGACGAGGCACGCGCTCTGCTGACCGCAGCCGCCAAGGCTGCCATGGCAGACGGCACCCTGCCCGAGGCAGAACTGCCTGCCTTTATCGTGGAGATCCCCGCCGATGTGAAAAACGGTGATATCGCCTCCAACCTCGCCATGGCCGGTGCACGCACCTGGCGCAAGGCTCCCAAGATGATTGCAGACGCCCTGCTGGCACATCTGCCCTCCCTTGAGAACAGCGTGTTCTCCAAGGTGGAGGTTGCCGGTCCCGGCTTCATCAACCTGTTCCTTTCCCAGAGCTTCTGGGCAGGTGTTGTGCTGGGTGCCTGCGCCAACAAGGAGTATGGCCGCACCGACCACGGCAAGGGCGCAAAGTACAATGTGGAGTTCGTTTCTGCCAACCCCACCGGCCCCATGCACATGGGCAACGCCCGCGGCGGCGCACTGGGCGACTGTCTGGCCGCTGTGCTGGACTGGTCCGGCTACGATGTGACCCGTGAGTTCTATATCAACGACGCCGGCAACCAGATTCAGAAGTTCGGCAAAAGTCTGGCGGTGCGCTACCTGCAGCAGTTCTGCGGTGAGGATGCCTATCCCCTGCCCAAGGAGTGCTATCAGGGCGGCGACATCAAGGTGCTGGCCGGGGAGTTCGCCCAGCTGAACGGCGACAAGTACGTTGCCGCCTGCTCCGGGCTGAGCGAGGAAGCTCTGTTTGAGAGCGAGGCCTTTGCCGCCCTGAAGGACGCTCTGGTGGCCTATGCCCTGCCCAAGAACATTGCTGCCCTGAAGCGCGACCTCGGCAAGTACCGCATCGACTACGACGTCTGGTTCCACGAGAGCACCCTGCACGAGTCCGGCGCAGTGCTGGCTGTGGTGGACAAGCTGCTGGAGCTGGGTGCCTGCTATAAGGCCGAGGACGGTGCTATCATGTACCGCAGCGCCCAGTACGCTGCCAAGTACGGCACCGTGAACAAGAAAAAGACCGAGGACGGCACTGAGGAGGAGGCCAAGGACGAGGTACTCGTCCGCGCCAACGGCATTCCCACCTACTTTGCCGCCGATATCGCCTACCACTACAACAAGCTGGCTACCCGCGGCTTTGCCAAGGCCATCGACGTGTGGGGCGCAGACCACCACGGCCATGTGGCCCGCATGAAGGGCGCCATGGATGCCATCGGCCTGAATGGCGAGGATCTGGACGTTGTATTGATGCAGATGGTCAACCTGATGCGGGACGGCCAGCCTGTCCGTATGTCCAAGCGCACCGGCAACGCCATCACCCTGACCGACCTGCTGGAGGAAGTGCCCATCGACAGCGCACGCTTCCTGTTCAATATGCACGACGCCGGCAGCGGCATCGACTTTGATCTGGATCAGGCCGTCAAGACCGACAACGACAACCCGGTGTACTATGTGCAGTACGCCCATGCCCGCATCTGCTCCATCCTGAAGAAGATGGAGAGCGAGGGTGTGCAGTTTGCCGGTGCGGAGCACATCGATGCTACCCTGCTGACTGAGCCCTCCGAGATGGATCTGATCCGGATGCTGGCTGCTTTCCCGCAGGAGATCGTGATGGCTGCCGAGAAGTATGACCCCAGCCGCATCAACCGCTTTGTCATCGATCTTGCAAGCGCCTTCCATCGCTTCTACGGCAACTGCCGCATTCAGGGCGCTGACCCCGCCGTGCAGCAGGCACGCCTTGCCCTGTGCATCGGCGTGAAGAACGCCATCTTCAATGTGCTCACCATGTTCAAGATCAACGTGCCCGAGAAGATGTAACATAAAATCACAGGGGCTGTTGCACCAAACAATGTGCAGCAGCCCCTTTTTGATAAAACAGATACAAGGAGAACCCATGGAACCTTTGAAGATCGGCAATATCACCCTGCCCCACCGGGCGGTGTTCGGCCCTATGGCGGGCTTTACGGATGCCCCCTGCCGCCGCCTGATGGCGCAGCACGGCGCTGGCTTTACCGTCAGCGAGATGGTATCCAGCCGGGCGCTGGTGTACGGCGACCATAAGACCGTCAGCCTGCTGAAGGCAGCGCCCAACGGCGCACCCTACGGGGTGCAGATCTTCGGCGAGGTGCCGGAGATCATGGGCGAGGCCACCGCCGCCATTGAGCAGTATGAATTTGACTTTGTGGACATCAACATGGGCTGCCCTGCCCCCAAGATCGTTTCCGGCGGGGCGGGCAGCAAGCTGATGCTGGACCCCGACCGCTGCGGGCGTATCGTGGAGCAGGTGGTGGCGCACACCAAGCGCCCTGTTACCGTAAAGATGCGCAAGGGCTGGGACGCCGACCACATCACCGCCGTGGAGTGCGCCAAGGCCTGCGAGCAGGCGGGCGCGGCACTGGTAGCGGTGCACGCCCGCACCCGGGAGCAGATGTACACCCCGGGCATCGACCCGGAGATCATCGCCCGGGTAAAGGACGCGGTGAAGGTGCCGGTGCTGGGCAACGGCGATATCCACTGCGCCGAGGATGCCCTGCGCATGGTGCGGGAGACAAACTGCGACGGCGTGATGATCGCCCGGGGCGCACTGGGCGACCCGTGGCTGTTTGAGCGGG
>ERZ773138.3248-NODE-3248-length-10694-cov-6.131873_pt1 | contig 10694 bp, 8 predicted proteins | sample MGYA00511114_ERZ773138 | MGnify/ENA primary metagenome ERZ773138 (study PRJEB29015, sample SAMEA2737805) | human gut metagenome | biome: human gut; feature: human-associated habitat; material: faeces | place: China | collected 2012 ...
CCGGCCCGCGTGCCCGGAGCGGGAGGCTGTAAAGGCTTGATCTTACTGCGCCCGCTCAACGCGGGCCGGAGAAGACTCCCGCGGAGAACGACATGCGGATGGTTTTGGTGCTACCTTTTGCCATCAAAAGGTAGCTATGCCCCGCGGGCGAAGACCGCGGCGTTACTACTTTTTGCGGCCAAAAAGTACAAAATGCCCCGCAGTCGAAGGCCGCGGTTAACCGCCGACCGAAAAGCGGCATAATCCCGGATCGTCGGGATGGGACCGGGCGAACGAAACCGCACGTCAGAGGCCGCGAAAAAAGGCGGCTCCCGAAGAAGCCGCCCGAAAATACTCAATACTATTTAATATACGGTGTCGTCAGAAACTGTATTGCAGCATCACGTTCACGCGGTTGGCGTGTCCCTTGTCGTTCGACATGTCCTTGCGCGAACCGTAGAGGTACTCGCCGGCCACCTTGCAGCGCGGGGTGATCGAATAGAAAATGTTGCCGAAGATATACTGGCCCTGCTTGTACTGGTCGTCGGAATAGAAACCGTGGCTGCGCTGCACGCGGACGGTCGAATAGCCGCCCGAAATGAACAGACGCGGGGTCAGGTTGATCTGGGCCGCGGCCTGCCATCCCCACATGGGCATGGTCTGAATCTGGTCGGCGTTCTCCGGATTGGGCGTGAAGTCGAGCCCCGAGCCGGTCAGGTCCTGGATATACGGGGTGACGCCCTTGCCGTAGACGCCGTTCATAAAGAGCCGCAGGGGCTGCGCCACCTTGATCGTGCCGCTGAACTGCACGCCCCATCCCAGCAGCGAGGTGTTGTTGCCCGTGCGGAGGTTGTGGAGGTACATGTTGCGCACGACGCCCGAAGCCCGGATGTGACTGTCGCGGTTGGCGCCCCAGGCATACTGGAAGTAGGCCGGGAAATCGGGAACGCGCTGTTTCAGCGTCGCGAAATTGTCGTTGTAGGTGCCGCTGACCGAGGGCATCTCGGCCGCAACGCCGAACTTGAGGTGGTTGTCGGCGAAGGCGTATTCGTAGCGGATCATCGTGGCGAAGTTGAAGTTATAGGCGTTGGGACCCTGGAAGTCGATGGTCGTCGGGGCTGCCGAAAGGTCGCAGAAGGTCGTCACGTCGCGACCCAGCGTAAAGCCCAGGAACGACACGTAGGCCGAACGCAGGCGGGGCGTGTAGCTGCCCTCGGCGCCTCCGCGGAAGTCGGCGTCCATGAACACGACCACGCGGCCCAGCGCACGGGTGTTGGTGATGGCCTTCATAAACAGACGCGAGGTCGAAGCGTCCATCATCAGCTTCTGCCTGGTATCGTAATTGCCGTGAACGGGAATGTCGTAGGTCACGAAGTCGATGTTGTCGACGATGCCGTCGAAGTCATACCCGGCGCGGAGGCTGACGAAACCGCCCAGCGAGAAGGAGAAACGGTTGTTCTTCGTGGCGAAGACGAACTGCGGTTTCTCGACCTGCTGGAAGCCCGGACGGTGGGTCTCGATGTAGTCCTGCGTGGCGTTGTCCATGGCCATGCGGTTGAGCACCGCCGCCTGCTGCATCGCATAAGGCCCGTAGTTGTAGATGGTGTCCACCTCCTGCACCGAGATCAGGTAGACCGTAGGCGAATATTCGCCGCGCATGGCCTTGCGTTCGTAACGTTGCGCCGACGCGGAACCTGCAAGCAGCAGAGCCACGATTAAAAGTCGAAATGTTTTCATAAGCCGAATGAATTTGGTTTTATTAATGTTCTTGCTCGTTCTCAAAGAGTTGTAACCCACCGGACAAATCAGCAAGTTGTATGCCAAAGAAAACCGCGGGAAAAGCAATTTTTCGTATCTTTGCCGAATATAAATAAAAGGTATATGCTCTTTTTTCTGACGTCGATACTCTCCCTGATGGCCATCGCCGCCGATTTCATCCATTTCCGCCGTCGCCGCCGCCGGAAGCAGCCCGTGCGCCGCGCACTCGTGGCGTGGGTCGCCGCGACCGACGCCCTGCCGATTCTCTCGTCGCTCATAGGCGCCTTGAGCCGCGACAACGGTCCGGAGCTGATGTACCTCTATATGTGGCTGTTCTGGGCGTGGATCGTCACCGTTCCGCCGCGTCTGGCGTTCTATGCGTTCAACTTCGTGAACCTGCGCCGCACGGGCTACGTCGCGGCCTGCGCGTTCGTGCTGTTCGCCCTCTGGGGCACGACCCGGGGACGCACCTCCATCCGCGTCAACCGGGTGGAGATCTGCTCCGACCGCATTCCCGAGGCCTTCGACGGCTTCCGGTTCGTGCAGATCACCGACATGCACGTCGGGACCCTCGTCCGTCCCGAACGCGAACTGACGCGACTGGCCGACAGCGTGAACGCGCAGCGCCCCGAGGCGGTGTTCTTCACGGGCGATCTGGTGAACATCCGCGCCGGAGAGCTGGACGAACGCACCACGGCGCTCCTGCGGCGGATCGCAGGCCCGGTCTGGTCGGTCACGGGCAACCACGACGTGGGAACCTACATCAAGGATTCGCTGCGTTTCCCGGCGGCCGGGGAGGCCCGCGAAGTGGTCGCGCGCCAGCGGGCGATGGGGTGGACCGTCCTGGAGGACACGACCGTCTACCTGCGGCGCGGCGCGGACAGCATCTCGCTCACGGGGTTGTCGTTCGACCCCGCGCTGCGCGAACGCCGCCACGACCGCGACCTGCCGGGAACGGCCATTCCCAAGGCTTACGCCGGAGTTCCGGATTCGCTCTACAACATCGCCCTCGTACATATCCCGCAGCTCTGGGAACAGATCGTCGAGGCCGGCTACGGCGATCTGATGCTCTCGGGGCACGTGCATTCGATGCAGCTGAAAATCAGGCCCTGGGGTCGCGGATGGTCGCCCGCGAAATGGATCTACAAACACTGGAGCGGACGCTACGACACGGGCCGCCACACACTTTATGTCAACGACGGCACGGGATATGTTGCATATCCCATGCGGCTGGGCGCATGGCCCGAAGTCACCCTGTTTACCTTGAAACGATGCAGATAACACTATCTTTCGCCACGACGGCCGACGGCTACCTGGACGACAACAGCCCCCGGCGGCTGATGATCTCGACGCCCGAAGACTGGGAGGCGGTCCTGCGCCTTCGGGCCTCGCACGACGCGATCCTCGCGGGAGCCGAAACGCTGCGGCGCGACGATCCCGCCCTGCTCCTGCGCGATGCCGCGGCGCGGGAACTGCGCCGTGCCCGGGGCATGCGGCCCGACCTGACGAAAGTCACCCTCACACACTCGGGACGGCTCTCGCCGTCGATGCGCTTCTTCACGGAGGGCGACGCAGACCGCTACGTGTTTTCAGAAAAGGAACTTCCGGAATTGAAAGGCGTTGCAGAGGTTATTTCAAGCGACAGTTCAATTACGGCTTCAGCGATCGTCACCGAACTCGAAAAGCGCGGCGTGGAGCGTCTGCTGGTCGAGGGGGGAGCCTCCGTCCTGCGCATGTTCCTCGCCGAAGGGATGGCCGACACGGTGCGCCGGGCGGTCAATCCGCAGCTGACGCTGGGACCGGAGCGGGGCGGCGCGCAGTTCCGGTTCGAGGTCCCGGAGGGGGCCGTATGCCGGCGGGAGAATCTGGGCGGCATGGAGGTTGCGACCTGCACGCTTCGTCCCGACACCCGGGACGAAGACCTCCGCTACCTGACGCAGGCCGTGGCCGAAGGACTGCGGTGCGTGCCCAGCCGGACCTCCTATTGCGTCGGGGCCGTGGTGGCGCTTCCCGACGGGAGGAGCTTCACGGGCTACACCCACGAGACTTCGCCCACGCACCATGCCGAGCAGGAGGCGATCCGCAAGGCGCTCGACGCGGGCGCCGAATTGCGCGGGGCGGCGATCTACTCCTCGATGGAGCCGTGCTCGCAGCGGAAGAGCGAGCCGGAGAGCTGCACGCAACTGATCCTGCGCCACGGATTCGCGCGCGTGGTCTTTGCGCTGTACGAACCCGACCGGTTCGTCTGCTGCCGCGGGGCGCAGACGCTGCGCGAAGCGGGTGTCGACGTGCGGGTTTATCCCGAACTGGCCGAAGGCGTGCGCCGGGCCAACGCCCACCTCGGGAGGTGAAACGGGCGTGATTTGTGTCCATAAGGGCCTAAAAATGGCCTAAACGCCCTCCGGGCTGAAGAAGATATTGCAAGAAAATCTATCTTTGTCGAATAAACGCATGAATACTATGAAAATAGCTGTCAAGATCGCCTTCATGGCGGCGGCGACGATCCCGGCGGCGGCGTCCGCGCAGGAGGCCGGGCGGATGCTCTCGCTCGACGAGGCGGTCGCCGTCACCCTCACGGAGAACCCTGCGCTGAAAGCCGCGGCCTACGAGGAGCGCGCCGCACAGCAGCAGCGCCGCGCGGCCATCGGTCTCCGCATGCCCCAGATCAACGTCACGGGCGCATACGCCTACATGGCCAAGGACATCGGATTCGACTTCAACGACCTGAAAGGCCCGGTCAAAGAGGGCGTGGCGGGCGGACTGACGGCGCTCGTGCAGAACGGGCTGATCCCCGCCGACAAGATTCCGACGCTCCAGGGGCTTCTGAACCCGATGATGGATGCCGACTGGTTCCTCAAGGTGCAGGATCAGAGCCTCGGATTCGTGGGAGGCGAGGTGACCGTCCCGATCTGGATGGGCGGCAAGATCAACGCCGCGAACCGCGCCGCGCGGATCAACGAGAAGACGGCCGTCGCGCAGGGCAACCAGACCCGCAACGCGCTGATCTCGGAACTCGTGGAGCGTTATTTCGGACTGGCCCTCGCCACGCAGGTCGTCGCCGTGCGTCAGCAGGTGGTGGACGGCGTGCGCAGGCATCTCGAAGACGCCCGGGCGCTCGAACGCAACGGCATGATCGCCCAGACCGAACGCCTCTACGTGGAGTTCAAGATGGCCGAGGCCGAACGGGAGCTGGCAAACGCCAAATTGCAGGCCGAGACCATCGCCAGCGCGCTGTCGAACACCCTGGGACGCGAGAGCGACTGGCGTCCGGTGACGGCGATGTTCCTGCTCGCGAAGGTCGAGGATCTGGCCTATTATCAGGACCTCGCGCAGGCGCGCAACCCGCTGCTCAGCCAGGTGTCGCTCAAGCGCGAATTGGCCCAGGAGGGCGTGCGCGCCCAGCGTGCCGATTTCCTGCCGCAGGTGGCGGCCATCGGCGGCGGTTCGTTCTACAACTACCAGGTGGCGGGACTCGTGCCGCGCTGGGCCGTGGGCGTGGGGGTCAACATCAAGATTTTCGACGGTCTCAACCGCGAATACAAGTACTCGGCCGCCAAGCAGACCGTGCGCCGCGTGGGCGAGTTGCAGAACAAGGCCGGGAAGGACATCGCGGTGCTGGTGGAGAAACTCTACAACCAGATGATGAACTACCGCAACCAGATGACCTCGATCGACGCGTCGCTGAAATTCGCCGAGGAGTATCTCCGGATGAAGAACGCCGCGTTCCTCGAAGGGATGAGTTCCTCGTCGGACCTGATCGACGCCGAGCTGAACCTCGCGGGAGTGCGCACCGAGCGGCTGCAAGCGGCCTACAACTACGACCTGCTGCTGGCCCGGCTGCTCGAGGCCGCGGGCATCAGCGACGAATATCCGTCCTACGCGCGCCGCAACGACGCGCAGGCGGTTCTCTTCGACGGCTCAAGAAGCGGAAATTAGATCGGGAAAGGGCGGGCTTCACGTTACGGCCCGTCGCCGGCCCCCGCAAACAATACGAAATAGATAACAAGCAAACGATATGAAACGAAGCAACGTAATCGGAATTCTGGCGGCCGCAGCGGTCATCGTCCTCTCGGTCGTACTGATCAGCTGGTACCTCACCAAACGGACCCCGACGCTGATTCAGGGCACGGTGGAGTGCACCACCTACAAAGCCTCGTCGAAGGTTCCGGGCCGCATCGACGACATGAAAGTGGCCCAGGGCGACCGCGTGGAGAAGGGACAGCTCCTCTACACGCTCTCGACGCCCGAACTGGAGGCCAAGCTCCGGCAGGCCGAGGCCGTGAAGAGCGCCGCCGCCGCGCTGGACGCCATGGCGCTGGCCGGCGCCCGCGTGCAGCAGATCGAGGCCGCGATGAACATGTGGCAGAAGGCGCAGGCCGGGCTGGAACTGGCCCGCAAGACCTACGAGCGCGTGCAGAACCTCTACAACGACGGAGTGGTTCCGGCGCAGAAGCTCGACGAGGCCACGGCCAACTACAAGGCCATGGAGGCCACGGCGCTGGCCGCCAAGGCGCAGTACGACATGGCGACGGACGGCGCCCGCAAGGAGGACAAGGAGGCCGCCGCGGCCCGCGTCCGCCAGGCCGAAGGGGCTGTCAGCGAGGTGGAGTCGTACATCAGCGACGCGATGGTCTATTCGCCCGTCACGGGCGAGATCTCGACGATCATCGCCGAGGAGGGCGAACTGGTCGGCAGCGGCTATCCGGTGGTGGCCATCCTCGACATGAGCGACCTGTGGGTGACCTTCAACGTGAAGGAGACGCTGCTTCCGGGCCTTCGGATCGGGACCCGCATGAACGGCTACGTCCCGGCGCTGGACAGCGACGTGGAGTTCGAGGTGACCTACATCTCCCCGCAGGCCGATTTCGCAACGTGGTCGGCGACCCGCACGCAGGGCGGGTTCGACATCCGCACCTTCGCCATCAAGGCCAAGGCCGTCACCGAGGCCGCGAACATGCGCCCGGGCATGAGCGTGCTCGTCGACTGGGACCAAATCGGAAAGTAAGCGATGCCCGGATTCCTGCACAACACCTGCGCCGTGATGCGCCGCGAGACGGGCCGGATAACCCGTCAGCCGATGTATTTCGTGCTGATGATCGTCCTGCCCGTGGTGTCGTTCGCGTTTTTCGCCCTGCTGTTCAACCAGGGCGCAATCCGCAACATCCCGATCGCCGTCCTGGACCAGGACAACACGACGCTTTCGCGCAAGGCCGTGCAGATGATCGACGACACTCCGACGGCGATGGTGGCCTACGGCATTCAGGGCATGGACGAGGGCGAGCGGCTGATGCGCGAAGGGCGGATCATGGCCATCGTGCAGATTCCGGCCTTCTTCGAGAAGAACATTTTGAGCAACAGCCAGACCCGCCTCGAAAACTACGTCTCGGGAACGAACATCACGGTCAACGGACTGCTGTCGAAGGACATCCAGACCGCCGTGACGACCTTCACGGCCGGCATTCAGCTCCAGGTGCTTATGAAGCAGGGGCTTACGCAGCGGCAGGCCATGGCGCAGCTGATGCCCGTGCGTTTCGACAAGCACGTGCTCTTCAATCCGCACATCAATTACGGATACTACCTCTCGCCGAGTTTCATGCCCATGATGCTGATGATCTTCGTGGTGATGGTGACCGTTTTCGCCATCGGCACCGAACTCAAGCACGCCACGGCCCGCGAATGGCTCGGCACGGGAAACGGTTCGGTCGCGGCGGCGCTCGCGGGCAAGGTGCTGCCCATCACGGCGGTGATGTTCCTGATCTCGCTGGTGATGCTGGTGATCAACTTCAAAATCGTGGGAACGCCGCTGAACGGCAGTCTTGCGGTGATTCTCGCCGGCACGCTGCTCTTCATTTTGAGCTACCAGTCGATCTCGGTGCTGATCGTCTCGCTGCTGGCCAACCTGCGCCTGTCGCTCTCGATCGGCGGCGGATATTCGGTGCTGGCCTTCACCTTCTCGGGACTGACGTTCCCGATCATGGCCATGTGGGAGCCGATGCAGTGGGTGAGCAAGATCTTCCCGTTCACCTTCTACACCGATATTTTCGTCGACCAGATGCTCCGCGGCACGCCGTGGGTCTACTCGCTGCCCGACCTCTGCTACATGTCGCTGTTCATCGTTTTACCGCTCCTGTGCCTGCCGCGCCTGAAAAGGGTCTGCACGGAGGAAAAATTCTGGGGGAGATTGTGATATGAGCCGATTTACGAAACAAACAGCCTCTTACTGGAAACAGCTCGGATCGGTCGTCCGCAACGAGTTCCGGACGATCTTCAAGGACGGTGGCGTGATGCTGATTCTGATTTTCGCCCTGATCATCTACGCCACAGCCTACTCGCTGGCCTACGGATCGCAGGTGCTCCGCAACGTGCCGATCGGCGTGGTGGACGAATGCCGCACGCCGACCAGCCGCAGTCTGATCGACACCTTCAACGCCGGGCCGAACACCTATGTGGCCTACAATCCGACCTCGATGGAAGAGGCCAAAGAGCTGTTCTACGGCCGCAAAATCTACGGCGTGGTCTACATTCCGTCGGACTACGGGGAGAAACTCTACGGCGGCGAGCAGGCCAACGTGGCGATCTACGCCGACGCCAGCTACTTCCTGATGTACCGCCAGGTTTTCCAGGAGGTCGTGACCTCGATCGGCAAGACGGGGGCGATGGTCGAATTCCAGCGCCTGATCGCCAAGGGGGCCAACATCCCGCAGGCGCAGGCCACCACCCAGCCCGTGATCTACCAGTCGCACAACCTGTTCAACCCCTATCTGGGCTACGGCACGTTCGTCATGCCGGCGATCATCATGGTCATCATCCAGCAGACGCTGCTCATCGGCATCGGCATGATCGGAGGCACGTGGCGCGAATTCGGGCTCTACCGCAAACTCTGCCCGCCCGACCGCAAACGCATGTCCACGCTGCCCATCGTTCTGGGCAAGGCCACCGTCTACGGGCTGATCTACGGCGTGACGACCTTCTATATCCTGGGCTTGCACTACCGGCTGTTCCATTACCCGATGAACGGCGCCACGAGCACCGTCGTGGTCTTCATGCTGGCATACCTGGCCGCCTGCATCTTCCTCGGCATCGCCATCTCGACGCTGTTCCGCTACCGCGAAAATTCGCTGCTGCTGTTGTTGTGGACGTCGATACCGCTGCTGATGCTCAGCGGCGTGTCGTACCCCCGCGAGGGCATTCCCGACTGGCTGTTCAACTTCGGGCAGCTGTTCCCCAGCAGCCACGGTGTCGACGGCTTCATCCGCATCCAGAGCATGGGCGCATCGCTCAGCGAGGTGCTGCCCGAAATCCGGATGCTCTGCATCCTTACACTCATCTACGGCGGGCTGGCCTGCATCGGCATTCACCAGGTGATCGCCCGCGCAGCCAAGGATACGCCCGTCAAAAACCAGAACAGATAATGTATGTCAAATATCAGATGCCGCTGATCGCCGTCAGCGATGTCGGCCGCTCGAAACGGTTCTACTGCGGGCTGTTCGACCAGCGGGTCGTATTGGATTTCGGGGAGAACGTCACGTTCAGCGGCGGCTTCGCCATACAGGAGAAATTCGCGTGGCTTACGGGCCTCGCGGAAGATTCCGTGCGCAGCCGCCCGAACAACATGGAGCTCTATTTCGAAACGGACGACCTCGACGCATTCATGCAGCGGCTCGGGGAGTGGCCCGACCCCGTCGAACTGCTCCACCCGCCCCACAAATACGGCTGGCAGCAGTGCACCGTACGTTTCTACGATCCCGACGGCCATATCGTCGAAGTAGGCGAGGCGATGGAGGTCGTCATAAGGCGCTGCCTTGCCGAGGGACACACGGCAGAGGAGACCGCCGCGCTCACCCAGCATCCCCTCGAATTCGTGCTCCGCGTCCGGGACGAAGCGGGGAAATAGCCCCGCACACCCCGGCAAACAGCCCCGCACTTTCCGGCCGGCGCCGGCAGCAACGGCAGTGCGACGACACGGAACAGGATCGGCACTCCGGCAAACGCTCCGCCCCCCCCAAAAAAAGACACCGGGCAAATGCCTGGTGTCTTATTCATGTCCGGAGCCGAACCCGGCCGCCGCGCTACCTCGGCCCGTGGAACATTCCCGGAGGAGGGCCGCCCGGGCCGCCGGGCCCCATGCGGCGCGATCCCGAAGGTTGTGCCACGCCGTCGTAATCCTTGATGTTTTTCGACCCCTTCTTGCCGAACCGGCGCAGGTTGTAGGTGAACTGCACCATATAGTAGCGGCCGATCACGCTGTTGGTCGAATTCTGCGTCCACCCCGAGCCCGTCGAACGGGCGAAGGCCTTGTTCTGGTTGAAGATGTCGTTCACGCCGACCATGATCTCGCCGCGCTTGTTCTTGAAGACCTTTTTGCCGATCCAGGCATTGCACAGCAGGTAGGAATCGTCGTAATCGTTCGTAAAACCGATGTACTGCGTATAGGCCACGCTGCCCGTGAAGGTAAAGCCCAGCGGGAAGACGAACTTCATGTTGCCCTGCGCCGTATGGTTGAAATAACGGTTCTTGGAACCCGATTCGCCCAGCGAGTTGGTCGCCTCGTTATAGGTACCGGCCCACGAAAGGGTGAAGTCCACGTTCTCCGAAATGTTGCTGCCCAGTACCGTGCGGAAGTCGTAGCCGATATTCTTGGTGTCGTTGCGCTCGCCGCCCGTGATGAACCCGTCGCTGTCGACTGTGCCGCCCAGCATGCTCGGGGTCTTGGTGAAATTGACGCCCGCCATCACGTTGAAGTTACTCTTCAGGAACCCGATGGGGAACCCGTAGCTCAGGTGCGTGCGCAGGTTCCAGTAACCGTCGAGGTTGACGGGAGTGGAGTAGTAGTTGGGGGTGTACTGCTCGCCGCCGAGGGTGATCGTACCGGGGTTCGACACCAGGTGGTTGGCGTTGTAATCCGACGTATTCTGCATCGAGAACATCCACATGAACGTACGTCCCTTCTCCACGTT
>ERZ773138.3249-NODE-3249-length-10691-cov-5.101448_pt1 | contig 10691 bp, 7 predicted proteins | sample MGYA00511114_ERZ773138 | MGnify/ENA primary metagenome ERZ773138 (study PRJEB29015, sample SAMEA2737805) | human gut metagenome | biome: human gut; feature: human-associated habitat; material: faeces | place: China | collected 2012 ...
AGATCAAGAGCGGCCTGCTTCACGGGATTCGGTACCAGTTTGCGTCCACGCCCGGTAGGAGCATCCGGTCGGGTGAGCACTGCGACCACTTCGAAGTGCTCGCTGTCCGCGGCGAGGGCGCGCAGGGACGGCACCGCGACATCAGGCGTGCCGGCAAAGAGGATTTTCAACATGTGTTCCGTTTCCTTCCACGGTATTGGGACTTCAGGCCATCTGCCCTGTCATCATCGTCGAACGCCGGACGACGTGCGGACGGGCGGAGGTCACTGAACCGCCGGGATATCGATGCCCTGCTCGATCAGCAGCTCGCGCAGCTTGCGGGCGTCCGAGAAGCGAATGCCGCGGATGCCGGCCTCGTTCGCGCCCGCGATGTTCATCGCCTTGTCGTCGATGAATACGCTGCTTTCGGCGCTGATGCCGAACTCCTCCAAGGCCTTCTCGTAGATGTCCTTGTGCGGCTTGCGCATGTGCACGTACCCCGACACCAGACGGCCGTCGAGCCGCTGCAGGATCTCGCAGTGCTTCAGCGCGATCGGGAACAGTTCCTTCTCCCAGTTCGACAGGCCCCATACTCCAATGCCGGCGGCCTTCAGATCGTTGACGAGCACGCGGGCACCCGGCACGACGCCGGTCAGGGAATCCTCGAAATTGTCGAGATAGTAGCGCAGGATATCCGCCCACTTGTCGCCGTAATGCTCGCGCATCCACGCCACGCCCTCGTCGGGGCTTGCGCCGCCGTCCATGCGGTCGTTCGCGTCGTAGAAGCCGGAGATGTCATTGTCGAGGAACTGGTCGATGGTCTCCTGCGAATACCTGGGCAGCAGCACGACGGACGGATCCCAGTAGATCAGCACGTTGCCGAAATCGAAAATCACGTTGCTGATCGGCTTGCCGTCGGCGGCCGCGGCGGGTCCCTGCGCCACCAGCACGTCATGTTCCATATCCGGTTCGCCCGGCCAACCCTTCATGATGCCTCCATCCATATGAACGATTCCAATGAACGATTCCGCGGCGCGCGGCCGCGCACATCCATGGTTCCATGCCATCGAGACGACGCGGCGAATCATCCGCCGCACCGATGCATTCCGGCATGCAACTATAAGCGCCGCGTCTGAAAGCTTTCGTCCGAATCGTTTCGGCAGCCCCGAATCTACGCGGCAGATGTCATATACGCCGACATCAATCAGCGCCATAATCGCCGTGAGCAAGACAACGGTCGCCGTGCCAGCACCCGTCTGAGCTAGAGCATTCTCGGAAAGAGGAATCCTTCCGCGCCTCGCCGGCCGTTTTGGTCTCCGCCAGTGAATCAGGCCCGGCCTGCATGGTGGCACCGGATGCAGTGACGGCCTGGTCAAAACATTGCCACGAAATGCGAAAAACAAGCGTTCTCGACATTTCGTGCCACGCGATTGACACGAAAAATCCGCTCCGAATAACAGAATCGGCCATTTTCCAATGATTCCCAGTTTCGGTCTCATGGCTCGAAACGGCATGTAACCGGTTAAATCCGATTTTGTGGCACAAGAAGTGGCCCGAATGCCGAAAACAGCGTTTTTTGACGTTTCGTGGCAAGGAATCCCCGTCTCATCTCACCAACCAAAACAAAAGGTTCCGAATGCTGATTCAATCGGTAGTCAGACATGTCACACCGCCGCTTTCCTCGAAACGACACCTCGACGCGGCGGATAATCTCTCGGATCAGATCAAATCCTTGGGATCGATTTGGAACCGCAGTTCGCCGGGAGTGCGCGACGCCATGTGACGCGCCACCGCGGACCGCAGGCGGACGGCCAATTGGGCACGCATGCCGACCGGCACACGGACCAGGGCCTTGACTCGGTCCTGCATGCTCTCCAGCTCGCGTTCGCTCACCGTCACCGGAGCCGCTATCGGCACCGGCCCCAGCATGCCGGGTATCGGCTCCCCCGCAACATCCAGCGAGGCCCAATCGCCGCGCAGCACGCCGATATCGTCCAAGGCGGCCATCACCGCATCCCGACGCCCCCATACGCATGCGACCGCGCACACCGGAGGCATGCCGGCCTGCCCACGCTCCAGCAATTCGTTCCGGGCGAGCGACGCCGAATCCCACATCATCAGCGCATGGGCCACTGCAGGATCGCATTCACCAATCAGCAGACCCTGTCCGCCACGAGTGCGGGGCGCACACAACGCCATGACCCGCATCCACGCCGTCAGCGCGTCCACGCGGGCGTCCACACCCGGCGCATACAGACTGTTCCACGCGTCCAGGATCGCCACGGCACGGTATTCGCCGGCATCCTGCTCCGATTGACGGGATGCAGGCAGCACGCGGGGCTCCGCTCCCGGCGTGGCGATGACGATGCGCGGCGCATCATCCACGTACTCGACGACGCCTCGCGGCTGGCTCGGCGACGATATGACGACGGACACACCGCGGAACAGGCCGCCCAGCTCGCGAGCGGTGCCGGTTGCGCCAACCCGTATCACGCGCATGCGCTCGCAGCCGCAATGCGGGCAATGCCAGTCGACCGCCGCCGCAGCGCACCACCGGCAGCGCGGCACCCCGTCACCCATGCGCCCCAGCGGGCCGGTGCATTTCGCGCAACGAGCCTGCGCATGGCATTTCACACAGCCCAACGCCTCCTGCATGCCGTCCGAGGGGATGGACAGCAGCACTGGCCCTGTCTGCAAGGCCTTCGACAACACCGTCACCGCGGTATGCGGCACGCGGGCGCCTATGCTCGGGTCGGCGAGACGCGCCAGCTCCTCACGGTTCAGCCACCGCACCCACGGCATCTGATCCCTGCGAGCGGCTGGCAACGGCGTGACGGATGCGCTCGGGCCGCTCACGGCAGTCACGGCCGTGTGGTCCTCGCATTCCCATTGGCTCAACGGGCTACGGGCGTACGACAGCGCCACAAACACTCCCCCGTGCGACTCGGCACGCAGACGCATGACGCCGCGTGCCTGCGCGTACGGCATCATCCCGTCAGCCTGCTGGTACGCGGCATCATCCACCATCATGAACAGGGCCGGCCCCTCGACCGGAGCATACATGGCGGCACGCAGTCCGATGACGCACCCGACCTGACCGGTCGCCGCCGCCAGATAGGCACGGTACCGTTCCGCCGGCGGCAGTCCTGCGGCCAGCACGACGAAGTCACCGGAGTATCCGCCGTGCTCGGCGCCGCCCGGCGCGAAACGGGACAGTCCCAGTCCCTCCAGGGCAACGGCGAGATCCTCGCACTGTCTTATCCCGGGCAGGACCACCACGGCGGCACGGTTCTGCCTCATCGCGGCAGCGATCATCCACGCGGCGTCACGAGCCCACGCACGCGCTCCCGGACGCGCATCCATCACCAGGGCGGCGAACGAGCTGCCCTCCAGGGATGAGCGCAGCATGGCGGCGCCGTCATATGAAGCCTGTATCGTGTCGAAGCACCGTTGCATCAGTTCGTCCGAGACGTGCGAGAAACTGGGCCTTCCCACCCATAGCGAACGCGCGGCCAGTTGCTGTTCGCCGTCGATGCGCGCCACGCGCGGGGGGACCGCCAGGCGAAGTATGTTGGCCCGCGTGCCGCCATAGGCGTCGGCGATGCGCGTGATATCGTCACGCATGGATTCGGATACCAGCACGTGCGGGCTGATCACCCGTTCAAGAAATCTCAGCGCGGAGCGGGGCGTGGCGCTGGCTGCCGTGCGCTTCCAGATCACGCCGTTGAGGAGCCTGCCCCCGAACCGGACCCGCACCATGACGCCGGGCCGTGCGGCCTGCGACCACCGCTCCTCCACGAGATAGTCGAATGTCTGGCCCAGATGGGTCGCCTGCACGTCCAGCACCACCTGCGCGATCGGGTCTTCCGCGGCCACAATCTTCTCGGCGGGCGCGCGCTTGCGGCGTTTGCGCGGCGCCATGCCGTCAAACGCCAACTGCTGCGCGTCATTCGTACTCATGGTTCATTTGTATCACGCCACCGGTGAAGTCCGCCGCAGGCGGCAACCTTCTCGGGTGTCCGGCGGCTTTTTGTGTATGCATGTTGTGTGTATAGACAAGACCACCCTCGGTTTCGCTTCGCGGCAGCCTCCGCTGTCGGGGACGTTACGAAGTGAAACCGAGGGTGATCGTTGTGATTTGCCAGTCAGCGGATGGCGGCCTTGAGCTCTTCGACCTTGTCGGTGCGCTCCCACGGGAACTCGACGTCGACGCGGCCGAAGTGGCCGTATGCGGCGGTCTTCGCGTAAATCGGGCGCTTGAGGTCAAGCTCGTCGATGATCGCGGCGGGACGCAGGTCGAACACCTTGCGCACGGCCTGCTGGATCTGCTCGCGGGTCACGCCGATTTCGGTGCCGAACGTCTCGACGTTGACCGATACCGGTTCGGCCACGCCAATCGCGTAGGCGACCTGCAGCTCGACACGGTGCGCCAGCCCCGCGGCGACGATGTTCTTCGCCACCCAGCGGGTCGCGTACGCGGCGGAACGGTCGACCTTGGACGGGTCCTTGCCGCTGAACGCGCCGCCGCCATGGTGGGCGGCGCCGCCGTACGTGTCGACGATGATCTTGCGGCCGGTCAGGCCGGCGTCGGCGGCCGGACCTCCGAGGACGAACGAGCCGGTCGGGTTGACGAGCTGACGGTAATCGTCATGCTTGACGCCGTCGCCGAGCACCTCGTCCAGCACCGGGTCGATGACATGCTCCTTGAGCTGGGCGGCCAGCCATTCCCGGCTCGCCTCCGGGTCGTGCTGCGTGGAGATCAGCACGGTGTCGACGCGCAACGGCTTGTCGTTCTCGTCGTATTCGATGGTCACCTGGGTCTTGCCGTCCGGGCGCAGGTGCGGCACTTCGCCGGACTTGCGCACTTCGGTCAGGCGGAAGGCCAGACGGTGGGCCAGATAGATCGGCAGCGGCATCAGCACGTCGGTCTCGTCGGTGGCGTAACCGAACATCACGCCCTGGTCGCCGGCGCCCTGGGCCTCGTACCGCTCCTCGCGGCTGGCCTCGGTCTCCTTCTCGCCGGTGAGGCGCGCCACACCCTGATTGATCTCGGCGCTCTGGCCGGTGATGGCGACGATCACGCCGCAGGAGTCGGCGTCGAGACCGACCTCGGAAGACGTGTAGCCGATGCGGCGCAGCGTCTCGCGCACGGTGGACTGGACGTCGACATACCCCTTTGATGTCACCTCACCGAACACGAGGAACACACCGGTCGCGGCGGAGGTCTCGACGGCGACGTGCGACTGCGGATCCTGCCGAAGCAGTTCGTCGAGGATTTCGTCGGAAATCTGGTCGCATACCTTGTCGGGGTGGCCTTCGGTCACAGATTCGGCCGAGATGAGCTTGCGCTCCTGATTGGTCATATCATCCCTCTTTCGGACTTATCGCCCTACCCGCCTTTTGCGGATAAGGCACAATGATACGTTGGTTCATTCTGTTGTTGCAGGACCTGAACAGGCTACGAAAAGGGCCCGTGCCAGACCTTCGGTCGGCGCGAGCCCCAAGTCGTTCGCTCCTGACGCTCAGTTGTACACGTCACCGCCGTCAAGGGCAAGAGTGTCGCCCCAGAAAAAGCAAATACCGCGTACAGCGAACCGGACGGATTCAGACGAATCAGTTGCCTTCGCTCAGATCATCCTCGCCCAGAGTCTCCTCCAGCAGGCCCTCGTCGATCTCGCGGAAAGCGATCGACAGCGGCTTCTCCTGGTTCTGGTATTCGACCAGCGGGCCGACGTTCTGCAGCAAGCCCTCGTTGAGCTGGGTGAAGTACGAGTTGATCTGACGGGCGCGCTTGGCGGCGAAGATGGCCAGCGCGTACTTGGAATCGGCGTGCTTCATCAGATCGTCGATCGGCGGGTTCGCGAAACCCTCGGGCACGGGCGCGGTGCCGAACTCCTCGTTGCCCTTGACCTCGGTATCCTTGGTTTCTTCTGCCATTTTTGCAAGTCTCCGAATCACATGATGGAAATCTATCTCAACCGCAGCGATTATAGCCTCACGCAGCGACCAGAGCGGGTCCGGTGGATTCTGCCAGTTCGTTGCCGACTTGCAGACAACATAAAAGGCTACATAGGCTTAATCCACTGTGAGTTTTGTAACACTTATGAAAATTCCATATTCCGACTCTTGACATGTCGCGTGTCCCTTGCAAGAGCTTGAATAGAACCATGACTGAAATGCGATCTGCAAAAATCATGAACGGGCGCGTCTTCGCAGGTGCCCGAGCCCTCTACCGTGCAGCTGGTGTCAAAGGTGACGACATGGGCAAGAAGCCCATCATCGCCATCGCCAACTCGTTCGACGAGTTCCTGCCCGGCCACGTCCACCTCAACAAGGTCGGCCGCATCGTCTCCGAGGCCATCAAGGAGGCCGGCGGCATCCCGCGCGAGTTCAACACCATGGCCGTCGACGACGGCATCGCAATGGGCCACACCGGCATGCTGTACTCCCTGCCCAGCCGCGACATCATCGCCGACACCGTCGAATACCAGTGCAACGCGCACTGCGCCGACGCACTGATCTGCATCCCGAACTGCGACAAGGTCGTCCCCGGCATGCTCATGGCTGCGCTGCGCCTCAACATCCCCACCGTGTTCGTCTCCGGCGGCCCGATGGAGGCCGGCACCACGATCCTCGCCGACGGCACCGTCAAGAGCACCGACCTCATCGACGTGATGTACGCCACCGCCGACGATTCCGTCTCCGACGAGGAGCTGCTCAACTACGAGAAGACCGTCTGCCCGACCTGCGGCTCCTGCGCCGGCATGTTCACCGCCAACTCGATGAACTGCCTGACCGAGGCCATCGGCTTGGCGCTGCCCGGCAACGGCACGATCCTCGCCTCCCACTCCTACCGCAAGGACCTGTTCAAGCGCGCCGCGCAGCAGGTCGTCAAGATCGCGCACCAGTACTATGACGACTCCGACGACTCCGTACTGCCGCGCTCCATCGCCACCAAGGAGGCATTCGAGAACGCCATGACCATGGACGTCGCTATGGGCGGTTCCACCAACACCGTGCTGCACATCCTCGCCATGGCGCAGTCCGCCGACGTGGACTTCACGCTTGACGACATCGAGCGCATCTCGCACACCGTGCCGTGTATCTGCAAGGCGTCGCCGTCCGGCAAGTGGGAGATCTCCGACATTCACCGCGCTGGCGGCATCACCGGCATCCTCGGCGAGCTCGACCGCGCCGGCAAGCTGCACACCAACGTGCACTCCATCGACTACCCGACGCTGGAAGCCAAGCTGGCGGACTGGGACATCATGCGTCCCACCTGCACCGAAGAAGCCCAGCAGATGTACAAGGCGGCTCCCGGCCACATCATCTCTCCCGAACCGTGGACGCACACCACGCTGTTCGACTCGCTGGACCGCGACCGCGCCAACGGCGCCATCCACGACATCGACCATCCGGAGATCCACGAGGGCGGTCTCGCCGTGCTGCGCGGCAACCTCGCTCCCGACGGCTGCGTCGTCAAGACCGCGGGCGTGCCGCAGGAGATCTGGAAGTTCCGCGGACCGGCACTGGTGGTCGATTCGCAGGAGCAGGCCATCGAGGTGATCCTCGACGACACGCTGAAGCCCGGCATGGCGCTGGTGATTCGTTACGAGGGTCCGAAGGGCGGCCCGGGCATGCAGGAGATGCTGTACCCGACGTCCTTCGTCAAGGGCAAGGGCATCGGCAAGCAGGTCGCCATGCTCACCGACGGTCGCTACTCCGGCGGCTCCTCGGGTCTGGCCATCGGGCACATGGCTCCCGAGGCGGCGAACAAGGGCCCGGTGGCGCTCATCAAGAACGGCGACATCATCGACATCGACATCGAGGCCCGTTCCGTGAACGTCGAGCTGACCGACGAGCAGCTGGCCGAGCGCCGCCGCGAACTGGAGGCCGGCGATGGCTACGTGGCGCACCGCGACCGCAAGGTGAGCCAGGCCCTCAAGGCGTACGCCGCCTTCGCACGCTCCGCCGACAAGGGCGCCACGCGAGACCCCGAGCTCATCAACAAGCTCTCCGGCCTCGCGTGACGGGATCGTCCGTCACTGCTCGAGAACCGTTTCGCCGGCGTAAGCGAAACGGTTCTTCTTTATCCCGTTCCGAGGACTTCTCCCACATCCTGCCGGCCATCTCTCTTCCATCTGTTCTATGCCCCCTCAACTGTGTTCCCGACTTTCTCTCTTCAAGTTCCCCTCTTTCCTCGATACACCGGTGTTTCCATAACACGACACGCCCGGATTGCGCAGCACAATCGTTGTGTCCGGAGTCCAGAACGGGTTTATACCGTTACCTCGCAGCGACTATTCATCGGTCGTGCTGCGCACTCCGGGCGTGTCGTATCACGACGACTGCCATCCCTGTCTCGGACCATATACCAATCGGTCGCTCCTACGTCAAAACGGTTCCAGCAGCTCCGGATTGCCGCTCAACGTCCACAGATCCATGCGCGGATGCAGAAAATCGACGGCACCGGCATGCTCCAAAGCGGCGGCCACCTGACTGAAGTATCGATGCAGTTCGGCCTGGTCAAGCACCGTACTCTGCCAGGCCGGAAGCACCACCCAATTCTTGGCCGCCAATGCGTTCATGCGCCTCGTGTCCGCTACATACTGTTCCAGATGCTGCTGCCCATGAAATTCCATCGCCACGCGATACCTCTCGTATGCCATGTCAAGCCATGCCAATCCAGACCCCAAATCGACCGGATGGTTCGCCTCCGGATTCGGCAATCCCCATTTCATTGCATCCAGACGCAGCTCCCGTTCCCACCGGGAATCGGTGTTCGGACGAGACAAACGCAACGCCCGGCGTGCGGCCTTGCCGCCATAGACCTTCCGCTCATCAAGGAAATCCATCAGTTCCTGTTTGGTCGCGCGCCTCAGCCGCTCGTCACGGCATGTCAGCCGATCCGCCAATATGATTGTTTCCTCGAACCAGTTGAACCGCACGAATTGGGCGAACGTCGCGGCGGGTGACGTGCAGTACAGATCAAAGATGCGGATTACGATACGGTCGTCCAGCAATGACCACGCATGACATGCGACATTGGCGGGATGACCGCGTCGCGCGTCACGATTCCGAACGACGATATGTTCCTTGCCCAAATCAAGGACGGCGGTCTCGGGTGGTGCAATGCCCATCAGCCCCAGCGCCGACGACAACGCGAATACCGGCTCATGCTCCAGCGTATCCCTGACCGCCCGGCAACGCTTCAGGTAATAGCGCTGGATGAGCCACGCCTGATGCCGCATGTATTGGTTCGGTGGCGGTTCGTTTCGCATCTCAAACATGGACGAACGGTAACAGGTTTTCCGGCCCGGTCTTCAGGTTTTCGGGCAATGTGGTCGAAGGCTCGATCGTGACACGCCCGGACTGCGCCGCACAATAGTCATGCCACGTTGTCGAACCATTGCAATACAGCCGTTCTATGGAGATGCTACCGAGGATTGTGCAATGCAGTCCGGGCGTGTCGCGCCTGTGGATAACTCCCGGAAAGAGGAAAGGAAGAGGGAAAAGGTAAAGGAAGAGATGGAGGGGAAGAAAGAGGAAGAAAGAAAAAAAGAAGTCCCTTGACCATGGGGTCAAGGGACTTCGGGCCGCTTACTTCATGAGGTTGCGCAGGACGTACTGAAGGATGCCGCCGTTGCGATAGTAGTCCGCCTCTCCGGGCGTATCGATGCGGACCACCGCGTCGAACTCGGTGGTGGAGCCGTCGGTGTGGGTGGCGGTGACGTGCACGGTCTTCGGGGTGACGCCGCTGTTGAGCTCGTCCACGCCGGCGATGTCGTAGGTCTCGGTGCCGTCAAGACCCAGGGACTCATAGGACTCCCCCGCCGGGAACTGCAATGGCAGCACGCCCATGCCGATGAGGTTGGAACGGTGGATGCGCTCGAAGCTCTCGGTGATGACGGCCTTGACGCCGAGCATCACCGTACCCTTGGCGGCCCAGTCACGCGACGAGCCAGTGCCGTACTCCTTGCCGGCCAGCACGACGAGCGGAATATCGGCGGCCTTGTAGTTGAGCGAGGCGTCAAAGATCGTCGAAGGCTTTCCAGTCGTGAAATCGTAAGTGAACCCGCCCGGCGTGACCTCCTCGCCGACGGAGGCGAGCAGCTGGTTGCGCAGGCGGATGTTGCCGAAGGTACCACGCACCATAATCTCGTGGTTGCCTCGACGCGAGCCATAGGAGTTGAAGTTCTTCGGCTCCACGCCGCGCTCGGTCAGGTACTTGCCAGCCGGGCTGGACGCCTTGAACGCGCCCGCCGGGGAGATGTGGTCGGTGGTGACCGAGTCGCCGAGCAACGCCAGCACGCGGGCGCCGTGGATGTCGGCGACTGGCTCCGGCGTGGCCTTCATGCCGTCGAAGAAGGTCTGCTTGCGCACGTACGTCGAATGCTCGTCCCATGCGAACAGCTCGCCTTCGGGCACGTCGAGGCCCTTCCAGCGGTGGTCGCCGTCGAACACGGAGGCGTAGTCCTTGAGGAACATCTCGCGGCTGACGGTACCGTCAACCACGGCCGCGACCTCCTCGTTGGTCGGCCAGATGTCCTTCAGATACACGTCATTGCCGTCTGCGTCGGTACCGAGCGGCTGGGTCTCGAAGTCGAAGTCCATCGTGCCGGCGAGCGCGTAGGCGATGACCAGCGGCGGGGAGGCCAGGTAGTTCATCTTGACGTCCGGGCTGATGCGGCCTTCGAAGTTGCGGTTTCCGG
>ERZ773138.3251-NODE-3251-length-10676-cov-3.476132_pt1 | contig 10676 bp, 9 predicted proteins | sample MGYA00511114_ERZ773138 | MGnify/ENA primary metagenome ERZ773138 (study PRJEB29015, sample SAMEA2737805) | human gut metagenome | biome: human gut; feature: human-associated habitat; material: faeces | place: China | collected 2012 ...
GTATCTGATTGATGATACAACAAAACATATTTTAGAAATGACATTAAATTTTCAGGATGAATAATTGCGATGGAAAAACACAATATTAGTGTTCTGATATCAGAAGAAGAGGTACAGAAGAGAGTTCGTGAGCTTGCAGCCCAGATAAGCAAAGATTATGAGGGAGAATCAGTTAAGTTAATATGTATTCTCAAGGGAAGCGTATTTTTTACATGTGAGCTTGCAAAGGGAATTACAGTGCCTGTAATCCTTGATTTTATGCAGGTTTCAAGTTATGGAAGCCAGACTGTTTCAAGTGGAACGCTGAAAGTTAAAAAGGAACTTGATGAGCCTATTGAAGGTGATAATGTAATTATTGTCGAAGATATCATTGATTCGGGCAATACTCTTTCACGACTTGTTCCTATGCTTCAGGAAAGAAATCCTAAGTCGTTAAAGGTATGTACTCTTCTTGATAAGCCGGAAAGAAGAGAAGTCGATGTTAAAGTTGATTATAACGGGTTTAATATTCCTGATAAATTCGTTGTTGGATATGGTCTTGATTATGACCAGAATTATAGAAATCTCCCATATGTCGGAGTAATAAATTTGTAGGAGGAATATATGAATAACAAGGGAAAGGCCAGCGGCTTTGGAATATATGCCGTTGCGGTTGTGATTATTGCGGTCCTGTATCTGCTCATGTCACGCTTTGGCAGTCAGACAAGCGATTATACGTATGATGCATTTGTTAAAGACGTTGACAGCGGAAGCGTTACAAGCGTTGTAATAAAGCAGAATGCAGAAGTTCCAACAGGTGTTTTATATGTATCATTTTCAGGCAGCAAAGAACAAAAAATGCTCAATGTGTCTGATGTCAATGATATACAGAGCATGCTCACAAAGAAAAATATTTCTTATGATCTGAGAGACGTTTCAAGACAGAGCGTGTGGATAACGACGGTGCTTCCTATCGGAATAAGTCTGTTTGTTATAATATTTTTATTTGCAATGATGACAAGGCAGGGTGGAGGCGGAGGCAATGCCAAGATGATGAATTTTGGCAAGAGCCGTGCCCAGAGGATTGATCCCGACGATCCAAATGCCAAGCATTTTAAAGATGTGGCAGGATTAAAGGAGGAGAAGGAGGAGCTGGAGGAGATCGTGGATTTCCTGGCAGACCCTGCCAAATATACCGAGAGAGGTGCCCGTATTCCGAAGGGTATCATCCTTGTGGGACCTCCGGGAACCGGTAAGACACTTCTTGCCAAGGCCGTAGCCGGAGAAGCAGGCGTTCCGTTCTTTAGTTTATCCGGTTCGGATTTTGTGGAGATGTTTGTAGGTGTCGGTGCATCCCGTGTCCGTGATATGTTTGCGGAGGCAAAGAAAAATGCACCATGTATTGTATTTATCGATGAGATTGATGCGGTGGCCCGTAAGAGAGGTACCGGTCTGGGCGGTGGCCACGATGAGCGCGAGCAGACGCTGAACCAGATGCTGGTAGAGATGGATGGTTTCGGCGTCAATGAAGGCATTATTGTGATGGCTGCAACCAACCGTGTGGATATTCTGGATCCGGCGATCCTTCGTCCGGGACGATTTGACCGTCGTGTGGCAGTCGGCAGACCGGATGTCAGAGGCCGTGAGGAGATCCTTGAGGTTCATTCCAAAGGCAAACCGTTAAGCGATGACGTGGATCTGGAAAAGGTAGCAAGAACAACCGTAGGATTTACCGGAGCGGATCTGGAGAATCTTATGAACGAGTCTGCGATCGCCTGTGCCAGAGAAGGCCGGCCATGCATTACGCAGGCGGATATTGATAAATCCTTTATTAAAGTGGGAATTGGTACAGAGAAGAAAAGTAAGATCATTTCCGAGAAGGACAAAAAGATCACTGCATACCACGAGTCAGGTCATGCTATTTTGTTCCATGTTCTGCCGGATGTGGGACCGGTGCATATTGTTTCTGTGATTCCGACCGGACAGGGGGCAGCAGGTTATACCATGCCTTTGCCGGATAAGGATGAGACCTTTACAACCCGCGGAAAGATGCTGCAGGATATTATGGTCAGTCTCGGTGGCCGTATTGCAGAGTCTTTGATCTTTGATGATATTACCACGGGAGCATCCCAGGATATCAAATCAGCGACGGCGACAGCCCGCGATATGGTGACGAAGTATGGTTTTTCTGATGCCATCGGTATGATCAATTATGCCGACAGTGATGAAGTGTTTATTGGAAACGATTTTGGCCATACCAGCAGAACATACAGTGAGGAAACGGCAAGAGACATTGACAAAGAGGTTCGTGCCATTATTCAGGACTGTTATCAAAAAGCTCGTGCTATTATTGAGGAGCATATGGATGTGCTTCATGCATCAGCGGAGATTCTGATGGATCGGGAACGTATTACCAGAGAAGAGTTTGAGGCTCTCTTTGAGAAGGATCACGAGGATCAGACAGAGACGGAGACAGATTCATCCGACAAATAAGGCGTTTATGGACGCATTTGATAGAAATCACAAAAAACGGCTATCATTTTCAGATTTTTTATGGAAAATGATAGCTGTTTTTCATGGGAAAGCAAAAATGCACAAAAACTTTTTGGAAAAGATGGTAAGTTTATGCACACTTTAGCAGACCCCGCTGTTATACTAATCATCGTAAACCCCAATACATTATATAGTTTTTGCTACACCCCATAAGTAACAAAAATACCTTCTCCAAAAAGGATAGTCGTGCGTTGACTGTCCTTTTTATTTGTATTGCAATATTGAGTATTATCTTGTAAAGTATAGATGGCATGGAATTAAGAAGAGCAGGAGGGACAGAACATGCGACCAGTAAATTTATACAATACATTAACTAAAAAAATTGATGAATTTCATCCGAACGTTCCGGGTAAAATAAACATGTATACATGCGGACCAACCGTGTATCATTTTGCGCACATTGGAAATCTTCGCAGTTATATTATGGAAGATGTTTTGGAAAAGTATCTGCGTTATGCCGGATATGATGTAAAGCGTGTTATGAATATTACCGATGTCGGTCATTTGACAAGTGATGCAGACAGCGGGGAAGATAAGATGTTAAAAGGTGCTAAGCGCGAGCACAAAACAGTGATGGAGATTGCTGAGTTTTACCGCAAGGCATTCTTTGAGGACTGCGCCAAGTTAAATATCAAGACTCCGGACGTCGTTGAGCCGGCAACAAACTGTATTCCGGAGTTTATTCATATGATCGAGAAGCTGCTTGACGATGGTTATGCTTATGTAGCAGGCGGCAATGTATATTTTGACACATCGAAGCTGAAAGAATATTATGTCTTATCCAATCAGAAAGAGGAAGAGCTGATGGTTGGTGCCAGAGATGATGTGGAAGAGGATGAAAACAAACGAAGCAAAACAGATTTCGTATTGTGGTTCACCAAGTCAAAATTTGACGATCAGGAGTTGAAATGGGACAGCCCTTGGGGAGTCGGTTATCCGGGCTGGCATATTGAGTGTTCCTGCATCAGCATGAAGCATTTGGGTGAATATTTGGATATCCATTGTGGCGGCGTTGATAATATTTTTCCGCATCATACAAATGAAATTGCGCAGAGTGAAGCTTATACCGGACATAAATGGTGTAACTACTGGTTTCATGTACAACACCTGAACGACAAGCGTGGTAAGATGAGTAAATCGGCAGGTGGCTTTTTGACCGTGTCATCTCTGGAAGAGCAAGGTTACAACCCGCTGGTTTACCGTATGTTCTGTCTACAGTCACATTATCGCAAACCGCTGGTATTTAGTTACGAAGTATTGGATAATGTGAAAATCGCATACGAAAAGTTACAAAAACGGATCGCGGCTTTGTCCAAAGAAGGTGAAGTGGATCAGGACGTTTTTGCTGCATATCAGGATAAATTTGCAGAAGCCATGGGAAGCGATATTAATACTTCTCAGGCGCTTACCGTATTGTATGATGTACTCAAGGCAGATACCAATGATGCAACCAAACGTGCGCTGATCGAGGATTTTGATCAGGTATTGTCTTTGGGACTGCTTGCGGAAGAAGAGGGAGAGACTGGCGCAGATCCGGAGCTTGTTGCTTGGATCGAGGAAAAGATCGCAGAGCGTAAAGCAGCTAAGAAGGAAAAAGATTTTGCGAAAGCAGATGCGATCCGTCAGGAGCTTTTGGACAAGGGAATCGAAGTAAAGGACACAAGGGAAGGAACCGTTTGGACATGTCTATAACTAAAAAATGGCTTGCCTTTTGCCTGGCGGTCTGCATGATCATGCCACTTGTGGCGGGTTGTGGTGAGATCGCAACGAAAAAGGAAGATGGGAAACTGCACATTGTCACTACGGTATTTCCGTATTATGATTTTGCAAAACAGATTGGTGGCGATCGTGTGTCGGTAGATCTGATCGTTCCTGCCGGAATGGATACACACTCATTTGAACCGACTGCCAAAGATATGGTGACGATCGGTGAAGCGGATGTATTTATCTACAATGGTGGAACAATGGAAAGCTGGGTGCCAAAGGTATTAGAAGCGGCAGAAGGCAAAAATATAACAACGCTGCGAATGATGGATCATGTCAAGGTTGTTGACGAGGAAATAGTGGAAGGCATGCAGGAAGAAGAACATGAGCATGAGCATGCAGATGGTGATCACGACGATGCGGAGGAGACGGAGCAGGATGAGCATATATGGACTGCACCGCTTAACTGTGTCAAGCTTGTCGATGAGATTGCAGCTGCTTTTGCAAAGGCAGATCCGGATCATTCACAGGAATACCTGAACCGCGCAGAGCAATATACTGCACAGTTAAAGGATTTGGACATGCAGATCCGTCAGATCGTCGCAGGAGCAAAACACAAAGAGATGGTCTTTGGAGACCGCTTTCCGCTGCGATATTTTACAGACGCCTATGGACTGACATACCGTGCCGCATTCCCGGGATGCAGCAGCGATATGGAGCCAAGTGCGGATACGATCGCTTATTTGATCGATCGTATCAAACAGCAGCATATTTCAGTTGTGCTGCAGGTAGAGATGAGCAGTTCCAAAGTTGCTGATACGATCGCGGAGGCGACCGGGGCAAAAGTGGAAACCTATCAGTCTTGTCATACCGTATCCAAGAAACAATTTGATGCGGGAGTAACGTATTTGTCATTAATGCAGGAGAATCTGCAAGTATTAAAAGACTGCCTCAATTAAGGCAGTCTTTTTGCATTGCAAATTTTGAAATGGGTGGCGGTTTTTGGAAAGAACATGGTAATATGATTGTGTAACCGGATAGAACATAGCTATTTGCGTATTACAAGATGAATGGCAGATTTAGGGGGAATCATGGAACAGATACAGGAGGAAACGATCCTTGCGCTGTTAATAGACAAACCGGCAGAGGGAATTCGTATACTGACCGCACAATACGGTGGTTTGGTGTATTCGATCACGTGGCGCCGTTTGCAGGGATGTCTTCGTAAAGAGGATATTGAAGAATGTGTCAGTGATATTTTTTTTGAACTATATCGCTGCAGAGACAAGATTGATCTGTCGAAAGGTTCGCTAAAGACTTTTTTGCTGACGATCGCCGAGAGGCAGGCAATTAAGTATTACGAGCGCAAGACAGACAAATTTGATAAAATTTCGCTGCAAGAACAGTTGGAAAAAGGGGAAGAACCCTTGTCGGATCACAATGTGGAACAGCAAACGATACAGAAAGAGGAGAGCCGCCTTTTGATCGAGGCGATAAAGGGCTTGGGGGAGCCGACGGCGAGCATTGTGATCCAGAAGTATTATTATGGAATGACAGCAAAAGAAATCGGGCAGCGGGCAGGATTATCCAAAAATGCAGTAGAGAAACGATTGAAACGTGGATTAGAAAAGTTAAAGACGGTGTTGCAGAGTGAACATGATCAGTTGACATAGCAACAACTGCAGATGGACATAAGAATGGAGGAGATCATTATGAAGATTCATACAAAGCGTAGAAAAGCTAACAACAATGAGCCATGGATCGGAGAATTACTGGATGAAGTGAGTGAGGATAAATTGTTGGAAATGAGTGCGATCCCGACGGATATTCCGTTACCGCTTCCAAATCAGGAAAAGTTAGCCAGAACGGTTATCGATAAAGCAGATGTTTTTGATGAGCAAGAGAGAGAACGCCGCAAACAATATGAAAAGGCATACTGCCGCAAACAGTTCTTGCGGGCAACACTGATCGTCGGCGTTATCGTGTGCGCATTTATTGCGTTGTATTTGGGTGGCGTATTCGACAATGTTTTGCTGGATCACTACAATTATCGGTTAGAATCGATGGTCGTGCAAAATTGTGAGAGCGAGGAGCAGGGTGCACAGGTTGATGTCGATAAGTTGATCCAAGCAGGATTTTTTGGCGATGCGGGAGTGACCGGAAAACAAACGAAAGACCTGGCGGATGAGGACAAATTAGAGAACACAGCGTATAAAGTCGCAGAAGATTACTGCAAACGCATGAGCAATGACTATGCCATTGATGACTGCAAGGTAGTCAGATTATTTGACTACAAGGATACATCGGATCCTGCCGTGACGAAAGAGGGAGGCAGTGTGAAAATGTGCGAAATTGTAGCAACTTTTATGAAAATAGACAGAACCGGCAAATTGGCTGAGCAGGCAAGCCAGCCATTAAAGCCATTGAAATATGGGCAGTCGAATCCGTGGTCATTATCGGATTATTTGACGAAAGATCTCGAACAGGTGATACCAAGTGACCGGTTGACGAAAAAGCAAGCAAGTGTCGTCTTTTTGATCGCCCTTGACGATTAGCCGGTCGAAAGATTGGGCGGATTCTTCATCTTGACAGAATGTGGGAAACATGACAAAATATATATTTAACATGTTTCAACATGTTGCGAGTAAAATGTCAGCGGCATAGTTGACGTTTGGATCGTGCAAAGCAAGAATGGAGGATTGACAATGAGGGTAAAGAAAAGCAGCAATTGGAAGTACGTGGTAATGATGATGCTTGCTATGGTGTTATCGTGTAGTGCTATGACAGCAGTAACACAGGCAGCAACCACACACACAGCAAGTGCTACAACAGACAGAAAAGACGGGGTATGTACGTATACGGTAAAGGGTCTTGATCCATCCAGAGAATCTGAATTTACGATGGAATTAAGAAGATCAGACAATAAACAGACGATGATCAAGAAGCAGATTAGGATCAGCGAGGATAATTGCGTGAATGGAACCTATGAAGGAAACATCACACTCGCAGATGCAAAATACATTTGCACCAGCTATTCTGTTCATATTTTGGTAGGAACAGAAGATATTAAAGCAGGTGTATGTGATTTTTCCATTCATCGCAGCAGAATGCGTATGCTGATCACCGGCAAGTCAACAGACAGTGCAAGAACTTTTCAGCTTGTGTCAACAGAGCCGGAAGGCGGTGTACTCGCACCCGGCAGTGGCAACAAAGTGAAAGTGTATGCTTGGCAGAAAAATAAATCCGAAAGCACGGCGAAGGAAATCGGTGGAGCTAAGAATTTAGCCGGCTCCTCCCTGAAGTGGACGGAGAAGATTTCTAAGGCAGGCAGTGCTTATGGAACGTGGTGTGCCAAGATCGTGCTGGAAAATGAAAATTGGTCACAGGGCATTACGGTAGCACAGTCTGAATACAAGGTAGAACCGTTGTCAGGTACATTGACAGTGCAAAAGAGTGCTTCTTTGGAGAAGAAAAAATCTTTTAAGATCGTTTTGAGTGGTTTTCAAAGTGTATCGGATGTGAAACAGATTTCTTTCCCAATTTATAATAGCGCTGGAAAGAAAGTATATACCGCTAAGGCAAGCAAATCCGGCAAGAAATATGTTGCCACGGTTAAATTAAAGAAGTTAAAAAATAAACTGGGTCTCTATACAGTAAAAGCAGTTTACAAAAATACAGGCAATGTGTCCAGGATGCTGACTTGTACTGCATTGGCAGACGAACGTGCCAAGGGTGGTAAATTCAAGATCAAAGTTCGCAAGGATGCATCTTCAAAATTTACATTATCCGGAGCATATTTGCCGGGTAATATTAAGAAAGTGACATTTGTAGTATACAAAAATGGCAAGAAGAAACAAGGCACCTACAAGGCAGTTCTTACTTCTAAGAAATACAGTGCAGTAGTCAAGAGCAAGAGTACCGGAAAATATGTTGCCTATGCCTATGGCTATACTGCTTGGGGCAAAAAAATACTGTTAAACAAGAAGTCCTATAGCATTGGCAAGAAACATATGGGAAAACAGGGATGGCGTTATGAAAAATATAACGGAAAGACGTATAAATTTTACTATATTAACAATGAACGCCAGACAAATCTGACCAAGATCTTGAAACTGAAAAAAGGAAGCGGTCGTTATACGATCGAATTAAATCGTGCGGCTGGAGTTGTGACGGTATATATGTACGATACCAAAACGAAATCTTATGATATTCCTGTGCAGGCATTTTCGGTATCCGTTGGTAGAGATGTATCAACGAATGCAGGACCGGGAGCACTGGCGTTACATTCTTCGTATACACCGTTAGGAAACTTTAGCGTATGCAGTAATGGGCAGGCGGTGCGTTACACCTTAAAGCCGATGCATGAGCCGGACGGAAGTACCGTATATGCAAGATGGGCAGTACACATTGTCGGAAATGTTTATTTTCATGCAATCGCAGTGGGAGGACAGTCCCATTATTCCTTAAATCCAAACACATACAACCGCCTTGGATCACCGGCGTCTGCAGGATGTATCCGTATGACAGTTGCCGATGCAAAATGGCTGTATGACTATGTGCCGACCGGAACACCGATCAAGATCAAGCAGGGGAACAGCAAGAAGCCTGGACCGCTTGGTAAGCCGGCAACGATCAAAGTGACAGGAAGTATTCACTATGATCCAACCGACCCGGAAGTGCCAAATTCCCGCAAAAAAGCGGATTACAAGGCAAATAGGATCAGCGGTTATATGACAAAGAGCGGCAAAAAGGTAGGCTATTAATGTGAGGGTGCAAGGACTTAGAACAGATCACAGCTTAGTGATCTGTGGCATCTTTGAAACATAGGATTCAGAAAGGAAACATACCATGAAGACAAAACAAATGGTTGGTATTTTGGTGACAGGTGCAGTGATCATTGCTGTAGGTGTGACCGGTGTAGTTTCAAATATTGTGAAGAGCAAGTTTACACAAAGTAAGAAGAGTGATGTGTCAAGCGTGGTGAACAATCTGATGGGAGAAGCCTCGGTGTCTTTGCCAACGGAAGATTTCATCGGTGTGATCAATATTGAGGGCGAGATTGGGCCGACAGAGACAAATGCTTGGAAGGCAAGCACAGGTTACAATCATGATCTGTACATGAAATACATTGACAAAATGATTAAGAGCAGCAGCAACAAAGGGATCATGCTTTATGTAGATAGTCCGGGAGGAACGGTATACGAGAGTGATGAGTTGTATTTGAAGCTGGAAGAATATAAGGAGAAAACAAAGCGGCCGATCTGGGCGTATTTTGCGCAGGAGGCGTGCTCCGGTGGATATTATATTTCCATGGCAGCAGATACGATTTATGCAAACCGTAATTGCTGGACCGGATCGATCGGTGTCATTGTATCACTGACGAATTACAAAGGACTTTATGATAAGTTGGGGATCAAGGAAATTGACATTACCAGTGGACCTAATAAAGCAATGGGATCCGGCGGATTGGATATGACGAACGAGCAGAAACAGATCATGCAGGGATTAGTGGATGAAGCGTATGATCAGTTCGTAAGCATTGTCAGTGAAGGTCGTGGCATAAACGATGCCGATGTGCGCAAGATTGCGGATGGACGCATTTACACTGCGAAACAGGCAAAGGAAAATGGTCTGGTCGACGAGGTTGGTTCTTATGAAGAGGAGAAGCAGGATTTTATCCAGACGAATGATTTCGACAAGAACATTACGTTTTATGAGCCGGATAACGATATGAATTCGTTGGTAAGCAGTCTGTTCCAGGCAGCCGAAGACGTAACACCGAAGTCTGATGCACAGATCGTGAAAGACATGATCGACACAAAAGGAAAAGGAGTGCTGAAATATTATGCAGAATAATACGGAGAATCAGGTATATGCCGGATTTTTCGTACGTCTGGCAGCTTATATCATTGATTGGATCATCGTAGGATGCGTATTGCTCGTCGTTAAGTTCCCGCTATGGATCGCGACAGTAGCAAGTCCGGACAATTTTATCGTGAAAGATTTTATTTTTTCATATTCGGTCAAGGATATTGTACTATATCTGCTCGGTGTGTTGTATTTTATCCTGCTCACCTATTTTACAGGAGCAACATTGGGAAAACGTGCAATGCGTTTGCGGGTTGTCAGCAGTGAGCAGCGCAAGATGACATTATTCGAGGTGGCTTATCGGGAGACGGTTGGAAGATTTCTGTCTAAGATCATTATCTTTATCGGGTATTTTATGATCGGACCGGATCACGAAAAACGTGCACTGCATGATCGGTTGGCGGATACGAGAGTCGTATATTACCATGTGCGTGAGGTCGAGATTCCACCAACGGTTGTTTATCGCGAAAGCGCACCGATCTACTCCAATGGTCCGATGCAGGGGCAGATGGTCAATGAGCAAAAATCTGATTTTTGAAATTAAAAAGTGAATATTAATAATTCAAACTTCT
>ERZ773138.3254-NODE-3254-length-10664-cov-3.891790_pt1 | contig 10664 bp, 10 predicted proteins | sample MGYA00511114_ERZ773138 | MGnify/ENA primary metagenome ERZ773138 (study PRJEB29015, sample SAMEA2737805) | human gut metagenome | biome: human gut; feature: human-associated habitat; material: faeces | place: China | collected 2012 ...
GAATTATTAGGAGACAGTTTTCATGAATAAAAAATATAATTATAAAAAGATCTTAAAGGAAGCCATGATTTTGACACTCGCAGTTGGAATTATTGCAGCAGCCGTCTATTTTTTTCTAGTGCCTAGTCATACTTCTGTAAGTAGTATTTCTGGATTAGGTATCATACTATCTAATTTTGTACCGTTACCATTATCTGCCATTACCATGATTTTAAATGTTGTTTTATTAATTATTGGTTTTCTAACTTGTGGCAAAGAATTTGGTGTAAAAACAGTCTATACAAGTATTATGCTACCTATTTTTCTTGCATTTTTTGAAATCCTGTTTCCAAATTTTGTATCTTTCACAAACAGTCAAGAATTGGATGTATTGTGCTACATTCTTGTAGTGAGTGTGGGATTGAGTATTTTATTTAATCGAAATGCTTCATCTGGAGGGCTTGATATTGTCGCAAAGATCATGAACAAATATCTGCATATGGAACTAGGAAAAGCCATGTCATTATCGGGTATGTGTGTAGCTTTATCGGCAGCCCTTGTATATGATAAGAAAACGGTTGTGTTAAGTATTTTGGGCACTTATTTTAACGGCATTGTTCTCGATCATTTTATTTTTGATCATAATATTAAACGAAGAGTATGTATAATCACGCCAAAGGAAAAAGAGCTTCGTGAATTTATCATCCATGAACTACATAGTGGAGCAACGGTATATGAAGCATATGGTGCATACAATATGGAAAAACGTAATGAAATCATCACAATCGTAGATAAAGCGGAATATCAAAAGTTGATGAAATTCATTAATACACTGGATCCAAAAGCATTTATCACTGTATATAATGTATCGGATATGCGATATCAACCAAAGATTTATTAAGTAAGGCAAGACCTTACTTTTTTTCCTTTTAAATGACCTGTTTGGACAATACATTTGATTCTAAATGGCTAAATGATTAATATGAAGATAAGGAGATAGGGTATGGATAAAAGGGTATTTGGAAATTGTGTAATCATAGTTTTAATTTGGCTGTGTAATCGCTTGGCTTATTATTACTTATCTAAAATAAAAGTTTCATTGTGAGTGGCATTATCCTGATTATTGGCTGCTTAATAATGTGGAGGTTTAATTCTGAATATAGATAAATATATAAGATTTGATGATTTGAATAAACAATTTACCATTCCATCCGATACATATTCTTATAGTGACGTAGTTCATTTTTGTGTCTTAAATGAAAAAGCTAAGTATAAAGGAAAGGGTGTTCCATTTACGGCTATACTTCCTAGCGGACCATTACCATCTGGGATTCTACAAGATCCATATCTATTTGTTGGAGTAAAGGTTGTATAAAAGATGAAACTATTTTGGCCATATATGTTTCTAAAGAAAAGACGATGGTCAATACGAATCAATATATTAAAGATCGTATGGATGCAGAAAAGATAAAAGAAGTGATAAAAGATATGTGTGAAATTTAGGATGAATATTTAGAAGTTGATGGTAAAAGATGCTTGTATTCAGATATATTAAAATGTTCTATTCAAAATGAAGATGCCAATTTTAAAGGGAAGACAAAACCATTTACACATACAATACTAGGCCAAACCCCATTTATGGCTGGTGCAATAGAGCCTATGATGTATGTGGGAATAAAATTGACTTTAAAGGATGGTACAGTTTTACCAATATATGTATCGAAAAAGAAGGTGTTGTTGAATAGTGATATGTACTTAAGTGATTTGAAAGAAGCTAAATCAATTTTATTCAAAATAAAAGAAAGAATCGGTTAAGATTCCTTCTTGTATTCGGATATAATTAAGCCAGATAAAGTAAGTATGGTTCCAAGAACAATACATGGCGTAATCTTTTCATGTAGGATAATTACTGAAAAGATAATTGTGGCAATGGGGTTTAAATATACATATTGATTGGTTCTAACACTTCCTAATATGGAACAAGAATGGTTCCAAATCACAAAGCATCCTGCACAAGCTATTACACCTAAGAAAAGTAGATTTAATAGATTGAGTGGGATTAGAATCTCATCCATGGATACATCAAATCCTAATATTGGAAGGCTGATTGTCATAAAGAAAAGTCCCCACGCAAAGATTCGTTTCGTATTTTGAATGGAAGTATGTCCTAATTCATTGACTTTCTTTAATACAACACTATAAATAGCCCACATGATGGCTGCCATAATGGTAAGAATATCTCCTTTTGGAGATAGGTGCATTTGTTGGCCATTGAAGCTAATGAAGAAGATTCCAATAAAGGCTACAATAAATCCAATCGCAAAGTTGATCTTAAAGGGTTCATCTTTAAAACATAAATAAGCGAGTATCGAAGTAAAAAATGGAGCTATAGATATAATGACACCTACATTTGTGGCATAAGTGTAGACTAGAGCTGTACTTTCTAAAAAGTAATAGAGGAAAACACCGGTTAATCCGCTAAGGATGTACCAAATTTCGTCTTTTCTATTTTCTAATTTTAATATTTTAGGACTTAAGATGCATAAGGCTAAAAAGCCAATCAAAAAGCGTATAAATAACAGTTCAATGGGTGTGAAACTATCTAAAAGAATCTTACTCGATACAAAGGTAGAACCCCAAATCATAATGCATACAAAAGCTAAAATATGTCCAATCATTGTTTTATTTTTCATACCAAACTATTATATCAAGAAATTGAAAGGAAGTGTCAAGATATGAAGAAATTAGATCCTGTTGTCATTATTGTCGATGTGTTATTACTTATTGGATGTGGATGCATGTTCTTATATGGAAAGATGTCTGCTCATTCATTGTTTATTGTTGGTCTTGTTTTGATTGCACTTTTAGTCATTTATCTTTATGTCACAAACTATAAAGATAATCATTATGGAGGTAAATTCCATCAAGACTTTTAGGCGGTAGAAATACCGCTTTTAATATGCTATATTTAGATTAAGAAGGTGATTTTATGGGCGGATTGTGTGTATTACTATTGATGATGTTTTGCGTAGGATGGATCTTATGCGTCTTCTTTCTTTCAATGTTGATTCCACTTTTGATCATCTATAATGGAATTGTTGGCATTGTATGTTTTATTCTATATTTTGTATTACGCAAGAAATCTGTCTTCACTAAATATGCAGAGGGCTATAAACATGTATTATCATCCATATTAAAATATGGCTTGATTGTATATGGAAGTATTTCATTAGTATTTAGTATCATTTTAGCTATTTTAAACTTTTGTTAGGAGAGAATATGACAATATTAGGCGTAGATTTAGGAACAACCAACAGTTTAGCGGTTGTCTATAAAGAAGGAAAACCCGTATTGATTCCTAATGTGTATGGTGAATATGTAACTCCAAGTGCTGTCAGTATCTTGGATGGTAAGATTGTTGTTGGAAAATTGGCCAAGGAAAGATTAATTACGCATCCAGAATGTAGTGCATCTTTGTTTAAGCAAAATATGGGTTCAGATGTTACTTATACATTAGATAAGAAAGAGTATGATTCAGCTACACTTTCTTCTTTTGTCGTGAAACAATTGATTGAAGATGCACAAAATTATCTGCATGAAGAAATATCTGAAGTTGTGATCAGTGTTCCGGCTTATTTTAATGCGCGTCAAAGACAAGATACAAAACGAATTGGAGAATTATTAAATGTAAAAGTAGAAAGGTTGATCAACGAGCCAAGTGCTGCCGCAATCGCATGTCATATGGACGATGAATATGAAACCTTCGTTGTTTTTGATTTTGGTGGAGGAACATTAGATGTATCCGTTGTTGACTGTTTTGAAAATGTGATTAGTATCAATGCGATTAGTGGAAACAATCATTTGGGTGGTACAGATTTTGATCGAGCTATGGCCGAATACTTTTGTTTAAAAAATGGGTTAAACTATAATGTTTTGGATTTATCATTCCAACAAAGTATTTTACGTGCTTGTGAACAAGCTAAAATTAAGTTGAGTATTCAAAGTGTGGTTGAAGTATCTTTAGTTCATTTAAATAAGAATTATAATTGTATATTTGATGAAAATGTATTATTTAATACTACACATTCTTTACTAGAATCTTGTAAGAACGTGATTGGTAAAGCCGTAAAAGACAGTGGTTTTTCAGCTAGTGAGCTTGATAGTTTGATTCTTGTAGGAGGATCAAGTCAAATGCCGGTACTTCAACATTATTTATCAGCCGCTTTAAATATTCCTGTATTAAAAGAAGAACACATGGATTCTTTAGTTGCACTTGGACTTGGAAAATATATTGGTATTAAACAAAGGGATGAAAATATTAAAGATGTAGTTGTGACGGATATTTGTCCTTTCTCCTTAAGTACTTCTACTTACAATGAACAAAATCCAGACTTAGAATTATCAACCGTGCTTATTCCTAAGAATTCAGTTTTACCAACAAGTAAAAAGATGACTTTGCGTACAGTGCATAAAGGGCAAACCAAAGTCAATATTAGTGTGTTTCAAGGGCAGGCTATGTATGCGAAAGAAAATTTATTTCTAGGCCAAGCTTGTATTCATGTTCCTAGAAATATGCATGATTATGAATCGTTCGATTTAATCTATTCGTATGACATTAATTCCATGTTGTATGTAGAAGCCATTGTACATTCTACCAAGGAACATTATATTTTTAGAGTATCAAAAGGCGATGTATTAGAAAAAGTGGATGCATCTATTCGTTTGGATTCCATCAAAGAAGTATCTTTAGCTTTATATCAAAATAATGAAGTGGATGCTCTGCTTGCTCGTATTGAAAGAATCTATCAAGAAGTGGATGAGGAAACACAAGATTATTTAATGCGTCTTCATGCAGAATTCACAAAAGATATGGAAACTTTGATCAACAATATTCAAAAGCGAAAACGTCTTATTCAACAAGTATCTTCAATCTTAGATCAAATTGAAGAAAGTCAAAATGTAGATTCTTTAGATATCTTTAGTCAAGAAGAGGATGAAGAAGGAGAATATTTGGCATGAATTGTTGGAAAGTATTAGGAATTGAGCCTACGCAAGATAAAAAAGAAATAAAAAGAGCGTATGCCAAACTTTTAAAGCAATATCATCCTGAAGAGAATCCGGAAGAATTCAAACAAATTCAGGATGCTTATCAACAGTGCCTACATCCAGGTCAAAACACAGAGTCTGTTTCATTTGAACAAAATAAACAGGAGATTAAAACACAACCCATTTCTACTAAAGAGGATACAATCGTTCCTCCACCTATTCCTGAAATAAAGACATTATTTGTTCAGAATGAAAAGGATGTCGTTGTTTATCAAGATATATTGAATTCGATTGAAAAAAATTTGCCTAAAAAGATTGGGTCTAAAGAGATTGTACAAGTTTTTACAGATCCCAAAATCATGCCGTATTTAGAAGACGAATTGTTCTGTAGAAGATTAGAAGACATCTTTTTATCTCGTAAATTAAAATACATTAAGAATTTTAGAGATCCTATTTATATGTATTTAGGAAAGTATGACATGTCAAAATTATCAAATGCGATGGATTATTCAAATGTCCCATTATATAAAAGGCCTGCCTTTGCAGCTTTTATTGTTATTAGTGTCATTCTTTTAGAGGTGATACTGGGTATTGTTTAACCCCGAAAGAGTTTGATATTCTTTACTTTCTTGCACAAAATAGAGGCGAAGTTTTTACGAAGGAATAGATCTAAAAGGCTGTATGGTCCTTGATGATTCCAATATCATGGCTTTTATTCGTAAACCAAGAAAGAAAATCATAATCTAGATGAACCTCAATATATATTAACGATTTGGGGCATTGGCTATAAATTTAATGATCAACTCTAAAAGGCTAGAAATAGCCTTTTTATTGTGTTAATGTTTATTTATGAAAACATATTTAACTTTAGAAAAATCAATTTCTCATAAATCGAATTATGACGGATCCATATATAAGTCTTATGTAACTTCATTTTTTTCGTATACCAAATCTCATCATACAATCAACGATTTCTACGATGAAGAAGGGAATGTATATATTCCTGAAGTTTATTCATTCTGTGAAAAAAAGGTAGATCCAGAAACAAATGATTGTCTGATTCGTGCTGAATTTGAGTTTGAAGATCATGAAGATATGGATACTTTTCTTCACAAACCACTTTATTTTAAAGAACCAGAATGGTTTTGTGATTTGACAAATGAAGACATTGTTCAACTGGATTGTATTTTTGAACGATATGAACCTGTTTTGGGTCCACTGATTGAAAGAAATAATATTTCTATATTTATGGATGGAACAGTGCAAATAAATGATAAAATATATCATTTTTCTAAGCCAATTATTTATGACTTCTTTGATGAAATTCGAATAAATTTAGGCAGTGAAAAAACATATAAACCATTACTAAGTGGTGCGTGTAGTAGCCGATATACTTTGCATCTAAAAAGTGGTAAAGTCATTAAATATTCTGGTGATTATGCATTATGTGATGGCACTCCATATGGATGTAAAAGATATACAAAATTAATTGTCGATGATTTAATCAAACAAGTATATGAAAGTGATTGATTCTTATTGAGAATTTTAATAAGCTATTATTAAAGGAGAAATTATAATATGAAATATGGATTTGGAGTAGATATTGGTGGTACTACCATTAAGATTGGTTTATTTTCAGTCGAGGGGGGATTTAATTGAAAAATGGGAGATTTCTTCAAATAAAACTGATAATGGAAAACACATTCTTAAAGAAATTGCTGATTTTATTCATCGTACTATCGAGGAAAAAAACATTGATAAGACGGATGTTTTAGGTGTAGGTTTAGGTGTGCCAGGACCTGTAAATAAAAACGGTGTCGTGAATGGATGTGTAAACTTAGGTTGGAACGCATTCAATGTCGAAAAGGAATTTAATGAAATTTCTGGCTTTAGTGTAAAAGTAGGAAATGATGCCAATGTAGCAGCCCTTGGAGAAATGTGGCAAGGGGCAGGAAAAGGATACCAAGACGTATTGATGGTTACACTTGGAACTGGTGTTGGAGGCGGTTGTGTTTTAGATGGAAAAATCGTTTCCGGAATTCATGGTGCAGGTGGGGAAATTGGTCATATGCCTGTAAAGAATGATGAACCGATTGCATGTAACTGTGGTAACCATGGATGTTTAGAACAATATGTTTCAGCTACTGGAATTGTTACACAAGCTAAGAAAACATTAGAACAAGATACTCGTAGTTCGAGTTTACGAAACTATGCATCTTTAGAAGCCAAGAATATTTATGATGAAGCTAAAAATGGGGATGAAATCGCCAATGAAGTTGTCAATCTAACTTGTAAAATCTTAGCTAAATCACTTGCACAAGTATGTTGTGTAATTGATCCAGAAATCATTGTGATTGGTGGTGGCGTTTCTAAAGCTGGAGATATCTTAACTTCAAGAATTAGCACATTCTTTAAAGAGTATGCATTCCATGCATGTGAAAATACACCTATCGTTTTGGCAAAACTTGAAAATGATGCTGGAATGTATGGCTGTGTAAAATCATTATTTTAATTCTACTAAAAATGCAAGGATTTAACCTTGCATTTTTCTATAATAATGGTGAAAAGATTCGAATAATGCTTAAGAACAATCCTTTGACAATATTAACATGGGTATCTTCAATATGAATTTCTTTACATTTTGACAATGTATCCATAAAGTTTTGTTTCACATCCAAAATCTTTTTTGACTTATATAATAAAGTACCATTTTCAAAATGTAGATATAGTGAACGATAATCCAAATTGATCGTTCCTACTGTGGCATATGTATCATCACATACAAAGACTTTAGAGTGGACAAATCTAGGTTCATATTCATAGATTTTAACACCACCTTGAATCAATTGCGCATAGTAAGTTGTACCCATATCATGCACGATTTGTTTATCCGCAATGCCAGGCATAATGATTCGTACATCCACACCTTTTTTTGCGGTATGAATCAACGTGTTGATCATTTCAGAATCAATAATTAAATAGGGAGTCATAATATAAACATATTCATTGGCACTATTTAACAAGTCTTCATAAACAGATTGTCCTGTTAGTTCTTGGTCTAAAGGTGTTTCTGCATAGGGAGCAATATATCCATCAAAAGATGTTTCATCAACAATCTTGGAGTTTTTAAAAACAGTATAATCTTCATCTTCATGGCGTAAAGCATTCCAGTTTGTCAAAAACATGACTAGATAAGACCATACAGCTTTACCTCTGACACAAATGATATTGTCCATCCAATGACCATATTTCACTTTTTTATTGATATATTCATCAGCTAAATTAGCACCACCACTAAAGGCAACCTTTCCATCAATAACCAATATTTTTCGATGATCCCTATGATTCATAATTGTATTGATAATAGGGGAGATTCGATTAAAAGACACTGCTTTAATACCTTTTTTCTCTAATTGTTTGGCATAAGAAGCAGGAAGTGTACCTAATGATCCCATGTCATCATACATAATACGTACTTCAACGCCTTGTTTTACTTTTTCTTCTAATATAGAAAGTATGGAGTTAAACATGATGCCTTCTTCAATAATGAAATATTCCATAAAAATATATTTTTCCGCTTTTTTTAGCTCTTTTAACATCTCATCAAAACCATTTTCACATGGAGCATAATATTCAAAACCGGTATTATGATAAAAAGGAAAGCCTTCTTCAGATAGAAAAGCAAGTTGTGAAACATAATCTTTATTATCTTTACGAATTTCATCGATGATGGATGCATCTTGTGTATAATAAGAAGATGCTTTTTTCTGTTCTTGAATGATATTTCGAAATGTTTTTCCAAATAATAAACTTAACAACATCAATACATATACAAATGTACCAAAAACTGGAAACAACATGATTAATAAAATCCACATTAAATCGGAAGATAAGTGTCTGCTTGTTCGAACGATATTTAAGATAATTAAAACAGATAGAATGTGTAATACAACTTCGATAAACACAAAAGAAGAAGTTAGCCATTTGAATAATGTAAAATACAATCCAACTTCACCAAGTGCAATAATTACTAATGGAATAATTCTACCTAACCATATTTTTAATTTCATACAATCAACTCATTTCTGCATAGAGTAATATACCATTTAAATGAAAAAGAGCCAACTTTAATTGTTGACTCAAAATATCTTTAATAGAGGAGAGAACTAGAATGTTAGTGTTTGAGGAGTCTAGTTCTCTAATCGACTGTTAGATGAAATATAACATATGAGGTAGTTGGCGTTATTTTCATATGCTAAAAATTATTATGTTGGCGTTTGAAGTCATCTAACTAAAAACATTATAACACGTGAAAATGAAAAATATATTGACATATGTCACTTTTTTACAAAAAGTTTACAAACTTTGTATTTTCAACAAAATGAAAGCCAACACTCTGAAAGGGTAAGAAAGAGTGCTGGCCATTTGGAATAGGCTAGATAAGATGTGAGTAAGGGTTCTTACCTAGCATAACCTAGTATAACACTATGTATAAGATTGTGCAAAAAGAATATTAACATTTGTTTCTCTAATTGATGACTTTGCCTAATATATAGCGTGATTATATATTTTATTTTTTTATTATTCTATAATTACACTTGAATAAAAGACAATTTTAGTAATCTTTGCGGATTTGTTGTACCATACAAATCCGATGGCACCACCGTCTTCAATAATCTTAAAAGCTTCTATATCAGTCAATTTAGTAAAGCTTGACTCAACATCAGATTGATCCACATTATAAGTCCAAGAATAGTACTCTACATTGTCAGCTAATCTTTCAAATAGCTCATACTCTTTAAATTTTGGATCATCACTATCATAATTTGCAGGAGCAGTAATAATTTGAGAACCATCCTTTTTAAGAATTGCCAAGTATGAACTAAAACCATCCGTTATATTTTCTTTATCATACGCAAGATCACTTAGATTAGCTCCATCTATGATCTTATCTTTAGAATCAAAAAATTCTTTTATATCTCCATCAATATTTAGAAGAAGTCTTGATTTTTTATAATGTAACACTTGAATTGACATATCACCTGTAGGCTTTAAATGAATCTTTTTACTTTTAGAATCATAAGAATATTGATCATACAAATCCGAATCATTAACCGGATTTCCCTCATCACTATAATACGCAAAGTGACCATCCTTACCAAAATAGATGGTTTCAATGCATGTAGTGTCATAGTGAACCCAATCGTGTTCTATTAAGAAATCTGTTTTAGCACATCCAACAAGCAAGATGCCTATCATTATAATTGTAAATATTCTTTTCATACAACACCTTCCTAGATATATTTTAAAGCATTCAATGAATTTTTGTGCAAAAGATATGCATCTTTTAAATAAATAAGCAAATAAAAGGGAAGAAGCGTTTGATATGACTCATAATTTTCATTTGACAATATTGAAATCTTATTCAACAAGGAACTTTGGAAGTTCTTAGTTTCATGAAATGAGAACAAATCTTTTTCGTAAAAGCAATGGTGTTACAAATTTTGTATATGAAAATTAAACACGATATATTTCCTTTCTACAAACCACTTATATTTTGTGTTAAAATAAATCAATAAATCGGAATTTATAAAGGAGAATATTGATGAAATTATTTTTATGTTCGCACTTTTCAAGTG
>ERZ773138.3261-NODE-3261-length-10629-cov-2.496028_pt1 | contig 10629 bp, 8 predicted proteins | sample MGYA00511114_ERZ773138 | MGnify/ENA primary metagenome ERZ773138 (study PRJEB29015, sample SAMEA2737805) | human gut metagenome | biome: human gut; feature: human-associated habitat; material: faeces | place: China | collected 2012 ...
CGGTACAAGGTCGCGATCATCGGCAATCCGTCGAATCCCGATATCCGGTACGACGAGTCCCAGATGCAGGCTCTCAAGAATTTGGGGTATAATACGTTGCAGTTGAACATCGCCTGGGGAGCCCGTCCGGCCGACGAACCGCTGAATCTGGAGGATATCCTTTATGTCGACGGAATCGGCAGCCGGGAAAAAGCCGATCAGCGTTTGCAGGCTATCAAAGAACGGGCTCGGATCGCCAAAAAATGGGGATTCCGGACGTTGTTCCATTTCGGCGCCCCGAGAGTCGATTCGCTGTATAAGATCCTGACGCCGGATCTGATTGACATCGCCACCGAAAAAAACAGCATTCAGAAAAAAGAGATCGTCGACAAATACGTTTCGTTGTTGAAAAGGCTGAAGCAAGAGGTTCCCGAGCTGGACGATATCGAAGTTTATACGTTCGATCAGGACGCATGGGTCGCCAACGAGTTCGGAAACGGCCCGACCGACCGGGATATCCCGTTGCACGAACGTATTCCCGCCTTTCTACAAGCTTTGACCGGAGCCTGGGCCGAAGTGAGTCCGGACGGGATGGTCTGGTGGGAACCGTGGGAAATTTCCGCGGGACAGATCTATGCCTGCATTCCGTCGCTTCCGACTCGGAACTTCGGGATGTTTCTGCATTCCAACATAGCGGAAGTACAACTGAGCCGGCCGGTGGATGTCTGGTTTAAAAATACGGTGCAGCTTTGCGCCGAACGCGGCATTCCGGTAGTCGGTGAAATTTTTATGGCCAGCGCTAACGAGGAGTTGCAGCCGCTGACGCATATCGCCGCGCCGCGTCTGGTCGCCGAAGAGTTGGATGCCGTGGGAAATGTCCCGAATATCCAGGGCGTAAAAGAGTATTTCGGACTTACTCCCGACCGTTACGATCCGAATCAGTTGATGGCCGGGATCAAACTGCATGACTTGGCTGTGCCGAACGAACAGGCGTTGGCGGAGTTGGCCGAGCCGTTCGGAACGGCTGCCGCGGATGTGCTTTCCGCTTGGGAAGCCAGCGCGACGGGACTTGCCGTGTTCCCGTGGGACGCTACATGGCGTTTCCGGTTGTTGACCGAGAATCCGGCCGGGATCGAAGTGTACCATCGCTGGGACATCGCCCATATCGAAGGGGCCGTAGCTCCTTCTCCGAGTTGGAAATCGACGCGCCGGAGTTTGTTTATGACCACCGAGAGCGAATCGCTCGACCCGTGGTTCTTCGAAGATATCGAACTGCGCTGTGAGACGAGTTCCGAAAAATTGCTGGCGGCGGCCGATCTTTACCGGAAAGCGCAACAGCAGGTGAACGACGAACCTTACGCCGCTTATTTGGCGGAAAATATAAAGGATATCGAAGTGCTCGAACAGATGATTACCGCTATCCGGTGCTACTGCCGCGAAGCGAATCTGGTTCACTTGATGCGCAAGCATGTCGTCGAAGGGAATCCTATTCCGCAGGCTTTGATCGATCGTTTCGAGGCGATTATGCAGGTGGATATCGCCAATCAGGCGAAAGGGTTCGCCGAAAACCGGTCGGGCAATACGCCGGCCGCGGAAATGCTCAAGCTTTTCCGGAAAGATCCGGCCGGATGGGTTACGGCTTACTTACATTACCGATAACGAAAACGAAAACGAATACTAAAATTTAAATGTTCATTAATCAGTTTTAATTATGAAAAAGTTAACTTACATTGCACAGTTGTCGGCAGTTGCGCTGCTGCTGGTACAGATGAGTAGCTGTGATAGTATGCCCGATCCGAGTCCGATCTCGGATAAGTATGCCCGCCCGGAAGAGGTGGTCGAAACGGGGATACCTGTCATTACCGATGGCGGGGCGGTAATCTACTCTCCTACGAACGACAATTTCCGTTATGCGGCTTCGATGATCGCAAATTCGGACGGTACGATGAGCGCATGGTATTCCACTCCGGGGGGACTGAACGGAAGTATGCCGGCGCGTACGAAACTGAACGGCAGCGGCGACGGCGGCGGCGCCAAGGGCTGGCATGGCGAAGGGGGCAACGGAGCGATTTACTATATGTTCGATCAATCGTTTTACGGTTGGGCGGTACACTGTCCGAACTGGGATAATCCGAATTCGTCGATGCGTTTCTCTCTTTACAACTGGGATACGAATTACCAGACGACCCTGACCGGTACGCCGATCGCAACCTACGAATTCGTGCATTACGACCAGGCCGGCGAAGCCGGTTGGCTGGAACTCAACGCCGATAACGGAGGTTATACCGAAGCGACCGGAAGTCTTAAATTCCCGATGGGGGCTTATCTGCTGTATATGGAGAGAACCGAAGGTACTCCGGGCGCCTGGGGCGGAGCCACGGCTAATGGCATGATCTGCTGGGTGAACGGAAGCGAAACATCCGGTATAACAGGGCACGAGAACTCCGTTCAATATACGGCTCCCGGCGACGTCGGATACTCGTCTCAGATTCGTTATTACAGCGCACCTACCGCTTCGATCAATGCCGTATGGTCTGAGGACGAAGTGATTGCGGTAGCTCCGACCAAGGATAAGGCGGATAAATACTATGCCAAGGATCCGTCGGTCGTGAAAGTCGGGGATTACTATTACATGGCCTATACCGGGTCGGCTACGCTGGACGAAAGCCTGGACAACAACGTGTTTGTTGCCCGGAGTGCGACGATCAACGGAAAAGACTGGGAAAAATGGAACGGTTCGTCGTGGGGAGGAGATCCGGCTCCTGCGGTCGATGCCGAGCTTTCGGCAACCGAAACGTTCTTCGGAGCCGGAGAACCGAGCCTGGTCGTGAAGGGAGATCAGATCTATCTGTACTACACGTACAGCGACAATGAACAGAAAATTTACAACGTTCGGCTGATGACGGCTGCCGCCAGCGATCCGAACTGGCCGGCATCTATGACCGATCAGGGCGAAGTAATCGACCGCACGGCCTTCAAAGGGCTGAACATCGATGGTTGCAGCGTAAGATATATCGAAGATCAGGATTGTTTTCAAGCCGTACACGGCGTGAATATCGCGGATGTGAACAGTTATTCGGTCGTATGGGTTTCGAAAGACGGCGTCTCGGGATGGGAACAGAAAGGCGTGCTTTCGAACAATATCCGCGTACGCGCCAAATATGCCCGTTTCATCTGCAACGAGCAGAGCCATATTACGTCGACGACTCCCCGCCTGATGATTTATCAGAACGGCGGACAGTATTCCAAGACGGCATGGCCGACCAGGATGGTGCCTTATTCTTTCGTGGAATAAAACCTGACGGTATTATAGCGGGGAGCAATTAATGGAGAGCACCGGTTGCTCCCCGCTTTTCAAAGGAAATTTGAATTTTTAACAAATAACTGTTTTATTATAATACCTAAAAACTATGAGAAAATTGTTCTATTTGATAGCTTGTCTATCACTTACCGGTCTCTTGGGTGCATGCAACGATGACAAGGAGAATGGTGACGACGGCGAGCTTTCTTTCAAGTTTCCTCTGACTGAGTACGAATCAGCGAAAATCGGAGGGAAGAAAGTAATCGGTTTTTCGACCGTGGGAGATTGGACTGCTGAAGTGAAATACAAAGTGGCTCCTGCAACCGTGGACGACGAATGGCTGGAGATTTCTCCGAAAAGCGGGAATGCGGGCCATTGGTTCCTGACGCTCAACCTTAACGAGAATCCGGATTACGACGACCGCGAAGCCGAGGTAGTTATCACTTCGGGAGGAGAAACCAAAACGTTGAAAGTTACCCAGCTTTCTACGTCGGCGATGTTCTTGCCGCAAACCACTTATAATGTGGGCGAAAGCGGCGGACCGGTGGCTCTTACCGTACAGACGAACCGCCCGTTCAGCGTTGAGGCGGACGACGCTTGCAAGGATTGGATCATTGTGCCGGATTCCAAAGCGGTGATGAAAGATTCGGTCTTTACCGTAACGGTTCTGTCCAATCCTGCGTTGGATGCCCGTACGGGGTATGTGTATGTGACGGAAATCGTTGCCGATGAGAAGGAAGAGACCTTAACTCGCCGGATCGAAATCGTACAGAGAGGCGATTTCGGTTATTTCATCATGCGTGGATCGAGCTCGGATCTGACGGCTCCGAGTGTCGTGCAGACGGGCGAAAATGCATTCAATGCATTCTACCTGTTTAAGCAATACAGCGCTAACAGGGAAGAAATGCATGTGTGGAACGGAGATGCTCAAGGCCCTATTGATTTGTCTGCAAATGGAGAATTCGGGGTACGTTTCGTAGCATGCCGGACCATTTACCGACATGCAGGTGTCTTGTTGTACTTGGTCGCAACAGCATGGAGACGGAGTAATGACCGCTTCTTTGTATGTTTGGGATACGGATTATGCTACTACTGTTAAACGCAACCCCGTGAATCAGAAAAAAGATCTTTCATACGGGGATAATAGTTGGCCTAGTTTGTTGAATGCGGATCAAGGTAATACTTATCCTGCAGGAGAATATCTGGTTGTAATGCAATCGACGAAGCAAAGTTCGGGAGTTTGGTCTGCTTCCGCAGGAGCTAAAGACGGTTTCCAGGGATTCTTGGCAGGCCAAGCCGTATCGTCCAATTGCCCGAAGGTACGCATCTATTATGTCAGCGGCAGTAAGACAGGTGCGGCTTACCGTGAAACTAAGGATGGCGGTGTTACCTGGAGAGATCAGAGTTATGTGTTCTCTTTGAATGAAAGTTGGCTCGAAAAATGTTCTCCGACGGATTTGCGTGTGGTAAAATGTGACGGTTACTATTATGCGGCTTTTGCGGATGGTGGCAACGTTAAGTTAGCACGTACTGCGAATATTAAAGACTCTTGGGCTAAATGGGACGGCTCTGCTTGGGGAGATGGAGATTACGCTTCCGTGGTTGCGAGCGAGGTTCCTGTATCTGTGGTTGAGAATAACGGTCAGATTTATTTGTATACCATGAAGGGGAATAAGTTGGTCGTTCGTACGGCTGCCTCCGGAGACAACTGGCCCGCTGCGTTGAGCGCAAGCGCCGATGCCTGGACATTCGACAGCAATACGGATGTGGACGTGAAGTTTGTCAATGGGCAGTTCACGGCAACCTATGTCAAGAGCAATCAAACCTGTGTACTGCTGTCGGACGACGGTACGACCTTTACCGATGGCGGAGTAGCTTATGCAAGAATGTTCGACGGTAGTAAATCCGCACGCTACGCATCGGGTGTTACCGGCGAGACGCAGTACATGTCTTATGTATGTACTCAGGGATGGTACTTTAAGATTATCAGCAATGATTAATCGAAAAGTCATTTAGGTTAGTAGTTTTTTGGCGAAGCCGGATCAAATGATCCGGCTTCGCTTTTTTATTACGGTATTTTACGGTCGGTTCCGGATTTTTCGAAAGGAGCGTCAGGGATGGATCGGAATCGTTTCATCCTGTCGGATTCGGATAATCGGGGTAAAACTCTGAAAATATTTGTTATTTTTGTATAATAAAATTTAATGAAATGAAAAAATATTTAATTGCTTTTTTGATCGTGTTCGTTGCCGTCGCCTGTTGGCAATGCGGCGACAAAGGAGAAGACGATCCTGCGCCGGATCCGAAAATCGAAATTACCGGTTCCCCGGAGGTGAATTTACCGGCGGCCGGAGGGAACGGGGTTATCTCTTTTACCACCAATGTGGCATGGAGCGCGAAAGTAAACGACACGAAGGCTTCCTCCTGGTGCAGTATATCGCCCGAGTCGGGGAAAGCAGGCGATGTGAAAATAACCGTTACGGCAAAAAAAGATTATGAATTGTACGACGACTTTTCAGCGGAAGTCGTCATTACGGCGGGAACCGCGAGCGAGACCGTTACGGTGACGCGCGGACAGAAAGATGCGCTGATTCTGACGCAGGATTTTTATACGGTTCCGTCTGCCGGCGAAACGATCGACGTGGAACTTCAACAGAACGTCGATTACGAAGTGCAGATCCCCGATACCGTTCAATGGATCACCCGGGTCGGATCGAAAGGCCTGTCGACCGACGTGCTGCATCTGAAAGTCGATCCTTTCGACAAGACCGACGCCATTCGGTACGCTTTTGTCCTCGTCAAAGACAAAAACAGCGATCTGAGCGCGAAAATTACCGTAAAGCAAGGAGCGAAATATGTTCCCACCATTTCCGACGGATGGGATATTTATAAGGCCGGCACTTACCGTTATGGGCCGTCGATCATGATTCATGACGACGGTTCGATCGATGCGTGGTTTGCCGCATCCGGCGGTCAGTACGGCGATTGGAATTACCTGTTCAATCAGAGCGGAACGCATGAGGCGCAAGGTATTACCGGCAATAATACGGTCGGACAGAAGTTTACCGCAAAAACTCCGTTCTGGAGTATCAGCGTAACCAGCCCGAATTGGAACGGGAAGCCCTGCGGTTTTACTTTTAATTTGTACAAGTGGGACGATGCGAGCATGAGTTACAGCCAGGTCGTTCAACAGACGCCGGTAGCGACTGCGACGTTCAAAGATTATAAAGACGGGGAAAAGATCGGGGTGACCAACGACGATAAGTTTCCGGCCGGGACTTATTTGTGGGAGCTGTCCAAAGGGCTGACCGAGCAATCGGGCGTTTGGCTGGCTACCGGAAGCGTTTCGGGCGTTACCAGTTACAAAAACGGGCAGGTCGTGAGCGGCCGGAACTGGCAGGCGCAGTACAGCGTGGACAAAACGAGCGGTTATAATTTCTGGGATCAGGCTTCTTACCAGCATTCGGACGACGGAGGCAAGACATGGACGAAGGAAGAGATGGTACTGTTGCCGACCGAATTTTCGTCCGATCATTTTTCCGTATGCGATCCGGGAGTTGCACGGTGGGGCGGTTATTATTATATCGGATATACCTCCACCGAAAATGAAGCGATGGTCGAAAACCATGTCTACGTAGCCCGCTCCAAATTCCCGAACGGGCCGTGGGAGAAATGGAACGGTTCCGGCTGGACAACCGGAACGGACGTACAACCGGTAATCCGTTACGACGGCAATCCCGTGAATTTCGGAGCCGGAGAACCGTCGATAGTCGTTCTCGACAATACGGTTTACTTCTATTATTCGTGGGACGACCAGAGCGTTACCACGCGTGTGGCGACTGCGTCGGCCGACGATCCGAACTGGCCCGGCCACCTCGTGTTCCATGGAACGGCGATGGATAAAGGCGCTATCGGCGGGGCGGATCACAGCGATGTAAAATACCGGGAGGATATCGGGAAATTCCAGGCCGTGCATACGGCGGCCCGAATGTCTGCCAATAGTTACATCGTGCTGTGGCAGTCCGACGACGGGATCAAGTTTGAGAAGATCGCCGAAATCAGGGAAGGATTGCAGCCGGGCGCGCATAACTGCGGTTGGAGCGGAGACGAGCAGGGGCACATAAAACTCGGTGTTCAGCAATATATCAGTTATGCCTATACGCTCGATTTTAGTCCGGAGTCATGGGGTAAATGGAATACCCGCTGGGCGAAACTGAACTGGTAAGCCGTAGGAGAGAATCGTATCCGTTTGTCCGGAGACTTCGTTTGGGAGTCTCCGGACTTTTTATGTAAAAATGCATTTCGTTTTTTTTGCAAAAATATTTTTTTAGTTATCTTTGCATCAAATAATGCTGTATTCGTCTAACGGTTAGGACGGTAGATTCTCAGTCTACAAATAAGGGTTCGATTCCCTTATACAGTACGAAATTTCTTTTGCCATTCTTCGACAATATTTTTAGCCGATTATTTTGTGTAAAATTTTGTTTTAGAGTATTTTTTCTTTTTTTGTTATTATATTTGTATAATTATACGATTTAATTTATTCTTTGCCATTCAATCGGAAGGGAATTTTGTGGGTGGTAGTAATGATTATTACATTTTTTATTTTAAATATTTTTTATTCTCACATTTATAATAGCTATGAAAAAAGTTTTTCTTTTATTAACAGCTACTGCGATAATGCTGGCAGTAGGAGTGTATTCGTTAGTCGATACGAAAAATGTTGTTGGCCTTATGACATTGTCGGAAGTTGAGGCATTGGCTAGAAGCGAAGGCGAAAGCGGCGGCAGGGCCCCAAGAGAAATCAAAGTGCAATGTTGTGTCGAATGGGAGTATGATTATACGGATGCGCAAGGAGTAGACCATTTAAGATGTAAAAGAATGGAGGAGAAGTCTGGTTATGATTGTACAGGAGGTAGCTCTACCTGTACTCCGAGTTGGCCTTGCTAATTTGATTATCAGTGGATTAAATGTGATAAACGGAGAAGCGTCTAGTCGCTTCTGTCTTGTATTGTGATTATGAAGAAACTGATCGTAATTGTCTTTTGCTGCTTTTTTCTTTGTTGCCGGGATTCGTCAGACAAGGAAAACGGTACGGGGGAAAATTTGACAACGGTAACGATTGTACCGCAGGAACCTTTTCCGGTCGCCAAATTCATCGAGGATATCCGCGTTTTGCCGTTGGAGTCGGATGGAAAACATCTGATCGGGGCGGTGGATAACTTATTGTTTACGCGGGAGCGGATTGTCGTGTCGGATCAGAGGCTTTCGAAATGCGTTTATATATTCGATTATGACGGAAAAATCAAAGCGGTTATCGACAGGCAGGGCCGGGGGCCGGGAGAGTATATTTCACCGACTTACACGACTTTGACTCCGGATTCGAGCCGGATAGCCATCTATGATAATTTGGGGAGTAAAGTGTTGTTTTTCGATCTGGAAGGCAGATTCCTGGAACATAAAGAGGTAAGTTTCTGGTTTAGCGAGTTTGAGTATATAGACAAGGATCATGTCGTTTGTACTACTTACGGAGCGGATGATCCGGGGCTTAAAAAAGCGGATATGCAGGGGAATCTTATGATTTTTACCGACGGCGATTTCCGGATCGAGACGGGAGGCCTGCGAAATATGTATGGGGAGCATCCGAATTTTCCGTTTCGTCCTGAATTGAAGAAGATAAACGGAGACGTTTTTTTAACGCCGGCTTTCAGCGATACGGTTTACAAAGTCGGTACCGGTTCGCTTGAACCGTATTATCACGTGGATATATCGGCCATAGGCGGAGTTACCCATATGGATGCGGGAATAAGTCGGGATGAGTATGAGGATCTGGTAGATCATAATAATTTTTTTTCCGGAAGGTTTCTGGAGAACGACTCGTTCGCTTTGTTTATATTCACGGAGAACCGGGAGATCAAGGAGCGTATTTTCGACAAACGGACACAAAAAGTATATTCTTTGACGCGGGACGGCAAAGTCAATAATCCGTTTAGGATCAGTTGGTTCGATGTGGATCTGTTGCAGAGTAAAAGTATTTGCGATAACCGGTTTGTCGCTGTCGTACCGGCGTATTATCTGTTAATGGGATATTCGAATTGTGCGGATGACTATCCTCAGTTGGCAGGTTTGAAGGAAGAAAGTAATCCAGTATTGGTGTTTTACAAACTTAAGGATCCGGATAAGACGGACTAATGGTTTTGATTATGTTATATATGATTAAATTTTAAATGATTAAAATTATGAAAAAAAATTATCTTTTATTAGCTGTTACTGCGATTATGATGTCTGTCGGGGCGTATTCGTTGGTCGATACGAAAGAAGCATCTGTTCTTATGTCTTTGAAAGAAGTCGAAGCTTTGGCAGATCAAGAATCGGACGGCGGGGAAGGTCGTTATAGTCCGTATTATATCTCTGTGGATTGTTGTACGAAATGGGAATTCGATTATACGGATTCGCAAGGAGCTAGTCATTATCGTTGTGTCAGCTGGATTCAAAAGACTTCGGTTGTGTGCGTAGCCGGAAATGAGTCTTGTACTGCATATTCTCCTTGTTAGATTGAGCTAAGGTTAAGACAATTCTTTCTTTGGGTACGAAACCGAACATTCGTCAATTTTTTGTTTTGAAAAAAATATATCTTATAGCGGCCGGTTTAGCCGTCGTTTTTCTTATTGTAACGAACCTTATTCTTGTTAAACGCGTTTCGGATGCGGAAACAGCGGTCGAATTGAGGGATTCGATTATTCGGGAGGCAGGTTCACGATCTTCTTCTCTGGAAGTGAAATACCTTAAAAGTTGTTTCAGTGGCTTGCTTTTGAATGAAGACATAAAAGCGTTTAATGCAGAATTGGTAGCGGCGGATCAGAGAAAGTATACGTTGGATCAGGCGCTGGGAAAAGGGCCTGTGCTTATATTGAGATACAGTGAACTGAACTGCGCGGATTGTGTGGTTTTTGCATTACGGAAAATTGCGGAAATTGCGGAAAAATATAAAGTGACTCCTGTCATTATTTCGGAATATTCTGATATGCATTCATTTAAAGATGCAGTTGCCAATTTTGGCAGAGATCGTTTTCTTTTCTACAATGTTGAAAAATTTTCCGATGTCGACCGGAAGGGGGTTCCTTATTATTGCTTATTGATGCCGGATCGTACGGTACATGCTGTCTTCATTCCCGATAAGTTACATCCGCAAATCACGGACTTTTATTTCGAGAACGTTGTGAAACGTTTTTTTAGTAATACGGATAATGATTGAGAGGCCGCGTTAATCAAAATCATGGGGCTTATTGAATCTCCGAAAGTTATTCTTTGTTTTCGGTGATGAATCGGCACAACTGTTCGCGGGCCCG
>ERZ773138.3262-NODE-3262-length-10628-cov-2.837984_pt1 | contig 10628 bp, 4 predicted proteins | sample MGYA00511114_ERZ773138 | MGnify/ENA primary metagenome ERZ773138 (study PRJEB29015, sample SAMEA2737805) | human gut metagenome | biome: human gut; feature: human-associated habitat; material: faeces | place: China | collected 2012 ...
TGTTACCATACCAATCAGAAGAATTATTGCTTCTGTTCCGGTAAAGTTCAGGCCAAACTTCACAAGCTTCAGAAGACTTGCACCGAACATAACCGGAATCGCAAGTACGAAAGTGAATTCAGCAGCAACGGTTCTGGATACTCCAAGGATTAAAGCACCGACAATTGTTGCACCGGATCTGGATGTTCCAGGGAAGATTGCAGCAATCAGCTGGAAAAGTCCGATCAAAAATGCAGTCTTATAAGTAAGTTCATCCATACTGTTGATCTTCGCAGGTTTGCCCTTGTGATTATTCTCAACAATGATAAAGGCGATACCGAAGACAATCAGAGCAATCGCAACGCAAGGGTAATTGTAAAACCATTTCTCAAACAGATCATTGAACGGCATTCCAATCACGATCGCAGGGATACATGCAACAAGGACTTTCAGCCAGAGGATAATGATATCCATCTTCACATAACTTAAAATTCCATTTCCGGATTTCTTTTTTCTATGTGCGTGTTTTGCCTGGCGGCGTCTGACAGTGTGACTTCCTTCCGGTGCACCAAACGGAAAGATCTGGTTCCAGAATAAGATGACGACGGCAAGAATCGCACCTAACTGGATCACAACTTCAAACATGCTGTAGAATTCTTCAGAAACATTTAATTTCACAAACTGATTCAAAAGGATCAGATGTCCGGTGCTGCTGATCGGCAGCCATTCTGTGATTCCTTCCACAATTCCAAAGAGGAAGGATTTCAAAAATTCAATCATTCTTAATTTATACTCCTTTTTATTGATGGATTGCAGCTCTGCTTATGATCTAAAGCGGCTCACGGTTTCTTATTATAAAACGTTGATGAAAGATGTGCAAGAAATAGAAAGTATTTAAATTGTTAAATCGTCGATTTAAGAAATTCCTAATATTTTTCCAATCTATCTCTTAAAAACCATCAAGTATCATGTATACTATAGTTAGAACTTGATCATGTGATAATTATGTTGCTGCGCTGTTATCGGTGTCAGCAATTATCGAGGGGTATGTAAAATGTATAAAATATTAGTATGTGATGACGATAGAGAAATCGTAGAAGCAATTGAAATTTATCTTTCCCAGGAAGGATATCAGATCTTAAAAGCGTATGACGGGATCGAAGCACTGGAGATTTTGGAGAAGGAGAAGGTGAATCTTCTGATTATCGATGTCATGATGCCGAGACTGGACGGAATCCGTGCAACATTGAAGATCCGCGAGAAGAACAGTCTGCCAATCATTATCTTGTCTGCGAAGTCAGAAGATACCGATAAGATTCTGGGACTCAATATCGGTGCGGATGATTATGTGACAAAGCCATTCAATCCGTTGGAACTTGTAGCACGAGTGAAATCACAGCTGAGAAGATTTAACGAACTTGGCGGAACAGCACAGGAGCCAAAAGAGACAATTTATAAGGTAGGCGGCCTTCAGATCAATGATGATCTCAAGCAGGTGACAGTAGACGGAGAATTTGTGAAACTGACACCGATTGAATACAATATCCTTTTGCTTCTGATGAAGAATCAGGGAAAAGTATTTTCAATCAATCAGATTTATGAATCCATCTGGAATGAAGAGGCAATTGGTGCGGATAACACAGTTGCAGTTCACATTCGTCATATCAGAGAAAAAATAGAAATCAATCCGAAAGATCCACGTTACCTGAAAGTAGTCTGGGGTGTCGGATATAAAATCGAAAAAGCATAAAAAGGCATATAAGAAAGGATTAACAATGAAGAAATGGTACAGGAAGACCGTGACAAGGACAATTGTTCTTGTTGTGGCGATTCTTAGCGGAGCATTGCTTGTGACAAATTTGCTTTCTCTCCTGACACTGGCGGGGGGGATGAGTTTTTCACAGATCCAAAAGATGAATACACAGTCTTTTGAAGAATCCGAAGAATTCAGCAAGATGGTCGAAAGTTACATGTACGATGTACAGGAGAAGCTTTATCTGCAGAATCTTTTTGAAAGTGACGGCGCCTACAATCCGAAAAAACTGGTGGATGTAATGGAACTGTCGAAGAAGGGAAAGATATCTGAGACGAATCTGTCCGGCGTCACGTACACAATGGAAGAGCTGGTGAACTGGGGCGAAACTTACAGTGGGACAGATAACGACAATCTTTACAAACAGAATGGCGTGATCGTCTGCCAAAAGCCAGACGGAAATTATTACTACTATTATATGAATGATTTCTTCTCTCTTGTAAATGCAGGAAAACTTCAATTTCAGATGGGCGAACAGGACAGAGATCAGTTCCTGGCAGGATTGCAGGCAGGTGAATTTACAACTTCCGGATATTATACATTTCAGATTACAGATGAAAATGGTGATCTGCTTTATACAGACTGCTGGAATTTTGGCCAGTCTCTGATAGAGAAATACGCACCGGTTGAGGCAGATAATCTGCTTCAGGTTGTAAATAACAATCCACAGTTAAATGGAAGATTGTCGCTGGTTTACGATAATATAGCCACAGCATTGCAAACAATCTATGAAGACTGGCAGGATTATGAAGGCGGTTGGGATTATCTGGAAGAGGGAAATACCAATTTTACCTATCTGTACGCAGATGAATCGACGAAGAAAGTTACTACAAATAAAGCAGAATATGCAAATTATGCGGATGTAAGAGATAGCATAGAGAATATAATAGCTTCTGCGTCTAAAAAATCTGTGAAATACATGGTGATCTATCCGGAGTTGAAAGATTTTAAGACGAATATGAATGTATCTTATTCTGATCAATGGCTTAATATTCGTTCTTATGGTTATTATTCCGGAGGAACAAAGTGGAAAGATGTTTTTGCAGTTGCGGTTGATACAAAATATCCGATTCAGGATCAATTTTACCAGAACAGTATTGAGTATCAGAATAATATTCCGCATATGAAAGCAGCATTGCATTTTATGATTTTCAGCGGACTACTCTTTTTGATCACAGTAGTGTGGCTGACATTGGGGGCAGGAAGAAAACCGCAGGATGAAGAACTGTATTTGTTAAAGTTCGATTCCTGGAAGACAGAGATTGCCGCTGCAGTTATTATTTTTGTCTGGGTGATTGGAAGTTATTTCTTTTTCGTAGCAGGAATCGATGGAATTCATATCTTATTTGATGGAATTACAGGGTTGTGTAGTTCCTATGGGGCTGTGGAAAGTGATACATTTATTCCGTCATCTTATGTTCCAAATGTATATATGCAGACTTTAAGTCTCGGAGAATCAGTGGGTGTATTTTCCTATGGAGTGTTCACATTTACTTGTTTCTTTGCCGGTTACCTCAGTCTGGTAAGAAGAATTAAAGCAAAGAGTCTGTGGGAGAACAGTCTGCTTCGAAGCGTGGGAGTATTTCTTGGAAAAGTATTCCGAGATGTGAAGCTTACAAAGAAAACAGCAGGACTTTTGATTCTTTATTTCCTGTTTCAGCTTTTCGTACTTTTGGATAGAGATTTCTTCCTGGTGCTTCTGCTGCTGATCGCTGACGCAGTGCTATTCTATTACATGGTTGCAGATGTGATGGAGAAGAACCGACTGAGAAAAGGAATCCAGGAGATTGCTGCCGGAAATATGAGTTATCAGATTCCAATTGACGGACTGCATGGAGAGAATAAAACCATTGCATTGATGATCAACGGAATCGGAACCGGACTTAATAAAGCAGTTGCTGAGGCAATGAAAAACGAACGTCTCAAGACAGATTTGATCACAAATGTTTCTCATGATATTAAGACACCACTGACGTCCATTTTGAATTATGTCGGCATCTTAAGACAGACAGATCCGGCGGATCCGAAAGTTCAGGATTATCTGAATATTCTGGAAGAGAAAGCTCAGAGACTGAAGACATTGACAGAAGATGTAGTAGAAGCATCGAAAGTCAGCAGCGGAAATATTTCGCTGGAATATATGGATCTTGATCTGTCGGAAATGATCCAGCAGACGCAGGGCGAACTCGAAGAAAAATTCGAGGTGAGAAATCTGGCGATCGTCACAGATCTTCCGGCAGAACCGGCTGTTGTGCATGTCGATGGAAGAAGAATGTGGCGTGTCCTGGAAAATATTTACGGAAATGCAGCCAAGTACGCAATGCCTGGAACAAGAGTCTATGCGACTCTGAAAACAGATGATACAAAGGTGAAATTTTCATTGAAAAATGTTTCCGAGCATCAGTTGAATATTCAGGCTGAAGAACTGACAGAACGTTTTATTCGCGGGGATATTTCCAGAAGTACGGAGGGAAGTGGATTGGGACTTTCCATTGCGAAGAGCCTTACAACGATGCAGGGCGGCACATTTGATCTGTATCTGGACGGAGATTTGTTCCGGGTAAATATTACATTTCCAAGAGTGAAAGCAAAAGGAAATGCTGCCGGGGCAACAGAGGAATCGAAAAAGAAATCATCAAGCGGTGTATCTTGACATTCTATTCGCGTTATGCTAACCTTTTTAAGGAATGAAAAGCAGTGATAAGCGAAACGCGATGAGGAAGAGAGTAGTCTGTAACAGATTCTACAGAAAAGTCCTGAAGGCTGTCAGGCCGGATGTTGAGAGGGATGGATGGAAGACAGATGAAGATGGCTTCTGAGCAGCGCAGATGAGCCTGAACAGAGTGAGCAAGTGAGTTGTTTAAGCGGCAATCTTGAATAAAAAGATCCGGGTTAGTCTGTGAAGGGATTCGCCCTTTATAGCGAAGAGTATCAACAGTGAGAAATGCCGTAGTATTCAAAGTGGTTTTGATTAACAAAGCAGTTTTTACTAACAAAAATGCAGATACTCCTAGAGGTTTCTTTCCGCGAGGAAGGAACGAAGAGAAGTGGTAACACGAAAGTATGATTCGTCTTCTCAGGGATGCAAGTCCCTGGGAAGGCGTTTTTTTACGCGACAGATTCAGCAGGAAATCGTATTAGTAGTCACTGGAATTTGAGAAAAGAATCCCGCACTGCGGGAAAAGGAGGCAGAAAAATGTCAGAAAAACCAAAATATTATATAACAACAGCGATTGCCTACACATCAGGTAAACCGCATATCGGAAACACATACGAGATCGTGCTTGCAGATGCAATCGCACGTTACAAGAGAAGCCAGGGATATGATGTATTCTTCCAGACAGGAACAGATGAGCACGGACAGAAGATCGAGCTTAAAGCCGAGGAGGCTGGAATCACACCAAAGGAATTCGTAGATAATGTATCAACAGAAATCAAAAGAATCTGGGATCTGATGGATACATCTTATGACAAATTCATCCGTACAACAGATGAAGATCATGAGAAACAGGTTAAGAAGATCTTCAAGAAACTTTACGACAAGGGAGATATTTACAAGGGACATTATGAAGGAATGTACTGTACACCATGTGAATCTTTCTTCACAGAATCTCAGTTAGTAGATGGCAAGTGTCCAGACTGTGGCCGTCCATGCCAGCCTGCAAAGGAAGAGGCTTATTTCTTCCGTATGAGCAAATACGCTGACCGTCTGATTCAGTATATTAATGATAACCCTGATTTTATTCAGCCAGAATCACGTAAGAACGAGATGATGAACAACTTCCTTTTACCAGGACTTCAGGACTTATGTATATCCCGTACTTCTTTCTCATGGGGTATTCCTGTAGACTTTGATCCAAAGCATGTTGTTTATGTATGGCTTGATGCATTAACAAACTATATCACAGGCCTTGGATATGACTGCGATGGTGAAAGTGGAGAATTATTTAAGAAATACTGGCCAGCAGACTTACATCTGATTGGTAAAGATATTATACGTTTCCATACAATTTACTGGCCAATCTTTTTAATGGCATTAGATCTTCCGCTTCCAAAACAGGTATTTGGACATCCTTGGTTATTACAGGGTGACGGCAAGATGAGTAAATCCAAAGGTAATGTAATTTACGCAGATGACCTCGTAGATTTATTCGGTGTAGATGCTGTTCGTTACTTTGTACTTCACGAGATGCCATTTGAGAACGATGGTGTAATCACATGGGATCTCTTAGTAGAACGTATGAATTCTGACCTTGCCAATACACTTGGAAACCTTGTAAACCGTACAATTTCCATGTCTAATAAATACTTTGGCGGAGTTGTAGCTAACAGTGGAGTGACAGATGGATTTGATAAGAATCTTATGGACGTAGCATTAGATACAAAGCATAAAGTAATAAAATGTATGTCTAAGCTCAGAGTTGCAGATGCTATGACAGAAATCTTTAACTTATTTAAACGTTGTAACAAGTACATTGATGAGACAATGCCATGGGCTTTAGCAAAAGATCCTGCAAAACAGGACAGACTTGCTACAGTTCTTTACAATTTAGTAGAAAGCATTACAATCGGTGCTTCTTTACTTTCTCCATTTATGCCAGAAACAGCAGAAAGAATTTTTGCACAGCTTAATTCTTCCGAAAGAACTATGGACGAACTTGAAATGTTCGGTCTTTACGAATCTGGAAAGAAAGTAACAGACAAGCCAGAAATCCTTTTTGCAAGACTTGATGCAAAAGAAGTACAGGCAAAAGTAGACGAGATGAATGCTTCAAGACAGGCTCCAGCTGAAGAAGAGAAAAAAGATGACGAACCAGTAATCGACATCGAACCAAAAGAAGAAATCACATTTGATGATTTCGAAAAAATGCAGTTCCAGGTTGGTGAAATCATTGCCTGCGAAGAAGTAAAGAAGTCTAAAAAGCTTCTCTGCTCCCAGGTTAAGATTGGCAGCCAGGTAAAACAGATTGTTTCCGGTATTAAGAAACATTATAGCGCAGAAGAAATGGTTGGTAAGAAGGTTATGGTTCTTGTAAACCTGAAACCTGCGAAGCTGGCAGGCGTACTTTCAGAGGGAATGTTGCTTTGTGCAGAAGATGCAGAAGGTAACCTTGCACTGATGACACCGGAAAAAGAAATGCCGGCTGGAGCAGAAATCTGTTAATTGAAATGTTTGAAAATTCAGATAATTATAACCAAAGCAGATAATAAATAAAAAATATAAAAAAATCAAATGAATATATTGACAAATTAGACGCCGAATGTTATTATATAACCATCAAAGAGAGAAAGAAATCTCCCAAAGATATTTAACTAAGAAGGCAAAAGTAACAGATGCCTGATTAGATTAAAAATACAAGTTCAACAGGAGGTTAGTCCCATGGACAGTATAGTTTCAGATTTTTATCAATATGTCAGTGGTATGATGAGTGAAGGTTCCTGTGAAGAAAGAGACCTTTGCCAAGCGTAAAAGTCCAGTAGAAAGAAAAGAAGATCAAAGATCGGAGAGTACGGAAACTGGAAGCAAAGAGAAAAAGATGAATCACTCATAGATGTATTGAATAAAAATACCGCATATAACATAGAATGAAAAATGTGTAAAGAAACATTGAAAGGATATGTTATAATCTCAGATTTGTTATAAAAGCAGGAATGACTTGACAGAAGATTTAATACATAAAGTATTGAATGGATATGAAAATCATTCAAGTGATAAAATAACAGACGACAAAGGTCTCACAGGAACGTAGAATCGAGAATAATCTCCGATACAAAATATAAAATTATAATAATAATACAATTAAATAACACTAAAAATGCACTTTCAAAAGGAATTGAAGGTGCATTTTTTTGACATTACAGACCTCATATGGTAGAATAATGAAAGAGTATCGGCTAGTGCCTAATGGACACATTCAGACCAAAACTAATATTTCAATGACAATGAGGTGAGTACAGTGGATAAGTATGAATATAAGTTAAAGACAGAAGAGATGCTGGAACTTATGGAAGATGGAGAATACAGAAAAGCAGCGGCAGCAGCAGATCTGATTGACTGGAAGCGTGTCCGTAACGCAGGGATGCTGATGAATGTCAGTGATATTTATGAGAAAACAAAAGAGTATCAGAAGAGCTATGATGTTATGAATCTTGCATATCGCCGTTCTGAAGGAAGCCGCAAGGTGATCTATAAGTTATGTTCTCTTGCAATTAAGACAAAGAATATAGATGAAGCAATTGACTATTATGACGAATTTATCCAGATTGCACCGAAAGATCCGAACAGGCATATCCTTAGATATCAGATCTTAAGAGCGCAGAGAGCGCCGATCGAACAGCAGATCGAGGCTCTGGAGGAATTTAAGAAGGCAGAATATATTGAAGAGTGGGCTTATGAACTGGCGAAGCTTTATCGCGAAGCAGGGATGATGACAGAATGTCTGGAAGAGTGTGATGATCTGATCCTCTGGTTCAGCGAGGGTAAGTATGTTTATAAGGCAATGGAACTGAAGATGCAGTATAAGCCATTGTCACCATCGCAGCAGCAGAAATATGATCACAGATACGAGAAGCTTTCTTCAGAGACAGAAGAAATACCGGATCTGGCTTCCTATTTAGAAGAAGACGAGGAAAAAGATTCTGCATCAGAAGGAGCCGAGGCACTTGGAGATACAAGATCAATCGGGCTGACGGAGCAGCCGGTGATGGAGAACGATAGTACTTCCGATGTGATTGACACGGATGCGGTTACTTTGGAAGCGGCAGAAGAGCCGGATGCCGAAGTAGAAAATCCGGAAGAAACAGGAGCAGAAACAGCAGAAGTTATAGAATCTTCCGAGGATGAGTCAGAAGTTCAGCCGGCAACGGTAGAGACAAGTGGAGATAAGAGAACACTTAGCAAAGATACAGCTTCCATACCGATTGTCAGTAAGAATCCGGTAAAACCAGTCAAGAAGAAACTTGGAGATACGATGCGGTTAGATGAAGCTCTGCAGCAATTACTCAATCCGAAACCGGAAGTTCAGGCAGAACCGGGAGAAGAAGTTGAACCGGATATGACAGATCTGGAAGAGGATATTGCAGCAATTGAGGATGTAGAAGATCTTGAGATCGTGAATCAACTGACAGAAGAGAAGAAAGCTGAGGAAGCCAGTAAAGAACGAGTAGTTCCATCAGGGATGAAAGAACTGATACCGGAACCGGAGACAGAAGAAGAGCTTATAGAACAGGCAGTGGAGGAGACTTCAGAAGATGTCCCAGAAGATGCAGTTGCTATAGAAGCAGGGGAAGCAGAACCGGAAGAAGTTCTTGAAGTAGAAGAGGCAGAACCGGAAGAGGAAGAAGTTCTTGAAGTAGAAGAAGCAGAACCGGAAGAGGAAGAAGTTCTTGAAGTAGAAGAGGCAGAACCGGAAGAGGAAGAAATCCTTGAAATAGATGAAGCTGAGTCAGAAGATCTGACAGATGAATCAGAAGATTTGTCTGAGGTGGAGGAACTGATCTCAGAAACTGAAGTTGTCAATGATGAAGATGATTCAGAAGGAGCAGCAGTAAGAGAGACTATGGACAATAAAAATAATGAAGAACCAATTTTATCACCAGAGATACAGAAACTGATTGATGAGATTGAAGGTGTTATTCCGGAAGAGGAAGAAGTAGATGCAACAGTAAGTTCAGAAGAAGTTCTTGAGGTAGAAGAAGAACCACATGAAAATATGGGAGAGCTTGCGGATGATCTCAGACTCGGTGAGGATGAGTACGAAGATTATGATGCGTATGACTGGGATGATGCAGAAGAGTTTGACGAAGACGATATTTTAGATGATTATGAAGAGTCTGATGACGATTTGTTGGATGATTATGAAGAGTCTGATGACGATCTGCCGGATGATTATGAAGACGCTGATGATGATCTGTTCAGTGAGGAAGAAGGATATGATGATCTGGATGCCTATGGTTATGAAGAAGACGATGAGGATGATGAAGTAATCAATCCAAGAGATCTTTTCACAGCAGAAGATAAGATTTCAGATGATGATCTTCTTGGTCTGAATTCTTATGAAGAAGTGCCAAATTTCGAAGATGAATTCAGCGTGAATCCAGCGCATAGTGAGGAACCGGATGACAGAGAGATCCCGGATGAAGATGACGGAATTGATATCATGTCTGCGACGACACCATTGAGCCGTAAAGAGACTGCAAAATTGATCGCAACAGGTAAGACATCACCATTACCGTTAGATGAGATTGCAGATGCAATGTCTGATACAGGATTTATCGTACATGGTCGCTATGATCTTGAAACACAGAGTGGAATCGGTACAAGAGCAGGGCTTACAGAGGAACAGAAAAAACTCTTCTCTTATTTTGTACCTGTGCGTGGTATGAGTGAGCAGCTGGTAGATGTACTTGAGCAGGATAAGAACTGTACAAACCGCAAAGGAACTTCCAGAACAGGAAACCTTTTGATCATTGGAAACAAAGGAAATGGAAAGACAGTCCTTGCTGTTGATGTTGTAAAGGCAATCCAGAAGCAGCGTGATATTCGTCAGGGTAAGGTTGCAATTGTGACAGGTGAGTCACTGAATAAGAAGAGAATCGGAGACATTTTCCGTAAACTGTACGGCGGTGCACTGATCATTGAAAAAGCCGGAGAGATTACGCGTGAGACGGCAGTGAAGATGTCTCTTCAGATGTCACAGGACACCGCAGGAATGTTAGTTATTTTAGAGGATACCAAAGAAGGAATCCGTAAGGCACTTGGACGCGATGAAGAATTTGCAAGGAAGTTTACCGAAAAAGTCAATATACCGATCTTTTCCATTGATGAACTGGTAGA
>ERZ773138.3271-NODE-3271-length-10610-cov-9.899763_pt1 | contig 10610 bp, 3 predicted proteins | sample MGYA00511114_ERZ773138 | MGnify/ENA primary metagenome ERZ773138 (study PRJEB29015, sample SAMEA2737805) | human gut metagenome | biome: human gut; feature: human-associated habitat; material: faeces | place: China | collected 2012 ...
CCTGCATCATGGTCTATTCAGTTTTCAACGTTCAACGAAAGGCTTCGTGGAGAATATCCCTTCACCTATCATCTTTTTTAGGGCATTTTTGCACCCTGTTTTTGAGCTTATGGGAAAAATTTTTTGATTTTCTTCATTGCGGAGCCAATGCTTTTGGAAATGTTCTGGTGTCTGATGCCCTCAATCCGCCCAATTTCATCAACGGTCATTCCATCAACGTAGTACATCCAAAGTCTGCGGAACTGTGTTTCCGTCAGCTTGTCCCTGATTTGAGAAACCATCGCGGAAGCCACTCTGCGCCGTTCAGCTTTCTCGTGCTTGCGATCCATAACCACATCAATGGCAGGAATGGAAAATGCGGCTTCGGACAGGCCGTCAATGGACGTATTGTGTTTCCCCTCTACCACATCCTGATTGTCCTCGGTGTGGTAGTTTCCATCTGACCAAGATTTCCATTTCAGAAATTCTTCCTCGCTGGCAAAGTCCTCGCGGGTCAGGCGGACGATGACTTCATTGGCGTCCATATAAACGATGGCATCGGGGTCTTTCTTATTCAGCGCATAGTTGCTTTTTCTATTAAACATTTTGTTCCTCCGTTCAGATCCGAGTGGGTAAAAAGGTCTGAACGAAGGGTGGCGGGGAGCGGCAGCCCACGGCAAAGAAGTGTCGGGAACGACAAAAAGCGCCCACACAGACATAAAAGCCTGCATGGGCGCTTTGGTGCGGTTCAGTATAAAAATTGTCGGCGGCTGTCGGAGGGTATAGGTATCCTACGGTGTCCGGGTATCGTCCGGTTACGCTCCCGGCGTGGCTCGTCGCCGCAGCATTAGCGGCACCTCCTGTGCTCTCCTGTCATACGCATAGGTCCCTTTCATCTGAAAAATGTTGGGACAGCAAAAACGACGGCCGCCCCGTACAGAGCAGCCGCCGTTTTCCCTATACCATACGCTGCTTTTCAGTACCGCAAGGATGGGTGTCCTATTGTTGTCATATTCTGATTTCTTTCAGGGCATTTCCGGCTTCTTCACCAGCTTGACGGTGAATGCCTGTTCCGCGGCCCCCTCCGGCAGCAGCTTTGCCATGACCACAAGCCGTTGGTTGCCGCTGTTGGCCTTGTCATACTTCCGGCAGCAGGTGGAAAGAGTCAGGACGGTATCTTCCTCGGAGAAGGTCACGCCGTCAATATCCAGCCAGTTTTTCTTCTCCACGGTCTGGAAGAACTCGGTGAGCTTGCTCCCTATGGGATTGGGGTCAATATAATCGAAGCCGATGTCCGTAATAAACAGGGCGGTGATCTGGAAGATCAAGTCATCCCCGTCCACGGAAAGGTAGATGTAGGGGTTCTTCTTCACGAAGGCCGCGTCCATATAGCGGTGCAGTTTGGTAAACCGCAAGCCGTCCGGGTCGCAGTTGCTGACGGAATGGCCATAGATGACGGTGTTAGTATCCAGCGCGTCCCGCCCGCTGAGATGGTTCCGGCAGTCGGCGTAGTAGCAGCCCCATGTGCTGTACTCCCGCAGCTCGTCCCGGTTGAGGTAAAAGCCGTTGTCCTCCGCCTGCATCACGGGGTCGTCCACCTCCGCACCGGGGATATACAGCCACGCCACGGCGTCGGGGTTCCTGCTTTTGGCATCGGCAAGCTCCGCCTGCCGGTTGACGGTGGGGATAGGGGTCGCCTCCACTTCGGAGGTGCCGGAGGGATCTTCAATGGGATCGGGGTCTTTCTGATAGCAGCCCATGACACCCGTGGTCATGGCAAAGAGCAAAACCACCATGCAGAGCATGGGGCGGATGATTCTTCGGATTCTTTTCATAATGCGTTCTCCTGCCGTGCCGGGGTAGCGGCATGGCTCAAAGTGTTGTGTGTTCGGACAAAATGTTTCTTGTAGCGAAAAAGGAACAGCGCAGCATCGGGGCGAGATGCCCGTCCGCTGCGCTGTCCAATGTTCGCTTATAGGTTCATGTCAGCCGCTTACTTCTTGCAGCGCCAGAGGAAAGTCACGATCTGCGCTCTGGTGCAATCCGTGTTGGGGCTGAAGGCCGTGCTGGTGGTTCCCTTGGTGATGTCCTCCTTGACTGCCCACAGTACCGCGTCGGCATAGTAGGCGGTGGATTTCACATCGGCAAAGGGATTGGCTGTACCCGCTGCCGGGGACTTCTCGGAACGCCACAGGAACGCGACGATCTGGGCGCGGGTGCAGGTCATGTTGGGGCTGAACGTGGTGTCGCTGGTGCCCTTGGCGATGCCGTTTTCTACCGCCCACAGCACAGCGTCGTAATAATAGCTGCCCACGGGGATGTCGGTAAACGGCATGGTGCGGGTTTCGGGCTTGGGACTGCCAGCGGCACGCCACAGGAAGGCCACGGCCTGCGCACGGGTGCAGATGCCGTCCGGGGCGAAATGGGTATCATCGGTTCCCTGCGTAATGCCGTTCTCCACCGCCCAATCCACAGCGTCCTCATAATAGCTGCCGGTGGCTACATCCACAAACACGCCGGCCTGGGGGTTGCCGTTGGCCTTCATAAAGATGACCTCGATGGTATGGGTTCTGCAGACATTCTCAAAGGTGTAGGACTTCACCGCGCCGATGCTCTTGCCATCGATCTTGACATTGGCGACAGCATAGCCCTTATCCGGAGTGATTGTGAAGGTCTGATCTCTACCCTCACGGACGCTGACGCTGCCGGAGGGAGAAATAGAGCCGCCCGCCCCGGCAGTTGCCTTGATGGTGTAGTAGCTGTCGTACCAACCGCCGCCACTGCTGGACTTGTGATACAGCTCAACCTCGCCGGTCAGGGTCGTGTAGTTGTCATCATCAGGCGTGAAGCGCCATTTGTAGGTCGTGTTGGCCTTGACCGTGGTATCGTCGGGCAGGGGCTCGCCCTTGTCATCCACCCATTCCAGCTTGCCGTCACTGGGATTCAGAGTGCTTCCCTTGGTGGTCAGCGCCGCGTCCTTCAGCGTCTTGCCGCTGGTGGTGATCTTGGTGTAGTTCGGCTCGCCGGTAGGCGTGGCCGGTTTGATCATGAGCACGAAGGGAGCGCTGGTGACGTCGTTGTAGTCGTTGTCGCCCGCCTTAGTCGCGATGACGCTGACAGAGCCGACCTTGACGGGAGTCAGAACGCCGGTTTCGGGATCGATGGTCGCCTCGCCGGTGCTCGCGTCTGTGTCGATGCGGTAGGTCACTGTGCCCGTGCCGGAGCCGCCAGTGGTGGTCAATGTCAGTGTCTGACCGTAGACCACACTACCCGCACCGGTGATGGTCAACGGCTTCTGATCGTCCTTTTCTGTCAGAGTGACGTTCAGCGTGATGGTGAAATCCTCATAATTGTCACAGGACGCCTTGAGGGTGATGGTGATCTTGTCACCCGCCTTGCCGCCGGAGATGGCATAGGTCAGCAAGCTGCCGTCCGCTGCGAAGTCTTGCTTGGACAGGACGATGCTCGCCTCGCTGCTGAACGTCCAGTCCTGCCCGGCGGGCAGTCCGGCCCAGTCCGGCGTGTAGGTGTGATCCGAGGCGTCCGTGTACTTCTGCTCCAGCTCGACCGTTTTGAGGTTGCCGCCATCTGCCTTGTTCACCGTGACTTCAAGTTCAATGTTCTCCACTGTGTTGTAGTTTTCGGTGTCCTTCGGAGTGAACTTTGCCTGGAAGGTCTTGGCGGCAGTCGAAGCGCCGCCCACAGATTCGCTGCTATCCATCCAACTCCAGCCGTCCGGCAGCGTCACATCCGCCAGCGTCTGACCGTATTTTGCCATCAGCCCGGTGGGAGCTGTGCAGGTCGGCGTTGCCTTTGCTACCACAAATTCGCAATACACAGCTTCAAATCCGTAGTAGTTATCCGTATCACCAATGCTGGCGTACATACGGTAGGTACCGGCGTTCAGCGCGGGCGGATTCTGAATATCCCACGTCTGAACGGGGCCGCTGCCCGCAGCGGAATAACGGTAGGTCACTTGAGCATTCAAATCGCCCGTCCGGTCTGTCAAGGTCGGTGTGCTGGGCGTTTTACCGTAAGTATAGCCCGCCATGCTGAGCTTGCCGTACTGTTGAGCCTTTTCGACAGTGATATTCGATCTTCCCGAAACCGTTAAATACTTCTCGGTGTCAGTCGGTTCGAAAATCCACTCGGCTGCATAGGTACCGTTCCCAACCACGGGTATATGCGTGCCGTCCACCCATTCAAAGGTTCCATCGACATCCACGTTGTTGACATTATCATGGAGCTTGCCGGAGAGAGCGATGGTATTCAGGGCGTCGCCGTAGGTGATGGCGTTCTTGCTCAGCGTCGGTGTGCCGGTGGGAGTGATCCTGTTCTTCGCGCTGACGTTGATGGTCAGGGTGATATCCTGATAGTTGCTCGTGGAGATTGTAACAGTGATCGTGCCGAATTGTCCTTCGCCCGTGCCGCTTCTGTTTGCGTCCAGTGTCAGCTCGCCGGTCTTGCCGTCTACAAGGGTAATAAAGGAGCCAACGCCCAGATTGGTATCAACCTTCCTGTCATAAGTGATCGTGCCGTAGTCGCAGGGAGCAGTCAGCTTCGGCAGCAGCGCTGAGAGATCAAGAGAATAGGTCTTGTGCAGGCCGTTGGTGATGGTCAGCGAACCGGTCTCCGCCGCGGGTGCGGCAGCCTTGGTGATCTCGAAGGTCTTGCTGGCCCCGCTGAGAACATAGTTGCCGCCTTCAACGTCCTTGATGGTCACAGTCGCAATACCGGTATTGGTATTGTTGCTGTAGAAAATCTCGTACTCCTTCTGGTCGATGATGTTGCCGATGTCATCCTTGACGGTGACGGTCGGTTCCAGCGCATCGCCGGTGTAGGTGCAGGGCTCGACTTCAATCGTGGGCGTCACGGTTTTTGGCGTGATCCTCCACTCGACCGTGGCCGTGCCGGTGTAGTTGCCGGTACCCTCGATAGTCAGGGTGAGGCTGTCATTGACATTGGTGGCCGTGTTGCCGCTTACAATACGGTAGGTAATATTTTCAGTCCATTTTTCCAGTGCCACACCGGTAATCTTCGGCGATTGCTCCGCCGCGTTGTATTCGAGGTCGGCAGATTCCAGCGTAATCACTGCGCCCTCGATGGACTTGGGAGCGACCTCGACAGTTGCGGTGTCGGTTACGGTTGCGTATTCCTCGGAATCCGGAGTGAACGTCCATTCGACACTATGACCAAGCGTACTCGCGTCCAGAATCGTATTGTCCGGTTGCTGCCACGAGAAAGTGCCCTCGACCTTTGCGCCGGTATTGGGGTCTTTCATCTTGCCCGAAATTTCGCTCTTGCTCAGTGTGTCACCGTAGGTAATCGGCGTTGCGGTGATCTCGCCGTCCAGCACGGGAACGATCTTGTTCTTCGCGATGACTTCAACGGTCAGGAGCATGTCCTGATAGTTGTCCGTGGTGATCTTGACGCCTACGGTTCCGACGGAACCTTCGGTCTGAGATTCGACAGCCGGGACAGTCAACTGGAACTCATCGTTTGATGTGATCATTGCCGTCGAATTTGCGTAGCCGCCCTCTCCAATCAGATCGAAGTTGCAGGCCTCATATTTGATGGAGCCGTACTTACAATTATCGCCCAGCGTCGGCAGCGCGGGAAGATTGACCAAGTAAGTCTTTGCCAGCCCGTTGATAACGGTCAGCTCTACGGGCTGCACTGTGGGCGCAGCGGCCTTGGTGATGGTGAACCGGTTCACATCATCGGTCGCGAAAACGTCGCTGACCTTTGTGGTACCTTCCGACTTACCTTCAAACACATAGTTATTGCTTGTGAGCGTCATGGTGAAGGAAAGCGCCTTTCCGTTTCCGACCTCCGGCGAGGGCAGATAACTCCCGTCCGCCTGCTTACTGGTAAATTGGGCGTCAGAGAAGGAGAGCGCCGTATCGGGAAGTTTAATCTTCGCCGTTTTGCTGAGGAACGTCAGCTTGTCCGCAGTGAGCGTGACATCTGCACTGCCGTCGTAGGTCTTGGAGATTGACGAAACAGAGAGAAGGCTGATCGGCAGCGGGTCGATGGTCACGGTGAACGTACCGGTAGCTGGTTCGTGGTTCGCGGCTTCCGCCTTGTAGTAAACGGTGTACGTGCCTGCGTCGGTGAATGTCGGTCCGCCCGAAGTATAGTTACCATCTACATTGTCGCTGTAGGTGAACGTCACGGGAGTGCTGTCTACGCTTTGTCCAGACGCGATGATCGATGCGATCTGTGCCTCGCCGGTGTAATACATGCGGGATGCTTTCACGGAAACGGTCAGCTTCGCCGGTTTGACCTTGATGGTCACAGTTCCGGTCGCAGTCGCGTATTTCTCGTAGCCCGCAGCCGGGGTGAATGTCCAATCGGCTTCATAGCCGCCCGCGTTAGGATTGATCGTGCCGTCCGTCCACGCGAACGTACCGTTAACGGATTTGCCGGTGTCGGGATCCTTCATCGTGCCCGAAATCCGGCTCTCGCTCAATGTCTGGCCGTAGGTAATCTCGCTTGCAGTGATTGTGCCGTCCGGCGTGGGCTTGATCTGGTTCACCGCGTTGAGGACGAGCGTCAGTTGAAAGTTTTCGTAGTTGGTGGTGGTGACCGTCACTTTGACGGTACCGATCTGGCCGGTCGCTGTTCCATCTTTCGCATAGAGGCCTACCAAAGTCAGCTTGCTCCCCTCAAATTCCGCTATCTCCGGGTCGAGATAATATCCATGAGCGGTGAAGTTGATAGCAGTCTGCCGATCCCCCAAATCGTAGCGCACTGTGCCGTAATCTCCATTGGGCGCTTCGGGCAGCAGCTTGCTGAAATCGTAGGTGTACGTCTGCTGTGTGCCGTTGATTACGTTCAGTGTGTCGGTCGGGATATTCATGGGCGGGGCGGCCTTATTGATCTGGAAGGTCTTATCATCAAAATCCGCGCCGTTCAGTGTAAAGTCCTTTTGGGTCGTGCCGTCTTCAAAGACATAGCCCGCATTCTTTAACTCGATGGTGAAGGAGACAGTCTTTTTCTGGCCGGCATCGGCGGAATCATAGTGGGCGTTGGACACCTCATAATCTGTACCCTTAGCCAGCCGAAGCGTAGTACCAGTATAATAGCTGTCCGCGCTCTTAAATGTGATTTTCGCATTTGCAGGCAGGTCTGTCGTTCCGTCGTATGTCTTAATGATGTCGCCGACCGAAGCCGCTACTTTGAGCGGTCGGACATTCCATTGGGCAGACTTGCTTCCGGTATAATCGCCGTCGTCTGTTGCCTTGATGGTCAGCGTACAGGGGCCTACATCGTAGGTGCTGCCGCCGCCGGTAATGGTGAAATCCTTGTCCTTTTCCAGCGTTTGGCCTTTGTATGTCACGACAAACGTCGGCACACCGGTCGCAGACACAGAATTAAAGGCCGCTTCATTGCCATCGGGGAATGTGATCTCGGCATTGCTGAGATTCGGCTTGGTGACGGTCAGCTTCCTTTCGGTGCTCTGCACCGTATAGCCGTCCTTGGCGGCGGTGAAAGAAATCGTGTAGCTGCCGACATCGTTGAAGATATACTCCGCGACGTAGACTAGGGTGGTACTGGTGCCGACTGTTGTATATTTCACATCGTTTCCTGACAGCGTGATGGGCGTTGTTGCGCCGTCCTGCTTGATGGAGAACGTCACCTCCGCGTCTTTGTTGCAGCTGGCGCAGAGCTGGACGGTCGTGCCGCGCTCCACCTTCAGCGAGTTGCCGGTCAGGTTCTGGCCATCGACCTCCAGATTCAGTTTCTCGAAAGTGATGGGCAGGATATTGATGATAACATTGTTCAACTGCGAGCCGTTGACATCATCCCGGGCATACCACTTGTGAGTGCCGTCCGCGTTGAGCACCTTGTATCCAAGTGTTTTACCACTTAGAATCGTTTTCCATGTCGCACCCTCTGCCAACGTCAATGTACCGATCACGGCAGGCTTATCCGGCCTGGCGAGTTCTGCTCCACTGTGGGCAACGACCTTATCAATCCTGGCTGTGGTGGTGTTTTGCGTGTTGCTCAAGGTGGTGGTGTTGCTGCCCGCAGCCGCCTTGACCGTCACCGTGCCCTTGATGCAGTGGCCGTTCAGGTCAAGTCCCGTGTCCTGCGTGCCGTCGATGGTATAATCGCCGGTCACGTCGGTCAGCAGCGTGAGTTCTGCGCCGCCGTCTCTGTCTGCGTCAAGGGCTGTCTGCAAATCAGCAAATCTCCGCTGCGGGCGGTTGCCCTCGCCATTGTTCAAGGCTGTTTCAGCCACCGCGGGCGCGCCGCAGCAGGGGCAGGTAGTGGCGTTTTCGTCAAAGCCGTTCTTTCCGCCGTGGCTGCACAACTTTACCACCAGGTCGCAGGTCTGGGCAGCGGCTTCCTCCAGCGTGAGCTGCGTGTCGCCACGATAGTACGCAAGTCCCGCTTTCTGGGGAAGCAGATTGCCCAATGTGATGTTATTATTCAGCCGCAGACCGCTTCTCGAAATCTTTCCGCCGTACAGCTCGACTGTGCCGCCCCAAACCTCCAGCTGGAGCAGGGTGGTGCTGTCATTCTTCGGATCAAATACCAGTGTACCGCCGCCCCGCACGGTCACTCCCACCGCGCCGTTGCCGCCGCTGCTGTCAATGACCGTCAGTTTACCGGTGCGAACCTGGCTCGTGGCCGTAAGGCCGCCGACATTCAAGCTGTATCCGCTCAGACTGTGTCCGTCCAAATCCAGCGTGAGGGTTTTGCTGACATATGTATCGCTGGGCAGCATCTTGTTTGCCAACAGCTTGACGGTCTGACTGTCAGTTGCCGCATTCAGCGCGGACTTCACATCGGTATAATAGGTTTCGCCGATGCCAGCCGCAAACTGTGTCCCGCAGGTTTTGCACATGCCGTCCCCGCCGATTTCGTGGTGGGAGCAGGTAAGATGACAGACGGTGCATTTGCCGTCCTCCCAGGTGTGGTCAGTGTGTTCCCGTCCGCAGGCACATTTTCCCTCCAGCCAGTTGTGTTCTTTGTGGTCGGCCAGTACGTAAAAGCCGTCCTCTGTAATCAGCTCTTTTGCGCTGGCATCCGTAATCTTGCCGTCCCTTTCCAGGGCTTTCCCCTCCGGGATTGCCGACAGCCAGGAGGAGCCAGCCGTTCTGTTCAAGGAGCGGAACGCCCCGCCTTGAAGTGAAACGGTGCCGGATTCCCAAAAAAGTTTGGACGTGATAGAGCCGCTGAGAACGGTGACCGTTCCGCCGCCGCACCAGACTGCCGTGTCGTCTTTACTGCTGTTGCCGAGTTTGCCGTTGCCCGCGCTGTCCTGAATGGTCATGCTGCCGCCGTTGACAATCATGGTATTGAAATCTGCGCTCGTCAGCGTATGGCCGTTCAAGTCCAGGGTAAACGTGCCGCTGTTGACGTAGACCTGTGTCACAAGGTTCACGTTGCTCAGCAGGGTCAGCGTGCCGCCCTGCGTCTGTTGTGCGGCGGTCAGGGCTTCTTCAAAGGTGCCGTAAGGGGTCTCGGTTCCATCCACCGTCAGCGAAGCCGAAGCGTTCGCGGTCTCCTTGGAGACGACCTTGACGTTGGTCAGAGCAGCTTCCTGTGATGTGCTGACCTCTGCGCCGGTGTCCCGGTTGACAAAGACATAGCCGTCTTTCAGCAGGTCTGCGGGCGCAATGGTACTGCCGCTCTTGTAACGCGTCACCGTGTCAAAAGTACCGCCGGACAGGGTCACCCGTTTAGAATCGCCGTTGACGCGCAGTTCATGGAAATCTCCGCCGGAGATCACGGTCTCGCCGCCGTCGGATCCGGTTTGAACACGCCCGGTTTCAAACGACCCGCCTGTAATCGTCAGCGTTTTGCAGGCATCATTATAACCAAAAGCCAATGCAATTATGTCCTCTTTCTCTGTGGCAAGGGTGCCGCTCTCGATGGTGACAGTTCCGCCATCGACCCACAGTGGCGACCAGCCGGCAGTAGCTTGGATTTTTCCGCCTGTGCCGGAATCCTTGACGGTCAAGGACGTACTGGTTTCGCTCAGATACAGCCGTCCCGTCAGCGTGCGGCCGTTCAAATCCAGCGTGTAATTGCCGGAAATATCGAATTTCTCGTTCGCATTCGGGGTTTTGCAATTCGCCAGCAGCGTCAGCGTGCCGCCGTTAGACTGCTTCACTGCGTCGAAGGCTTTCTGGATGTCGTCGTAGTTCACGCCGTTCACTTCGGCCACGGCGACCTCCGCCGCCTGCACTGCCGCCTCCGCCGCCTGGGGCGCAGGCTCCGACTGAACCGCAGGCTGTTCGTCTGCGGCGGGCGCGCCGCCCTCCGGCACGTCCGCTTCCGCCGCCCATGCGGGGGCGGGCAGGAGCGTCAGGCACAGCGCCAGCGCCATGAGCATACTCAATACTCTCTTTTTCATGCTGTTCCTCCTTTGAGATTCGGTCTGCTTTTATGTGAAAATCCGGCATCCACCGGATGCTGTTTTTACAGGTCCTCGGGGACTAAATGCAGCTTTTTCGCGGCGGTCTTGGCCTCCGCCCGGCGCTTCACGTCCAGCTTGTCGAGGATGTGGCTGACGTGGGTCTTCACGGTCGGCAGCTTCACATCCATGATCTGCGCGATTTCGGCGTTGGACTTGTCCGCGCAGAGCAGATGGAGAATTTGAAGCTCCGTGGGCG
>ERZ773138.3283-NODE-3283-length-10570-cov-3.591251_pt1 | contig 10570 bp, 9 predicted proteins | sample MGYA00511114_ERZ773138 | MGnify/ENA primary metagenome ERZ773138 (study PRJEB29015, sample SAMEA2737805) | human gut metagenome | biome: human gut; feature: human-associated habitat; material: faeces | place: China | collected 2012 ...
CGGCATCAAGGTCATCCAGATCGACGAGGCCGCACTGCGCGAGAAGCTGCCGCTGAGGAAGACCGACTGGCACAAGAAGTACCTCGACTGGGCCATTCCGGCGTTCCGTCTGGTGCATTCCGCCGTCAAGCCGACCACGCAGATCCACACGCACATGTGCTATTCGGAGTTCAACGACATCATCAAGGACATCGACGCGATGGACGCCGACGTGATCTCCTTCGAAGCCTCCCGTGGCGACCTTGTGGTGCTCGACGCCATCCACGACGCCAACTTCGAAACCGAAGCCGGCCCGGGCGTGTACGACATCCACTCTCCGCGCATTCCGTCCGAACAGGAGATCGAGGACCGCATCTACGAGATCCTGAAGAAGATGGACGTCGAAAAGGTGTGGATCAACCCGGACTGCGGCCTGAAGACCCGTGGCAACGCCGAAACCTGGCCGAGCCTGGAGAACCTCGTCGCAGCGGCCAAGGCCGTGCGCGCCAAACTCGCCAAGTAAGGCCGGCATAGGCATAAACAGGCAAGATTTCCAAGGAATCACATGCATTCGCCAATCTTCTCGCTGGAGGTGTTCCCTCCCAAGCGCACCAGCCCTGTAGGTACCATCTACGATACGTTGGATGGCCTGCAGGGGCTGGACCCCGACTTCATCTCCGTCACCTACGGCACCGGCAAATCGTCCGACCGCACGTTGACCGCACGCATCGCGCATACGGTGAACGAATACGGCATTCCGGCCGTGGCGCACCTGACCGCGCAATACCTTGACAAAGACGACGTGGACGAGGCGCTCGACCTGTTCGACCAAGCCAAAGTCTCCGGCGTGCTCGCTTTGCGAGGCGACCGTGTGGAAGGAGCCGAACCGGCGGGAGTGTTCGACCATGCGAGCGATCTGGCGGCCTACATCCGCGAGAAGCGTCCTAATCTCAAGATCTACGGCGCCTGCTATCCGGAAAAGCACCCGCAGGCGGCCACGCTTGAGGAGGATATCGACAATCTCAAGAAGAAGGTCGACGCGGGCGTAAGCCACCTCATCTCCCAGCTGTTCTACGACAACGAGGATTTCCTTCGATTCGTGGACAAGGCTCGTGCCGCCGGCATCGACGTTCCAATCGAAGCCGGCATCATGCCGGTGATGAACGCGAAGTCGGTGCTGCGCATGTCGAAGATGTGCGAATCGCGTGTTCCTGAAAAACTTGCCGTCCTGCTTGACAAGTGGGGGAGCGACACCGCGCTGCTTAAAGAGGCGGGTATCGCCTACGCGTCCGAACAGATCTGCGACTTGGCGGCACGCGGCGTCGACGGCGTGCACCTGTACACGATGAACCATCCATGCGTCAGCCGGCGCATCTGGTCCAACGTCAAACCATTCTTCGTCTGATTCCGGACGATGCAACAAACACGAAAGGGATGGTTTCCGGCAACTGTCGGAAACCATCCCTTTCGCCATACTTACGGATATGAACGATTACTATGGGAACCATGGCTTCTTCTACGCATCAGTTTGGGGTGCTCGATCTGATTCGGGCAGGACTGCAGGATCTGGACACGGCACGCACGCTGCTTGACGAGTTGCGCGCCGACGGCATCGACGACGACCGGCTACGCCTGCTGATGAAAACATTGGAACAGACCTGCGAGCCCGACATCGCGCTACGCAACCTCGTCGACATCATCAAAGCGTTGCAAAGCCAAGGCCGCGACTTCCACCAGGTCATCACCGACGACGCCGGACTCGTACGACTCGTCACCGTGCTCGGCGTGTCTGACGAAATGGGCAAGCTCATGCGATTCCGTCCCGAACTCGTCATGGCTGCGGCCAGCGACTCATGCGAAAGCCACCTGTACAACCATGCCCAGCGGCGCGCACATGTGCTCGAAGCGGTCGGTGCCGACCCTGTCGACAGCCGCACGCCGAAAGCCTCGAAACCCCTTGCGGAGGCGGCGACTGCCTTGCGACAGACCTACAGAAAACAGCTCGCCGCCATCATGGCGCAGGACACCACCGCGGAAGATCCCATCGAAATCCAGCCGAGAATCAGCCAGGAACTGTCCGATCTTGCCGACGCGGCCCTGGAAGGCGCGCTCGCCATCGCCCGCAACGAAGTGGACGGCAGCGAACACGTGCGCTTCGCCATCATCGGCATGGGCAAGCTCGGCGCACGCGAACTCAACTACGTATCCGACGTGGACCTCATCTACGTGGTGGAACCGGCGGACGCGGACACCAACGGCATGACCCTCAACCGTGTCGGCACCAAAATGGCCACCACCCTGCAGCGCGTATGCCAATCCGTCATCATGGGCGTCGCCGAACCTACATTGTGGCAGATCGATGGCGGACTGCGCCCCGAAGGCAAGGACGGCCCGCTCGTACGCAAACTCGAATCGCACGAAGCCTACTACGAACAGTGGGCGGAAAACTGGGAATTCCAAGCCCTGCTCAAGGCCCGTCCCGTGGCCGGTGACCCCGACCTTGGCCAAGCGTACATGGACATGACCCGACCGTTCGTATGGACCGCCTCCAAACGCGACAACTTCGTCTACGACTGCCAGCAGATGCGCAAACGAGTCGAAGACCTCATCCCCGCGCCCCTGAAGGACCGTGAAATCAAACTCGGCCGCGGAGGCCTACGAGACGTGGAATTCACCGTGCAGATGCTCCAACTCGTCCACGGCCGCGCCGACGAGACCCTGCGCACCAGCTCCACCCTCGAATCGTTGCAACGCCTCGCCGAAGGCGGATACGTCTCACGCAGACAAGCCAAGAAACTCTCCTGGGACTACCGCTTCGAACGCGTCATGGAACACCGCCAGCAAATGTGGGCGCTCAAACGCACCCACCTGTTCCCGGACCTCGGCAAAGCCAGTCTCGGCGGTATCGAACGCAAACGCGACACCAACGACGACGAACTCAACCACAACCTCGAACTGCGCAGACTCGCCCGGGCCTTCCACATGCACCCCGAGGAACTCGTCGACAAATACGACGAAACCCGACGTGAAGTGCGCCACCTGCACATGGACATCTACTACCGGCCCATGCTGCCCATCAACGCCGGCCTCGACGACGAACAAGTGGAACTGTCCGCCAACGCCATGCAGGAACGCTTCGCCTCCATCGGATTCGCCGACCCCGACGCCGCCATGCGCCACGTCACCGCACTGACCGCCGGCATCTCCCGTGCCGCGAAAATCAACCGCATCCTCCTGCCCGCCGCCCTCCAATGGCTCGGCGAAGGGCAGAACCCCGACATGGGACTGCTCAACTGGCGCAAACTCGAAGAACACTTTGGCACGGACAGCGAATACCTCGGCTTCCTGCGCGACTCGCCGTCCGCCGCGCAACGCCTGTGCCACATCCTGTCCAATTCGCGGTTCCTGGGCGACGCGCTCAACAAATCCGTCGAATCCGTCACCTGGCTCGGCAGCGACAACGACCTGCAGCCACGCTCACGCGAAAGCCTCGACGTGCAGACACACGCCTCACTCGAACGCAACGCAGGCAGCATCAACGACTTCGCCAACTCCATCCGCGCCATGCGACGCCACGAAATCGAACGCATCGGACTAGGGTGGATGAGCGGCGTCATCGACGACAAGGCGTCGCTCGCAGGTATGACCGACGTATACGACGCGGCCATCGACGCATCGCTCACCTGGGCCATCCGCCACCAAACGCAGGAAATGGGACTCGACGAAGCGCCGGCGGCAATCGCCGTCATCGGCATGGGACGCTACGGCGGCAGGGAAGTGAACTTCAGCTCCGACGCCGACGTCATCATCATCTACCGGCCGTCCGATAACGCCGACGACAACCAAGCCAACCTCTTCGCACGCAAAGTGCAGGAAGACCTCCGCGCCATCCTGCAAGGACCGACCACGCTCGAACCCAAAATCGAACTCGACATGGACCTGCGGCCCGAAGGCAAAAACGGACCCCTCGTGCGCTCCTACGCGTCCTGCGAGGAATACTACCGTTCCTGGGCGAGCACATGGGAGCACCAGGCGCTCCTGCGTGCGCGTTACGCGGCAGGCGACGCGGCGCTCGCCGAGGATTTCCTGATGAACGTCGCCGACCCGCTGCGCTATCCGAAGATCGATTTGACGGAGGCGCAGGTCGCCGAAATACGCAAGCTCAAGGCGCGTATGGAAGCCGAGCGATTGCCGCGCGGCGTGCGTAGGGACCGTCACCTGAAGCTGGGCAAAGGTGGTCTGTCCGACGTGGAATGGACGATTCAGCTGCTGCAGTTGCAGCATGCCGGCGACAACGCGAACCTGCGAGTCAACGGCACGATGCAGGCGTTGAACGAGTTGGAGCGGCGCAAGCTGGTTTCCGCCGGCGACGCCGTCGTATTGCGACGCGCATGGTGGATGTGCACGGCCGCGCGCAACGGCAGCTACCTGTGGAGCGGGCGCGTCAACCAGGCGGATATCCTGCCGGATGACACGTATTCGCTGGGAGGACTCGCCGTCTATCTCGGATACGACGCGAATCGCGGACAGCATTTCGAAAACGATCTGCTTGCCGTAATGCGCAAGGCGCGCGACGTGACGGAACGTCTGTTCTACGGCCTTTCATGAAACGATTCGAGCGGGCGCTCGGTGAACACGCGGTGAACGCTCCGGGTCAGTGTTTCGGGCTATAGTTGGCTAGGTCACTTTCAGTGGCCACCTTCAACCACAAGTTGCATGAAAGGTGAGCCGTTGTCCTCAGTACTCGAACCGGCGGTCGAAACGCCGATGGTCGGAAAAAGCGTCATCACTCTCGATGATCTTTCCATTCGTCAGATTCAGGAAATGCTGCACAAAGCGCAGTACATCGATTCCCATCGTAAAGAAGTGGCACACACCTGCGAAGGCAGGGTGCTTGCCACTTTGTTTTATGAGCCGAGCACGCGCACGCGTCTGAGTTTCGAAACCGCCATGCTGCGCCTCGGCGGCAAGGTGATCGGTTTCGCCGGCGCCCAGCTCGCCTCCGTCACCAAGGGCGAGACGATCGCCGACACGTTGAAGACGGTGTCCAACTACGTCGACGTGGTGGCCATCCGCCATCCGAAGGAAGGCGCCGCGCTGGTCGCATCCCGCGCCGCCTCCGTGCCGGTCATCAACGCGGGCGACGGCGGACACATGCATCCGACGCAGACGCTCGCCGACCTGGCCACGCTTCAATCGCGCTTCGGCCGTGTCACCAACCTGACCGTCGGCCTGTGCGGCGATCTGACCTTCGGCCGCACCGTGCACTCCCTGATCGAAACACTGTGCCGCTTCGGCAACGTCAACTTCGTGCTGATCAGCCCCGACGAGCTCAAGACCCCGCAGTACGTGCTTGACCGCATCAACGCCACCGAATCCTGCTCCTACACCGAAGTCAAGGATCTGGTCTCCGTCATCGGCGATCTTGACGTGCTGTACATGACCCGCGTGCAGAAAGAACGTTTCTTCAACGAGGACGATTATCTGCGTCTGCGCGACACCTACATCCTCGACGAAGCCAAGATGGCGTACGCCAAGAAGGACATGGCCGTGCTGCACCCGCTGCCGCGCGTCAACGAAATCGCCGTGGAAGTCGACGACGATCCGCGTGCAGCCTACTTCGAACAGGTCAAGAACGGTATGCTCATGCGCATGGCATTGGAAAGCTCGGTGGTCGGTGACGAACTGCCGGGATACGAACCGCTCGCAGCCAAGGAGGTTGAAGCCTGATGGAAGTCACCAGCATTCAGAACGGCATCATCATCGATCACGTGCCCGCCGGAACCGCGCTCAAGGTACTTGAGTATCTGAAGATCGACCCGTCCAAAACCAAGCTCGCGTTGATCATGAACACCGACAGCCACATGTACGGCACGAAGGACATCATCAAAATCGAGGATGAGACCGAATCCATCGACCTCGACGTGCTCGGCCTCGTGGCGCGCACCGCGACCGTCGGCATCGTCCGCGGCGGCAAAATCGTCGAAAAGAAGAAGCCGACCCTGCCGGAACATGTCGTCAACATCATCAAATGCGTGAACCCGCGCTGCGTCACCACCACCGAGCCTGCGGTGCAGATGTTCCATCTGGTGCATTCCGACCGTCAGGAATACCGTTGCGACTACTGCGACGAGGAAGCGAAGTTCTGAAATCATGACCCTCACCCTTCACGACATCAAGGTCTGGAACACCGGCGAAGTCATTGACCTCGTCGTCCCCTCCGACACGGACGCGTCCGTGGACGCCTCGGCGATGACCATCGCCCCCGGATTCGAAGACCCGCACGTGCATTTCCGCGATCCCGGACAGACCTACAAGGAGTCCATGATCTCCGGCTGCGCGGCGGCGGCATCCGGCGGATACACGAACGTGCTCATCATGCCAAATACCGTGCCGGCCATGGATGGCGTGAAGGTGGAGGCCGGCCAGCCGGGCGCCTCCGAAGTGCTCGACGCCGAATACGACACGGTCATCGATTACCTGCAGCATTACGAGGCCGCTCATGGCGTGAAACTGCCGGTGCGCTACGACCTATGCGTATGCGCCTCAAAGGGGCGTGCCGGCCATGAGGCCACCGAAGTGGCCGACTGGATCGGCTACCTGCCCGAACATGGCGACGAGCATAAGGACGCCTACCAGCTGGCGCATCCGGTGACCGCCATCAGCGATGACGGTTCCGCGGTGACCCCCAGCATTCTCGAACAGGTGTTCGAAAACGTCAAGGAGTCGGGACTGTACCTCATCGAGCATTGCGAACACCACGACACCGGCGCGGTCAATGACGGTCCGGTGTCCCGCAAGCTTGGCGTTCCAGGCATTCCGGAGGACACGGAACTCAAAATCGTCGAACGCGACATTGACATGTCCCGCAAAACCGGCGTGCACGTGCACTTCCAGCACGTCAGCACCGCGATTTCCTTCGACGCCATCCGCAAAGCCAAGGCCGAAGGACTTCCGATCACCTGCGAGACCGCGCCGCATTACATCGCATTGAACGACGAGGCGCTGCTTAAGTACGGCACTTTGGCCAAAATGAACCCGCCGCTGCGCTCCGAAGCGGACCGCCAGGCCACCATCGCAGCCGTCGCCGACGGCACGGTCGATTTGTTGGCCACCGACCATGCGCCCCACACCATGGAAGAGAAGGAACTCGGCTTCCTCGACGCGCCCAACGGCATCATCGGGCTGGAATGCGCATACGGCGTCTGCCACAAGATACTTGTCGACGGCGGATTCATTTCCGACGAACGTCTCATCGAACTCATGTCCACCGGTCCGGCCGAACTCATGGGCCACGACAAAACGGACATCACGGCGGTACTCGACGACTACGCCGACGCCGTGCCGGGAGACGACGACACCAAGCGCGTGCTTGATCTGGGCCGCGTGCCCGAAAGCGACCAGGTGGATCTCGTGGTGCTGAACACCGGAGAGGAATGGACCGTCGACCCGGAGAAGTTCCACTCCTCGGCACGTAACACCCCATTCGGCGGATGGCAGGTCACCGGCCGGCCGCTCGCCACCATCATCGGCTCGAAGCTGGCCTTCAGCCGCATCGACAAGGAGGACTGATGGACCGTCTGATCGAAGTCATCGAAGACAAGCAGAATCCAAGCGTCGTGGGACTCGACCCCACCGAAGCGCTGGTGCCGAAGCAGGTCGTGGCCAGCTTCGCCGAGGAAATCGCCGAACAGGTGGAGGATCCGACGGAAGCGCCGGCAGCCCAACTGTCCGTCGCCTTCTTCGAATTCAACCGCGCCATCATCGACGCAGTAGCCGACATCGTCCCGGCCGTCAAACCGCAGATCGCCATGTATGAGGCGCTCGGACCAGCCGGCATCGACGCCTACAGCATGACCTGCGAATACGCCAAACAGCAGGGACTGTACGTCCTCGGCGACGTCAAGCGTGGCGACATCGGCTCCACCGCAGCCGCCTACGCCCACCATCTGAGCGGTGTGAACGCGGGGGAGCACGCTTTCGACCCGTGGCATGAGGACGCGGTCACCGTGAACCCCTACCTCGGCACCGACGGCATCACCCCGTTCGTCGAAGCCGCCACTGGTGCCGACAAGGACATCTTCATACTGGTACGCACCTCCAATCCATCCAGCAGCGAACTGCAGGAACTCGAACTCGCCTCAGGCGAGCGCGTGTACGAGCATGTCGCCGACCTCGTGGAAGGCTGGGGAGCCGAAACCATCGGCGCGAACGGGTATTCCCGTGTCGGCGCGGTGGTCGGAGCCACCCATCCCGAGGAAGGCAAGGCGTTGCGGGCGCGCATGCCGCACACGTTCTTCCTGGTCCCCGGTTACGGCACGCAGGGCGGTACCGCCCAAGGCGTGGCCGGCATGTTCGACAAAGACGGCATGGGCGCGCTCGTCAATTCGTCGCGTGGCATCATCGGAGCCTGGAAGAAGTCCGGCAAATACAGCGAATCCATGAGCGCAGACGATGCGCTTGACTTGGTCGCCGAATCGGCGCGCGAGGCCGCGAAGGATATGCGCGACAATCTGCGCGCGGTACTGCCGTAAGTTACCAGAACAATCGAACGAAACACAGGAAAGGGAGTCATGACCGCCGCAGCAACGTTCATGCCGACCGTCGGCCAGGCGAGGGAAGCGGGATTCTTCCCCAGCAGGCACACGGTCGAAATCGTCGACAACCGCATGCTGGCCGATGGCGTGTACCGATTGACATTCCGCGACGAATTCATCGCGGGACATGCCAAGCCGGCGCAGTTCGTCGACGTGTATTCCAACAATCCGAGCAGACTGATGCCCCGCCCGTTCGGCGTGGCAGAAGTGGATGGCGATGAGGTGAGCCTTATCTTCGCCGTCGTCGGCAAAGGCACCGCCGAATTCTCCGAATTGCGTGCGGGCGACACCATTCGGGTGATGGGTCCTCTCGGCAACTCCTTCAACACCAAGGAGAACGCGAACTACGTGCTGGTGGCCGGCGGTCTCGGCGTGCCGCCGCTGGTGCGCGCCGCGCAGGCCATCGCCGAATCGGAGGGGTCGACGAGCACCGCGGTGTTCGGATACCGCAACGTGCGTTTCGGAGACGGATACGTCGGCCGGTACGCGGACAAGACATACAGCATCGACGAATCCGAAGGCAATGTCGTAACGCTCCTTGACCGTATTGAAAATGAACTGGTGAACGGCGAGCTGAAGCCGGTCATCCTCTCATGCGGGCCGTTGCCGATGATGAAGGCCGTCGCCGCATGGGCGGCGAAACGCGGCATCGAGGCACAGCTGAGCTTGGAACAGCGCATGGGCTGCGGATACGGCACATGCGTGCTGTGCACCGTCGACACCGCCGAAGGACGATTGAAGGTCTGCTCGGACGGACCTGTGTTCACCCGCGAACAATTGGGATGGGGGGAGTGAGCATGACCGCAGAACAACATGCGAACCTGTACGAACAGCACGAATGGAAGCATCCCACCCAGGTGGCTGGTATCCCGTGGAAGAATCCGGTGGCGACCGCTTCCGGCACGTTCCAATATGCTGCCGTGCGCTGGTTCTATGACGTGAGCCAGCTGGGCGCCGTCACCACCAAAGGCGTGTCTCCGGTGCCATGGGAAGGCAATCCTGGCATCCGTACTGCGGAAGGCCCCTCCAGCAACATCAACGCCGTCGGCCTGCAGAATCCCGGCGTGGACCATTACCTTGAGGACGATCTGCCGAAACTCAAGGCCATCAACGCCACCGTCATCGCCAACGTCGCCGGACACTGCGACGACGACTACGCGGAAGTCGTGTCCAAGCTCGACGATTCCCCGGCCGACATGCTGGAAATCAACGCCTGCAGGAAATCCTCGTTCTGCCAAGAATCCATGGCATTATCGACCATGGCCGCCTTGGTGTAGATACGTCCCGTCAGGATATCAATCTGTTCCCACCGTTCGGAAGCCAGCTGTCCGATTTCCTGGTTCTTGGCGTAAATCTGCGCATACGCCGTTCCTTCCAACTGGGCTGCCGGCCAGCGTACCAAATCGCAATTCCCACCCCAGAACATGATAACCAGCAGCAGGGCGAACGGTCTCAGGAGCGGCATAATCTTCCAAGTCTCTTCACCCAACATATAGTTGTAAGCCTTTCCCGCAAAATGAGCCAGGCACAAAAAGCCGGCAATCACCTTCGCATAGTACGCCATGGCACCCACCAGGCCCGTGCGGCCCCCGGCGGGAATCATCCGTTTCAGTTCCAGCATGTAGTCAGAGGTGTCCTTGTCCAGCAGACCGTTGCTGAAGATGTCAAACCCACCGGTGGTGTCCCCACCTTGCGCCTGCAGATGGAAGAACCCGTTTTGGCTCAAATCCAGCAACCCGCGCACTCCTGACAAAAGAGTGTCCAGCAAAGGTTGCCATGTACTATCAAAAAACAGTTCATTCATAGTCTCGTGTATTATGTCTTGTTTATTCCTATCTATTTTTACGTCCGGAAAAAGACTTGTCCAATATCTTCCGGTACTCCTCATTGATGTTCATCCGATCCGTCTGTTCGGACTCCAGGATAAAGTCTATCCAGTCCGATCCCCTCACGTGCGCATACAGCCGGTTCAGTTCATTCAGCTTCTTCTGGTA
>ERZ773138.3290-NODE-3290-length-10563-cov-2.980681_pt1 | contig 10563 bp, 9 predicted proteins | sample MGYA00511114_ERZ773138 | MGnify/ENA primary metagenome ERZ773138 (study PRJEB29015, sample SAMEA2737805) | human gut metagenome | biome: human gut; feature: human-associated habitat; material: faeces | place: China | collected 2012 ...
TTATGCAAAGATAGGATTTTTACAAATATTACCCCTCAGGTTTTTACATTGACCCCCTTTTACCACCATTTCCGCTATTTATAGTATGCTTTAACGGGAATAATAATGTATCTCGTATTCAGAAACAATTATAACACTCCCGGTTTTCCTGTCCACTCCTGATTAATTTTCCAGCCACTTTTCCGGTTTTTCTTTCTTATTTTTCAAAAACCAATCGGTTGTTTGGTTTTATATTTTCTTTCTTATATATTTGCATCAAAGGTTCTCGTCAGTACCTTTTAATTTGAGAGAAGCAAATAGTTTAAATCAGTTTGTATCAATAAAATACTCCATTAGCTAATTATATGTACTTACTGTTTGGAAAAGAAAAATAATATTTACCGAAAATGAAGATAATCTTGTCCTATATAATGGCCACTATCATCCTTCTTTTTCTTCTTGCATTGCCCATTGCAGGAGTAGTAGCCTACATACGGTTAATCCGTAAAATGCGCAGAGAGCAGATAACTGCCATTCCGAAATTCTCCTTATTCATGCTTTTTCTTATCTGCGGAACTTTGCTCATGGAAATTCTGTTAGGAATAAGCGGCATGTGGTCGGGAGCATCGACAGCGAGATTCATATTCCTGCTGTTCGTTGCTCCCGCCTTGTGTGGAATGATAGCCTGGCGGCATCGGCATCATAGCGAAATATCCAAATACCACTGCACTATTTTGCATGCAGCATTAGGGTATTTGCTGGGCGAAGCGGTTCTGATAGGTGCAGTCAGCTTGTTTATCATCGGAGAACTGGCTTATATGGCGCTGATCGGTTAGCATAAAACCGTATTTTCGCATACCGGAAAAGAAATTCCCGGAATATTAATTATCTTTGGTGAAAAATAGAAGGGAATGGATATACATACGTTTATAGGCAATTATCGGGAAGCTTTCGGGCAGCAGGCCGGACTTCCCATCGTATTTTGGTACTCCGACCAACCGGAAGCTCCGGCAGAGAAAGTAAACGGGTGCTTCTTTAAAAGCATGGCGCAAGTAAGAAACGGAAAAATAATCAGCCTCAATGCCGAAACAATAGGCTGTGGAGGCGGCAAGTTCTACACAGGCTTCACGGATATGCCGGAACATGTGCCCGGCTTCGTCTCTTTGAAAGAGAAATACAAGAAAACACCCGATATGGTTATTGACTTCATACAGGAATTGCAAGTGCCTAAAGCGGAAAAAGCCTACCTGCACTTTGCACGAATCGACAAGATTGGTTCTTTCGACAAAATGGAAGGCATATTGTTTCTTGCCACGCCGGACATGCTGGCAGGACTTGCCACATGGGCTTTTTTCGACAGCAATGCAACGGATGCCGTATCAGCTCCTTTCGGTTCGGGCTGTTGTTCCGTAGTGACTCAGGCTATCCTTGAAAACCGGAAACAAGGCAAACGAACCTTTTTGGGATTCTTCGACCCGTCTGTCCGCCCTCATTTCGAGGCAGAGTTATTAAGCTTCACCATTCCGATGTCCCGGTTCAAGGAGATGTATCACACCATGCGCGAAAGCTGCCTGTTCGACACCCACGCCTGGAGCAAACTCAAGGAAAGGATACAGGACAGGCAGAAAGAGACAAAGCCTTTCAACCATTTAAATGTATCTTTTGAAATCCGTCCGGATATTGTGCTGCGTGAAGTAACGGTAGAAGATGCCGCTGCCATATACCATGCCATAGATACCCACCGCAACTATATGCGGACATGGTTGCCTTTTGTAGACAACCTGAAGTCCGTAGCCGATGAGGAAAACTTTCTGAAAAGGGTCCTCTCCGCCCCTGCCGACAGCTACGAACCTATATTCGGTATTTGGAACAGAGAGAATGAAATTTGCGGACTGATAGGTTTTCATTTTTCCGACTTTGCCAATCACCGCACGGAAATCGGTTACTGGCTTCTGCCCGAATACCAGCATCAGGGCATCATGACCGATTGTGTCCGCCGCCTATGCCGATGGGCCGTCGAAACCAAAAATATAAAACGCATACAGATACGTTGTGCCACGGGCAATGTAGCAAGCAACGGCATTCCCGTCAGGCTTGGCTTCCGCCTTGAAGGAACGGAACGGGCCGGAGAGTTATTGGCTTCGGGAGAATATGCGGACATACATGTATACAGTATTTTAAAAGAAGAACTTATGGAACAACAAGCGAAACTCAATGAGCACAACAAACAGGAATACCCGCCTATGCATATCTATGATTTAAACACATCCTTAACTAAACAGCTATACAACAATGAGTTATATCAAATCCTAAAAATACATAATTAACATTCTCACAGGACGATTCAAGCTTGCGAATACACTTATAATAGAATTGGCTGCTTCTACTAATATGCTATATCATTTATTTGTAGCATAGTTGGCATTAAAAAAATCAAATCAAATTTGCCATGCAATATATAATTCATTATTTCGATAGTTCTTATCAACAATACATCATCAACACACCCTATAATATCAATCACGCAAAATCCAAGCAGTATAGACATACAGAGCAATACTATTGACTGCGGTTTTCACTTGTTGCAAAATCGCAGTATCTTCCATCTCATTAGCTGCATGAGCATATTTATTTCTCAAATACCACAAATTGGAACAATATTTCGCAAATGGACTAGAATTCTTACTTTTTAAAGGTTTTGTTTCTTCAAATAAATCCAAAGCATCATATAATCCACCAGTATTTATTTCGATATTTCTACATTTTATTCTTTTTATATTTCTGAGATAAGCTTCATATCCTAACACTAAACGATACAAATAGGACTCCCTATCATAATAATCGGATTTAGAAAAAAACAGCTCATAAACTGATAATAAAATACCATCACCCCAACCAGTTGTTTTACCATCAATCTTTAAGAAATCCACAAAGATATCAATAGCTTTATTGAGTTCTAATTCTGTGTCTTTAAAATAAAATTTTAATTCTAACCCTAACCTATCTTTCAATTTAGATAAATCAAACTGGACATTCGCTATTGGATTATGAATAACAGGAATAATCTCCGTTACATTATCATGTTTATATTCTTTTGCTTCTGGTAATTGTTGCGTATTCAAATAAACAACTATACCCTCTAGCTCTTTCTTTTTAACAAACAGCAAGTTATTATCAAATATCTTATAAAATACAGTTTTGGAAATTTTGTCTGGGATTTCATCCTTAAAACATTTATAGAGGGCTTCTAAAGTACTTTTATAACCTTCTTTTTTCTTTAAATGGTTAACTATCAAAGAGCTAATTTTCTTTCTATATTCAGGTTGTCTATCACGTTTTCCAAGCTTGCATAAATCATATTTAGCAACTTCAATCATATCAAGTAATATATCATGACCTTCCCTGTTTACAATCCCCATACGAACAAGTTTCTCGACATAACGATACAAACTATCATCTGACAATTCATAATTTTCAACAATTAAGATATCTTTTACTTCCTGCAGTAATTTTCTGTATGAAGTCCTATATTGACAACAATTTTTCAAATAATCTATTGCAATATTATAAATTCTATTGCCTAAATCTTTTTGTCTTGTTACTGTTTCTATTTCTGGATATCTATTCTTAAAATCATTATGAACAAGCAAATTACTGTCTGACTTTGAGACTGAGCAAACTGCTGTTGCATAGGTTCTAATAGTATAATCTGGATAATTATATTCTTTATTTACTGCTTCAAGTAAATCATTAAAATAGATTCTCCCATTTTGTTGAATAGCAAACTCCGAAATAAACTCACGAATACTTTGTTTTGTGTCTCCATAATACCAATAACCACTCTTTGCAATACAATTAAATCTATTTTCTTTACATAGTATAAGTTGGTCCATTGTTATTTTTTCAATATTATACAGTTCGGAACGACTGTTGTATTCTTCTAAAATATCAGTTTTTGAAATAGCGTTTTCACTCCCAATTGCATTTTCAAAAATAATTCTTTTCACCTTCTTATCTACAGATGATAGATATTGCCATTTAAGTTGATAAAGAGCAATATCATTTGGTGAGTTTTCAATCCAATTATGGTTATCTAAAATACTACAAATCATGTCTTTTCGCTTATTCTTAACTTTGTCAGAAAAGTCAAATAATGTCACTGGTATAACTTCATCATTAAGTTGATTAATACAAACTATTATCAATTTCTGATAAGTGATAACCTCATTCTCACCGACAATAAATCTCTGGTCAGCACGGTAGCCTGCTTTTGCTACATTCAAAGATAATATTTTTGCAATCTGTTCAATTTGATTTTCTGCACATTCCACTAAATCACAGAAATAATTAGCATCTTTATAAATAGCAGTTGATTTTATATAATTTATTTCATTTAAAAAGCTTGATGTTAAGACTATATTATTAAAACATTCTCCATCAAATACAGCCATAACATTTCGCAATAACTGCCGAACTCTTTCTTTATGCAATGAAAACACCTCACCAATCTCTTCATTAGTTTTTATTTTGCCAGAAAGTCCATACGAATAACGTATTATATCAGCATTTCTACCATCATTCTTTTTTTCTAAAGCTGTAACAAGCTGATTTAAACACAAAAAAAGCTTCTCACTAAATGAATAAGGTTTGGAATCATCATATTGAGGAATCTCTATCTTAGCAAAAACCAAATATTCATCTGGACTATTATAAACATTAGATTTCAAATCATTCCATTGTTTTATAAGCTTACCATTTATACCTTTTAAATAATGTATTTCATTATTAGACAATTGCAATACACTACCTAAGTTTTTCAAACCATTTCTCTTAAATAATTTGAAAAGTTCTGGTGACTTATTTTGAAGACAATCAGTAGACAAGCCCATTATCTCATCTGAAAAAGTATTATCAGGCTCAACAGCAGTATTTGGGTATCTTGAAACATCATCTCCCTTATTTTCGCAATGACATGAAATATAACGCTCTATATCCTTGACTAATTCTTGACACCTTTTTACAACAGCCTTATTCTGGCTTATACTTCCCCAATTGTTGAGAAAAGAACCTACTGATAATAAATTACTATCATTCAATATTCCCAAAAAACCACGATGCTTATATATTTCACCTTGCAGTTTTGGAATTAAGTCTATTATCATTAAATCAAGTATCTCCTCCTGAGTCATATTGCTACTAATTTAGATTCTTACATTAAACTATTTTTCAATTAGAAAAATAAATCACCACAGAAATAACATCTGAAGATTAAATTATCATCTCATTATTTTAGTAGATGAGATTTCTTTAAAAACATATCCACATTATCACTTTTCAGACTTAACCTTCTTATAAAGATGTTCTTTGAATAGTAAATGCAGTTAAATGAATATCAAATAGTTAATTAGATTTTAATGTAACATTATAACTATTATTATATGAGTTACGAGTAGCCATCCAATTAACTTCGCTGATAAAACACTTGCAAGTTATAAAAAATATAGTAAAAGTCAAAGAAAAAAATTAATCAGTAATGAGGGCACTATCACCAAAGCCCCTCATAGGATTTAATATTCAAAAATATATAATTGACCATAAAAGTAAATACTAACAAACCACTCAGCTATACAAAATTAAACTAATACACTAATTATCAATAGATTAATTCAAGCATTTATATCCACTTCTATTATTAATGAATATTAGAAGAGGACAAATCTTCTAATAGATAAATTTTCTTTGATAGTCTTTCGTATATGCTATATATAATTAGTAAATAAAAAAAGCATTAAATCTGGCATATTTGGATTATATTCACTTACTTTGAGGATATGAATATTATATTTTAGTATGAGACTATTAAATTCAAATGAAACCAATAACATGGAATTCTTAACAGAAAAGGGAATTCCTTTTACTCTTATTGAACCTACCCAAACAGGTCTGAAAAAATCGATTATGGATGCTACTAGCACAGTTCGTTTCTTTTTAGAAACGAATAGTATACACGATTATAAACAACAAAAACAAGGCGTTGATAATAAACTTATTTATCCTGCAAGTATTGTTACAGATATAAACTATTACGATACAGAAGCCTCTTTGTATCGTCCAAAAAAGGTGACCCTAGAATATGGTTCTCAAAGCTAAAGAAGCATACGTCTCCTAATGATATTCTATCTATCCTATTTTATAAGGATAGATTGTATATTGTGAATTTAACAAAATACAACATTAGAAATTTATTCAATAGCCCTATAGATAATCCTATAAAAGAATTCCTGCATACTCTTTATGACGATGAAATGCAAGTTGCAAATGAATTATTGTCAAAAATGAGAGAATTAGCTAGTATGGGGTTTATTCGGGCAGAAGTGGATGCAGATACTGGGGTTGGAAGAACTTTAGAAACATTATTGGGAATAAAAATTAATTCATCAAAATCACCTGACTATAAAGGCATTGAAATTAAGAGTAATCGAATTAAGCTCCATAGTCAAAATCGAAAAGGACTTTTCTGTCAGGTCCCTAATTGGGAACTTAGTAACTTCAAAAGTTGCGAAGCAATCTTAAACAAATTCGGTTATTATGCCAATGGTATCTTTAGATTATATTGTACTGTAAATAGTTTAACTCCTAATTCCCAAGGATTATATTGGCAGATTGACGAATCTTCTCAACTATTAACTGAGAAGAGTGAGAAATATGGTCCAGTCGCCACTTGGGAGTTGAATAAACTTCATGAAAGATTGCTAACTAAACACCATGAAACTTTTTGGGTGTCTGTTACTAGTAAAAAAGAAGATGGCAAAGAGTATTTTCGATATGACCGAATTGAACACACTAAAAATCCGATAGTGTCTCAATTCGATATTCTAATTCAACAAGGAAAGATAACATTAGACCATCTAATTAAGCAAGAAACAAGTGGAAATGTAACAGAAGGAGGCCCTAGTTTCAAAATTAAACCTAATGCCATTAATCTGCTTTTTCCTCAAAGTACAATTTACGAACTATAATAAAAAGAAACTTATGAAGTCTAATATAAATATTTTTTTAGAAAATCATAAAACTGATATTATAGAAATAATAGATAGTTTTAAGGATTATGAATTCAGCTCACATGATTTTATAGAAAAATTTTCTAGAAAGTTTGAAACAGACTATATTGAAATGCTTGTTTTTTATAAGAAGTCAGGAAAAGCATTCCAAACAGTACATAGTCAAATAGCCAAGTTTTTAAGTGAAAATAGAGTCTACTTAAAAATAGAGAAGAAAGGAAAAAAAATAAGTGAAAACACTTTTGGTGAAAATGATTATCCAGAATGGTGGAACAAATTAAAATAGAATCTCAATAGACATTTTTTTGTAATAATGGCAGATATTGTTTCAAAAGAAAAAAGGAGCTATATGATGTCTCGTATTCACTCAAAAAATACGAAACCAGAATTAATAGTTAGGAAGTATCTTTTTCATCGAGGATTCCGCTATAGGGTGAATGTAAAAAAACTTCCTGGTAGTCCAGATATTGTATTTGAGAAATACAAAACAATTATTTTTATAAATGGTTGTTTTTGGCATGGACATTCTAATTGCAAAATCGCACATATTCCTAAATCAAATACAAAAAAATGGATTCACAAGATACAAAAAAACATCGATAGGGACCTATCAAATAGAATCACATTAATGAAAATGGGATGGCATATTCTTACTGTTTGGGAATGCCAACTATCACCTTCTAAAAGAGAAAAAACATTATTGTCCATAGAATTATCTTTATGCAAAAGGATTATTGAAAGTTACAAATAAATTTTCCATATTTTAAAGCCAAATCTCTAGTTTATTCCAGCTATATTCATTTATTTTGCATACTGAATATTAATGAACACTTACTATATGGAATCTAATATTATTGAATTCTTAAGAAAAGAGGTGGTTAATGGTCTTTTTCAAACTACTACTATGCAAACAGTATGGAATGTTTGGCAAAATAAGATTAGAGAGATACTACCTCAAAATTGCACCGAACAGGATTTTCTTAATCTTGGAGATTACTTATCTGATATATTTAAAAGTACTGGTGGAGAAGGAAGAGCCCAGGGGGAGTTGTCTGGTGGTGGAAATGCTTGGGAATCTCTAATTGTTTGGTATATAAATATTTGTTGCGTTAATACGAGAGTTGTTGCATTTAAAAAAATGGGACAAGTTCCATTGCCTATAAAAGAGGCAATAACCGTGAATTATGAAAATTTTTCTTGTTCTACCGAGTCTGACATAACAGTTGTTATATTTCCTGATGAAGATTGTTTTACTTCTAAAGAAGATGCACATATCTTTTTCAATTCGAGAGGAAAATATATGAAAAAGGAATTGGACAAGGAGGTGGGAGAATATTTTGATAAATTTAGTATTGGTATAATTCAATGTAAAACAAACTGGAATGATAATGCCCAGATTCCAATGCTTTGGGATATGATTTATTCGGCTGGCGGCTTTAGAGGAAGGCAAATAAGTGTTGGTGTAAATAACTATAGTATACAATCCCTAGACTCCTTTACTTATTCTTTTGTTACTGTTCCTTCAAACAAACTCAGTAATTTTAAGCCCAATAGCGTTTCTGTTAAGAGAGTAAAAGGGCTGTCTGGCGGAAACTATTGGGGACGTATAACAGAACAGGGTATAGCAAGGTCTGTAAAAGAAATTTTCAACAATTACAATTCTGGTTTTGACAATAAGAATATACGAACAACATTAAAGAATGCAGTTTCGCATATTGAAGAATATACATATTTTAAATTGTAAAAAGAGCTGTAAAATACAGCTCTTTTACTTTATTGAATCTTCTTTAATATTTCATGACCAATAGCCCTTGCCATCAAAGGAGGGACGGCATTCCCAACCAAAGTATATTGAGGAATTTCAACTTTACGCTTCTCTCCACCAGTTGAACGTTTACCTTGAAAAACAAAGTTGTCATCAAATGATTGAAGCCTTGCCATTTCCCTAACTGTTAAAGCTCGATATGCGGAATAGTGAATAAAGTCATCTGGCATTGTAACGACCGTAGGACTCTGACTATCCGCCTTTAATACATTATAATTACGTTTATCAGAATTCAATCCACAATCTATCAGCTTCTTACGACTTTCGTCATATCCTCCTGATTCGGCTATTATACGTAACCTTTCTTTTACTTCTTCTTTCTGTTGGCTAGTCTTATGGTTGTGTAATGTAGCCATTAAATGTTTGCTCTTTTCAGAAAGTTCCTCAAAGTTACGAACATAAAAAGGGGTATCATTTAACTCAAAACGATGATTTAATCTTCCTTGTTTTGACCAATCTTTATAAGTCAAATGAGTATTACCATCAATTTTACCGTCAAGTGCTCTTGTTTTAAGTAATTGTCTATATTTACTATTAACTCTTACTGTTTTATATTTAGTAACCTCCTCTCCATTACCAATAAAATCTAAATCATAAAGAGCCTCATACACAGTAACTTTATCATTACCAGATACAGTTGGTGGTATTTCTGTTATAATATTCTGGTCTTTTCTACATCCAATAAAAAGTACACGTTCCCTGTTTTGTGGTACACCATAATCAGAAGAATTAACGACAATAGGCTTTTCTATATTATAAAGTCTTATATTATTTAAAATAGTTTCATATTCATCTAGCAACTCATTAGATTTAATCAACTCTCTCATCTCATCAAAACATTCATCTAAGGTTGATGTATATATTTTTAAAGCTTCCAATATTTCATTTACTTGGGATTTATAAGCTTCAAAACTATTAATCTTGTTAAAGGCACTTGCTATATTTTCAATAATTTGCGATTCTGAAATAAAACTAATAAACTCGTTAAATTGGTCTACGAATCCATCATTATCAATATCTGATTGTGTTTTCTCATTCACTAAACTCTGCTTAATACCATTAAGTATTGAAATTCTTTTCAAAAGATTCAAGCCATGGCGTATGGTGTTAATATTAACATCTGATTTGCTTACCTTATAATCAACTTTTTTAGTTATTAATTTAAAATGATTCTCTATAGTTTGAATATATTTCTCATTAAAAATATTTTTATCTTCTACAGATACTTCTAAATCTATCTTTTGTTGATAACAATCTAGAATGAAAACTTTCTCAGTGGCCTTGCTTTTCTTCAACTTAGCAATAAACTCTGTAAGTTGATACACCTCTTCTTCATCAACCAGAGAACGTATTTCCTTTATAATTCTTTCTTTTATTTTTCCTCCATCTTTGGTCAATAGTCCTTTAACATTCTCCATTACAAAATATTTTGGTTTAAGGACTCTAATGACTTTCAAATAGTGTTCAAACAAATCATCTCTTTTATCATACTGCTTACGTCTTCCAGACAAACTAAATGACTGGCAGCTTGGCCCCCCTGTTACTACATCAATTTGTTCACCATGCAATTTTTCTAGAAGATTTTTGAGAAAATCTTCTTCCATAATGTCTTGCCTGTGAAAAACAGTATTTAATCCTAATTGAAAGTTATAACGAACTAAATGAGTTAACTCGCAATTGTCATTTATATCACTAGCA
>ERZ773138.3291-NODE-3291-length-10555-cov-2.269333_pt1 | contig 10555 bp, 9 predicted proteins | sample MGYA00511114_ERZ773138 | MGnify/ENA primary metagenome ERZ773138 (study PRJEB29015, sample SAMEA2737805) | human gut metagenome | biome: human gut; feature: human-associated habitat; material: faeces | place: China | collected 2012 ...
AAGCGCACGCACTTCACCCCGGTCACCAGCGAACGGGTAGACACCGTATGGTCCAGATTACGCTTGGAGGTGGGCAGAAAACGCACTCGTAGTGTGGACTGGGTAGCCGATACCTTCAGAGGGTCTTCCACACCGTTCATGGTGGACTTCATCGTAAGGCGGAAAGTACCCAGACCGTCCAGCGTCACGCTCTCGGAAGACTGCAGGTGGCGAGTCATCACGGTCACCAGGTTGTCGATGACATTCTTCGAGTCACCCGAGAGGGAAGACAATTCCGCAATCTCCTTGGCCACCTGCTCGGTGTCCACATTCCCCGTCAGCACCACGCGGGGATAGAAAAGCTTCTTGCCCTCTTTGTTGGCAAGAACCGACTGAAATGATTTGTAAATTACTGGCATAGTAGTTTTGTTTTAAAAATTAATAGTTTGTCTTGAAATTCAAGGATTCGTTTTTTTCAAATGAAACAACATTGTTTTATTTTCGTGTATTAAGCTTAACCACATTGCAAAGATAACGCTATCCGGAAAAGTGTGCAAATTAAAAAAACCGTTTTTCTTCATGAATTTATTCACAAATCGAAAACTTTACTTACAGCACAGGCTCAGCAGGTATCGCCCCGGTTGCCGTATCTTGCCATGACTCTCGCGCAAGGCATAGAAGCCCTTCCACAAAGGGTGGCCGATAGCACCGAAATTACTTTTGAGGATAATGGCATACTGCTCTTGCGGAGGAATATGGAACTGCTTCAGATTGAAAAGCAACCCGTCCAGGTTGCGGTCCGTGCCATCCTGCGGCGGTTGCAGTTGCTCTATTTTCCGAAGATATTCCCCCTCCGCGGATGGCACATCCGCGCCCTCAGTGCCCCCGGTTCCGGGGGAACTATGGAGGAGGGGATTTTCTTTGCTGTGTTGTGATGTGCTATGCTCTGCTGTGCTATATGTACCCGATGTCGCATTTTCGGGCTTAAATGCTGCACTTTCGGCAGCGGACGGCACGCTTCCATTGGCAGACGGCACTCTCCCGGCGGCAGTCGGCGCGGCCTCGTCATCGCTCTGAGAATCATCCACCAGACAATAACGTGTGTCTATGGCGGAAGATTTCCGGCGCTTGGTACTGAACAGATACTGCCGCTGTATCTCAGCAGAAGTCAAGATGGCGTATTTGCCGAAAAGGGCGGCATTGAAAATGCCGTACTCCACAGCCAGGGCAAGAATGCGCTTCACGTCGGCAGCCGTCTTTTCATAGAGGCAGGCGGAAAGGTCTTCGTAGAAAAGCTCGTCGGCACACACGTAATAGCCTTCGTCGGCATAAATGCAGGAGAGGGCGCCCAGCAGAATGGCAAAGGAGCCGTCACCCTCACGTTTCATGATGCGGCGCACCAGACGGTCGTGCATGAAGTCTGTGTTCAAGGGGAAATAGTCAAGTCCCCGTTTTTTGATTCTGGACATGGTTTGATGATTAGGGGTTAGTGATTAGGGGGAGAGAGCGGCTTGTATCATTCTATATCACCTGCTTCGCATAGGCGTTTCCGCTTGCGGAGCACGCTTTCGCGCACTACCTTCAAAGCATTCAGAATAAGATACATACGAAGGGTACAGTCCGAAATTTCAGTGATGACCGGATAACGGAGGGGATTGCTTGCTGGAAGTGAGCGACGGTAGTGGGCGTTGCTCATCGCCCTACGGCATTCCTTGCAATAATTGTCGGGGGCAAGCGTACGCTTGTCTACATAAAAAGAATCAACGGGCAGTTCTCTGTGGCAACATCCACAGAAACGAACATTTTTTTCAATAATCTGTTCCATAACCATTTTTTGTTAAGAATTAGTACAATAATATTTTTTCGGCACGCCCCTGCCAAAGATGCTTGTAGGGGCTGTTTGCTGGAAGTATATATCCAGCGTATTCTATCTATACATCCAGCGCGTTGCATCTATACTTCCAACGCACCTCATCTATACATCCGGCAAGGCGGATGCCCATTTTTTCAAATTCGTAAGTATTTTTGCTAAATTCGGATGCTTCCGGATAAAAGACCAGATGTGTATTTTCCATAAATCCCTCCCTTTTATTTGCATTTATAAAACATGATATGTATTTTTGTCCCAACAAAGATAATGCTGTTTTCATTTATAAAACAAACAAATCGGGAATTAAATTCTTAAATAAGACGTAAGACAGTATAAATGAGGAGATAATAGTTTCTGAATAATTTACACGTAAAAACTGAAGAATATGGCGAATGACAAAGACCCGGTATTTTGTGCGGCAGACATCATAAAACGTGCCAAACTGGCGAAAGAATTCAAGACAGACAGCGAACTTGCCGCCTTTCTGGGTATATCACGCTCCACACTGAGCAACTGGAACGCCCGCAACAGCATCGACTTCCCCCTGCTGCTGGGCAGCCTGGACGACGTGGACTACAACTGGCTGCTGACGGGAAAGGGCTCGCCTGCACATCATTCAAAATTCTGTGACAATGACTTGGTACAAGGTGAAGTGGAAATACTTCACACACCGAAAACAGCCGACCCTATGGACGACCGTAGCGTGACCCTCTATGACATCTCTGCCGCCGCCAACCTGAAGACACTGCTGGCTGACCGCCCGCAGTACGCCTTGGGGCGGATTGTAATTCCCAATATCCCTGTGTGCGACGGTGCCGTCTACGTCTCGGGCGACTCGATGTATCCCATCCTCAAGTCCGGTGACATCGTAGGCTTTAAGTCCATCCGCGACTTCACCGACGTCATCTACGGTGAAATGTATCTCGTCTCCTTCGAACGGGGCGGCGACGAATACCTGGCAGTGAAATACGTCAACCACTCGGAACGGCCGGACTGCATCCGTCTGGTGAGCTACAACAACCACCACGACCCCATGGACCTGCCGCTGGCGGCAGTCAATGCAATGGCCATCGTGAAGTTCTCGATAAGGAAGAATATGATGATGTAGAGGGCGGCATTATCACCGGAAATTTCGTAAGAAAGCTCCTGGCAAGGATCATTCAACAAGCAAACAGAGAAATTATACAAAAAAAGCTTGTAATTTATTCTTTTATCTTATTTTTGCGATGCCATAGGCATAATAATAAGTATCCGGAAAAAAACATGCTTATTCCATCCAATAGAACAAAGAGGAAGTGCATTCTTTCAAGGTTATGTTTTTTAGTGCTTTCAGTATGGGTGTCCCTACCTTCCGCAGCACAGAACAATCCCTACAAGATAGATGATGCACTCTACCCCATCTACCAGCGGGCCGCCAAGCAGGCACGCCAGCAAGAGGGGTTGCTGGTGGCCGACACTTTGTATCAACAAGCCCTGAAACTCGGTGACAAAAAAGCACAATGCCTGGCATACATCATCCCCCTGCAGTTCTATATATCCCAAAAAGATGATAGCAAAATAGAAAAGGCATCCACTGACCTGAAAGAGATTTCACGTGCCAATAACTATCTGCAATATTATTATCACGCTTGGAGCAGCGAAATCATCTACTTCCTGAACCAACAACGCTCATTGCTCGCCTTGCAGAAAGCGGAAAAAATGAAAAAGCAAGCTTTTGCCGACAGATACCCTTACGGTATCTTCAGCTGTATCCGAACCATGGGCCATATCTACAAATCACGCGGAAACTTCGACCTCTCCGCCCAATACTATCAGGAAGCCTTGGACTATATGCTGAAGAATATGCCCGACCAAGATCCCAGCCAACTATACTCAAGCCTTGCCGAATATTACCGTAACACCCAAAAAGATTACGCCACCGCACTGGACTATTGCGAAAAAGCCTTGAAGAGCGCCAAAACAGAACGGAACACAGCCCAAGCCATGATAGAGAAATGCCTGATACTATTCCGGCAGGGGCGTATAGATGAATTCAACGACTGCTATAAAGAAGCCGTACAAATGGCGGACCGTTGCAAGCTCTCTGCCAGCGTTTCCCTACTGATAGCCCACATCAGCAAGAACATACTGGACAAACAGTATGAACAAGCCCATGCCCACGCTGACCAATTGTCCGAGGAAGGCTTGCAACAACATGCCTACATTTACGAATGCGCCAAAGACTATCCCAATGCTATCAAATATCTGAAAAAATACCACCAGCAGTTGGATTCGACGAACAATCTCCTGCAACTGTCGGACATCGCCGAACTGAACACCCAGATAGGCGCCGAACGTCTGAAAATGGAAAACATACAGGCCACCTCGCGCTACCGCATCACTCTTTTCAGCATTGTCACCGGCTTTTTACTGTTATCCCTGCTTTTCCTGATACTCTACCTCCACCGCAAACGTAAAGTCAACCTCGAACTATGCCACAAGAACGAGGAACTTTCCGAAGCGCGCGACCAAGCCGAAGCAGCCAACAAGGCAAAGAGCATCTTCCTGCAGAACATGAGTCACGAAATACGGACACCGCTCAACTCTATCGTGGGCTTCTCACAACTCATCACTTCCCCCGACGCGAACCTTTCCCAAGAGGAAAGGCAGGATTTCTGCCATCTCATACAGCACAATTCCGACCTCCTCCTTACACTGGTGGGGGACATCCTCAGCGCAGCCGAGTTGGAAAGCAACAGATACACCATGAAGATAGCGCCGCACAGTTGCAACAAGCTCTGCCGGGAAGCCATAACCACCGTTGAACACCGCAAGCCCGAAGGCGTGAAGCTCTACTACACCTCCGAAGTGGACGACTGCTACGAACTGAGCACCGACGGGCAACGTGTGTGCCAGATACTCATCAACTTCCTTACCAATGCAGAGAAACACACCACACAAGGCGAAATCCGCCTGCACTGCTCTCTCACAGAGAATCCCGGATACGTCACCTTCTCCGTCACCGATACCGGTACCGGCATTCCCCCGGAATACTCGGAAACCATCTTCGAACGCTTTGAAAAGGCCGACAACTTCGGGCAAGGCACCGGCCTGGGACTCAATATCTGCCGCCTCATCGCCGAACGGCTGAAAGGGAAAGTGCTGCTGGACAAGGAGTACAAGGAGGGGGCAAGGTTCGTGTTTGTACTGCCGGTGAAAAAATCCATTTGAAGAGCAAGACCAAAACAACAAAGGCTGCCTCTTCTGCATCCTCCGAAACATCGGTATCTGCAGAAGGGCAGCCTTCTATATAAATAGCCGTAAAGCTATGCTGATTATAAACCGAATGCGGCTTTCACCTTGTCCACATAGTCCAGCTTCTCCCAGGTGAAGAGTTCCACTTCAATGTCCTTGTTGCCTTCGTAGCGGCTCTTGAAATGCTTGACGATGGTCTGCGGCTCGCGGCCCATGTGTCCGTAGGCGGCAGTCTCCTGATAGATGGGGTTGCGCAGTTTCAGGCGGTCTTCTATTGCCTTGGGGCGAAGGTCGAACAGCTCGTCAATCTTACGGGCAATCTCACCGTCGCTCATATTGACGTGGCTGCGGCCATAAGTATCTACGAAGATATTGATGGGGCGTGCCACACCGATAGCGTAACTTACCTGCACCAGCATTTCGTCGGCAACGCCGGCAGCAAGCTCGACCTCGTCTGTCGCAATGCCGGCGGCCCGATAGCGCTCGCGACGCTCTGCTACCACCGGCGGCAGGGCATCGGCGGGAGCGTCATCGAGCAGACGCCCCGCCTCGGCACGGCTGATGCCCGGACGCGCCAACATGGGGTTGGCCGCCACGCCGGCGACGGCATCGTCATTGAGCGCACGGAAAAGTTCCGACATAAACCACGTCTGATACCCTTGCGGATAGTCGCTCCAGGTACCACCGAGCACGATGAGCTCTATCTTGTCGGTCGCATGCCCCATCTGCGAAAGCGCGGTCAGACGAGCGCTCACCTGCAGATACGGGTCGAAGCAATTTTGCTCCGCACGGGCGCATGCCGGCTCGGCGTGCAGATAGCTCTTGGGCATGCGCAGATCATTGGGACAAAACAGGCAATCGCCCGAGCACGGCCACGGCTTGGTGATGACGGTAACGGTCGCCACGCCTGAGGCCGTTCGGCGCGGCTTCATGCGCAGCGCCTGCAGCAGTCGACGTTCCAGCTCGGCATCGACATTCCACCCAGCCCAACGAGCCGGCTCCTCACGTTTTACCCGCTGGTAGAACGGCAGCAGACGGCGCTTGGCCAAATCGCGTTTGTCGGCACCCTCACGGCGCGCCTCGGCATGTATCAGTTTGACGAGCGCTTTGTCGTCCACGGTCTCGCCGCGACGCAGGGCCTCGAGTATGTTCAAGATAATCTGTTCCATGCCCCCATTGTAAAGGCAAAGGCGCCGGAGCCAATCTCGGCTTCGGCGCCTTCATCAAACAGCGCGTCTAAGCATCTATGCTTGCGAACCAGACCGCAGTCATCACTCCGAATCAAACGACACGTCGCCCGAGCCGATCTCGAAACGATACGTGGCGGACTTATCGCCATTGTCGAATTCAGAATTCAATATGGTCTCGCCATCGTAGCCAAGCGGAAGGAAATCGCTCTCGAAGTCGCCGCTGCCCACGGTGAGGCTCGCCTTAAAGCCCGTAGAGTTCGGAACCGTTATCTCCACATCGCCCGAGTCCACGCTTACGTCCATCGACTTCGCGGGGGCCTGGTAGAGCTCGAACGTCACATCGCCCGAACCGACCTCGGCATTCAGGGTATCGGTCACGGTGCCCGTAAACTCAACGTCTCCCGAGTCCAGAGTCAGGTTGAGGTCATGACACGCAATGCCCGCGACCGTCAGATCACCCGATCCTACATTCGCTGTAATGCCCACCATGTTATCGGCAACTTCGCGCGGCAGTTCGACGGTAACCGTTCGGTCAATGGCGCGCTCGTCATCGCAATCGAACTGGCGAATCTTGAGCGTAGAGCCCTTGATTTCGGCCAGGTTCTGGGTTGCCGCATCGAAGGCAACAGTCCCCGTTGCCACGCGACCGCTTTCAATTACGCGCGCTGGCCCGCCGGAGACGAGTTTGACCTTGACCGTGCCCGACGTCACGTCCAAGTCGAGCGATGTGAACGCGTCGGCATCAAAGGTTTCGCTCGAAAGCTGCTGAGGCCGAGCAGAATAGTTACCGCCATCCAAAAGATCATCCTCGTCATCCACATCGCCCATACCAGACAAGCCAGATGCAATATCGTCGAGGTCCCACAGTCCATCGAAGGGAATCAATGTCCGCGAAATGCCGAAGACAAGCCCGATGATGAGCACAAACGCTCCGATGCCGACGCCCAGGCGCAGCTTGGATTCATGCGAAAGCTTCATCATTCGTCACCCTCTTTGGCACATGGCTCAGCGGTGACCGCGGTAGCCACGTCAGCATCAGGTTCCGCAGAAGTATCCTTCCCCTGGGCCTTGACCGCCACCGACGCCGAACCAACCTGAATATCCCCGCGTGCCCAATCACCATCGAGCGCACGCGCCACCCAGTGATAGATAGGAATCGTAAAGAAGATCAGTGCGGCAAAGGGGCCGGCACCAAACAGGAACATCAGCAAAAAGAACAGCAGCCAGCACACGGCCCAATACGGAAACGACTGGAACGGACCTTTCACCGGAGTCGGATTGACCGCACCGGCGTTCGTCGCTTGCGCCGTCGCGGCGTTAGCCACCTGCGCGCTCCAGCTTGCAGCCTGCGCCGCCTTAGCCGCGGCATCACTCGCCTGCGTTGCGGCCTCGGTAGCGCGTGCCGCCGCCTCGTGGGTACGGGCTCGCTCCGCCGCCTCGGCCTCGCGCTGGCGGGCGCGGTCCTCATTCTCAAACTCGATATCGTCCTCGATCTCGTCGCTCGGATTGAGCAGCTCGTCCAGACTCACACCATAGAGCTTGGCGAGCGAGATCAGGTTCTCGGTATCGGGCGAGCTCTCCGCGCGCTCCCATTTACTGACCGCCTGGCGCGACAGTCCCAGCTTTCGCGCCAGCCCTTCTTGGCTAAAACCCTTGCTGCGGCGAAGGTCGGCGAGCCGCTGCGCAGTTTCTACATTCATGGTTCCTCCTATGCGATGCCAGCCGTGCCGCCGGACCGTTTTTGTTCTTAAGGCGCCTTGCACAGTTAAAAATCTATCCGCCACCGCCAAAATCATGCCACCTATTCTAGTGAGATTTTTGACAACCGGCGGTTGCGGGTGCATATGAGCTGCGGAAATGTGTCCAAACAAAGCAATGACCCACGGCTCGGTTGTCCCCGTTGCGGCGTTAACGGTAGTATGGTCGTACTGTTTATTCCGCACCGCCAACGGAGGGAGTTCCGCGCCGTGAACCGCGATTTCGCCTCATCGCTCATCCAGCTCAACAATACGTTCTATCGCGAGCACTCCGCCTCCTTTTCCGATACGCGCCAGGCCCCGTGGCCCGGCTGGGTGCGCACCATGGACATCGCGCTCGAGCAGCTCGATGTGGCCACGATCGAGCATCCCGTCCGCGTCTTCGACCTTGCCTGCGGCAATATGCGATTCGAGAACTTTGCCGCCGGCGGGGCACTTGCCGCCAAGGGCGTCGACGGCGCAAACCCCTCGGCAGATGCCAGCTGCCCCTTCGAGTTCTATGGCGTCGACTCGTGCCAAGACCTGGCCATCGATGCACATGGCCACGCCCTGCGCATTCCCAACCTGCACTTCCAGGAACTCGACGTGCTCGACGCCCTTATGAAGCTCAACCCCGCCGAGACACCCGACGTGCTTTTCGACGCCCCGCTCGCCGATATCTCGGTCTGCTTTGGCTTTATGCACCACGTGCCGTCGTGCGAGTACCGCGTACGCGTGCTCGACACCCTGGTGCGCCAGACACGCCCGGGCGGCATCATCGCCATCAGCTTTTGGGAGTTTATGAACGACGAGCGCATGGCGCGCAAGGCCGTTCGCGCCGAGGCCCGTGCCGAGCTCACCCCGCCGTTTGAGGGTTACGATTCCGCGCAGTTTGAAGCCGGCGACCACCTCATTGGTTGGCAAAACGACCGCCATGCCTACCGCTACTGCCACCACTTTGACGATCAACAGATCACCGACCTGGTGCGCGGCGTGCGTACGTTCTACAAGAGTGGCGAGGTCCCCGTGCGCGAGCTTGAGCGCTTCCATGCCGACGGTCGCAGCGGCGAGCTCAACCGCTACGTGATTCTCAAGCGTCTGTAGGCACCGACGACGCGCCGCCGAGCCGCGCCGCATCTTTCGGGCAAACTATGCCCACCTTCTTCCAACGCATCGCCGAAACGCGCAGCCATGCGTTTCGCATTTATGACCAAGGAGCCTCATGGGAGCCGTCCACGTTCGCACGCCTAAGAACTTTGTACTCGAGGAGCGCCTGGAGCGCTACGCCGATGCGATTGAGACGAACCCCGAGGCCTATGTCGGAGATTGGCGCAAGGCCTGTGCGCCCGCAGGCAGCAAGCCTTTCGAACACCTTCACCTGGATCTTGGTTGTGGCAAGGGAACGTACCTTGTAGAGCGCGCGGCCCACGAGCCAAACACGCTCTTTATCGGCATGGACCAGGAGCCCATCTGCATTGCCTATGCCGCGCAGAAAATATGCGAGCAGGAACTGACCAACGCACTTGTCCTGCCCCGAGGCGCCGCATCGCTGCCGCAACTGTTTGCTGCAGGCGAGCTCGACGCCATAACCATCAACTTTCCCACGCCGCAGCCCAAGGCCAAGTACGCCAAAAAAAGACTCGTCCATGTCGACCATCTGATGCTCTACCGCCCGCTCTTTGCAGCCGGTGCTACCGTCACGCTGCGCACCGACAGCAAGCCATTGCGCGACTACGCCCTGGGGCAGTTTGCCGCGGCCGGCTACGACACACTTTGGGTAAGTGACGACGTCCGCCGCGACCATCCCGAGCACCCCGAGACCGAATATGAATGCCGCACACGCGAGATGGGTGCAGCCGTCTATGGCATTTGCGCCACACCCGGCGCGCAGCCCAGCGATGAACAGCTCGCGGCGGGCCGCGCGCAGGAGCAAAGCCTTGCCTGCTACCTGCCCGAAAACCTCGATGAGCTCACCTATGTACCTCTGGGCATGGAGGAGGCCGTCGAGAACTTCAGAAACCGCGCCCGCAAGGGCAAGAAGCGCCTGCCACAAGAGTCCTAGGAGCTTTTGGCAGTCGCGGCATCGGCTACCAAGCGCAAATAGGCGCTGGCGAACGATTCTCAAACCTAAGTGAGTAGACTTCTTGGCAATAGCCAAGCACAACCCGCATAACGAAAACTAAAACCGCAGGTAGAACCATTGCGCAAAAGCCATGTGCTCGCAATATCGCAAATAGTCTACTCACTTGGCTAGCGACTACACTAAACGGCTGGGCAGAACGCCCATTTCCTGCATTTTCTCGCGCGCTAGCACCCCGTGCCGCCGCTACGCCATAATGGATGGCGGACAATCGCGAGAGAAAGCAACCACATGGCACAGACCACGACAGATACCGCCGCCAGCACCGTCTCCGGCGCCGGGGCCGCCAGCTCATTCTCGGGCGGCACGGGAACCGAGGCAGAGTTCGGTTCGCTCGGCGCGCTCTCTCCCACTTGGTGGGAGCCCGAGGACGGCAGCGAGCCCGAACCATGGCTCACGCCCGATC
>ERZ773138.3293-NODE-3293-length-10546-cov-18.702698_pt1 | contig 10546 bp, 5 predicted proteins | sample MGYA00511114_ERZ773138 | MGnify/ENA primary metagenome ERZ773138 (study PRJEB29015, sample SAMEA2737805) | human gut metagenome | biome: human gut; feature: human-associated habitat; material: faeces | place: China | collected 2012 ...
TCCTCATAAGTATGAAGAATACTTTCCTCCTGCCCCGTCAGGCTGACAATGATGGGAGGCATCAGGCGCTGGGAGACCACGCTCTTTTCGTGGAACTGTTTCATCAGGCGCTCGTATTTAACCTTCTCATGGGCGGCATGCTGGTCAATGATGAACAGCTTATCCTCGAACTGGATCAGCCAGTAGGTATCGAAGACCTGTCCGATGATACGGTAGCGGCTGCGATTCTGCACAGATAACAGTTTCTCTTCAAACAGATTCATCTGCTGTACATCCTTCACCATTACCTCAGCGGTCTCCGGGCAGATAACAGGCTCTGATGAAGTCTCATCCCTTGGCTCCAGCGGTGCTGCCTCTACGAAGAAATCGTCCTCTTTCGGTTCCGGTGCTGCCACAGGTGCAGCAGGCTGTACCTCTGTCTGCTCACTTACCGGTTCCGGTTTACGGAGACTCGTCTGTATGCCCGCATGTGCCTCCTGCCAGATCGGCTTCTGTATAAATTCCCTCCGGTCTTTCGGTACCGCCTCATATTTGGCAGCCTCCATGACGCGGTAGCTTTCTTCTCTTTTTTTCTCGAACACCTCCGGCGTGTGTTCCTTCCAGGAAGCTTTTCTGTCTTCCTGCTCCTTTTTCTGAATGGATTTTTCATCCTCTAAGGAAGCATCCGGGATCATTTCCCGGTTCCGCAGGGTTGTTGCTATCTTCTCGCTCAGCATTCTGGCAAATGCCATGCCGTCGGAGAACCGCACATCCATTTTGGAGGGATGTACGTTCACATCCACGGTCTCCGTATCCATGGTGATGTGCAATACGCACAGCGGAAATTTATGTTGCATCAGATACTGCTTATAACCTTCTTCAATGGCTTTGGCAATCACACCGCTGCGTATAAAACGACCGTTGATAAAATAGATCTCAAAATTGCGGTTGGAACGCACCAGTACCGGTTTGCCCAGATACCCCTCAATCTTAATGCCGTTTTCTTCCATCTGGATCGGTACCAGCTGTGCGGCGATCTCTCTGCCGTAGATCCGGTAGATGACTTCCCGCAGGTCACCGTTTCCGGAGGTATGGAATCTGGTCTGATTCCCCAGTACGAATTTGAAAGAGATATCCGGTCTGGACAGTGCCAGATGTTCCATCAGATCCGTGATATAACTACCCTCCGTGGCAGGCTGTTTTAAAAATTTCCGGCGTACCGGAGTATTGAAGAACAGATTCCGCATGAGGAATGTGGTCCCATCCGGCGCACCGATCTCATCAATAGACTGTTCTCTTGCTCCCTCTAACACCATGCGGGTTCCGGTGAGATTCTCTTTCCTCTTGGTGATGATCTCCACACGGGACACCGCCGCGATACTGGACAGAGCCTCACCACGGAAGCCAAGGCTTGCAATATGGTTCAAGTCATCCGCATCTTCGATTTTGCTCGTGGCATGACGCAGAAACGCCGTGGGCAGTTGCTCCCGTTCAATGCCGCAGCCGTTATCCGTCACACGGATGAACTCAATACCGCCTTCTTTTGCCTCTACCGTAATCGCCGTGGAACCGGCATCTATGGCATTTTCCACCAGTTCCTTCACCACGCTGGCAGGTCGTTCTACCACCTCACCGGCAGCGATCCTGTCGATCGTCCGGGAGTCCAGTACATGTATTCCCATATATCTACCTATGCCTTTCCCTTATATCTAACCGTTCCAGCGGTTCTTCAGCTTATTCTGTAACCGGTACAGAGTGTTCAGTGCATCTAATGGGGTCAGCGTCGTCACCTCGATCTCCATCAGTTCCTTCAGAATATCCTCATCCGTCACAGTGTCGAACAGAGACATCTGTGCCAGATCCACCTCATCGTATTTGGGCTGTTTTTTTGCCTTACCATCGTTTTTATTATCGATAGCAATGCTCTGCACCTTTTCCGTAATATCATTGTCCGACAGTTGTTCCACGATCTCCTTGGCACGGTCGATGACCATGTCCGGCACACCTGCCAGCTTCGCTACCTGGATGCCGTAGCTCTTGTCCGCACCTCCTTTTACGATCTTACGCAAGAACACGATATCGTCGCCACATTCTTTCACAGCAATGCAATAGTTGTTCACATTGTTCATTTTGCCTTCCAGCTCGGTCAGCTCATGGTAATGGGTAGCGAACAGTGTCTTGGCTCCTAAAAGCTTGCGGTTGCTGATATGTTCGATCACTGCCCAGGCAATGCTCAATCCGTCAAAAGTGGAAGTACCTCTTCCGATCTCGTCTAAGATCAGAAGGCTCTTGGATGTGGCATTTCGTAAGATATTCGCCACTTCATTCATCTCCACCATAAAAGTGGACTGACCGCTGGCCAGATCATCCGAAGCTCCCACGCGGGTAAAGATCCGGTCTACAATACCGATATTAGCGGTTCTGGCCGGCACGAAGCACCCGATCTGCGCCATCAGTACGATCAGTGCCGTCTGACGCATGTAAGTGGACTTACCCGCCATATTAGGGCCGGTAATGACACTGATACAGTGGCTTCCATTATCCAGATAAGTGTCATTGGCAATAAACATATCATTGGTGATCATCTGTTCCACCACAGGGTGTCTTCCGTCCTTGATGTCAATAACACCCTTTTCATTTAACTTCGGACGTACATAATGATTTCGTTCCGAAACCAACGACAAAGACGCATACACATCCAGCTTTGCGATCGCTTTCGCGGTGTTCTGGATGCGGACCAGTTCCTGTGCAATGGTATCCCGGATTCTGCAGAAGACATCGTATTCCAGTGTCTGTAACTTGTCCTCCGCATTTAAAATAGTGTCTTCCAGTTCCTTTAACCGCGGTGTGGTATATCGTTCCGCATTTGCCAGGGTCTGCTTGCGGATATAGTCCTCCGGCACCAGATTCTTATAGGAATTGGTCACTTCAAAATAATAGCCGAATACTTTGTTATATTTGATCTTCAGATTCTTGATTCCGGTACGCTCTCTGTCCTCTTCCTCCAGCTGGGCAAGCCATTGTTTTCCGTCATGCTTGGCGCTACGCAGTCTGTCTATGGTCTCATCAAACTGATCCTTGATCATCCCGCCTTCCCGGATGGACAGGGGCGGTTCGTCAATGATCGCTTCATCGATCAGCTGATAAATATCCTCCAGGCCGTCAATCTGCTCCCGAATTTCCGTCAGTTCTTCTTTTTCAAAGGCAGACAGCACCGTCTTAATCGGCGGCAGCATCTGCAGGGAATTCCGAAATGCGATCAGATCTCTGGGATTTGCCGTCTTATAAGTCACCTTACTGAGCAGTCGTTCCAGATCGTAGATGGGATTTAAGTATTCCCGGATCTCATCCCTGGAGATGGAATCCTGATTCAGCTCCTGAATGGCATCCAGACGCTTCTCCATCTCATCCTTTTCGATCAACGGCTGTTCGATGTAATTGCGCAGAAGTCTGGCGCCCATGGCGGTCTTCGTCTTATCTAACACCCACAGAAGAGAGCCTCTCTTCTGCTTCTCTCTGAGAGTCTCCGTCAGTTCGAGATTTCTTCTGGTGGAACTGTCCAGCAGCATATATTTGCTGGTAAGATAGGGATAAATATGGGTAAAATGCTCCAGATCTGTCTTTTGGGTATCATACAGATACTGTAACAGTGCTCCCGCCGCTAAAAGTCCCGTAGGGAATTCTTCGACACCAAGTCCGATCAGCGTATTTACCTTAAAATGTTTCATCAGGATCCGTCTGCAGCCGTCATCATCGAACATATGGGATTCCAACGCATTGACGGAGATATGTAAGCGGGACTTTAAATCATTCACATCAAAGCCACTGACTAAAAAAGCCTCGTTGCAGATGATTTCTGAAGGTTCGTACTTCATCAGTTCATCATTTAATTTTTTCAGATCTTCGACTTCAGTCACATAATAATCACCGGTAGTTACATCTGCCGCCGAGATACCGATGCCATCCGGAGTATAGGCAATGCTCAGCAGATAATTATTTTTGCCGGCTTCCAGAGATTGTACGTTTAAGTTGGTACCGGGAGTCACCACACGGATCACTTCCCTCTTCACCAATCCCTTGGCAAGCTTCGGATCCTCCACCTGTTCGCAGATAGCCACTTTATAGCCGCGGCTTACCAGCTTGGACAGATAGCCTTCCACGGCATGATAAGGAATGCCGCACATGGGCGCACGTTCCTCCAGGCCACAGCTTTTTCCCGTCAGTGTGATCTCCAGTTCCTTGGAAGCCACCAAAGCATCGTCGAAAAACATTTCATAGAAATCTCCCAGACGATAAAAAAGGATACAGTCCTTATACTGCTCCTTGGTCTCCATATATTTTTGCATCATTGGTGTCAATTCAGCCATGATCTTCTCCTGTTCTGTAAAAGGATCCACGACAAAGCGGACACGCAAAAGCTTGCGTATCCGCATCTATCTTAGCACAAAATATTGAGGTTGTAAATTAAAGAACCCATATGAAAAATGATAGTTTTTCACACTTACTGCAGCTTTGCTGCGCGTTCCAGTGCATCATCAATATGGGCACAGACATTTTCTCTGCCCACCTTATCTAAGAAGCCGCTCTTCTCCATGACATGCATGGGCTGTTCCCCTACATGGGACAGAATGATCTGGATGTTTTTCTTCTTACAGTCTGCATATAACTGCTCCAGATTATGCATGGCCGTGGCGTCGATGGCGCTCACGCTGCGCATACGCAGTACCAGGCAGTTCATCTTCTCATCTAATGTGATCTTCAGGATCTTGTCCGCTGCACCGAAGAATAAGGGACCGCTCACTTCATATACCATGGTATTGTGAGGTACGACTCTTAAGGACACGCTGTCCGCATCATCCTCATCATCCACATATTTCCAGCCTTCCACTTCCGTCACATCACTCATACGCTTCATGAAAAGAATGGCTGCCAGTAAAATACCTACCTCTATCGCTACTACCAGATCAAATACGACAGTCAGTACAAATGTGGTCACCAGAACGATAATGTCACTCTTGGGTGAGGTCTTGCACAGACCTATGAATTTACGCCAGTCGCACATATTGTAAGCCACCATGAACAGAATGGCTGCAATGGTGGGCATGGGGATCAGTACCGCATAAGGCATCAGTACTACCAGGATCAACAAAAGTGTCACGGAATGCACCATACCGGCAATGGGGGTACGTCCGCCGTTTTTCACATTGGCAGCAGTTCTCGCAATGGCTCCGGTGGCGGGGATCCCACCGAACAATGCGGAAGTAATGTTGCCGGCGCCCTGGGCGATCAGTTCCATATTGGAGCGATGTCTGCTGTTCACCATACTGTCCGCTACCACGCAGGAAAGCAATGACTCAATGGCAGCCAGAATCGCGATGGTAAAAGCATCCGGCAGGACGTTCTGTACCGTCTTCAGGCTGAAGGCGGGCAGAGAAATTGAAGGAAGCTTATTGGAAATCTCATACAGATCTCCGATCGTATTTACATTCATGTTAAGTAGTGCAACCATGGCACTTCCCACCAGTACTGCGATCAGAGAAGGGGGAATCTTCTTGCAAAAGCCCGGCAGATACTGCCACAGGATCAGGATCAGGAGACTGATCACACCTACAAGCAGTGCCTGCACATTTGTGGTGGAGATGAACTGAAATACTGCTTTCAGTTTATCCATGGTCTCGATCAGCGGCTCTTCGCTGACAATGGTCAGTCCCAGGAAGTCCTTGATCTGTCCGATAAAGATCGTCACAGCAATACCGGAAGTAAAACCGGTGGTGATCGTATAGGGGATAAACTTGATCAGATTGCCAAGTCGTAAAAATCCCATCAGGATCAGGATCACACCCGCTAACAATGTCGCGATGATCAGACCGTCCATGCCGTTCTTCGCTACAATTCCTGCAACAATGGTGGCAAATGCCGCAGTAGGACCTGCGATCTGTACGCGGCTGCCCCCTAAGAAAGAGATCACAAAGCCTGCGGTGATTGCTGTATAGATACCCTTTTCCGGTGTTACTCCGGAAGCCAGTGCCAGTGCAATGGATAAGGGCAGGGCAATGATCGCCACAATGATACCTGCGATCACATCTTTTACAAACTGTTCTTTCGTGTAGCTTTTCATCACTGAGAAAAGCTTCGGTTTCAATTTTTCCATAACATTCTCCTCAATATAATCTCCTCAGTAAAAAGGCCCGTGTGAAATTATAAAATTTTTATAAAATCACACGGGTCTTATCATAGCTCTATTTTTTTAGCTTTGCAAGACTTTTTTATTATTTTAAACCTATTCTACAATACGGTTTTTACCGTTATTTTTGGCAGTATATAATTTCCGGTCCACAGACGTAAACAATAGATCCAGTTGTTTATCAGCCTCATAACGCTCCATTCCACCACTTATAGTAATATCTGTCTGTCTGGTATTCTGGGAATATCTCCTTAAGCCTTCCTGGATATTCCGGAATGAATGTAACACTTGTTCCCGATCATCCTGTTCAAACACCAGCATAAACTCCTCGCCGCCGAACCGGGCTGCGATTCCTTTTCCCATCATTTCTTCCAGCATCAGTCTGCCGGCTTCCCGCAGTACATCATCACCGTATCCATGCCCATAGGTATCATTGACTGCCTTGAAATCATCTACATCCATCAATACGATCCAGAAGCTCTTCTCCGGCTTGCGTATCCATTCATTCACCTGATTCACAAGATAGCGCCGGTTGTACAGTCTGGTCAGAGGATCATGGTTCGCTGCAAAGTTCAGATTCTCACTCAGACTCAGCAATTGCTTTCGTTGTTCCTCGTATCTTCTGAGCAATTCAAATATCATGGCAAATACAGACACTCCCACAATAACAAAGGATCCAATCGTAGTTCCAATCTTACCGGCTTCGTCCATATTTCTCCATACAGAAGGCCGTTCAAAGCTGTTCAACATGATCACGAGGTATTCCAGCAATGTGACCACAAAAGAAATGATCACCACATTTCTCGGAAAAAATATCGCCAGTCCAACAACCCCCAGGATCAGATATACAATAGAGGCATCCCCGTAGCAATAATACAAATAAGGAAATTCAAACCATACAAGTATTAATATGATCAGGACAGCCGGTATTTGCACCTTTTTCGTAGTCCATCCGATAATGCCGATGGTCACGATCATCAGCAGGCATATCCCGCAGAGTATGGTCGGCAGTTTCATACCGTGAATGCAGAAATTGCAGATTGTTCCGATCAGATTTGCAATGCACGCCGTTATCGTCAGGATCTGATACATTTTCCAGGACATGTTCTGTTCCTGTTCCAGTTCTATTCTCTTTTTCTTCTCTTGTTCTTCCATTTCGATTCCCTTTTACTATTTATTCGCCTGTCATATTCATGACTGAACCATATGTCCCATATAATAAAATCCATGACATTCATCCAGTGAAACATTCACAAGCTTTCCCACCAGTGATATATCACCCGGAAAATGTACCAGCGTATTATTTGACATTCTCCCGGTCACTAAGGAACTGTCATTTTCATTGATCTCTTCTACCAGCACATCGCAGATCTGTCCCTGATACCTGGATACCTGTTCTCTGGCTGTCTCCTGCACGGTCTTAAGCACCCGGTCAAACTGCTCCTTTACCAGTTCCTCCGGCACCTGTTCCATGGCTGCCGCCGGTGTTCCGGTTCGTTTGGAATAAATAAAGGTAAAAGCATTGTCGTATTTTACGCGACGGATCACATCGATGGTCTCGTCTACGTCTTCTTTCGTCTCTCCGGGGAATCCTACAATAATATCCGTAGTGATCGCCATATCCGGAATCTCCTTACGGATCTTCTCCGCCAGCTCCAGATACTGTTCCTTGGTATAACGGCGGTTCATTGCTGTTAATATCTTCGTGGAACCGGATTGCAAAGGAAGATGGAGATGTCTGCAGATCTTCTTGGAATGCTTCATCACCTCGATCAGCTCATCCGACAGATCCTTGGGGTGGGAGGTCATGAAACGGATCCTCTCCAATCCTTCGATTCTTTCTACTTCCTGCAAAAGCTGTGCAAAGGTAATGGGCTCTTCCAGATTTTTACCGTAGGAATTTACATTCTGTCCCAGCAGCATGATCTCCACAACGCCGTCTGCCACCAGACCCTCGATCTCCCGGATGATATCCTTCGGATTACGGCTTCGCTCTCTGCCGCGGACATAGGGGACAATACAATAGCTGCAGAAATTATTGCAGCCGAACATAATATTGATACCTGATTTGAAAGAATACTTTCTCTCCACCGGCAGATCTTCCACGATCTTGTCCGTATCCTTCCAGATATCAATGACCATTCCTTCACTTTCAAACAGGGAGCATAACAGCTCTGCGAATTTGAAAATATTATGAGTTCCGAAGATCAGATCCACGAAGCGGTAACTGTTTTTAATCTTCTCGATCACGGTGGGTTCCTGCATCATACAGCCGCACAGTGCGATCTTCATATGAGGATTTTTCCTTTTATAGCCGTTTAACACTCCCAGTCTTCCATAGACACGCTGGTTGGCGTTATCTCTCACCGTACAGGTATTATAGATCACAAAGTCCGCATTCTCATCTTCAATGATCTCATAGCCGACTTTTTCCAGGATTCCCACCAGTTTTTCCGAATCCCTGGCATTCATCTGACACCCGAAAGTAGTCACACAGCAGGTAGGCCTTCTGCCCAGTTCTTCTCCAAGCTTTGCCACATGACCGGAGGCTTTCTCCATAAAATAATACTGTCTGTCGGTTTCGTTCATTTGTGTTACATTTGTCATATAAAAAATATTGCCTTTCTAAATATCTGTATCTATTATCTGTCTGCGTATTTTGCTGCAATGGCGATCAATAGTCCGGTCGTTTTTTCCATGGACTGTACACAGGCATACTCATATCTGCCGTGATAATTTTCTCCGCCGGTGCACAGGTTCGGGCAGGGCAGTCCCATGAAGGACAGTCTGGCGCCGTCGGTACCGCCGCGGATGGGAGATACCCTGGGTTCGATCCCCAGCTCTTCCATGGCAGCTTTCGCGTTATCGATCAGGTGCATATGCTGCTCCATGATCTCCCGCATGTTATAGTAAGAATCTTTCATATCCACTATAGCGGTGCCTTCCCCATACTTCCGGTTCAGGAAATCCGCACAGGACAAAAACAGCTCTTTTTTCTGTTCAAACAGCTGTCTGTTATGATCACGGATAATATAGTCCGCAGTAACTTCCTCCACATTGCCGCATATAGCATCCAGATGGAAGAAGCCCTCATAGCCTTCGGTATACATTGGATTCTGCTCTACCGGCAGCAGCTTCTGGAACTCCTGCGCAATCAGAATGGCATTTTTCATTTTGCCTTTGGCGGAACCGGGATGCACACTCCTGCCATAGACATGAAGCTTTGCCCCGGCGGCATTAAAATTCTCATATTCCAGTTCGCCCAGTGCACCACCGTCTACGGTATACGCATAATCTGCACCAAACAGTTTCACATCAAAATGATCCGCTCCGGCACCGACTTCCTCATCCGGGGTGAAACCAATGCGGATCTTGCCGTGCTTTTTCTCAGGATGATTTAACAAGTCTTCCGCCATGGTCATGATCTCAGCAACACCTGCTTTGTCATCTGCTCCAAGCAGCGTCGTTCCGTCTGTCACGATCAGATCTTTTCCCACATAATTTAACAGCTCCGGGAAATCCGCTGTCTTCATGACGATGTTCTCTGCTGCATTCAGTACGATATCTTTTCCGTCATAATGCTCTACGATCCGTGGCTTCACATTGGTATCCGTCACCGCAGGCGATGTATCCATATGGGCAATAAATCCCAGTACCGGTGCATTTTCGCAGCCTGCGGATGCAGGAACGGTGGCATAGACATAACAGTGCTCCCGATCATAAGTGATCTCTGTGGCGCCCATAGTCTCCAGTTCACTGACAAGCACACCTGCCAGATCATGCTGCTTCATGGTGCTGGGGATCGTAGTGCTTTCTTCACTGGACTGGGTATCGATCTTCACATATCGTAAAAAGTTTTCAATCGTCTTAGTCATAATCTCACTCCTAACATTTCTACACAAATACAACTTATCCGGGCTTGTACTTTTCTTAAATCCGTACAACCGCATTTCATTTATCATATCATGATGACCGCATCGCTTCAATATTTAATTTAATTTAAGGTAGAATTTAAGGTAGAATTTCCCGGGTAATTGTTCAGAGCTTATAGGTTCTTATTTCACGACAGATCCCCTTTGACAGCATCACTACCGCCAGAAGATTCGGCACCGCCATCAGACCGTTGCAGATATCCGAGAAATCCCATACCGCTTCCAGCGAACAGACCGCCCCAAAAAAAGCAAGCATTCCATAGCACATACGGTACCACCCTGTCCGACGACTATTTCCCGCCAGGTATTCAAAAGCTTTCTCTCCCTGATATTCCCATGCAATAATTGTAGCAAACGCAAACAATGCGATAGAGATCGTAAGCATCCATTCCCCCGCCCTGCCAAAGGTGGCGGAAAATACAGCGATCATAAGCGCTGTTCCGTTCAAAAA
>ERZ773138.3309-NODE-3309-length-10510-cov-2.778862_pt1 | contig 10510 bp, 10 predicted proteins | sample MGYA00511114_ERZ773138 | MGnify/ENA primary metagenome ERZ773138 (study PRJEB29015, sample SAMEA2737805) | human gut metagenome | biome: human gut; feature: human-associated habitat; material: faeces | place: China | collected 2012 ...
ACGATACCATGGGCATCACGGAATGGTACGCCATGATTTACCAGATAATCGGCTGCATCTGTAGCATTTGTAAAGCCATTCTTTGCACTTGCTTCCATATTCTGTTTGTTGAACTGCATAGTAGAGATCATGCCTGTGAAGAGGGCAAGACATCCTTTTACAGTGTCAATGGCATCAAATGTAAGTTCTTTGTCTTCCTGCATATCTTTATTATAAGCAAGACCAATTGCTTCTGTTGTATATGGGAAACCGATTGTACCCTGGCTCTCATCAACATAAGCTGAATCTGTGTCAGAAGCCCATTCCTGATCACTCATATCTACTAAAAGGTCTGTCCAGTTAGCGAAGTCTGTAGCACCACCGTTTACGAAGATGTCAGGCATATTATCTGACTGATAGTATCCTTTCAGAGTACCCTGGATATCGATTCCGCCACCCATGGATTCGATTTCTACTTTAGTTCCTGTTTCTTTCTCATACATTTCAGCTAATTTCTTCAGCTGAGCGTCAACTTCGATCTTACCGTTTACAAGACGAATACTGTCACCGTCTGCTGCCTGTACGGATACTGCTGCCGGAACCATTGATGCGATCATAGATACTGCTAAAAGTGTTGCAAATACTTTTTTCTTCATTTTCGTCACCTCGTCATTTTTTTAACTGTTTCTTTTTACCTTTTGCGCATAAGGTTTTTTGATAGTTGTATAATACCACTTTGTTTCTGAAATAGCAAGACCTTTTTCGCATAAGTTTGATTTTTTTTATCTTTCTTTTTCGTCATTTGTTAAATATGCACAATTTCTTTTTTCTATCTTATTACACAATGTCCAAAAAAGTGCTACTTTGAGGTCAAAAAAGTGCATCCTCTTTGAATTGTATCCTATGGCTTGTGCCTGTTTTTCCTTCGTCAGACAAGTAAAAACTTCTGCGCAGAACATTACGGAATAATTTCCTGTAACATAATAAAACAGCATTTCAGGTTCTGCACCCGAAATGCTGTTTTATTATGTCTTATTCATTTTGTATCCATTTATGCTGCCTGTTCTTTTTTCTTACCGGTGACTGTAAGCAGATGACTTTTGATCAGTACCGGACGTACTGCATTGTAGATCACTGCTACCAGGATCACAGAAACAACTGCATTGAATAATGTCGCTACAGCACTCATTTTTGCAAGTGCCTGTGCCAGTTCCTGAGGCTGTCCGAGAATATACTGTTTGTAGAAATATCCTACGATCGGATCTGCCACAACATTAAATGCAAGACCTGCTACAGAAGCAATCACACTCCATTTGAAAACATATTTCTTATCTGTACTTTCATTAATCTTTGCAATCTTATGTGCTACCAGACCTGTGATCAGGCCAATACAGAATTTCAGTACAAATGTCTTTGGTGCGCCTGTGATATATACAGGATCCATCAGGTCTGCGATTCCCATTCCGATGGCACCGGATAATCCGCCGTATACACCGCCGATCAGAAGTGCTGCCAGTACGCAGAATGCATTTCCGATATGGATGGATGTTGCATCACCGCCCGGTACAGGGATCTTAATCTGCAGGAATGTAAAAGATACATAGCATAACGCAGCCATAAGGGCTGTCTCTGCAAGTTTTGTAATTGTGCTGTTCTGAGTATTCATAATAACTGTCCCCTCTCATATGATCTGATAGAAGGCCCATATCAATAAGCCAGATTGCCTGTTTGATTTTCACTATCAGATTTTTTATATTTTGACGCATCAATATGTTGAAGTTATCATACGTGAAATGTGTCATTATTTCAATGACCAATTTTTTGAATTTTTTAGAGGTCAGATTAAATATTATGCAAAAAGCCCTCCGTCTGCATGCTGTTCACATGAAAACAGAGGGCTTCATTATTCTATTTGCTTAAATCCTTGCTACGCCTGATTTTCTTGCTGCTTCTGCTACAGCCTTAGCTACAGCGTCTTTTACACGTGGGTCAAAGGCTGCCGGAAGAATATATTCCGCTGTTAATTCTTCGTCACTTACCAGACCTGCAATTGCATATGCTGCTGCAACTTTCATTTCATCGTTAACATCTGATGCTCTTGCGTCCAGTACACCACGGAAAAGTCCCGGGAAGCAGAGTACGTTGTTTACCTGGTTTGGATAATCAGAACGTCCTGTGGACACCACTGCTGCGCCTGCTGCTTTTGCTTCGTCAGGGAAAATCTCAGGTACCGGGTTTGCACATGCAAAGATGATAGGATCTTTTGCCATTGTGCGGACCATATCCTGTGTCAGTGTTCCAGGTGCGGATACACCGATGAAGATGTCTGCGCCTTTGATCACTTCTGCAAGAGTACCTTTCTCTTTGTTGAAGTTTGTAATCTTAGCCATTTCTTCTTTAATCGGGTTTAATCCTTCTCTGCCTTCGTAGATTGCACCCTTTCTGTCTGTCATGATTACGTTTTTAAGTCCCATGGACATTAACAGTTTGATGATAGCGATACCTGCAGCACCTGCTCCGGAAGTAACGATCTTCACTTCATCAAGCTTCTTGCCAACCAGTTTCAGCGCATTGATAACACCTGCAAGTGTGATAACTGCTGTTCCGTGCTGGTCATCGTGGAAGATCGGAATATCACAGCATTCTTTCAGTTTCCTTTCGATTTCAAAACATCTCGGTGCGGAAATATCCTCAAGGTTGATTCCTCCAAAGGATCCGGCCAGAAGGCTTACTGTCTTAACGATCTCATCAACATCTTTACTGCGGACGCAGAGCGGAATCGCGTCTACACCGCCAAATTCTTTAAAGAGTACACATTTACCTTCCATAACAGGCATACCTGCTTCCGGTCCGATATCTCCCAGTCCAAGTACCGCAGTTCCGTCTGTTACAACAGCAACTGTATTCCAGCGTCTTGTCAGATCATAACTCTTGTTTACATCCTTCTGGATCTCCAGACAAGGCTGAGCAACACCCGGTGTGTAAGCAAGGCTTAAAGCATCTTTGGAATCTACTTTGGCTCTTGATACAACCTCAATTTTACCTTTTAAGTCATAATGCATTTTTAAAGATTCTTTTGCGTAGTCCATTTTGTTTTGGCTCCCTTCTGCACTCTTTTTTTGAGACGCCTACATTGTAACATTAACCTGGCTCAGATTCTACTGTTTTTCTGACCTTTTTTATCAAAATAACTAAAACCGCATCTTCCTGTAGAAAATTAGGAAGATGCGGTTTCAGTTATTGTACTTTATCATTTGATATCAGGTTCCAAAAGAAACTTATTATCATTATTTATCTGTATCAAAATGTACTTCTGTACCGGCAACTGCCCGTTCATCCAGAAGCTGTTTGAAGGTCTTGGTCTTTGCTTTCTCTTCATAGTTATCAGACCAGTAGTAGCCTTTCAGCTCGTCCATATACTCATAGTAATCGCAAAGATAGATATATACTGTGGAAACATCCCTGTCCTGTATTGCATAGGTGTCCGCATTACCGTTTGCCACTCCGCCATCTGGTAGTATATCTCCATTGGCATCCAGCATAACAGCAACATATTTTGTTTCCGGATCCTGCATTTTCATAGTGATCTCAAATGGTGTTTTCGTAATGGAGAGAACACCATCTCCATTTTCATCTACCACATTTACATCCTTTTCAACCGTATCGGAAGTATTTTTCTCTACATCTACGTTGAACTTCCAGTCACCTTTTAGTGTCCATGAGTTATATCTGTTATCACCTTCGTTTGCCTCAGGATATCGTTCAAAATACTCATTCCACATCTCAGTGAAAAACTGATGTTCCAGATTCTTCTGCTCTTCTGTCAGGCTCTCATAATCTGCATCGTCTGTGCTGATTCCATGCTCTTCCATTTTCTGATTATATTCATCCCGCAGATCCTGAGGGATATCCGGGGTGGTATCCTGATTCTCCGGAAGAGCGCCCACAATATCTTTCAGATCCAGCTCCATGGCAAACCTGTCAGGTACTTTAATGTCTTTGACATAATCGCTGATTGCCGGACCTCCCACCTGAGGAAGCTTCTCATCACTGTATTCATCCATTCCCAGTGTCTGGGCTAACTTGTCAAAACTAAAATCCTCAGAATCTACATCAATCCCTTTTTCTTTGAAAAATGCGTTACGCACCTCATAAAATTTTGTCCATCCTGCATCATCCACTGTCATATCTTCTACAGGAATACGCAAAACTCCTGCATAGGTGTTATCATCCAGCATTTTTCCATCCAGATAAGCATTGAACAGATTACTTTTTCCATCCATGTAATCATATTTCACCGTAGAATTTTCGCTGAGCATAATATTGGGTTTTCCATCAGATGTAATGAATGTATCCGGGAATTTATCCTCTGTATGGATTGTCATGGACAGGTACAGAGCCATTTCATTACAGTATACTTCTGAAAGCGTGACAGTTGTTCCATCTACCGTTTTGCTGTAGGATTCATTGTCTTTCGTTTTATCTGAATTATCATTTTCTGTTGTATTCTGATCCTCAGCCTGAACATTTTGAGAATTATTGCTTCCCTCCTGACTTCCATCAGCATCTGCAGACCGTGCATCTTCTGTGGAATCTGTCAGCTGCTTTGCATATTTTGAATAATCACCATAAAATCCCAGGGAATTGCCGAGCTGCTTAAATACATTTCCAACCAGAGGAATATTCTCTGCAAATGCAGGATTTGTAATACATACTGCGGAAAATACGGCTGCAGCCGCGGTCAGTCCCAAAGCTGTTTTGTATACTGCTTTGAATTTCTTGTGCGATTTTACTGTTCCGGATGATTTTTTCCCGGAACTTCCTGTTGATTTTTCTGTTGATTTCTTTGTTGATTTCTCCGATAATCTTCGCACCATATTCTCTGTGTTTTCCGCATTTCCAGAAGCTGCTGCCATTTCTCTGATTCTGGCAAATGCTGTATTCTTCGCGTCTTCTGCCTGCTTTGGCAATGGAAACTCTGCCTGCATGATTTCCTCTATCGCATTGTCATTTCTGTTATTCTTTTCTTTATCAAAATCCAATTTCTTCGCCATAATCACTTCATCCCTTTCTTGCACTTACCGTTATGCTTCCTGCTATTACCGATCCTGTTCTCATATTTCCATTCTGGTTTTCCGCAAGCTCTTCTGTTATACCTGTGAATTCTCTGTTTTTCTTTTTCTTCTGCTGCAGTCTTTTCTTCTGAATATTATCTTCTGCTGAAGTATATTCCTGCTTTAGCTGCACCCGGGCTCTGACCAGTCTGGTTTTTACTGTGTTTTCATTCATATTTAATATAGAAGCAATGTCTGCGATCCGAAATCCCTCTACATAATACAGAACCAGTATGATTCTGTAGGATTCGTCCATCATTCCAAGCATTTCCTTGAACTCAAATTCCTCAATGGACATGTCCTGTCCGGGAACTTCCGGAAGTTCTTCGGCTCTGCTGAAGTTTTTATAATGTCTGTGGATTTTATTGCATTCATTGATCAGAATACGGATCATCCAGGTTTTGAAATATTCCGGATTCTTCAGTGTATGTATTTTTTCAAAGCAGGTAAGTATGGTATCCTGCATGGCATCTGCGGCATCCTCATCATTATCCAGGATTCCCCGCGCCACCTTGTACATTGCCAGAGAATTCTTTTCCATCAGTTCCAGAAATGCATCCGCATCTCCTGAAATGGAACGTTTTACCAACTGTATCAAATGCTGATCCTCCTTGCTTATATGTTTCTGTAAATGGTTTTCATTCGAATGAAGTTTTATTGTTTTTGTTTTACACTTATTAGATGGGGAATTATAGAGAAAAGTTTCATATCTTTTAAATAAATTTTCAGGTATCAGATTTTTTATATTTATTATAACCTCTCATCCACATATAATTGTAATACAAACAAATTATAAGCCCTGAATTTCCCCACAAAAAAACCGACACATTTCTGCACCGGTTTTTTATCACTCATAATCTTTCTTAACGTTTTCTTTTTATTCTTCAGCATTTAATCTTTTCTGATACATAGACTGAAGCAGGAATTTTCCTGTCTCTGTTTTGAATACTTTTTCCAGCATATTTCTTACATTATTGCCGGAGAAATTGCTTTCGTCTGCATTAACCAGATAATCAGCTTCTATCATGATCTGATAGTCAATGCCATCTATTCCGTCTATCGTATGGTGATGACTTACAATATAAGAAACTCTGTCTGTAAATTCTTTTGGCAGGTCTGAATCCTTGAAGAATTCTTCTAACAGTGCCGCACTTTCTTCTTCCTGGTGCTTGCCGTTGGTGTTTCCGTATTTCACTCTACAGAGAGGACAGGCAATATCATGCACAACTGCTGTCACCTCCACCAGCTTCTGCAGCTCCGGATTCAGATTTTCGCCCTCTGCGATTGTTTTTGCGTAGGCATATACCTTCATGAAGTGATTGATATCGTGGAGATTCCCTTCTGAATATGCTACCATTTTCTTTATAACTTCTGATACTGTCATGTTTCATTCCTGCCTTTCTTCATTGTATTTTTATTTTCCGTACCTCTGTATTTTTGCTCCACAAATCCTCGCCGATTGCAACACTTTTTTCTTTTATCGTAATCATATACTCGGAATCCACCTGAATATCATAACCATACACACTTTCTTTTCCTATTTCTACATCTTTCTGATTTGCATAATAAGTGAAACCTACACGATAGACATCCGGATGTAAATCAATCTGAACATAATTATATCCACGTATCCAGTCTTCTTCGACATCTTTTTCATTAAGCAACAGTTGCGTCGCAAACTGCTCTGCTACAACACCCTTACTGGTTCCATCAGCATTTTCTATTGATCTGGCAGCAAAGCTCTGCAAAATCCACATCACTAACACAAGCTCCAATACTACAACAACCATAATAATTGCCGGATTCTTTTTCTCCCTGTTTATTTTCTTTATCACCAATCCAAACATATATACTACAATTGCTAGATTCACAACGCACGTGATAAGGGTGGCTTCCTGCTTATGATGTTCCCAGAATCCATCAGGAATCATAAAAGAACAAAGTATAAGAAATATACCTGTCATAACAATTGTAAAAAATCCATAAACTTTTCTGCTTTCCTTATCTTCTCGATTCTCCCAAAGATAATATACGCAGACAATGGCGCCAGCCCCCAGAAGCCCTGCAAACACCGCACCGCCAAAATTTGCATGACCTGAGAGTTTAAAAATAGCAGCAACTATCAGCATTACCGGTATCGCCAGATAACCTGCTATTTTATCCTGCCGTTGCTGCTGTTTTCGTATTTCTTCCATTGAGTACATCATCTCTGTCACTTCTGCAGATGTATATTTTTTCTCTGATGACTCATCTTTTTTCATCTGAACCTCTTCTGATATTATCTCTGATTTCATCAGTTCCAAAAGTGATACCCCCAACGCAGTTGCCAACGGCTCCATAGTATTAATATCCGGAAAACCAAGTCCCCTCTCCCAACGGCTGACTGCCTTATCTGTCACTCCGATTTTTCCGGCAAGGCCAGCCTGTGTCATGTGCTGTTCTTTTCTTCTCTCTGAAATAAATGCTCCAAACTTTTTTGCATCCACTACTCCATATCCTCCAAAGCCATTTTCTGTCTTTGGTATACACTGAAATGTATGTTTTTGTCAATCTACGATTCATTTACCTTAAAATTCTCTGTAATTCCGTTTCTTCTAGAATTTTCCCGTGTGAAATTTTTTCTAAATAGTATATAAATATAAGTCTATGACTCAAGCTTTTTTCATATCTTTTTCATTCTCTTTCACTTTTAACACTTCTTGTAACAAAATATCAAACATTTCTGCTACTTCCTCAGGCGTTTTTCCACATAAAAGTGCTCCCTGAATTTTTCCACGCTTGTACCCATCATCAACTAACATCTGACCTAATTTAGTCATCTTACCGCCTCCCTGAGTTTTAACTAAAACTAGTATAGCATATTATAGAACAAACTGGAGAAATATTTTAAGTCTTGGTCACCCATATGCCGATTATATAATCCAGATACTCTATTTCATTTTACCAATATCCATACTTTTTACGTTTAACCACAAGAAATATCAAAGTTACCACCACTGCCATGAACTCTGCTACAACAATCGAGCACCAGATTCCATTAAGCCCAAGAATCAGCGGCAGGATCATTACGGAAGCGCATTCAAACAAAAGTGTTCTGAGGAATGAAATGACTGCCGATGTAAGTCCATCATTGAGGGCTGTAAAGAAAGCGGAGCCAAATATGGCAATCCCTGCGAAGATAAAGGAAACTGCATAGATTGAAAAACCATGCGCAGTCATATCCAGCAATGCTGCGTCATATCCTACAAAAATACCTGCCAGTGGCTTTGCCATAAGTTCTGATACTCCAAACATCAACGCAGATGAAATCAAAATCAATGCAGAACTTTTTTTCAGCAAACTTTTCAGTTCTTTTGTATTCCCGGCACCATAATGATAACTGATCACCGGCGCAACACCTGTTGCATAGCCAATGAAAATTGCAATAAAAATAAAATTCACATACATGATCGTACCGTAGGCTGTCACCCCGTCTTCTCCTGCATATTTCATAAGCTGTGTATTATAAAGCATGCCGACGACGGACATAGAGATATTGCTCATAAGTTCCGAGCAGCCATTGGTGCAGATTCTAAGCAGTGCTCTGCCGTCCCATTCCGGTCTGACAATCCTTAAGCGGCTGGTATTTTTCCGGGCAAAATAAATCAGCGGAATAATACCTCCTACAATCTGTCCCAGTGCGGAAGCCATTGCCGCTCCGGCGATTCCCCACTGAAAAACAGCCATAAAAAGCGCATCACCAACCATATTTATCACACCTGCAGTAACTGTCACAATCAATCCCAGTTTCGGCTTTTCTGCGGTAACAGCCAGGCTTGAAAATGCGTACTGTAACATAAGGAATGGCAATGCTACGAGAATAATTCTTCCATATATAATACATTCTTCCAGCATCTCTCCTCTTGCTCCAAGAAATACGGCTACTGGTCTGAGAAAAATTATGCTGATTGCTCCAATTACAATTCCACAGATAATCGTAGCCATAATAAGGAGCGAAAAAATTTTCTGTGCTTTCTCTTTCTTTCCTTCACCCATGATTTTAGCAATCAACGCACTTCCACCAGTTCCAAACATAAATCCCATAACTCCGGTGATCATCAGAAATGGCATGATAAAATTTACCGCTGCAAATGATGTCTTTCCAACGAAATTTGATACAAAAAATCCATCAACTACACCATAGATGGATGTAAAGATCATCATAAGAATTGACGGTATTGTAAAACGGATCAGTCGTCTGTAACCGAAATGATCCGAAAGCTGTATTGTCTGTTCCATTTTCCTATTTTCCTTTCTGTTGTTAAGTCCCATAATCTTATAGATGATTTTATAACAATTTTCTTTAAATCTTTCCTCTGCTTATTTGACAGATTCCAGTAGTTCTTCCACTTTCTATAAAGATTCGATTTCATTCTTTAAATCTGCATGATATCTTTCAGTCAGCTTAAGATACAGGTTAATTTCTTCCTCCGTCCAATTGCTTAGCGCTTTACATTCAGCCTCAAATAGTCGTGCAGCTGTCTTGGAAGTATATGTTTTTCCTTTTTCAGTAAGATATACCATCTTCGATTTTCCATTACATTTTTCCAGATATACCGTTTCTTCATTTTCCAGTTTTCGAATTGCTGAATTGACTGTTTGTTTGCTGATTCCCGATAATTTGTAAATATCATAGAGCAGACATTTCCCGTCATTCGTGTGAAGCATATAAAGAACAAACAGAACGCAGTCCGATACTCCCAGCTTTAATGCCGCCTGATGATACAAGGAATCAATTTCTTCGTTCAGGCAGTTTATTTGATTAACTTTATCTTGAATTATCTCTGACATTTTTATTTTCCTTTCATAGTATGATTTCATACCAAAGTATAATAGTATGAAATCATACTATTGTCAATAGAGTGGCCGGCAAATATTCTGGTAAAAAATTTCAGGGAGTGTACAACTTACTTAAAGTTGTACACTCCCTGTTTTTTAATATTAGTATAGTTGCAGATTCTCTGCATTTAATAATTTTCTATATATACTTCAGAATTTGATACCTTATCGTAGCCAAAATTTATTTGCAAAGCTCCTCAGCCATAGCCTCAATCTCTGCCTCATTTGCTTCGCTGAGTGAGGACATGATCTTTACATTGTTCTCGAGCCATGTAATGTTTTTGCTCTTTTCGAACATTCCCTGCATTACTCTTGCCGCTGCCGGAGCCCAGCTTCCGTTTTCGATCAGACCGATGGTGCGGTTCTGCAGGCTCAGTGCGCCCATATCGTGAAGGAAGTTGTACATAGCAGGGTAAACGCCGTTGTTGTAGGTAGGCGCTGCAAAAACAAGATGGCTGCAGCGGAACGCTTCCGCGATCAGGACAGAGACGTCGGTAACGGAAACATCGTAGAGCGCGATATTTTTTATGCCGCCCTCT
>ERZ773138.3311-NODE-3311-length-10501-cov-4.491384_pt1 | contig 10501 bp, 8 predicted proteins | sample MGYA00511114_ERZ773138 | MGnify/ENA primary metagenome ERZ773138 (study PRJEB29015, sample SAMEA2737805) | human gut metagenome | biome: human gut; feature: human-associated habitat; material: faeces | place: China | collected 2012 ...
GAACATGTATCCGTTTGGACGGTAAACTCTATTTCTGCGTCGATTTTCTTCATGTAAAACCGGGAAAAGGTAACACGATTATGCGTACAACCCTGAAAGACGTTGTAAAAGGTGGTCAGATCGAACGTCGTTTCAACATCGGTGAAAAACTGGAAGATGTACGTGTAGAACGTCGTCCGTATCAGTTCTTATATAAAGAAGGTGAAGATTATATCTTCATGAACCAGGAAACTTTCGACCAGCACCCGATCGCTCACGACCTGATCAACGGAGTAGATTTCCTTCTTGAAGGAGCCGTGCTCGACGTTGTTTCCGATGCTTCTACAGAAACCGTACTCTACGCCGACATGCCTATCAAAGTTCAGATGAAAGTTACTTATACCGAACCGGGAATGAAAGGTGATACAGCTACCAACACACTGAAGCCGGCAACCGTAGAATCCGGTGCAACCGTACGTGTTCCGTTGTTCATCAACGAAGGCGAAACCATCGAAATCGATACTCGTGACGGTTCTTACGTAGGACGCGTGAAAGCATAACAACAGTATTTCATTCATATTACAAAACGGTAAACCGATTGCAATAGACCTGCAATTTGTTTACCGTTTTTTTCGTTTATCCCCTGTGTAATCCGTATATTTGCCTGTCAAAATCAAAAACCTCTTAATATAATGAAGCGATTAATGTATGTATTATGCTTTGTACTGATATCCGTTGTAGCACACGGACAGGCGAAGTATGTCTTCTATTTCATCGGTGATGGAATGGGTGTGAACCAGGTGAACGGTACGGAGATGTATCTGGCCGAACAAGAAGGGCGCATCGGTGTAAAGCCTTTGCTGTTCACTTCTTTCCCGGTTGCCAGCATGGCAACTACCTTTTCTGCCACCAACTCGGTGACTGACTCTTCTGCTGCCGGAACAGCCCTATGATATCGACCGTGTGTGCTCTGCCGTGGAACGCCGCGCAAAGAAGGGTTCCAACTTCTCCATCATCGCTGTGGCCGAGGGTGCCATCAACTGCGAGGAAGCCGGCATGAAACGCAAGGAATGGATGGCAAAGCGCGCCGAGGCAGGCTTTGGCACCACCGCCACCAACCGCATTGCACAGGCCGTGCAGAAAAAGACCGGCATGGAGACCCGCGTGTGCATCCCGGGTCACATGCAGCGCGGCGGCAGCCCCAGCGCCTACGACCGTGTGCTGGCCACCCAGTTCGGCAGCTATGCCGCACAGCTGGTGGAGGTAGAGCGCTACGGCGTGACCGTGGCCATGGTGAACCGCCGGGTGACCGAGAACCGTCTGGCAGACATTGCCGGTAAGACCCGCAATGTGCCCGAAAACTGCGAGCTGCTGAGCGTGGCACGCCGCATGGGCGTCTGTCTGGGCTGACCCCTGCCCGCAAGAGGAAACACTGAGAAAAGCGAGACACCGGAAAGTCTGCTGACTTTCCGGTGTCTCTTTTTATGTTATGGGCAGCGCAAAAGGGTTGGCGAGCGGCTTTTTACGGTAAATTTTGCCGTTGAAGCTGCGCTTTCTGTCCCAAGTGCGCAAAAAAGGTTGTCAAAACAGGAAAAACAGGGTATGATAGGAGCTGGATCGCAAAGCTGCGGTCCTTCAATATTGTTAAAGGAGTGTGCTTTGTTATGCGCGCCTATGAACGACTGCTTGATTACGTCAAGGTCTACACCACCTCGGACCCGGAGTCCGGCACCCATCCTTCCGCTGCGCGGGAGTTTGATCTGGCTCACAAGCTGGTGGAGGAACTGAAGGCTCTGGGTGTAGAGGATGCCCGGGTGGACGAGCACTGCTACGTCTACGGTTCCCTGCCCGCCACCCCCGGCTGCGAGGAAAAGCCCGCACTGGGTCTGATCGCCCACATGGACACCGCCCCGGATGCCAGCGGCGAGAACGTGAACCCCATCCTGCACGAGAACTATGACGGCGGCGACGTGGTGCTGCCCGCCACCGGCAAGGTGATGAAGGTCTCCGCTTTCCCCTTCCTTGCCTCCATGAAGAGCGAGACCCTGATCACCACCGACGGCACCACCCTGCTGGGTGCAGACGATAAGGCCGGTGTGGCTGAGATCATGACCGCTGTGGAGACCGTTATCCGCGAGGGCCGCCCCCACGGCAAGCTGTGCATCGGCTTTACCCCGGACGAGGAGATCGGCGAGGGTGCCGACCTGTTCGATATCCCCGGCTTTGGTGCAGACTTTGCCTACACGGTGGACGGCGGCGATGCCGGCGACATCGAGTACGAGAACTTCAACGCCGCTGCCGCCACCGTGACCATCCACGGCTTCTCGGTGCACCCCGGCTCCGCCAAGGACACCATGATCAACGCTTCCAACGTTGCCATGGAGTTCCACGGCGCTCTGCCCGTGATGGCACGTCCCGAGACCACCGAGGGGCGTCAGGGCTTCTACCACCTGTGCCAGATGTACGGCGATGTCACCACCGCAAAGCTGGGCTACATCCTGCGCGACCACGATGCCGCCAAGCTGCAGTTCAAAAAGGACAATATGCAGGACATTGCTGATTACCTGAACGGCAAGTACGGCGCAGGCACTGTGGAAGTGGAGATCAAGGACAGCTACCGCAATATGCTGGAAAAGATCAAGCCCCACTTCCACCTCATCGAGACCGCCCGCAAGGCTGTGCGCATGGCCGGTCTGGAGCCGGTGGAGGTGCCCGTGCGCGGCGGCACCGATGGCGCCACCCTGAGCTGGATGGGTCTGCCCTGCCCCAATCTAGGCACCGGCGGCTTCAACTTCCACGGCGTATGCGAGTGCACCACCGTGGAGCGGATGGACCGCTGCACCGAGATCGTGCTGAATATTATCTCCCTGTACGCAGAGTGATCTGCTTTTTCTGCGAAAAAACTTTCAGCGTGAAAACGGTCTGTCCCTATCGTTCAACATAAAAGCGGCGGCTGCACAGTGCTTTGTGCAGCCGCCTGTTTTCATTTAACCTACGTTGATATGCCCCACCGGCATGATCTTGCGCTTATTGTCGTCCGGTTTGGCGGTCAGGCTCATGGCAAAGGCCACCGGGCCTACACGGCCCATGAACATGACCAGCATATACAGGATCTTTGCCCCGTTGTTCAGCTGGCTGGTTACGCCTACGGAAAGGCCCACCGTACCAAAGGCCGAGCAGGACTCGAAGATAGCATCCACCACGGCCACGGCGTCCGAGGTGTTGTAGTACACCACAATGGCCGAGCCGATGACCGCCGCCGCGCCCAGCACGATAATGGTCAGGGCGCGGTAGACGGTCTTGGACTCGATATGATGGTCAGCGATCACACAGTCATCGCGTCCCTGCGCCACGCTGCGGATGGTCAGGATGATGACAGCGAAGGTGGTCACCTTCACGCCGCCGCCGGTAGAGCCGGGCGCTGCGCCGATGAATTGCAGCACGCTCATGAGCAGCTTGCTCAGGGTGCCGCAGGAGGCCAGATCCACGGTGTTCATGCCGGCGGTACGGGTGGATACCGACTGGAACAGTGAAGCCATCACCTTGCCGGGCACCGACAGTCCGCCCAGCGTGGCGGGGTTGTTCCACTCCATCAGTCCCAGCCCCAGCGCGCCGCCCAGCCACAGGATCACCGAGAAGGACAGCACCACCTTGGCGTGCAGGGACAGGCGGCGTTTCTGGTACCACTGGCACAGCTCCACCCAGACCATAAAGCCCAGACCGCCGGAGATGATCATGAAAATGATCACCGCCTGCACATAGTAGTTGTTGACATAGGGCACCAGCGAGGAGTACGCCCCGAACCGTCCGAACAGGTCAAAGCCCGCATTGCAGAAGGCCGAAATGGCGGTGAACACGCTGATCCAGACGCCCTCCAGCCCGAACTGCGGCACAAAGGCGAACAGCAGCAGCAGAATGCCGATGCCTTCAAACATCGCTGCCAGCCCCACCACGATCTTCAGCACGCTTTTGGCCTGATCGTAGCCGTCCGCCGAAACGCTTTCGCCCAGCAACCGCAGATCCCGGAAGCCCATGCGCCGGCGCATGGCCAGCGCAAAAAAGCTGGTAAGGGTAACAAGACCAAGGCCGCCCACCTGAATGAGCAGCAGCACCACTGCCTGCCCGAACCATGTGAACTGCGTCCACGTATCCCGCACCACCAGACCGGTGACGCAGGTGGCGCTGGTGGCTGTGAACATGGCGTTGAGCACATCCAGCCGCCCGTGCCTGCTGGCAATGGGCAGGGTGAGCAGGAGCGTGCCCAGCGCGATGACAGCAATAAAGCTGACGCAGATGATCTGGGTCGGGGTGCTCAGTCCCAGCTTTCTCCGCCGAACCGACCTCTGGTGCCGCAGCCTTTTGCGGATATTTTTTATCTTTTCCATAGCATCCTCCCTGCGCAGCACGCAGCCGCTTTGCATTCCTTTATAGCATACACCATTTTGCCCGCAGGTTCAACTTGATTTTACAGCCCGGTTGCGGTATTATAATATGGTACTGTATTTTTTGGGTTTTCTGCCCCAAGGATGCAGAACTGTGTCTCCGTAGCTCAGCTGGATAGAGCGTCCGCCTCCTAAGCGGAAGGCCGTGTGTTCGAATCACATCGGGGACGCCAGCGCAAAATCAAGCCCGGAAGGTTTACGAACCCTCCGGGCTTGGTTTTTGCTTTTCTATGGAAGATAGCCGCTACAACGTTCACACCAGCCTTGCCCCGGCGTGGGGCAGGCTTTCTGCGCCAAGGCTTTGCAGCTTTTGGGGCAGGGCGGCAAGGTCGCCGCCGGTATAATACCAGCCCGCAGCCAGTGCTGCCAGTGCCAGCAGCAAAAGCACCACCAGTGCCTTGCCCAGCCTGCGGCGCTTCGGGCGCGGCGATGCAGACTGTTCCGCCGTGAGGGAGGCAGGGGTCAGGGCTGCATCCGGCACGGCTCTGCCATAGGGCTGCCAGTTTGTGCCCCCAGCCTGCGGCAGACCACAGGCGGCACGGCGCAGCATATCCAGCAGCCATAGCCCGGGGTTCTCGTCCGACGCAAGGCACCGCAGCCAGCAGCCCTTTTTACCGCCCACCAGCAGCAGACGGCTTTGGGGCAGTTCCACACAGCCCACCGTCAGCGCGGCACCGGTCAGCTTCTGCATGACCTGCACCCGCGCCAGTATGCGGGCAGGCTCTGCCTGCGGTGCCTTGCGCAGCTTGCGGCTGAGCCGGGCGGTGAGCGCGGTATTGGCGTAGCTCATGGCACCAAAATCGAACACCTTTTCCGCGCCGGGAAGGTTTTCCAACCGGCTTTCCAGCAGCATCCCGGCGGCGGTATCACTGCACACCAGCAGCTTGCGGTGCTGTTCCAGCGCCTGCACTGCGGCAGCGGCAAGAGTCTGCTCCCCTTCCCCGTACAGCGCCGGGGCAAGGCTTGTCCGCAGCAGTTGTACCGCCCGGTGCAGTTGCTGTGGGGTGCTGCTTTGCAGCGCTACCAGCGTTTCCGCACCCCGGCTGCGGCAGTGCACCGTGCCCTGCCAAGTGTCCGGCAGGGCTTCCACAGCCTTTTGCACGGTCTGCTCCGGTGCACCGAACAGCCGCAGCACGCAGCCTGCCGGGCGCTCTTCCTTATTTGTCATGACGCATCCCCCCTGCGGCCGCAGGGGCCGCCCTTACTCTGCCCGCAGGGTCTCGTCCAAGGCGGTCAGGGCGGCGGGGTCATGCTGTGCGCTTTCGGCCAGCACCTGCGTACCGGCAGGGGTCTTGCCCTGTGCCAGCCGCAGCGCCAGTTCCAGCGCAGTCTGTGCGGCGCGGGCGCGGATGAGTGCACGGTCCGGACGGGAGACGAACAGCTTTTTCACATACGCCTTATCTCCCCGGGCAGCGCCCAGATACACCGTGCCCACAGGCCGGACGGCATCGCCGCCGCCGGGGCCTGCCAGACCGGTAACGCTGACCGCGATATCTGCACCGGCGGCCTTTGCCGCGCCCAGCGCCATCTGCGCCGCCACGGGAGCCGACACCACATTATATTGCGCAATGACCGCCGGGTCCACCCCGACAAGCTTCGCCTTGGCCTGCTCCCAGTAGGTCACAAAGCCGTAGCCGAACACCTCGCTTGCGCCGGACACACTGGTCAGGCGCTGGGCGATCATGCCGCCGGTGCAGCTTTCGGCGGTGGCAATGGTCAGGCCGTTGGCCTGCAGCGTATGCACCACCGTCTCTTCCAACCCGGCGACATCCTCATCATACACCGCATCGCCCAGCAGATCATAGAACTTTTTGGCGTAGGCTCGGCACATGGTCTGCGCCTCGGCGTCATTCTGCGCCCGGGCGGTGATGCGGATCTCGCACTCGCCGGTCTTGCAGTAGATGGCGGCGGTGGGGTTCGGGTTTTCCAGCAGCGCACGCACCCGGTACTCCAGATTGCTCTCGCCGCCCAGCACCCGCAGCGTCAGGCTGTGCAGGGCGCAGCTCTGCCGCGCCAGCAGCAGCGGGCGTATGCTTTCCTCCCACATGGCCTTCATCTCATGGGGCACGCCGGGCATCAGCACAGCACAGTGACCGTCCTGCTCGAACCATGCGCCCGGCGCGGTGCCGTGGTGGTTGACCACCTTATGCCCATGCACCGGCACCATGGCCTGCTTGCGGTTGTTGGGGGTGGTCTCGCGCCCGGTGCGGGTAAAGAAGTCCACGATCTTCTGCCACTCCTCCGGGTCAAAGGTAAGGGTGTCGCCAAAGCAGGCGGCCACCGTCTCCTTGGTCAAGTCGTCCGCCGTGGGGCCCAGCCCGCCGGTGAACACCAGCAGGTCGCACCGCTGCTTTGCCTCGTTGACAAAATCCGCCAGACGGTCATGGTTATCGCCGATGGTGCTCTGCCGCCGGACTGTGATGCCCAGCGCGGCCAGCTCTCGGCTGAGGTACTGGGCATTGGTGTTAAGAATGTTGCCGAGCAGCAGCTCGGTACCCACACTGATGATCTCTGCTGTCATGGACAAATCAACCCTCGAATTCTACCTGATCGGTGATGCGCACCCGGATGCGCTCGGTCTGCTCTGCGGCCTCGGCCTCCAGCGCGGCAAGGCCGGGCATGGCGGCTTCGGCGGCAAGGATCTCCTCCAGTTCGGGGCGGATCTTCGGGTGCGGCGGAGTGAAGATGGTGCAGCAGTCCTCATAGGGCAGGATGCTGGTCTCGAAGGTATTGATGTGGCGGGAGGTCTCAATGATCTCGGTCTTGTCCATACCGATGAGCGGGCGCAGGATGGGCAGGTCCTGTGCAGCATCGGTGCACTGCAGCGCCTTGACGGTCTGGCTTGCCACCTGTGCCAGACTTTCGCCGGTGACCAGCGCTTCACAGCCCTGCTTTTTAGCGATCACGTTTGCAATGCGCATCATGCTGCGGCGCATCAGCACCGTGAACAGCACATCCGGAGCATTATCCCGAATGTATTCCTGGGGTTTTGTGTAGGGCACTACAAACAGGTTGGCGCTGCCGGTATACACGGTGATGAGCTGTGCCAGAGCCTTTACTTTTAGTTTTGCACGCTCAGAAGTATACGGAGGGGACGCAAAATGGATGTGATCCAGTGCCAGACCGCGCTTTGCCATACGATAGGCTGCCACCGGGCTGTCGATGCCGCCGGAGAGCATATTCAGCGCACGGCCGCTGGTACCCACGGGCAAACCACCCTCACCCGGTATTTTCGGGCCGTGAATATACGCACCGTAATCGCGAATTTCCACAATGACCTTGAACTGCGGGTTACGCACATCCACCTTCAGGTAGTTGTGCTTGCCCAGCAGGTAAGCACCCAGTTCCCGCATCAGCTCCGGGCTGGTCATGGGGTAGGTCTTGTCGGCGCGGCGGGCTTCCACCTTGAAGGTACGGATGCCGTGCAGCGCGCTGCCCAGATAGTCCTCGGCGGTCTGGCAGATGGTATCGAAATCCTTTTCGCACACCACGGCGCGGCTGAGCGCGGCAAGGCCGAACACCTTGCTGACCCGCTCAAAGGCAAGATCCATATCCACGTCCTCTTCCTCAGGTTCCATATAAAAAGTGGACTGGGTGCAGTACACCTTGAACTTGCCCACCGTCTTAAGACGGTAGCGCAGAATCTTCATCATGGCTGCTTCGAACTGGTTGCGATTGAGGCCTTTCAGGGACATTTCGCCCTGATAGCCCATAATAATTTCCTTCATAAATGTTGCATCTCCTGATGTGGGATTTATAATGGCCTCCGCTTTCGCTCTGGCCATATTCAGCGGAAAAATTGTTTTACTCTATGAATGGAAAATGACTGCGGTCATTTTCCATTCACCCTTTCACGCATTAGGGTCGCGCAGGCAAACTGCATCTTCCCATAGAACGGCTGACAGCTTTCTCTTCGGACACGAATCGGGCCATTCCATCGCCCGCCCTATTGCCCTGCGGGCAACAGGGTCCCACCCCAGCGGACGGTCCTCAGAGAAACTGTCAGCCGTTCTGCGGCTTCTGTTTTTACTTTCTGATCTTCTGCAAGTGCTTCATGCCGTCCTCGAAGCGGTTGAGGAAGGCATCCACATCCTCCGGGGTGTTGTCGGCGCAGAAGGACACCCGGATGGCGGTGTCGATGGCAAGCGGGTCGCGCCCCATGGCTGCCAGCGTGTGGCTGGGCTGACCGCGCCCGCAGGCGCTGGCCGAGGAGACGTAGATCTGCTCTTCGGCCAGAAAAGCCAGCATGGTCTCGCTCTTGATGCACATCTCGCTGAAGTTCAGCACCTCGGGCACGGCGTTCTCCGGGCTGTTGATGACTACCTCCGGGAAGGCTTTCAGCCCCTCCCGCAGCTGCCGGTTCAGTGCACGCATGGCAGTGTCCCGGCTCTTCATGGTCTTGGCCAGACGGGTGGCCGCTGCGGCCAGACCCATGGCGTAGGGCAGGTTTTCGGTGCCGGGGCGCATCTGCCGCTCCTGCTCGCCGCCCAGATAGGGCGGCTGGAAGGCCTGCACCAGCCGGTCGGAAAGGTAGAGCGCGCCAATGCCCTTGGGCGCATGGATCTTGTGGCCGCTCACCGAGAGCGTATCAATGTTGTCCAGTTTGATGGGCACACGCATCCATGCCTGCACCGCGTCCACATGGACGATGGTACGGCTGTTGCGGTGCTTTACCTCGGCGGCAAGGCGTTCCACATCGTTGCGGGTGCCGATCTCATTGTTCACCATCATGCAGGCCACAAGGATGGTGTTCTTGTCCACCCGCTCCAGCATGGCGTCAATGTCCAGCGTGCCGTCTGCCCGGGGAGCTACCACGGTAACGTCGTAGCCCTGCTTTGCCAGACGCTCCAGCGGCCGCTGCACACTGGGGTGCTCGAAGCCGGACACTACAATGCCCTTGCCGAAGGTGCGGGTCTGCACCGCGCCCAGCAGCGCCAGATTATTGCTCTCGCTGCCGCAGGAGGTAAAGTACAGTTCCCGGCTTTTGCAGCCCAGCGTGCGCGCTACGGCGGCGCGGGCGGCGTTCAGAGCTTCTTCACTGCGCGCGCCCGGGCCGTACAGGCTGGAAGGGTTTGCCCAGTGCTCCCGCATGGCCTTGTCGATGACGTCCGCCACCTCGGGCGCTACGATGGTGGTGGCCGCGTTGTCCAGATAATGTAACTGAGGATTTTGCAGCATAAACGGATTTCCTGCTTTCTGTCGTTGTTTTCATAATAACCCAGAATAAGTATAGCACAAACCCCTGGATAACGCAAAAAATTTTATGCATTTATGGGTGATTTTTGTAACTGTACCTCCTTGACAAACACCCCGGTGGTGTGCTATCTTTACAGCATAGACCGCATCCCTGCTGACGGAACCTTGTGGAGCACCACAGTGCAGGGGTGCTGGGGATGTCAATGCCGACCGTCTGGGCAGTGTCGCAAGTAATACGCGATGCTGTCCTTTTTTGTTACCATAAAAAGGACAGCAGACAGCACAAACAGGAGGAAAAGAACATGAACGCATGGAACAACTTTAATGGCGGCAACTGGGAAAACGAGATCAATGTCCGCGACTTTATCCAGAAGAATTACACCCCGTATGATGGTGACGGCGCTTTTCTGGCTCCGGCTACCGCACGCACGACTGCGCTGCGTGAGAAGTTCGATGCACTGCTCGCGGAGGAGCGCGAAAAGGGCGGTGTACGCAATATCGACACCGAAACCGTTATCACCATCACGGCCTTCGGTCCGGGCTATCTCGACAAGGACAACGAGGTTATCGTCGGCCTGCAGACCGATGAGCCGCTCAAGCGTGCATGCAATCCGTTCGGCGGCATGCGTATGGTCCGTGATGCGTGCAAGCAGTACGGCTACGAGGTTTCTCCCAAGATTGAGGAGGAGTTCAAGTACCACAAGACCCACAACGACGGCGTATTCTCCGCATACACCAAGGACGTTCGTGAAGCGCGTCACGTTGGTCTGCTGACCGGCCTGCCGGATGCTTACGGCCGCGGCCGCATCATCGGCGACTACCGCCGCGTGGCGCTGTACGGCGTGAATCGCCTCATCGAGGAGAAGCAGAAGGATAAGGATGCG
>ERZ773138.3314-NODE-3314-length-10485-cov-3.287919_pt1 | contig 10485 bp, 8 predicted proteins | sample MGYA00511114_ERZ773138 | MGnify/ENA primary metagenome ERZ773138 (study PRJEB29015, sample SAMEA2737805) | human gut metagenome | biome: human gut; feature: human-associated habitat; material: faeces | place: China | collected 2012 ...
AAAAAAATTAAAAACTTATATTTAAAATATAAAGAAATAATAAACTATTTAATATTTGGAGGACTTTCAACAGTTGTTAATTTTGCATCATATTATGTAGCTGCAAGAGTAATAGGAATAGATGAAGTTGTAAGTAGTGGCATTTCATGGTTTTGTGCAGTACTATTTGCATATATAACAAACAAACTATTTGTATTTGATAGCAAAACAAACACATTTAAAGCATTTATAATAGAAATGATAACATTCTTTTTAGCAAGAGTTGTTTCAGGAGCTTTATGTGATGTTGGTACATTTGCATTAATGGTAAAGGTATTTAAAATAAATGACATAATAGCAAAAGTAGTAACTCAAATTATGGTTATAATAGTAAATTATATATTTAGTAAATTAGTTATTTTCAGAAAAAAAGAAGAAAAAAATTAGGTTTAGATTTAATTTTATAAAACAAAAATTAGTACTTTATATAAAGAAAGGACTGTGATATAAAATGTACAAAAGAAAGTATTTGCTATTTTTAATAATTATTATATTAAACTTTATATTTGTACCAGAACAAAAGGCAATAAGCCAAAATGAATTTATAAAAAATGAGGTAAATAAAACCAAAGAAAAGGTACAAAAGTTTATAGACAATTATAATGAAAACAGAATTATAAAAAATGGAGTATATGTAATAAAGCCATATTATAATACAAAAAAAGCAGTTGAAGTATCAGGAGGAAGTCATAACAACTTTGCAAATATCCAGATTTCAGATAACCAAAACAAACAAAACCAAAAATTCAGAATTGAACAAATTTCAAATACAGGAGAATATAAAATAATATCAATAGAATCTGGAAAGGCATTAGATGTATATTCTGGCTCACAAAAAAGTGGAACAAATGTAGACCAATATGATTGGAACAATTCTGATGCACAAAAATGGTTTTTTTATAAAGTAGCAGATAATGTATATAAAATAAAATCAAAATGCAATGGATTATATTTAGATGTATATGGAAAAGGTTCAAATAATGGAACAAATGTTGACGTATATGCAGACAATAATTCAGAAGCACAAATGTTTTATCTTGAGCAAGTGCAAATATATCCAGAAGGAGAATACGAAATAGAAGCAAAACTAAAATCAGACATGATACTTGATGTAAATGGTGGAAGTAAAGCAAATGCAGCAAACATACAGATGTGGGAATCTTCAAATGTAGAACAACAAAAATTTATCCTTTCTTATACAAAAAGTGACAATACATATACAATAAAAGCCAAACATTCTAATAAAGTTATTACAACAAACAATAATGGAAGTGTATACCAATATGATTATACAGGAGAAGATGGACAAAAATGGTATATAAAAGAAGCAGGAAATGGTTATTATTATATAAGTTCAAAATTACAAGGATCAACATTAACAATTCAAAACACAAATTGTCAAAATGGAACAATAATAAAAACAGAAAATTTAAGTGGAAAAGACACACAAAAATTTAAATTTTTCAAAGGAATAAGAACATATTATGAAAAAGGAAACTATGGAAAATCAGGACTAGCAGTAATAGGAGATCCAAGAGGTTCAAATTTAGAATATTATAAATTTGGAAAAGGAAAAAATGTATTATATACAACATTTTCTATACACGGATATGAAGACTCTTATGCAAAAGATGGAGCCGAATTAACATATATAGCAGAAGAATTTAAAAAATATTTAATTAATTCAAAAGATGCACAATTATTTACAAATTGGACAATATATATTTTCCCAGACTTAAATCCAGATGGACAAAAATATGGCTGGACAAATAATGGACCAGGAAGAACATCTTTAGTAAGTGCAGCACCAAATCATCAAGGAATAGACTTAAATAGAAACTGGCAACCAGATGGAGAAAGTTATGTAACTTATACAGAAGAAAGAAACTATAATGGAACAGCCGGATTTCAAGCCTATGAAACAAAAGCACTACGTGAATTTTTACTAAAACACAAATCAAGTAATGGGCAAACACTATTAATAGACTTACATGGTTGGCTAGATGAAAGTATAGGAGATAACGACATAGGTTTGATTTATAGAAAAAACTTTAATTTATCAAATCATATTCCTAGTTATGGTAGAGGATATTTAATAAATTGGGCTAGAAAATCTTTAACTGGAACAAAAGTAGCAAGAAGTGCTTTAATAGAATTACCAGAAGTAAAAAGCCATACAGAACTAGTAAATAAAAACTATGCAAACAAATATATAAAAGCTACAATGGAAATGCTAAACACCTTTAACAAATAGTAAGTTAGTAAATGAAAGGAAAAAATCTATGAAAAAGAAAAATAGAATAATTGCCATAATAATGACAATATTGTTGATTTTAGCAATAATTATAGGAATAGTAGCAGCAAACAAACAAAAAGAAATAAAAGAAGCAAACACACCAAACATTCCAGAAAACCAAACAAGTAATGAAAAGATAAACGAAGAAAACAGTACAGAAAACCAAGTAACAGAAAATACAGCAAGCAGTGAAGAAGCAGAAAACGCAACAGAACAAGAAAAAACAAGTGAAATAGAAGATTTAAAAAACGAAACAGGCTCAAAAGGAGACTCAAAAATATATGATGTAGCCCAAGAATATGATGGTAAAAAAACATTAACAGTAAAACCAAGTGTACAATTCCAAACAGTCTTAGCAGGAGCAATAAAAAACGGAAAACCAGAAGAAACAGAAGTAACAAAAATAGTAAATGGATTTAGTTATAAAAAAGGAGCATATATAACAAAACAATCAAGAGAAAAATTTATAGAATTACTAAAATCATTAGGAATAGATGAATTTTCTATAAATGATAACGACGGGTACATTGCAAAAATATCAGAACCAAAAAATAATTTAGCAAAACAATTAGAATCATTAATAAATAATGGCAAAACTTATGTAATAGATATGACAGGAACATGCTATATGAGAGATGATGTAACAGGAGAAATTGTTGAATATCCTTTTGAAAAAATGGATCCATCAGAAATATGTGAGCCATTTATTAGTGGAAGTAATACACTACTTGCAATAACTTCAAACAAAGATAATACTATAGCCGCTTCAGAAATAATACAAACAATTTTACAATATTAAAAGTATAATATTTGTAGAATAAAAGGAGAGAATAAGGTATGAAAAAAATGATATATATATGTTTAATAATATTTATATGTATTAGTGCAATTTCTACTATAGATTTTGCAAATACCAGCAATACTAAAAGCACAACAATAGAAGATGGAGAATATGTACTAGAAAGCAGTTTAGACAGAAATAAAGTTGTAACAGTAACAGCAAAAAGTAAATTACAAGGAGCAAATGTTGCAATGTATGAAGACGAAGGATTTGCAGCACAAAGATATAAAATAACAAAACTAAATGACGGATATTATAAAATACAATCAATAAATTCAGGAAAAGTATTAGATGTATATGCAGGATTAAAACAAAGTGGAACGAATGTACAACAATATACATGGAATAACACAGATGCCCAAAAATGGAAAATATTAAGCAAAGGAAACGGATATTATTCATTTATATCAAAATGCAATGGACTATATCTAGATATATATGCAGGAAGTACTAACAATGGAGCAAATGTACAAGTATATAAAGGAAACGGTTCAAATGCACAAAAATTTTATTTAAGAAAATTTTCAAAAATGCAAGGAACAAAAACATTATCAGATGGTATATACACAATAAAAACAGCTGTAAACACAAAAAAAGCAGTAACTATAAGTAGCAACTATAAAGAGCTTGGAGCAAATGTAGAATTAGCAGAATATAAAAACTTAGCAAGACAACAATTCAAATTTACATACTTAAACAACGGATATTACAAAATAGAATCAGTAGGATCAGGAAAAGTTTTAGATGTATATGCAGGTTTAACAAAAAGTGGAACAAATGTACAGCAATACAATTGGAACAATTCAGATGCACAACAATGGATTGTAAAAAAAGAAAGTAATGGATATTATAGTATAGTATCAAAATGTAATGACTTATATTTAGACATCTGGGCAGGAATAGCAAAAGATGGAGCAAATGTACAAATATATAAAGGAAATGGCTCAAAAGCCCAGATGTTTGAAATACAAGAATATAAGCAAAATATAGGAATTTCAGAAAGAGTACTAAAAGACGGAATATATAACATAAAAACAGGACTTGATAAAAATAGATATGTAGAAATAACAAATGAAAGTACATCAAACTTAGCAAATGTACAAATATGGTCAAAAACAAACAAACAAAATCAACAAATAAAACTTACATATCTAAATGAAGGCTATTACAAAATGGAAGCTGTACACTCAGGAAAAGTTATAGACGTATATGGAGCTGGAAAAACAAATGGAACAAATGTAGACCAATATGATTGGAATAACTCTGATGCACAAAAATGGATTATAAAAGATGCAGGAAATGGATACTTTAATATTATTTCTAAATGCAATGGCTTATATATGGATGTATATGCAGGAATAAACCAAAACGGAATAAATGTAGATATGTATACTGGAAATGGAACAAATGCACAAAAATTCAAATTTATAGAAGCCTCAAAAAACGATAGTAATATTCTAATAGATGGAATATATTCAATAACATCAGCACTTAGTGGAAATGTAAATTTAGATGTTCTAGGTGGAGGAAAGACAAATGGAACAAATGTTGGAATATGGAAAGCAAATGATACAATGCAGCAACGTTTTAGTGTAAAATATGAAAAAGATGGATATTATAAAATACAAGCAATGCACTCAGGAAAAGTCCTTGAAGTAGCAGGAAGCTCTAAAAATAATGGAGCAAATGTACAACAATATACATGGAATAATACAGATAACCAAAAATGGTATATAAAATATGCAAATGGAGGATATTATTATATAGTATCAAAATGCAATGGGTTATATATGGACATATATGCAGGAAGTAATCAAAATGGAACAAATCTACAAGTATACAAAGGAAACAGCTCAAATGCACAAAAATTCAAATTTGTATCAGCAAGTTTTGGAATAGATGTTTCTAAATATCAAGGAAATATAGATTTTGACAAATTAGTAAATAGTAAAAGAGTGGACTTTATAATTTCACGTGCAGGTTACTATTCAGAAACAAGAAAAAAATTTATTGTAGATGAAACATTTTCAAGAAATTATCAAGAAAGCAAAAAAAGAAACTTACCAATAGGTTCATACATATATTCGTATGCATTAAACAAAGAAGACGCAATAAATGAAGCAAACCAATTAATAAATTATTTTAAAAGCATAAATGCAACTAAATTGGACTTACCAGTATTTATAGATATAGAAGATAGTTCACAATCAGGATTAAGTAAATCACAAATAACAGAAATATGTTTAGCTTATGGAGAACAGATGAAAAAAGCAGGATATAAAACAGGAATATATGCAAGTAAGTATTGGTACATGACAAAAATAGATATTTCTAAACTTCCAGCAGACTACTGTTTATGGGTAGCATCTTATGGAAATAATGATGGAACAATACCAGATAATGTATATCAATATAAAGAAAAGCATGACATTTGGCAATATACATCAACAGGTAACATACCAGGAATTAATGGAAATGTAGACATGAATATATCATATAAAAACATTAAATAATTATGTGAAAGGAAATACATACATGGAAAACCAAAAAATATCAGTTATAATTCCAATGTATAATGAAGAATTAGTAATAGAAGAATGTTATAAAAGACTAAAAGAAAATATAACAAAATTAAAAAAATATGACTATGAATTAATTTTTATAAATGACGGAAGTAAAGACAAAACATTAGAAAAAATAAAAGAATTAGCAAAACAAGACACAAATTTAAAAATAGTATCATTTTCAAGAAACTTTGGCCATCAAGCAGCAGTTACAGCAGGTCTAAAAGAAGTAACAGGAGATGCAATTGTAATAATAGATGCAGATTTACAAGATCCACCAGAATCAATACCAGATATGGTAAAATTATGGGAAGCCGGAAATGAAGTAATATATGGAAAAAGAAAATCAAGAAAAGGTGAATCATACTTTAAATTATTTACAGCCAAAATGTTTTATAAAACTTTAAATGCATTATCAGATGTAGAAATTCCGCAAGACACAGGAGACTTTAGATTAGTAGATAGAAAAGTAGTAGATACAATAAATAAATTACCAGAACACAATAAATTTTTAAGAGGATTATTTAGTTGGGTAGGATATAAACAAGTACCTTATGAATATGAAAGACAAGAACGATTTGCAGGAAAAACAAAATATCCATTAAATAAAATGCTAAAATTAGCATCTGATGGAATTATAAGTTTTTCAACAAAACCATTGAAATTAGTAGGAGCATTAGGTATAATTTCTATAATAATATCAATTGCAATTTTATTATATGCACTTATTTCTTATGCATGTAAATTAAATCAACTAACAGCAGGATGGACATCAATAATGGTTGCAATTACATTTTTTGCAGGGGTACAATTGTTATCAATTTGGATAATATCCGAATATATAGGAAGAATATATGAAGAAACAAAACAAAGACCACAATACATTATAAAAGAAAAAATTAATATAGAAAAATAATTATATTGTATTAAAAGTTCTATTATTTTAATAGCTTTTAATACATATATCATATATCAAAGAAAGGAACTTATTAAATGGAAAAAATTACAGTAGTAGTACCATGTTATAATGAAGAAGAAAGTTTACCGATATTTTATGAAGAAATGGAAAGAGTAAGAAAACAAGACTTCAATAATTCAGAAAACGAACAAGAAATCGAATTTGAATACATTTTTGTAGATGATGGTTCAAAAGATGGAACATTAAATGAAATGAAACAACTTAGCCAAAAAGATAGCAAAGCAAGATATATATCATTTTCTAGAAATTTTGGAAAAGAAGCGGCAATACTAGCGGGATTAGATGCATCAACAGGAGATTTTGTAACATTAATGGATGTAGATTTACAAGATCCACCATCATTATTAAAAAAAATGTATGACATAATAAAAAAAGAAGGATATGACTGTGTAGCAACAAGAAGAAAAAACAGAAAAGGAGAACCACCTGTAAGAAGTTTTTTTGCTAGAATGTTTTATAAAATAATAAATAAAATGTCAGATGTAGAAATGGTAGATGGTGCTAGAGACTACAGACTAATGAGTAGAAAAGTAGTAGACAGCATAATATCAATGAGAGAATATAACAGATACTCAAAAGGATTATTTACATTTGTAGGATTCAAAACAAAATGGATAAGCTATGAAAATATAGAAAGAGTAGCGGGAAAAACGAAATGGTCTTTTTGGAAATTGTTTAAGTATGCATTAGAAGGAATAACAGCTTTTTCAACTGCACCACTTATATTTTCTTCAATAATTGGATTATTATTTTGTTTAGTAGCATTTTTATTAATTATCCTAATTATAGTACGTACATTAGTATTTGGAGATCCAACAAGTGGTTGGCCTTCAATGGTATGCATCATATTTTTTGTTAGTGGTGTACAATTATTCTCTTTAGGAATAATTGGCCAATATATGTCAAAATCTTATTTAGAAATAAAACACAGGCCAATCTACATAATAAGAGAAACAGAAAAAGATGAAGAATAATTATAGGAAGTTCGAAGAACTTTACTATAAAAGAACAAAAGAGGACATTAATAACATTTCACTTATTTAAAACATTTCAAAGTCCATATATTTGTTCGTTAACGAAAATTTATAAAATAACTTGTACTTTAATAAAAAAAATGATATGATAAGCAAGTAGAAAATAAAAGAAAAACAGATGTTAAAAATACTTCTATGAAAGGAATGTGAAAATAATGAAAATATTAATAACAGGAGCAAATGGAATGCTTGCAAAATCAGTAAAAGCAAGACTAAAAAAAGAAAATGAACTAATATGCACAGATGTATCAGACTTAGACATAACAAATGCAGAAGCAGTAATGAACTTTGTAAAAGAAAACAAACCAGAATACATAATAAACTGTGCAGCATTTACAGCAGTAGACAAAGCAGAAGAAGTATATGATTTAGCAGAAAAAATAAACGCAGATGGACCAGGAAATTTAGCAAAAGCAGCAAAAGAAGTTGATGCAACACTTATTCACATTAGTACAGACTATGTATTTAATGGAGATTTAGATGTATCAAAATCTTATGTAGAAACAGACGAAGTAGGACCAGTTACAGTATATGGAAAAACAAAATTACACGGAGAAGAACAAGTAAAATCAAACACAGACAAATATTATATTTTTAGAACTGCATGGTTATATGGAGATGGAAACAATTTTGTAAGAACTATGTTAAAATTAGGAACAGAAAAAGACGAAATATCAGTTGTAGCAGACCAGCACGGAAGTCCAACTTATGCAGAAGATTTAGCAAATATTATAGCACAAGCAATAGAAAAGAAAATACCTTATGGATTATATCATTCAACAAACCAGGGATTTACAACATGGTATGAATTCACTAAAAAAATATTTGAATTAGCTGAAATAAAATGCAATGTAAGACCAGTAACATCAGAAGAATTTATAAGACCAGCTAAAAGACCAAAAAATTCACAACTAAATAAACAAAAACTATTAGACCAAGAAGTAATAATACCAAATTGGGAAGATGGACTAAAACGTTATTTAGAAGTAGAATTACATTAATTTAAGTTAATAACTGTTATTAAGCACATTGTAATCCTTATAAAAGTTTAATAAGAGCTATTATATAAAAGGGTAGATATGGAGAAAACCTACAACTCCATACACCTACCCTTTACTATAAAAAATAGACATTATAAAATAATAAAAACCTCTAACATCATGTATTATACTTGAAAGAATATAAGAGAGAAAGGAACAAAAAAAATGAAGAACAGAAAAGGAATAATATTAGCAGGAGGAAGTGGAACAAGACTATATCCACTAACACATGCAATATCAAAACAAATAATGCCAGTATATGACAAACCAATGATATATTATCCATTATCAGTACTAATGGAAGCAGGAATTAGAGAAGTATTAATAATAACAACTCCAAGAGACAACGAAACATTTAAAACATTATTAGGAGATGGTTCACAATGGGGAATGAAATTTGAATATAAAATTCAAGAAAAACCAAACGGACTAGCAGAAGCATTTATTATTGGTGCAGACTTTATAGGAAACGACAATGTAGCAATGATATTAGGAGACAATATGTTTTATGGTTCACACTTATCAGAAATGCTAAAAAAAGCAAATGAAAGAGAAAATGAATCAACTATATTTGGATATAAAGTAAAAGATCCAAGAGCTTATGGCGTAGTAGAAATAGACGAAAAAGGGAAAGCAATTTCAATAGAAGAAAAACCAGAAAACCCAAAATCTGAATATGCAGTACCAGGACTATACTTCTATACAAATGATGTAATAGAAATAGCAAAGAATGTAAAACCATCAGCAAGAGGAGAATTAGAAATAACAACAGTAAATGAAGAATACATGAAAATGGACAAGTTATATGTTGAAACATTTGGAAGAGGAATGACATGGTTTGATACAGGAACACATGATGCACTACTAGAAACAGCAAGTTTTGTACAAACAATAGAAAAAAGACAAGGTTTACAGGTATGCTGTCCAGAAGAAATAGCTTATCAAAATAAATGGATAACAGCAGAACAATTATCAGAACTAGCTGATAAATATATGAAAACAGACTATGGAAAATATTTAAAAGCATTAATAAAATAGTATAAAAAGAAAAATACTAAAAATCTTTACTTAAAAATAAAATAAGAAAGGAATGCAAATCAAATGGGAAAATTTAAAAAAATTGAAACAAGTATAGAAGGAGTATATGTAATCGAACCAACTGTTTTTGGAGATAATAGAGGATACTTTATGGAAACATATAGTGAAGAAGAATTTGCAGAAATAGGATTACACTATCACTTTGTACAAGACAACCAATCAAAATCAAGAAAAGGAGTTTTAAGAGGATTACATTTCCAAAAAGAAAACACACAAAGTAAATTAGTAAGATGTATCAAAGGAGAAGTATTTGATGTAGCAGTTGATTTAAGACCAGGAAGCAAAACTTATGGAAAATGGGAAGGTGTAGTTTTAACAGAAGAAAATAAAAAAATGTTTATGATACCAAAAGGATTTGCACATGGATTTTTGGTATTATCAGATGAAGCAGAATTCACATATAAATGTGATGATGTATATAATCCATCAGCAGAAGGCGGATTAGCTTGGAATGACAAAGATGTAGCAATAGACTGGCCTTTAGGAAACATGGCAGTAGAAGATTTATTAACATCAGACAAAGACGGAAAATGGCCATCATTAAAAGAATTAAAAGAAACAGACTTGTTTAAAAATTTAAAATAAAGAACAGAC
>ERZ773138.3316-NODE-3316-length-10475-cov-3.398848_pt1 | contig 10475 bp, 9 predicted proteins | sample MGYA00511114_ERZ773138 | MGnify/ENA primary metagenome ERZ773138 (study PRJEB29015, sample SAMEA2737805) | human gut metagenome | biome: human gut; feature: human-associated habitat; material: faeces | place: China | collected 2012 ...
CAGCTCCAACTCCGAGTGCCGGTTTGCCGGAAGAATATGCTGCTTTTACCATTCCTGGTCCCCCTGTTGCTAAAATTAAATCTGCTGATTGCATTAATAAATTGCTTAGTTCTAATGATGGAACATCTATCCATGCTATTATTCCTTCTGGTGCTCCTGCTTCTACTGCCGCTTCTAATACTATTTTTGCTGCTTTTATTGTACATTCTTTTGCTCTAGGATGTGGGCTTATTATTATTCCATTTCTAGTTTTTAGTGCTAATAATGTTTTAAAAATTGCTGTTGATGTTGGGTTTGTTGTTGGTATAACTGCTGCTATTACTCCTACTGGTTCTGCGATTTTTTTTATTCCATAATTGTCATCTTGTTCTATTATTCCAACTGTTTTTTCGTTTTTGTATTTGTTGTATATATATTCTGCTGCATAGTGATTTTTTATTACTTTGTCTTCTACTACTCCCATGCCAGTTTCTTTTACTGCCATTTTAGCTAAAGGTATTCTCATTTTATTTGCTTTTATTGCTGCTTTTTGAAATATTTTGTCTACTTGTTCTTGACTAAATTTAGCATACTCTTTTTGGGCATTTTTTACTTTTTCAATTACTTCTTGTAATTTTTCTACACTGTCCACTTTTGATTGTTCTAAATTCATTTTATCCATTCCTTTCTTGATTTTGTATGTAGTTTTATCTTTTGTTTTATTTTTAATTGAATTATTATTACTATTTTTCATTTGAACTTACATGATATTCAATGTCCTCCATATTTGGAAACATTTCTCTGACTCTTTTTAGTGTTAACATTGACATTCTTGGTTGCGCGTTTTTTGCATGATTTGATAATAGTTTTTGTGTGTAACAATTTTGTGCTGTTTTGAATAGTAAATATTTATTTCTAACGTAAGTATAGTGTATTTCATATCCATTGTTTAAGTCTTCCCACATCATTTCAAATGTATATTCTTTGTCCATTTTTTAAGTCCTCTCTTTTTATCTTTTATTTTATTAGATTTTCAAATTCTTCTTCAGAAATAATGTTAACTCCTAGACTTTGTGCTTTAGTTAATTTACTTCCTGCATCTTCTCCTGCTAAAACATAGTTTGTTTTTTTGGAAACTGAACTTGATGTTTTTCCTCCAAATTTTTCTATTAAGTCTTCGGCTTCTTTTCTGGTGAATTTTTGTAAACTTCCTGTTAATACAAATGTTTGTCCTTCAAATCTATTGTCAGTTGTTTCTTCTTCTATTGCTTTTGTGTTTACTCCTGCGTCTTCTAGCCTTTTTAATAAGTCTTTTGTTTGTTCTTGTGCAAAAAATTCTACTATACTGTTTGCCATTACTTCTCCTATGTCATTCATTTCTTGTAGTTCTTCGAATTTTGCTTCTGTTAGTGCTTGTAATGTTTTATATTTTTTGGCTAGTAGTTTAGATGCTTTTCCTCCTACATGTCTTATTCCTAATGCTGTAATTAGCCTGTATAAATCATTTTGTTTGCTGTTTTCTATACTGTTTTTTAGATTTTGTGCGAATTTTTTTCCGTTTTTCTTAAGTGATGCTATTTCTTCAAAACTTAGTGAGTAAATGTCTGCTATGTTTTCTATTAAGTGTTTTTCTAATAATTGTTGTATTATATTTTCTCCTAATCCATCTATGTTCATTGCTTCTCTTGATACGAAGTGTACTAGATTTCTAAATAGTTTTGCTGGACATTCAATTCCTGTGCATCTAACTGCTGCTTCTCCTTCTTCTCTTATTGCTTCTGCTCCACATACTGGGCATACTCGTGGCATTTCAAAGTCTTTTTCTTTTCCTGTTCTTTTTTCTTTTACTACTTTTGATATTTCTGGTATTACATCTCCTGCTTTTTGTATTACTACTGTGTCTCCTATTTTTAAGTCTTTTTCTTTTATAAAGTCTTCATTGTGTAGTGTTGTTTTTGATATTGTTGAACCTGCAACTTTTACTGGTTCTAGTATTGCCATTGGTGTTATTACACCTGTTCTTCCAACTTGACATATTATATCTTTTAAAATTGTTTCTTTTGTTTCTGGTGGATATTTATATGCTACTGCCCATCTTGGAACTTTTACGGTTGTTCCTAATATTTCTCTAAATTTTAGATTGTCTATTTTTATAACTGCTCCGTCTATTCCAAATGTTAGTTCTTCTCTCATTTCTCCAATTTTTTGTATTGCTTTTTTTACTTCTTCTATATTTGTACATGGAATACGTACTGGGTTTACATTAAATCCTATTTTTTCTAAATATTCTAGTTCTTCATAGTGTGAATTAAATTCTTTTCCTTCTATTTTTTGTACATTAAATATATATATGTCTAATGGTCTTTTGGCTGTTATTTTGCTGTCTAATTGTCTTAATGATCCTGCTGCTGCATTTCTTGCGTTTGCAAATAGTTCTTCGTCATTTTCTTGTCTTTCTTGATTCATTTCTTCAAAGTCTTTTTTACTTATAAATACTTCTCCACGTACTGTTATGTTTATTTTTTCATCTATTTTGTGTGGTATTGTTTTTACTGTTTTTAGGTTTTTTGTTACATCTTCTCCTACAAGTCCATTTCCTCTGGTTGCTCCTCTTACTAGTATTCCATCTTTATATTCTAGTGCTGCTGATAAGCCATCTATTTTTGTTTCTACTACATATTTTACTTCTTCTATTCCGTTTTCTTTTGCTTTTTGGTGCATTCGTATGTCAAAGTCTTCAACATCTTCTAAGCTGAATACATCTTGTAGACTTTGTAATGGTACTTCATGTGTTACTTTTTCAAATCCTTCTTTTACATGTCCTCCTACTTTTTGTGTAAGTGATTCTTTTGTTATTAATTCTGGATATTCTTTTTCTAAATTTCTTAGTTCTACCATTAGCATATCATATTCGAAGTCTGATATTTCTGGATTATCGTCATCATAATATTTTTTTGCATAATATTCTGTCTTTTCTCTTAATTCTTTTATTCTTTCTTTTGCTTGTTGCTTGTTCATAGCGCACCTCTTTTTTGTATTTATTTTTTCTATTTTAGTATACCCATATTTTACTATATATAAAAAAAAATAGCAATGATTATTGTGTTATTTTTTTTCGACATTTTTTGCTGTTTGTATTTCTAGTGGATACTAACTTTTTTTATAATTGTTTACAATATATGGTATATAAATAATCTATAGATTAAAAAGATGATTTGTTAAATGTATCAATGTACTAAATATAATAATCAATTAAAGGAAGATATTGTATAATAATTGTAAAAATAGTATTAAGATTTAGGTAATTTTTATTACTTTTTTCTTAATACTATTTTTTATTTTATTATGCAATTTTTTATTATAGATTAGTCATCTTGTTTTGCTAAAATTATAAGTCTTCTATCATTGCTTGCATCTGTACATGTTGATAATGTAAGTTCTGCTTTTCCGTTTGTTTCTCTTTGATAGAATGATGTGTCTTGGTCATTTGTTTCAAATTTGTTATATATTGTGTATGTTAAATTTTTACCTTTATAATCGTTTACGTATATTTTATCTCCTACTTTTAGTTTTTTGTTGTTAGAGAAAAATACCCCATTACGGTAGTTGTGTCCTATTACTACAGTGTTTCCTGGTTCGTTTATTGATTCTCCTCCAGATGGATATAATACTGCTACTGAATTTTCTATTGATGACTTACTTACAGAATCTATTATTGGATATGAGAAATTTATTGCTGGAATTTTCATTGTTCCTACTGTTGCAAATCCTTTATAATTTCCTTTTTTGGCTGTTTGCGTTGTTGTGGTTGTTGTTCCTCCATTTGTTTCTGTTGTTGAGTTAAGTGAACTTGCTATTTCGTTTAATTTATCTCCTGCTGAATTTGTGTCTTCTTCTTTTGTTTCATTATTATTTGATGATGATTCTCCTCCATTATAGTTGTCTACAAATTCTGATGCTTCTTTTACTTTTTTGTTTTTATCATAAACTTGATATCCTAAAAATCCTAGTAACCCTATAATTGCTACTACTACAATAACTAAAATTACTGTTAATGTTTTCCCATATTTACTTTCAAACATATTATCACTTTCCTTCCTTAAGACTAATGTCTAGTTAAAAATTTATTTTCAACTTTTCTTCTTATGTGCATAAAACTCTATTTTTATTATAGCATATCTATAAATAAGTTTCAATTAATTATATCATTTTTTCTCCAAGTTTTTTTCCTGCTAATATGTGAAAATGTAAATGTGGTACTGTTTGTCCTCCATTTTCTCCACAGTTGTTTATTACTCTATATCCTTCTTCTGCAAATCCTTGCTTTTTTGCTATGTTTTTTATTGTGTAAAATATTTTTGAAATTAATTGTTCGTCTTTTTCTTCTATTTCATTTAGTGATTTTATATGTTTTTTTGGTACTAATAAAATGTGTATTGGTGCTTCTGGTTGTATGTCTTTGAAAGCTATGATACTTCATCTTCATATACTTTACTTGATGGTATCTCTCCTTTTATTATTTTACAAAAAATACAATCTTCCATTTTTATCTTATTCCTTTCAAAATTTTATATGTGTAATATATTATTACTTAAAAAATGTGAGTTTTTTAATGTTACTCTATATAGTAAATATGTTTTTATTCTTTTATTAAAACTGCTTTTATTCTACGTATTCCAGAAGAACTTGATTCTTCTTTTTTGATTTTAAATCTTCCCATATCTCCTGTATGTGTTACATGTGGTCCTCCACATATTTCTTTGCTAAAGTCTCCTATTGTATATACTTTTACTTTTTCGCCATATTTGTCTGTAAATAGTCCTATTGCTCCGGATTTTTTTGCGTCTTCATAGTTCATTTCTTCACAAGTTACTTTTAGGTCTTTTTTTATTTGTTCATTTACTAAGTCTTCTACTTTTTGTATTTCTTCTTTTGTCATTTTTTGTGGATGTGTAAAGTCAAAACGTAGTCTTTCTTCTGTTATGTTTGATCCACTTTGTTTTACATGTTCTCCTAATACTGTTCTTAGTGCTTGGTGTAGCAAGTGTGTTGCAGTGTGGTATGCTATTGTTTTTTCGTTTTGGTCTGCTAGTCCACCTTTGAATTTTTGTTCTGATCCTAGTCTTGATTTTTCTTGATGTTCTTTGAATAGTTTGTTAAATTCTTCTAAGTCTATTTCTATGTTGTTTTCTTTTGCTAGCTCTTGTGTCATTTCTGGTGGAAATCCATAAGTGTCGTATAAACGGAAAACAATTTTTCCATCTATTTTATTTTTTCCGTTTTGTTTTGCATAGTTCATTGCTTTAGTAAATTCTTTTTCTCCATGTGATAGTGTTTTTACAAATTTGTCTTTTTCTTCTAGTATTACACTTTTTATTGTTTCTTTATTTTTTTCTAAATCTGGATACATTTCTTTTAAATTTTCCACATTTATGTCTATTAATGTTGATAATTCGTCTAAGTTGATTTCTAGTTTATTCATATGGCGGATCATTCTTCTTATTAGTCTTCTTAATACATATCCTCTGTCTATATTGCTTGGTCTTCCTCCGTCACATATAATCATCATGCTTGAACGTAAATGTTCTGCTACTATTCTTCTGCTTTCTATGATGTCTTTATTTTCTATTTCTTCTAGTTTTTTCATTATTGGTTCAAATATTTCTGTATCAAATGGTGTTTCTTTTCCTTGTAGTAACATTGTCATTCTTTCTAGTCCTAGTCCTGTGTCAACATTTTTTTGTTCTAGTTTTGAATATTTTCCTTGTGCATCTTTAAAGTATTCCATAAAAACATTGTTCCATATTTCTACGTATTTTCCGCAATCACATGATGGTTGGCATTCTGCTGAGCATGCTGGTTTTCCTGTGTCGTAAAACATTTCTGTGTCTGGTCCACATGGTCCTTCTTCTCCTGCTATCCACCAGTTGTCGTCTTTTCCATAATAATATATGTGGTCTTTTGCTATTCCTGCTTTTTCCCAACATGCTGCTGATATTTCATCTCTTGGGCAGTCTTCGTCTCCTGCAAAGCATGTTACTGATAGTTTTTCTGCTGGTATTCCTAGTTCTTTTGTTAAAAATTCATAGCTCATTTGAATTGATTCTTCTTTGAAATAGTCCCCTAATGACCAGTTTCCTAACATTTCAAAATATGTTAAGTGTCTGTTGTCTCCTACTTCGTCTATGTCATTTGTTCTTACACATTTTTGGTAGTCTGTTAGTCTTGTTCCTGCTGGATGTTTTTCTCCTAGTAGATATGGTACTAATGGTTGCATTCCTGCTGTTGTGAATAATACTGATGGATCATTTTCTGGTATTAATGGTGCTGATGGTATTATTGTGTGTCCATGTTCTTTGAAAAAGTTTAAGTATTTTTTTCTTATATCTATTGCTTTCATTAAAAATTCTTCCTTTCTTTTTTGCTTTCTTTTAAAATTCTTTTTCAATTATACTCTAAAAACATTGGATTTGTCAATCTTTTTGTTGACCTTGTAAATAGAAATATGTTATACTTATGATTACATTTAAAGAGTATTTTGCATATTATTTTATCCTAATTTTGAAAGGATTGAATTTTTTGTATGGAGAGTTTAGTTGTTAGTAATAAATATGATGGTAAGAAATTGAGTAAATTTGTTTTGGATAGTATTCCTTCTCTTACTTTTAATAACTTTTGTATGATTTTGCGTAAGAAAGATGTTAAGTTAAATGGTAAAAGGTTGTCTAAAGATTGTGTTGTTCAATCTGGTGATAATGTTTTAGTTTATGTTCCTAATAATTCTAAGCCTAGTAGTTTTCTACTAGATATTGTTTATGAAGATACAAATATTTTGATTGTTAATAAACCTGATAATTTAGAAGTTACCGGTTCTAATTCTTTGACTTCTATAATACATGAAAAGTATTCTTCTTTGTCTTTTAAGCCTATGCCTTGTCATAGAATTGATAGAAATACTACTGGCTTGGTTTTGTTTGCTAAAAATCAGGTTTCTTATGATATTTTGCTTTCTAAGTTTAAAAATCATGAGATTGAAAAACATTATTATGCTTGGGTGTATTCTGTTCCTTCTGAAAAGTCTAAAAAAATGACTGCTTTTTTGTTTAAGGATACTAAAAATTCTTTGGTGTATATTTCTGATGTTCCTAAAAAGGGTTATCAAAAAATTATTACTAGTTATTCTGTTGTTAAAATTTATGATAATAATACTTGTTTGCTTGATGTTCAGATTGAAACTGGTAAGACTCATCAGATTAGGGCTCATCTTGCTTATATTGGATTGCCTATTATTGGTGATGGTAAATATGGTAAAAATTCTGTTAATAAGTTGTTTCATAGAAAGATACAGGCTCTTTGTAGTTATAAATTGAAGTTTGTTTTTTCGTCTGATAGTGGTTTGCTTAATTATTTGAATAATCGTTCTTTTTGTTTGAGTTCTTTAGATATTAATATTAATAAAAGAAATCAGGAGATTTAATTCGTTTCCTGATTTTTTTATTGCCTTTCATCATCATAGTCTTCATGATCTATTTGTGATATATCATCTGGATGTATTTTAAAGTATTCATCGTTTTTTACAAATTCATCTATATTCTCTTCTAATATAACTTTATATGCTCTATCAAAAAAAGCTGGCATTTCTTCTATTGCTTTATTATATTCTTCGTCTCTTTTATATTCAACATGTTCCATTTTACCATTCTTGAATACTAAATGGTCTCCTTGGTGCGTTCCAAAGTCATTTTCTCTTTTTTGCATTAATTCAAAAAATTCAACCACATCTTTACAGTCAATTTTTATGCCTCCTTGCATAACTAAGTTTGCTATACTATTCTCTTTTATATTGCCTAAAGATTGTTCTCTTCTTTTATCTAAATCTGAGTTTATATCTGATATGAAACCATCTGCTCCAATGAAAATCATAGGTCCAACTAATAATGCTGTAGGATTAATACTATTAAAATAATATCCCATTGCTTCAAAATCTTTATGCGGTGTTTTGGTATTTACAGCTCTTCCATTGTTTATTAAATGTTTACTTACTCTTTGAAATCCTATGCAATGTTCATTTATAAAATGTCTATACATGTTATTTTTTACATCTTTTATTGATTTTGGATGTAAATCTGGATTCTCAGAATCTTCTAAATTTTCTCTATATATTCTTTTTATGCTTTTATCGTGAAAATCATCGTCACTTATTCCAACTTGATAGTTTTTTCCAAAATATTCATCTAGTAATTCGTATATTCTACCATCATATATAGTACCATTAGTAAGCATATTACAAGATTCTATTGTTGTGCCTTTTTGATTAGCTGTTTCTAATAGTGTTTTTAATTGTTCATATCCCAAAAATACTTCTCCTCCAGATAAATCTAATGTTTGTATATATTTTATTTCATCAAATACTTTTTCTATTATTTCTTTTGATATATTTCTATTTCTAGCTGCTCCTCTAAAGCAATGTGAACAGTTTAAATTACATTTTTGTGTTAATTCTATTCCTAAATCTGGTGTTATTATTTTCCTCATTTTGGCTCCTTTCAATATATAATTTACTAATGTTTTAATATTCACTACTAGCTTGCTCTATATTAAGCATCTTTTAGAAATATTATATACTACTTTACATAATTTGTAAAGTGTGCATTTAACTTTTTTAATATCATATAAATCACTTAAATATATTTTTGTTATTTTAAAATATATCTGAAAAGTGAGGTGATTTTATGTACTTTGATGAAGTAATTGATAATAGACGTTCTGCAAGATTGTTTACAAATGATGTTGTTTCTGAAAATCAATTAACAAAAATTTTATTAAGTAATATTCTTGCTCCTTCTGCAAGAAATAGGCAGCCTTGGAAATTTTACATTTTAAATACTTTACAAAAAAATGATATTATGAATATGCTTTTTAATTGGGTTACTTTAAATCCTAATGAAAGAACTAGTGTAAAGGGTACTGCTAAGCAAATTCGTACTGCTGATAAAATGGTTATTTCTTTACAGGCTATAAATTTAGGATTAGGTAGCTGTATTTTATGTGATACTTTATATATAGAAGATGAAATTAATCAATATCTTGGAATAAAAAATTTTGAGCAGATTTGTGGATTTATTATTGGTAATCCAATTTATAGTTATCCCCCAAAGCAGAAAAAGACTTTAAATAATTTATTATTAAATTGATAATTAAATTCTTCTGTTAATTCTTCGTTTGTTAATTCATATTGTGCAAAAAATTTTATATTTCCTTGGTTATTTTTTATATTGCTTGGTTCAAATCCCATCATTTTTTTTAATGCTCTTGAATATGCTTGTGAAGATTCATAATTATATTTTATTGCTATGTCTATTATTTTTTCTTTACCTTCTATTAAATCTATAGCTGACATACTTAGTCTTCTTTTTCTTATATATTCTCCTAGTGTGTAATTAGTTACAAACAAGAATATTCTTTGCATTGTATATTCGTTTACGCCTAGTATTTGTGCTAATTTTGTATAACTAATTTCTTCATAAAGATTTTCTTCTTTATATTCAATTAATTGTTTAAATCTTTTATTACTTTGTTTATTCATTTTAGCTATCTTCATTTATATTTTTTGTTATTTTACTATAAAACTATTTTTATTTCAACATTTTAATTTTAAAAAGTGGATTGCATTACATATTGCAACCCACTTTTGTTCTTACTTGAATAATTCTGTATGCTCAATTAGACGATAATCTCTTCCATCAGGTAAATGAAAATTGAATCTCTTATCAAGTGTTCTATCATATTTTTCAATTTGATATTTGTCTCTGCCTATTCCTGAACTAGCATAGTTATAGACGTATAATGTGAAGTCTTTGATTTTAGATGCTTCTTCTTTGTTAAGGAATCTTATTGTCTGTGTTTCAGGTTCTTCTGCTCCGTATTCCCAAACGTCTCTAAATCCACATGCTAAATCCTTAATCTAGTGGATTTCCACTCTGTATCAAATTAATTGACTTTTTAATTTTATCATAAAACCTGCTTTTTTGCAATTACTTTTATTATTCCATTTGACATTTTATGTTAATTGTTGTATTATTTTATTGTAACTTTTTATATTATTATAAGAAAGGTATAAGTGCATATGGAATATATTGATGTTCTTGATGAAAATGGTGTAAAAACTGGTGAAATTTTAAGTCGTAGGGAAATTCATAAACGTGGGTTATGGCATCGAGCGATTGTAGTTGCTGTAATAAATGAAAAGAATGAAATTTTATTACAGCAAAGGAGCATGAATAAAGATAAGAATCCTGGTCTTTGGGATATTTCTGTTGCTGGTCATGTTTCTGCTGGTCAAGATGCTATATCAGCTGCTGTAAGAGAAATATATGAAGAAATTTCTGTTAGTATAAAACCTAGTATTAGTATTACAGATTTTAGATACATTTTTTCTTATAGGGTTTCTCAAAAATTTACAGATGACTATATTGAGAATCAGTTTTATGATTTTT
>ERZ773138.3324-NODE-3324-length-10458-cov-2.246275_pt1 | contig 10458 bp, 4 predicted proteins | sample MGYA00511114_ERZ773138 | MGnify/ENA primary metagenome ERZ773138 (study PRJEB29015, sample SAMEA2737805) | human gut metagenome | biome: human gut; feature: human-associated habitat; material: faeces | place: China | collected 2012 ...
CGGCTTGAAGCCTTCGCAGGTCAGCACGCTGGCCGCACTGGACAGCACGCGGCTGCAAATCGCGCTGGCGCAGCATTTCGGCATCGCGCAAGACCGGGTAACCGGTTCGCGCACTTACGGAGGACACGGCGAACAGATGGCCGTATTCGCTTCCACCGCGAAAGTGGACGGCAAACCGCTGACCGAACTGATCGGCACGGCGGCGCTGACCGACGAACAATGGGCCGCCCTGCGGCAGCACGTGATTCAGGGCGGCAAGCGTATCATCGAACTGCGCGGACGTTCTTCGTTCCAAAGTCCCGCCTACCTGTCGATCGAAATGATCCGCGCGGCCATGGGCGGAACTCCGTTCCGTTGGCCGGCCGGCGTCTACGTCCCGGACGGCGATCAGGGGCCGGTCATGATGGCGATGGAGACCACGATCGACCGCGACGGCGTGCGCTATAAAGTCCCGCACGGCACAGCCGGGGAGACCGAATCGCTGCACGCCAGCTATCTGCACTTGGTCAAGCTGCGCGACGAGGTGATCGGCATGGGTATTCTGCCGCCGGTATCCGAATGGGGAAATCTCAACCCGCACCTTCGATAAATCCGGTACGAAACGCCGCGCATATACCCGAAAACGATACCGGCACCGTCCGGTATCGTTTTTTTTTCATACCTTTATCAAATCAATTCAAACCCAAAACTTAACGATATGAAACGTAAAGTGATATCCGCCGCGCTATTATCCCTGCTGATCGTCGGGGAAACCGCTGCGGCGCGCAAGCCCTCCGCGACTTTCAAAAGAGCGCCGGAGCCGACCGTTCAGACCCACGTCGACGGCTACCTCGGCGGACGCATCGACGCCTGCATCCGCGTCCGCGTGATGAGCGAGGACGAAAACCTACTGGTCGCCCCGTTCCGGCAACGGAACGAGACTAACCGCTGGCAATCCGAATTCTGGGGCAAATGGACGCTCGGCGCCATCGGAGCCTACCGATACAACCGCGACCCGCAGTTGTTGCAGAAGATCGGCAACGGCGTGAGCGGTCTGCTCTCGACCCAGTCCGAGGACGGATACATCGGCAATTACGCGCCGGAAGCGCAACTGACCAACTGGGACGTATGGGGGCAGAAATACACGTTGCTCGGTCTGCTTGCCTATTACGACCTGACCGGAGACAAAAAAGCGATCGAAGGAGCCTGCAAGCTGGCCGACCGCCTGATGACCGTGATTCCGGCGAAAAAAGAGATCGAGATGGCCGGCATCTACCGGGGACTGCCGCCCAGCTCGATCCTCGAACCGATCGTCTATCTATATAACCGTACGGGGAACGGCAAGTACCTCGACTTCGCCAAATACATCGTCGGCCGTTGGGAAACCGACAAAGGTCCGCAGTTGATCGGCAAAGCGCTGGCCGGGGTTCCGGTGGCGGAGCGCTTCCCGTTCAAAAGCGGCTGGGAAACCTGGTGTTCGTGGGACAACGGGCAAAAAGCCTATGAAATGATGTCTTGTTACGACGGTCTGCTCGAACTGTACAAGATCACGAAAAATCCCGACTACCTGAAGGCCGTCGAGGCGACCGTGCGGAACATCATCGACGAGGAGATCAATATCGCCGGCTCGGGCAGCGCATTCGAATGTTTCTATCACGGGAAACGGCTGCAGACCGACCCGGCTTACCATACGATGGAAACCTGCGTTACGATGACATGGATGAAGCTCTGCCAAAACCTGCTCGATTTGACCAAAAATCCGCTTTATGCCGACCAAATCGAAAAAACGACGTACAACGCGCTGCTCGCAGCGCTGAAAGAGGACGCCGGGCAAATCGCCAAATACAGTCCGCTCGAAGGCGTGCGTTCGGCCGGCGAACATCAGTGCGGCATGCATGTGAACTGCTGCAATTCGAACGGTCCGCGGGCATTCGCGATGATCCCGACCGCTGCCGTCCTTTCCAGCAACGACAGTCTGTTCGTCAACCTGTACGGTCCGTCGACCACCAAAGCTTCGTTGGGTAAAAACGAAATCTCGCTGGAACAGACGACCGCCTATCCCGAAGATGGCGACATCGAAATCGCCGTGAACGCGCCGAGGAACCTCGAATTCGCAGTCGCCGTGCGAATTCCCGCCTGGAGCAAGGTCAGCCGGGTCGCCGTGAACGGCGAATCGATCGGAGACGTCCGGCCCGGAACCTACGTCACCGTCAGAAGACGCTGGGAACCGGGCGACAAGATTTCCGTAAATCTGGATATGCGCGGACGGCTCGTCGAACTGAACGGTTACCAGGCTATCGAGCGCGGGCCGATCGTTCTGGCGCGGGATTCCCGGTTCGACGACGGATTCGTGGACGAAGCCTCCGTCATCCAAGCCAATGCAGACGGCTATGTGGAACTGATGCCCGTAACGGAAGCGGACAAACCCGAAAAGATGTGGATGGTCTATACGGCCCCGCTGGTGCTGGGTACCGACCTGGAAGGCGATTTTTATAAACCCAGGCAGATCCGGTTCTGCGATTTCGCTTCGGCCGGCAACACCTGGGACAGACGGATTCGTTACCGCGTATGGCTGAAAAAAACGTATAACGTCATTCTGGCTCCGCAACAGTAAACCCTTCAGCCGCGCTTTTGGCCGCAGGAGACCTCGCTACGACCGGAGTCCCGTCAACCGAAAATAAAAAAACCGACCGTATCCCGGCCGGTTTTTTATTGCGGACACTGCACAAGATTACTGTCCTTTCAGGAATCGGTCGATGTTTTCGGCGGCCCTGCGCCCCGACGCGATCGCGCGGACAACCAACGATGCGCCCATAGAGGCATCCCCGGCGGCAAAAACTTTTCCGACCGTAGTTCTGTTCGCATCGTCGACCGCAATGTTCTTGCGCGCATCGAGCCCGACTCCCAGATCGCCGACCAGCCCGTCGAGTTCGGGATGAACGAATCCCATCGCCAGCAATACGATATCGGCCTCTATGACCTCCGTTTCCCCGGTATGTTTCAGCGTCATCTTTCCCGCATCGTCCTTTTCCCATTCGACGCGTTCGGTCTCGACGCCGATCAGCACGCCGTCTTTCCCGATAAAGCGGTTCGTTGCGAGGTTCCAACGGCGTTCGCAGCCTTCCTCATGCGACGAGGAGGTTTTCAACACCTGCGGATACATCGGCCACGGAGTATCCGGATTGCTGCCTACCGGCGGCTTGGGCATGATCTCGATCTGGGTACCCCCGACGGCGCCTTGACGGATGGACGTGCCGACACAATCCGATCCGGTATCGCCGCCGCCGATCACCAATACCCGTTTTCCCTGTGCGGAAATCCGCTCGTTCTGCGGAATCTGTGCGCCGGCATTCACCCGATTTTGCTGTTGCAACAGCTCCAGCGCGAAATACACCCCTTTCAGGTCGCGCCCCTCCACCGGAAGATCTCGCGGCACCCCGGCGCCGATCGTCACGCAAACGGCATCGAACTTTTCGAGTAATTCTTTAGTTTTAAAATCTTTACCTACACAAACAGAAGGTTTAAACTCGATCCCCTCCTCAGCCAGCAGCTTCAATCTCCGGTCGATAATTTTCTTACCGAGTTTGAAGTCCGGAATCCCCAACCGCAACAGTCCGCCGATAAACTCATTTTTTTCGAACACCGTTACACGGTGCCCGCGCCGGTTCAGCCTGTTCGCGCAAGCCAGTCCCGAAGGTCCCGATCCGACGACCGCCACCCGCTTTCCGGTACGCCTGCGCGGCGGGCGCGCCGTAACGTACCCTTCGGCAAAAGCACGTTCCACGATCGACACTTCATTTTCCCGGATAGTCACCGGTGCGTCGTGCAGTTTCAGTACGCAGGATTTTTCGCACAACGCCGGGCACACGCGCCCGGTAAACTCAGGGAAGTCGTCCGTCTCGGCCAGCGAACGGTAAGCCTCCTCCCAGCGACCGCGCCAGGCCAGATCCTGCCATTCGCCCTGGCGGTTACCCAGCGGACAGGCCCAGTGGCAAAACGGCACCCCGCAGTCCATGCAGCGCGAAGCCTGCAGGCGGCGGTCTTCGATATTGAGCGTCTGCTCGACTTCGGCATAATCGTATATCCGGTCGTGCAACGGGCGGTACCCCGCCTCTTTACGACCTATGGTCAAAAATGCTTTCGGATTTCCCATGATTGTTCGTTTTTCAGCGGTTTAATAATCTTTTTCCATCTCAGCGATCTTGCGGTCGAGCGCGGCCATGCGCTGCGCATGGAGCACTTTTTTGTATTCGATCGGCATCACCTTGATAAACTGGCCGACGTATTCGCTCCAGTCGTCGATCATCGTTTTGGCGAGCGGGCTGCCCGTATGGTAATAGTGCGAACTGATCAGCGCATGCAACTCCTTGCTGTCGGCCGTCTCTTCGATCAACGACAATTCGACCATCTCCATGTTGCAGAAGAAATCGAAATTGCCGAGACGGTTCCACACGTAGGCGATTCCGCCGCTCATGCCCGCCGCAAAGTTTCGTCCGGTCGTACCGAGCACTACGGCGCGGCCGCCGGTCATGTATTCGCAACAGTGATCTCCCACCCCTTCGACAACGGCCGTCGCGCCGCTGTTACGGACGCAGAAACGCTCGCCGACCTGCCCGTTGATATACACTTCTCCCGCCGTCGCGCCGTAGAGCAGCGTATTGCCGGCAATGATGTTCTCGTGGGGCAGGAAGGTCGAGTTTTTCGGCGGCACCAAAACGATTTTTCCGCCGGAAAGCCCTTTGCCAAGGTAGTCGTTGGCATCTCCCTCCAAGCGAAACGTCACGCCCCGGCACAGGAACGCTCCGAAACTCTGCCCGGCAGAACCGCGGAAAGTCACGCTGACCGTATTCTCGGGCAACGCTTCGCTGCCGTATTTCGAAGTGATCTGTCCCGAAAGCATCGCTCCGACCGAACGGTCCGTATTGTAAATCGGGAAACTCAGGAGCACCGGCATTTTCGAATCGATGGCCGGAGACGCCATCCCGATGATCGAACGGTCCTTGACCTTTTCGATCTTATGATCCTGCACGGTCGTCCGACGGACGTCGTTCGTTCCGGCTTCGGCCGGACGGTACAGGATCCTCGACAAATCCACTTTCGAAATTTTGGTTCCCGGTTCGAACTTTTTCGGCTCGATCAGGTCGGCGCGACCGATAATGTCGTCCAACCGCGCGTATCCGAGTTCGGCCAACGTTTCGCGGACATCTTCGGCCAGAAAGTTAAAGAAATTGACCAGGTACTCGTAACGCCCGCGGAAATGTTCCCGCAGCCGTTCGTCCTGCGTAGCCACGCCGACCGGACAAGTGTTCATATGGCACTTGCGCATCATCACGCACCCCAGTACGATCAACGCGCTCGTAGCGAATCCGAACTCCTCGGCCCCGAGCAGCGCGGCGATCACCACGTCGCGGCCGGTTTTCAACTGGCCGTCGGTCTGCAGCGTGACTTTACCGCGCAGACCGTTCAGCACGAGGGTTTGCTGTACGTCGGCCAAGCCGATTTCGGTCGGCAGGCCAGCATGTTTCACCGAGCTGACCGGACTGGCTCCGGTACCGCCTTCGCAGCCGCTGACCAGGATCATATCGGCTTTCGCTTTAGCGACTCCGGCCGCAATGGTGCCGATTCCGCTTTCGGAAACCAATTTCACGCTGATCCGCGCGCGCGGATTGACATTCTTCAGGTCGAAAATCAATTGCGCCAGGTCCTCGATCGAGTAAATATCGTGGTGCGGAGGCGGCGAGATCAGCGAAATGCCGGGGATCGAATGCCGCGTCCGGGCGATCATCTCGTCGACTTTGTAACCGGGGAGTTGTCCGCCCTCGCCGGGCTTGGCCCCCTGGGCGACCTTGATCTGGATCTCGTCGGCATTGACCAGGTATTCGGCATGGACGCCGAAACGTCCCGAAGCCACCTGTTTGATCGCGCTGCGGGTGATCGTACCGTCCGTATTGGGACGGTAACGCCGCGCGTCCTCGCCGCCTTCGCCGGTATTGCTTTTGCCTCCGATCTTATTCATCGCGATCGCGATCGCCTCGTGCGCCTCGCGGCTGAGCGAACCGAACGACATCGCACCGGTTACGAAACGCTTCATGATCTCCGTCGCCGGCTCCACGAGCGACAGGTCGATCGGATTGCGTTTCAATTCCATCAAATCGCGCAGAAACATCGGCGACGGTTTTTCGTTGACAAGTCGCGTATACTCCTTGAATTTCTTGTAACTGCCCAGCCGCGTGGCCAGTTGCAGCGTAGAGATCGTCTCCGGATTCCACGCATGCCGCTCGCCGTCCTTACGATAGGCGTAATTGCCGAAATTCTCCAGCGGCGCATCCTCGTCGTACAGCTCCCCGAAACCGTGCGCATGAGCGGCCAGCGTATCGACGGCGAGGTCTTCCAAATCGGCCCCGCCGATCTTCGAAGTCATCCCCCGGAAATACCGTTTCAGCAATCCGTCCGACAGTCCCACCGCTTCGAAGATCTCCGCACCGCGGTAACTGCGGATCGTCGAAATCCCCATCTTGGAGATAATTTTCAGTAATCCTTTATTTAACGCTTTGACGTAATGTTTTTCGGCCGTTTCGTAGTCCAACTGAATATCGCCTTGGGCAACCAGCCGGTCGAGCACGGCGAAAGCCATATACGGATTGACGGCGCTGGCCCCGAATCCGATCAGCAACGCCATATGCATCACTTCGCGCGCCTCGGCGGTTTCGACGATCAGCGCGATCTGAGCCCGCTTGCGCCGGTCGTTCAGGTAGTGGTGCACGGCCGACAGAGCCAGCAGCGACGGGATCGGAGCATGTTCGACGTCGACGCCCCGATCGCTCAGAATCACATAATTGTAACCGTCGTCGACCGCTTTTTCCGCCATTCCGCAAAGTCGGTCAACCGCGTCCGCAAGCCCCTGTCCGCCGTCTGCCGGGCCGAACAGCATCGGCAAGGTCAGCGTCCGAAATCCTTTGTAACGCAGATTATTCAAAATATCCAGTTCGGCATTGGTCAGGATCGGACTCGGCAGTTTGACCACTTTGCAGTGTTCGGCCGACGGGTGCAAGATATTTCCACCGACCGCGCCGATGTAACTGGCGATCGACATGACCAGTTCTTCGCGGATCGGATCGATCGGCGGATTGGTCACCTGCGCGAACTGCTGCCGGAAATAGTTGAACAACCGCTGCGGTTTGGCCGACAGAATGGCCAGCGGCGTGTCGTTGCCCATCGAACCGAGCGGTTCGAAACCGTTTTCGCCCATCGGCTTGATAAGCTTCTCGACGTCCTCCCGGTTGTACCCGAACACGCGCAGCATCCGGTCGTACTGTTCGACCGAATGTTTCACCTGCCGGCCCGAAGTAATCTGGTTCAGCACGACCCGGTTCCGTCCGAGCCACTCTTTGTACGGATGTTCGGCGGCGAGCTGTTCCTTGATTTCCGGATCGTAGCGGATTTCGCCCTTCTCGGTGTCGATCATCAGGATTTTACCGGGACGCAAACGACCCTTTTCGCGGATCTCCGAAGCTTCGACGGCAAACGTCCCGGTCTCCGAAGCGACCACCATCATGTCGTTCTTGGTAATAAAGTAACGGGCCGGGCGCAGGCCGTTACGGTCAAGCATACCGCCGGCATAACGGCCGTCCGAAAAAAGCAACGTCGCCGGGCCGTCCCAAGGCTCCATGAAAATACTGTGGTATTCGTAAAAAGCCTTCAGTTCGGCGGATATCGGATTTTTATCGTTATAGCTTTCCGGAATCAACATCGCCAGCGCATGGGGTAACGTCATGCCGCTCTGAACGAAAAATTCCAGTACGTTGTCCAACGAAGCGCTGTCGCTCATTCCCCGCTGCACGACGGGCCCTAGCTCTTCGAGCGGACAGAGCAGGTCGGGATGCAGCACGCCCTCGCGGCTCTCCATCCAGCTCCGGTTACCGCGGATCGTATTGATCTCGCCGTTGTGCCCCAACAGGCGAAACGGCTGCGCGAGACTCCAGGTCGGAAACGTATTGGTCGAAAAACGCGAATGCACCAAAGCCAGGCCGCTGGTAAATACGGATTGACCAGATCGGGGAAATAATAGCGTAACTGTACCGACGACAACATCCCTTTGTAGACCAGCGTACGGGTAGACAGGCTGACCACATAGCACGCCTCCTTCTGTTCCAGGTCGCTTTCGAGCCACTCTTTCTCGATCTTTTTGCGGACGATATAGAGCTTGCGCTCCAGGGTCGACGCGCCCGGATCGCCCGTTACGAAGATCTGTTTAATCACAGGTTCCGTGTCGCGGGCCGCCCGGCCCAGCACGTCGTCGTTCACCGGAACGTCGCGCACGTGCATCAGGTTAAGTCCCTCGGCCTGTACGTTTCGTTTGACGATCCCCAGAGCCGCCGTCTGACCGGCTTTGTCGCGCGGTAAGAAAACGAGTCCGGTTCCGTAATGCCCCTTTTCGGGAACCGGAATGCCCTGCAAGAGAATAAATTCATGGGGAATCTGCACCAGGATGCCGGCTCCGTCGCCGGTTTTGTTATCGGCCCCTTCGGCTCCGCGGTGCATCATGTGTTCGAGTACCTGGAGACCGTTTTCGACAATGTCGTGGGTCTTATTCCCCTTGATATTGACAACCAGTCCGACGCCGCACGCGTCGCGTTCGTTATCGGGATCGTATAACCCCTGTCGGCGGGGCGCAACGTTTATTTTTCGATTCTGTTTCATGCCTTTTGTCTGTAATTGCGCCGCAGCGTTTTTTCACAACCACCGCAGCGCGGATTAAAAACCACTAGCGTACGAATAGCAACTCCCTGTATTTCGGCAGCGGCCACATTTCGTTGTCGACCACCTCTTCGAGTTTGTCGGCGTGGTAACGGATCTCATCGAATGCCACAGCCACCGTATCGTGATAGGCAATCGCCTTTTTCCGTTCGCTGGCGATTTTGTTGGCCACTTTGCGAGCTTCGATCATCTTTTCGGTCAACGTCTGGATCTTCTCCATGTGAACGGAGATCTTCTCGATCAGCGCCATGTCCTGGCCGGCCACGCTTCCGAATTTATCGGCGCCGAACAACTCTTTCATTTTAAAAGCCTTGTCCAGCAGCATTCCCTGGTAGCGCGAAGCGACCGGCAGAATATGATTCATCACCAGATCGCCCAACACGCGGGCTTCGATCTGGATCTTTTTCGTATAGGTCTCCCACTTCACCTCGGCGCGCGCATGCAACTCTTTCGACGAAAGCACCCCCATCCGAACGAACATCTCGGCATGGGTCGGCGCAACGAACTGGTCGATGATCTCCGGAACGGAAACCGCGCAGTCCAGACCGCGTCTCAGAGCTTCCTCTTTCCACTCGTCGGTATAACCGTTGCCGTCGAAATGAACCGCGGCGGACTCCCTGACGTAAGCCTTCAGCACGGACAGAATCGCCTGCTCTTTGGGTTCGCCTTTGCCGACACGGGTGTCGACGGCCTCCTTGAATTCGGCCAACTGATCGGCTACGGCGGTATTCAATACGGTCATCGCGCCGCCGCAGTTATCCGAAGAGCCTACGGCGCGGAACTCGAAACGGTTGCCCGTAAAGGCGAACGGAGACGTCCGGTTGCGGTCGGTATTGTCGATCAGCAATTCCGGAATATGATCGATTCCCCCCATCCGGAAACCGCACTTGTCGTCGAATTCGATCGTATCGTCGCACGAACTGGAGGCCAGTTTGTCAAGCACCGCCGAAATCTGGCGGCCGAGGAACACCGAAATGATCGCCGGGGGCGCTTCGTTCGCACCCAGCCGGTGGGCATTCGTCGCGCTCGCGATACTGGCCTTCAGTAATCCGTTCCGCTTGTAAACGGCCATCATCACATTGACCAGAAACGTGATGAACTGCAGGTTATCCTGCGGCGTTTTGCCCGGGGAGAGCAGGTTGACGCCGGTATCGGTTCCGAGCGACCAGTTGTTGTGTTTGCCCGAACCGTTGATCCCCTTGAAGGGCTTTTCGTGCAACAGCACCCGGAACTTGTGACGGCGGGCGATCTTGTCCATCACGGTCATCAGCAGTTGGTTGTGGTCGTTGGCAAGGTTGGCCTCCTCGTAGACCGGCGCCAGTTCGAACTGGTTGGGCGCCACCTCGTTGTGGCGGGTTTTGACGGGGATGCCCAGTTTCAGGCACTCGTATTCGAGGTCTTTCATGAATGCCATCACACGGGTCGGGATCGCACCGAAATAGTGGTCTTCCAACTGCTGGTTCTTGGCCGATTCATGCCCCATCAGCGTACGCCCGGTGAGCATCAGGTCGGGACGTACGGCCCAGAGGCTTTCGTCCACGAGGAAATACTCCTGCTCCCAGCCCAGATACGAGATGACCCGCTGCACGTTTTTGTCGAAATAGTGGCACACCTCGGTCGCGGCCTTGTTCACCGCCGAGATCGAGCGCAGCAGCGGCACCTTGTAATCGAGCGCCTCGCCCGTATAGGCGATGAAGACGGTAGGGATACAGAGCGTCGTGT
>ERZ773138.3335-NODE-3335-length-10416-cov-35.476209_pt1 | contig 10416 bp, 10 predicted proteins | sample MGYA00511114_ERZ773138 | MGnify/ENA primary metagenome ERZ773138 (study PRJEB29015, sample SAMEA2737805) | human gut metagenome | biome: human gut; feature: human-associated habitat; material: faeces | place: China | collected 2012 ...
TCGTATTCCGTATGCGTGAGTTCGAGCAGATGGAGATGCAGTTCTTCTGCCAGCCAGGTACAGAGATGAAGTGGTTTGAGTATTGGAAGAAGGTTCGCCTTGCTTGGCATGAGGCACTGGGCATGGGCAACGAGAACTACCGTTACCACGACCACGAGAAGCTGGCTCACTATGCCAACGCAGCTACCGACATCGAGTTCAAGATGCCATTCGGCTTCAAGGAGGTAGAGGGTATCCACAGCCGTACCAATTTCGACCTTTCTCAGCACGAGAAGTACAGCGGCCGCTCTATCAAGTACTTCGATCCTGAGAAGAACGAGAGCTATGTGCCTTACGATGTAGAGACCTCTATCGGTGTTGACCGTATGTTCCTCAGCGTGATGTGCCACTCTTACTGCGAGGAGAAGCTTGAGAATGGTGAGACACGTGTAGTATTACGCCTGCCAGAGGCATTGGCTCCAGTGAAGTGTGCCGTATTCCCATTGGATAAGAAGTTTGGTTTGCCAGAGTTGGCTCATGAAATCGTAGATGAGTTGAAGTTCCACTTCAATACCCACTATGGCGATCCTAAGGATTCTATCGGTAAGCGTTATCGCCGTCAGGATGCCATCGGTACTCCATTCTGTATCACCGTTGACCACGAGACACCAAACGACCACAAGGTAACGCTGCGTTATCGTGATACCATGGAGCAGGAGCGTGTAGCTATCTCTGACCTCCGCAGCATCATCGAGGAGCGCGTAAGTATTACTAGCGTATTAAAGAAACTTGGTAATGAAATTAAGAATTTCTAAATATCTCTTCTTGCTCATGATGGCAGTGTTCGCCCTGTCATCATGCAGCGAAGATGATAACACCGTAGATGAGTATGCCAACTGGCAGGAGCGCAACGAACAGGCTTTTGACGATACTTTGGCTTATGCCCGTCAGCAGATAGCCAACGGCAGCACCGAATGGAAGGTGATTCGTAAATGGTCGCTCCAGAACCAGACACCTAACAAGGATGTGAATGGTATGGATGTTCCGCTTTCCTACAAGGATGCTGATCACATCGTGGTTCGCGTGTTGAAGGAAGGCAAGGGCAGCGGATGCCCTATGTACACCGATTCTGTGAAGGTGAGCTATCTTGGCAGATTGCTGGGCACTGATACTTATCCTGCAGGTTATGTATTCGATAAGACCTTCGAGGGTACCTACGACAAGGCCACTGCTCAGGTTACAACCAATTTGGCGAGTGGCTGGATAGATGGTTTTACCACAGCCGTGCTCAATATGCACATCGGCGATCATTGGCTGGTGTATATCCCATATCAGCTGGCTTATGGTTCTACCCAGAGTTCGAGTAGCGTAATCCCTGCCTATTCCATGCTTCGCTTCGAGATAGTGCTCGACAGCTACTATCGTCCGGGGCAGGTAATACCGGGTTCCAGAGCTGCTGCCCAGGCACTCAAGGGAGAATGGATTACAGAGTAGGATTTTTGGGGGGATTTACACCTTATTATATATAGGTGATAGAATAGGAGCGTTCCTAGGATTGCCATCTGATGGCATTCTTAGGAACGCTTTGTGTTAACATACCTTTTTGATGTGTTAACAAGTGTTTGTGTTCGCACACAAAACGCTGTCTATATTAAAAAAATGTTAGTTTTCTGCATTTTTTCGGCTAAAAGTATTGCAGTTTCAGAAAATAGTTGTACCTTTGCATCAGAAAAATAAGTTTTAGGTTTTTAGTTAGGTAATAGATTTTATTAGGTTTAGTTGTTAGGTAAAGTTAAGATTGTTGTTCATTGGTTTATTGGTTTTAGTTAAGGTAGTTAGAAAAGATTGTTTATTCAAGGACGACAGGTGTTAGTTAAGGTAATAATAAGATTGTTTATTCAGTGACGACAAAAAACAGTACTGTTCCGCTCTGCGGAAGTTAAGTTTTGGGAAAAACAAAGGTACGAAATTCATGTAATTAAATAAAAGGTGGCGATTCCTTCCCGGAGTCGCCATTTTTTCGTTAACGCAATTAATAAGAGAAAAATATGTTATTCAAGAATAAGACAGATTATCTGATGGAGTCGATACGCGAGGGTAGGGCGATGGCTCGCAGCGAGAAACTCAATCTCATCGTGGGGTTGAGTATTCCATCCATGCTGGCACAGATTTCCACCGTGATGATGTTCTTCATCGATGCATCCATGGTGGGACATCTGGGTGCTGAGGCTTCGGCAAGCATCGGACTTATCGAGTCAACCAACTGGCTCATTGGCAGTTTGCTCAGTGCGGCAGCTACCGGTTTCTCGGTGCAGGTGGCTCATTTCATCGGAGCCAACGATTTCGTGAAGGCTCGCCAGGTATTCCGCCATGCCCTGATATGCGGTTTGGTGTTCAGCCTTTGTGTTACCCTGGCATGTGTAGGAGTGCATTCTCATCTGCCTTATTGGCTGGGTGGCGGTGCTGATATTGCGGGCAATTCCTCACGGTATTTTCTGATATACGGTTTGGCGTTGCCCTTCGTATTTCTGTATCATATCTCCGAGATGATGCTCAAGTCGGCAGGCAACATGCATACCCCGAGTGTGATGGCGGTGCTGATATGCATCTGCGATGTGGTGTTCAATTACCTCTTCATCTACGTCATGAAGATGGGCGTAGTGGGAGCTGCCTGCGGCACGGCGCTTGCCTATATCTGCATCTCGCTGCCCAATCTCTACCTCACGGCATGCCGTAACCGGATACTCAATCTGCGTCAGGACAAGGAACCTTTCCGATGGGTGAAGGAATACCTGCACCATGCCTGCAAGATCAGCATCCCGATAGCCATACAGAATGTCCTGATGAGCGGTGCGCAGATCGTGAGCACCATGATTGTGGCACCATTGGGCAATATCGCCATTGCTGCCCACTCGTTTGCCATCACCGCCGAGAGCCTCTGCTATATGCCGGGTTATGGTATCGGTGATGCCGCCACCACCCTGGTGGGGCAGACGCATGGTGCCGGGCGTACCGATCTCTGCCGCAATTTCGCCTATATGACGGTGGGATTGGGCATGTTCGTGATGGCATTGATGGGAGTGGTGATGTATGTCTTTGCCCCCGAGATGATAGGTGTGCTCTCGCCGGTAGAGAGCATCCGCGAGCTGGGTACCACCTGCCTTCGCATCGAGGCCTTTGCCGAGCCTTTCTTTGCAGCGAGCATCGTAACCTATTGTGTCTGCGTGGGAGCGGGTGATACCCGGAAGCCAGCCGCCATCAATCTGGGTACCATGTGGCTGGTGCGCCTCACCCTGGCTTACGCCCTTTCCAAGAGCTATGGCTTGGAAGGTGTCTGGATTGCGATGGCTACGGAGCTTACCCTCAGAGGCACGCTTTTCCTCATCCGACTTTACCGCGGTTCGTGGATGAAGAGCTTCCAATGTTAGTTTTACGTTAAGATTTGCAGGTATTGGGGAAGATAATCTCCCAAATGCTTGCAAATCTTTTTTATTTTGTGTAATTTTGCAAGCGGAATATTTGAAACAAGAAATTTTATAAATCAATAGCAGATGAAACTAAAAAAGATTTTTGCAGCGTTTCTGCTGTGTTTATCCGTGGGAAGTGCGATGGCACAGATGCCAGCCATTCCTGTGGATAAGAAAGTGAAGATTGGTCATCTCGACAATGGATTGACTTACTACATTCGTCACAACAGTTATCCTGAGCATGTAGCCAGCTTCTACATTGCCCAGAAAGTGGGTTCTATCAATGAGAACGATGATCAGCGCGGTTTGGCTCACCTCCTCGAGCACCTCGCCTTCAACGGTACCGATCACTTCAAGGGTAACTCTCTCCAGGATTACCTGCAGAGCATCGGCGTGGAGTATGGTAGAAATCTCAATGCCTATACCAGCGTAGAGAAAACCGTATATTACTTCACCGATGTACCTACTACCCGCCCTACAGCCGTAGATTCATGCATGCTCATCCTCAAGGATTGGAGTAACGGTATCTCTCTTACCGAGGAAGCCATCAATGACGAGCGCGACGTGGTACACAATGAGTACCGTATGCGCATCGTGGGTCAGCAGCGCATGATAGAGCGCTCTTTGCCAAAGCTTTATCAGAACAACAAGTATGGCTACCGTTTCCCTATCGGATTGATGAGCGTCATCGACGGCTGCAAGCCGGAAACCCTGCGTGCTTACTACCGCAAGTGGTATCGCCCTGACAATCAGGCAATCATCATCGTGGGTGATGTAGATGTCAACCATATCGAGAACAAGATCAAGGAGCTCTTCTCGGGCATCAAGGTGCCTGCCAATGCCGCCAAGATTGAGCCGGTGGAAGTTGCCGATAATGATACCGCCATCTACGTAATCGACAAGGACAAGGAGCAGCAGTATGATATCTTCAATATCTTTATGAAGCATCCTGCCATCCCTAATGCGATGAAGGGCGACATGAGCTATCTCATGAAGGGATACATGGACAATGTGGTTACCTCTATGCTGGGTGCACGCTATGCCGAGATTGCCCAGGAAGCTGACTGCCCATTCCTTCAGGCAGGTGCCGACGACGGCGACTTCCTGCTCTCTTCTACCAAGGGTGCCTTCAGTCTTATCGGTGTGGCAAAGCCAGGTAAGGTAAAGGAGGCTTATGCTGCCGTATTGCGCGAGGCAAAGCGCATGCACGACTTCGGATTCACCGCCACTGAGTATCAGCGTGCCAAGGAGGAGTTCCTGAGCCAGGTAGATAAGACGCTTGCCAACAAGGATAAGATGAAGAACGAGCAGTTTACCACCCAGTATGTGGATAACTTCATCTCCAACGAGCCAATCCCATCGGTAGAGGACGAGAGTCAGTTCTACAAGATGCTAGTACCTCAGCTGCCATTGGAGGCCATCAATGCCTATGCCAAGCAGCTGGTTTGCCAGAGCGATACCAACCTGGTATCGATGGTGCTGATGCGCGAGGCAGAGGGTGCCGTTTATCCTACCGAGCAGGAGCTTGCCGATATCGTGAAGCAGGTGCGCTCAGAGAAGCTGGAGGCATATGTGGACAACGTGAAGCAGGAGCCATTGATGGCTCAGTTGCCTAAGCCGGGCAAGATCAAGAAGACCGTAGAGAACAAGCAGCTGGGTTACAAGCAGCTTACCCTTTCCAACGGTGCCAAGGTGGTATTGAAGAAGACCGATTTCAAGGATAATGAGATTCTCTTCTCTGCCAATGCCAAGGTGGGTTACTCAGCTCTCGAGAAGAGCGATTACCCTAGCATCATGCTGATGAGCGAGGCTTGGGGTGCCAGCGGTTTGGGCGATTTCTCAAGCACCGAGCTTGAAAAGGCGCTCGCAGGCAAGCAGGCAGGTGTAGGCTTCTCCATCAAGCCTTACAGCCATGGCCTCTCGGGTAATTCTACTCCTAAGGACATTGAGACCCTGATGCAGCTCATCTATCTCAAGATGACAGCATTGAGCAAGGATGAGAAGTCGTTCAAGAATCTTCAGAATACCTTTGCCACTGTTCTTGCCAACCAGAGCAACAATCCTAACATGGTATATCAGGATTCATTGCAGAGCACCCTTTACCTGGGTAGCAAGATTGGCCGCATTCCTACTTCTGATGAGATCAACGCCATCAACTACGATCGCCTGATGGCGCTTGCCAAGGAGTATTACGGCAATGCCAAGGACTTCACCTTCTACTTCGTGGGCAACTACGATGAGAAGACCCTGCTCCCACTCATAGAGCAATATATTGCCAGCTTGCCAAACAAGGGTTTCAAGCTGAAGAACAAGGAGATTCCATACGCCAAGGGCGAGGTGAAGAACAACTTTACCAAGGCGATGTCAAATCCTCAAACCCAGGCATCAGAGATATGGAGCACCAAGTTGCCATTCTCTATGCAGAACATGGTACTGGCAGACGTAACCGCCCGACTGCTGGAGATGCAGTATCTGCGCACCATCCGTGAGCAGTTGAGTGCAGCTTACCATGCAGGAGCCACCTTCGGCATGCTCCGCGATTTCGACGACAAGGCTGCCATCAGCATTACCGCCAATGCCGGCTTGAATCCGGAGAAGGCTGATACCGCCATCACCTATTTCTTCAAGGGTGTAGAAGAGGTAGAGAAGCAGGTAGATGCTGCCGACTTGCAGAAGGTGAAGGAGATTCTCCTGAAGCAGGCAGGTGTGGATGAGAAGAACAATGCCTACTGGCTTGGCGTTATTGCCAACTATACAGGTATCGGTTTCGATAACCATACCGGCTACAAGGAGTTCGTGAAGAACCTCCGTGGCGAGCAGGTTTCCGACTTCCTCAAGAATGTACTCATGAAGAGCGGCAACCATGTCGAGGTAATCATGAAGGCTGAGAAGAGCCAGGAATAATATCCCCTCGCTGGGATATCATTCCGATCAGCATAGAAATCCAAAAAGTCCCGTTGAACGATTTTACTCGCCAACGGGACTTTTTGCCTTTTCTCTTTGTAGTACCAAAGAGTCATTCTGAAAATAATCTTTTTACGTAATTTCCTTTCTCTCTTACGTAAATTTCCTCAAGAGCACTCTCTTGCGAAAGTTACCCTTAGTCATTCTTCTTTGCCTTTGAAGCAAGAGCCTCACGGCGATCGTTGAGAATCTCCTGGCACTTGTTCAATGCCATATTCTCACTCATTGTGTTGACCTTAATTAAATCATTCATAACCTATTGTGATTTGTTAACGGTGCAAAGATAGGGTTTTCCTGTCATATTCGGGGATACTTTTTGAGAAATTTATGCTAATAATCGTTCTTTTTTGATGTATGTCAAAAAAATGAAACATTTATGTCTTTTCTGAACGATATTTTGAACCTTTTGATGCCTCTTTCGTCTAAGAAAATAATAAATAATGATGAAAAAAGCATTTTTTGAAACGAGAGTTACAATTATAATAAATAGAAAGTAAAAAATGAAAAAGTTATTTTTGATGGCTGCCCTGGTGCTTGCCAGCACTTCCGGCAGCAATGTATGCGCAATGAATGAAGCTGTTCAGGAGGCTTCACTTTCTGAATTGATGCCTGTGAAGAAAACAACTAAAAAGACATCGAAGAAGAAAACTACTACCAGCAGCAGCTCTACCGGCAGCAGCATCATCAGTGGCATTCTGAACAATGTGATAGGTTCTGCCACCTTCTCGCAGGCAGATCTCTGTGCCCATACCTGGAAGTACAGCAAGCCGGGTTGCGCCTTCACCTCAGAGAACCTGCTGGCAAAGGCTGGCGGCGAGATTGCAGCCAACAAGATTGAGGAGGATCTGAGCAAGTACTACAATAAGTTCGGCTTCAGCAAGAGCAATACCTACTTTACCTTCAAGACCGATGGCACCTTTGCAGCCAAGATTGACGGCAAGGCATGGAACGGCACCTATACCTTCGATGAGAAGACGCATGCCATCCAGCTGAAGGGCCTGCTGCTGAGTGCTTCGGGTTTTGCCACCCGCACCACCAATGGCATCAGCCTGCTCTTCGAGCAGAAGAAGCTGCTCACCCTGGTCAAGACCCTGAGCAAGCTGAATCTTACCGGCAGCACTACGATGAGTGCCGTGAGCAGCATTGTGGATAACTACGATGGCGTGCGCATGGGCTTCGAGATGACGAAGTAAGATTGATTGCACTATAAGATTTAAGATTTTTAGAAGAATGAGTATTTCTTGTATTCTTAATTAAAAACTATATTCAGCAGTGTTGAACTTAAGTTCAGCACTGCGGAACATAACTTTCTTCGTGGATTACAAACATTTACACCGTGAAGAGACCAATATTTCCTAGTGAGTTAAAAAAAGTATTCGAAGTTTCTATTTTATCTCAACCTGGAGAGGATTCTTCAATGCATCCAGGTAATCTTTGATGCGAATCTGCCATTCGGCATAGCTTACGTAATCCTTGGTGAAGGTCTTCGTCTCCGTATCCTCCTCGTGGATTGGGAAACCGGTGGCGAAATCGGTAGGAGTGGTCAAGCCGTCATACCATACGGTCATCTTGTTGAAGCTACTTAAAGCCTTTACTCCTCTATAATGGAAATCTCCATGCTGATATCCTCCTTAGGGCGGTCACCACGCATGGTTTCGCAGTTCTGAATCTTCTCTACTACGTCAAGACCTTCCTCTACCTCACCGAAAACGGTGTACTGGTTGTCGAGGAATGGGGTTCCGCCCACCTCGGTGTAAGCCTTCTGCTGCTCCTCGGTAAACTTAGGGTAACCCTGCTCCCTGCAGCGCTTCTTGGTTTCATCCACCAGCTCATCCTGCAGCTTCATCAAGCCCTCACGGTCGCGGTTGCGGCGGAAGTTCATGATTTCATCATGGTGCTCCTTGGCAAGCTGGTTGAAGATGTTCTGCTCCATCTGCATGCCCATCTGCTTCTCCATCTGCTTCAGCTCGTTCTGCTTGTATGTCTTTCCCCAGACGATATAGAATTGGCTGCCGCTGCTCTCACGCTCAGGGTTCACCTCGTCGCCCAGACGGGCAGCGCTCAAGGCACCGCGCTTGTGGAAGAGCTGTGGATAAACAAACTCGGCTGGGATGGTGTAATCAGGTCCGCCCGTGCCCAGCATCTTGCCCTTTGGAGCGCCCTTGCTGTCAGGGTCGCCGCCCTGGATCATGAAATCCTTGATGACACGGTGGAAGAGTGTGCCATCGAAATATCCCTCCTTTGCTAACTTCAAGAAGTTGTCACGATGTTGAGGAGTCTCGTCGTAGAGGCGCACCTTGATGTCGCCCTCTGAAGTCTTGATCAATACTTTAGCCATATTTCTTTTTTGTTTCTATCTTATTTATAATTCAATAAATCCTCGGAATTTCTTTCGGAATTCGATTCTGACATTTATTTTTCCTTAGAATTTTCCCATTCGTTCCACTGCTTCATAGCCTCCTGCCAGTCGGTTTGCTCACCGCTGGCGATGGCATCCTTCTGCTTCTCTGCCTCATCACGTGCCTTGTCTCTTGCACGTTTCGCCTTCATGGCTTCGATGGTGGCATCGTCGAGAATCTGGATGGCGCCACGCTTGATGGCATCCTGCAGTTCCTCCTCGCCGAAAGCCTTGCCCGGCTCATTGAAGTCAGAGATGTTGAATTCATAATCCACGCGAAGGTCGTGGCGTATCAATTTCTGTTGCAAACGGTTGCCGGCATTCTTCAGGCGCAGCAACTTTCCGATTTCCTTGATTTCTCCTGCTGAGTATTTGTTTCTTCCCATTAATTATTTATTAATATTATATTTCTTTCTTTTTCTTTCCTGCGTTTCGGCGTTTCAGCGTTTCACCTATATTTCCGTCTCTATTTCCACGCCTTCTTCTGGTTCACCTCTATCAATCTGTCGAATTCGAAATCCGCCTTGATCTTATCCAGAATTCGCTTCACGATGATGTTCATCACGCTACCCTTGCTGTAGTTCGCCGTGCACATGAAGTTCACTCGTCCCTCCTTTACCAGCTGGCAAGCCATCGCCTCCTTCTGGGGCGTGTCATATACGGCAATGGAATGGCCGCCGTGCTCCTTCACCATCTTCATGCAGGGCACATCGGTTTCTCCATCCCCGAAATAAATCATTCGCGGAAAAGGGATAGGGCGCTTGTTATCAGGAATATACTGGTTCACCCTGCTGTTGTCGCTCACCTGACGGATGCCCTTGTTGATCTTGAAGAGAAACTGCGTCTTCGTGGTATAATCCACGGCTACGGCTGGCCAGTAGGCGATGCCATCCTCATTATAGAGAAACGAGCAGGCATAGATGTTCTCGAATTCCTGAGCGATGGGTGTGCCCTCTATCATCTCCTTCAATCCCGAGGAGTTGATATAGTGCTTGATATCGAGACCGATGCTTGCACCATATTCATTGATGAATGAGAACCATTGCTTCACGCCACGGAAGAGTTCCACATTCCTGCCGAAGCTCTGGAAGGATTCGCGGGTGAGTGAGATCTGGTTCTTCTTTGCTTCATCCAGCATCATATACATATAGGTAAGAATGCCGTTGGCATCCTTGCCCACGGCAAGCTTCCGGTTTTTATCCCAGAATTCCTCCTTTGTCTTTCCGGTTGCCTGGATGAATCCGAACTCCTGCATGTTGCCGGGAGATAATGTTCCGTCAAAATCATAAACCAGTGCTACCTGCGGTCTTCTCTTTGCCATATCCCGTTTCCTTTCCTTCTTTTACTAGAACTTGTCTTTTTCTTCTCTTGCTGGAACTTCCGCCCCTTCATAACCTGCAAATATACATATTTTTCTGCGATAAAGCGATAAGCAGATATATAAAAAAACATAAAGGCACAAAAAAAGCGTGTAAAACTCATTTTCAGAGCCTTACACGCCTTTGATCTTTATGCTAATCTAATAACTTCTCTATGATGAGAGAGATTACTTAACCTCCTCGAATATAAATACAACTGATTATCAATATATTACAAACTACATGGTAC